>Ga0157369_10003382_pt1 | contig 18943 bp, 14 predicted proteins | sample C25metaG_FD_113461 | JGI IMG/M metagenome (GOLD analysis project Ga0157369, IMG submission 113461) | Corn rhizosphere microbial communities from Kellogg Biological Station, Michigan, USA - C2-5 metaG | ecosystem: Host-associated > Plants > Roots > Rhizosphere > Soil | place: USA: Michigan... | reverse complement strand
TCGATCGTGCGCCGGCAGTTCGGCCGTCTGGGTATGTCGGTGACAGAAACCGATCCGGAGCAGCCGATCGGTCCGAGGCCTGCCATCGATGTCATCGTTCTCGATGCCGACGGCATCTCGATCAAATCCGATGTGACGCCGGCCTTGAAGGCCAATGTGCCGGTCATCGCGCTGATCGGCACGGAGACGCCCAGCCGGCTGAAATGGCTTTTGGAACTCAGACCCGCGTCCTTTCTCATCAAGCCACTGCGGTCGGCAGGACTTTATACTGCGCTGGTGGTCGCGTTCGATTGTGCACAGCGACGAAGCGAGGAAGCCGCCCATATCGAAAAGCTGGAAGGCCGCATTCGCTCGCGGCGCGTGGTGTTCGCTGCCGTCCTACGGCTGATGCGACGTCACGCGTTATCGGAAGAAGACGCGTTCAACCTGATCCGGCAAACCGCGATGCGACATCGCACGACCGTCGAGCAATTGAGTGCAGAAATCATCGCGCTCGGCGGCATGCCGAACCGGGGCAGCCGGACCGCTTGAGGCGCTATCGCTAGCCGATATCACCGATCCGCTGCACGCCGGCCTGCTCCATTGCGGTCCAGGCGGATGCGAGCGAGCCGGCGAGATCGATCGCCCGGCAGCCGGATTCGACCACAACTGTCTCAAAGCCCAGCCGGCACGCGTCGACTGCGGAATAATGGACGCAATAGTCTGTCGCCAGCCCGACCAGGAAGAGGCGTTGCAGGCCGCGATCGCGCAAATAACCAGCCAGCCCCGTCGGGGTGCGCCGATCGTTCTCGTAGAAGGCAGAATAGGAATCGATCTCGCCGCGGAACCCCTTTCGGATCACAAGCTCCGCGCGCTCGGTCGACAGTTGCGGATGGAAGGCCGCTCCGCTCGTGCCCTGGACGCAGTGATCGGGCCACAGAGTCTGCTCGCCATACGGCATCGTGACCGTTTGGAATGGAGCCAAACCGGGATGAGCGGTCGCAAATGAGCTGTGACCGGCCGGATGCCAGTCCTGTGTCATCACCACATGGTCGAAGCGTTCGGAAAACCGATTGATCACCGGCACGACGGCATCGCCGTCACCGACCGCCAGCGCACCACCCGGGCAAAAGTCATTCTGTACGTCGATCACAAGCAGCAAGTCATCGTTGCGTCGGATCTGCACTCTTCAGCCTCCACTGGAATTACCTGTCCACCTTAGCGCAAATCGAGCCCCAGCGTCAGCCGCGTCGGCAGGTTCTCGCCGCGGCGGGCCGCCTTCGCCACCCATTGCCAGATCGCCGAGAGTTGCCAAGCTGCCGTCGAGCCGTAATACTGCTTCAGCTTCACGGGAAGCGCATCGAAATTACCGGAGCCAGGTAAGTGACGAAGACGGTATCCCACGCAAAACAGGCCGACCGTGAGGTCTGGCGCGTCGGCGTGCTGTTTTCGCGCAGCGGGCTGATGGCGATCACCGAGTCCGAGCATTTCTTCGGCACCGCGCTCGCCATCGAGGAAATCAACAAGGCAGGCGGCGTTCTCGGGCGCGAAATCGAAGTCATCGCCTATGATCCCGGCTCGGTTCCCGAAATCTATCGCGAAATGGCTGACCGGCTGCTGACCGAAGATGGCGCATCCGTGATCTTTGGCTGTTCAACCTCCGCCGAGCGTAAGGCCATCCTTCCGGCCATCGAACGGCGCAACGGCCTGCTGTGGTACCCTTCGCTATACGAGGGTTTTGAATACTCGCCGAACGTGATCTACACCGGGGCCTGCCCCAACCAAAACAGCTTTCCGCTCGCCGAATTCATCGTTCGGAAATACGGGCCACGCGTTTATCTTATCGGCTCCGATTACATCTACCCGCGCGAATCGAACCGGATCATGCGTGACCTGGTCGAATCCTACGCAGGACAAGTGGCCGGCGAGCAATATGTCGGCATGGAGGCCAGCGACGCCGAACTGACGCGCGCGCTGGACCTGATCCGCATGCGATCGCCCGATGTCGTGTTCTCGACCATCGTCGGGCGTACGGCGCGGCGCTTTTATCGGCTTTATGCCGAACGAGGTTTTGATCCGGACCGGTTGCCGATCGCAAGCCTGACGCTGGCGGAGGGCGAGTTGCGCGAAATCGGACCTGAGCTCTGTGACGGCCACCTGACCGCGGCCAGCTATTTTGGGTCGCTCGAGAGCGAGAGCAGCCGTCGCTTCAAGGCCGCATTCGCCAAGGCCTTCGGCGCAGACAGGCCAGTCAGCATGTGGAGCGCCGGAGCTTATGCCCAGGTGAAGCTGTTCGCCAAAGCGCTCGCGCAAGCCGGCAGCCTCGATACGCAGCGGCTTGTCGATGCAGCCCTGGGGCTGAGCCTCGATGCGCCCGAGGGCCAGGTTCAAATCGATGCGGACAACAATCACGTATGGCTGACACCGCGCATCGGGCGCGCACGCCGCGATGGCGCGTTCGATATCGTCTGGGAAGGCAAGGGCCCTATCAAGCCAGACCCCTATCTCTCGGTTTCGCCGATTGGCGGGCGCTGGCTGACGGAAGAGGCCGTCACCGCATGAAACCGGGTGTTCGCCGATTGATCGAAGACCTTCGCGGCGCGCGTGTGCTGGTCATTCATCCGCGCGACGCTGAAGGCGAAGCGCTGATCGACCAGCTCAAACGTATCGGCTGCAACGTGCGCGGCATATGGCCGCCGCCGCCAACGATTCCAGAAGATATCGACACGGTGTTTCAACTCATCGAGTCCTCCGCGGATCCGGCGTTCTCGCCAGGCTCGAACGAGCAGGCGCTGACGCTCATTGCCATCGTCGACTATGAGAATCCCACCGTTCTGAAGCGGTTGCTCGACAGCAATGCCCATGGCGTCGTCAACAAGCCGATCCGCTCGTTCGGCATCCTCTCCTCGTTGGTGCTTGCTCGATCATTGCGCGGCTACACGCGGCGGCTGGAAGGCAAGGTGCAGAAGCTCGAAGAGACGCTGAAAGCCCGCCGTGACGTCGACAAGGCCGTCAAGATCCTGGTTGGCTTGAAGAAGATCGGCGAAGTCGAGGCCTATGAATTGATCCGTCAGCAGGCAACGCAGAAGCGCTTGACCATGGCCGAGATCGCGGTATCGATCATCAACGCGCAGGAAATGCTTGGCGGGCTTGGCATCCTCGACACTCCCGCGCAGGCGCGCTCGGGCTCACCGATTGAGCAATAGCGGCCTCAATTTTTGCAATCTTTGCCGTTGACTTAAAACCGCTTCTTGAGAATTATCCATTTGCGCGGGCCGTAGGGCTCGGGTCGATGGCCGGTTGGCCATTTCAAATCAGGCTGTGTAGCCCTCGAACTGCGTCGTTTGACGCATTCGGGGGTTTTTGTTTTTGCGCAACGCAAGGAGCGGAGTGCGATGGATTCGTTAGCCTCGACGACATCGGATGATGCAAAGATCAGGATTGCCTGCATTCAGATGCAGCCGACCATCGGAAAGGTTGAGGCGAACGTTGCGCATAGCATCGAACTGATCAATCTCGCCGTCGAGCGCGGCGCCAAGCTCGTGGTGCTGCCGGAGCTATCGAATAGCGGATACATGTTCCGGTCGCGCGAGGAAGCTTTTGCCGCGGCGGAACCCATCCCGACCGGCCCGACCGTGCAAACCTGGAGCGAGATCGCCGCAAAACACAAGCTGCATCTGGTCGCAGGCATCTGCGAGCGCGATGGCGCCAGGCTCTTCAACAGCGCGGTGCTGATCGGGCCGAATGGCCATGTCGGAACGTTTCGCAAGGTCCATCTCTGGAACGAAGAGAACCTCTTCTTCGAACCTGGCGACCGCGGTTTTCCAGTGTTTCATACCGCCATCGGCCGCATCGGCATGGCGATCTGTTATGATGGCTGGTTTCCCGAAACCTTTCGCCTTGCCGCGCTGCAGGGCGCCGACATTGTCTGCGTTCCGACCAATTGGGTTCCGATTCCGGGGCAGGCCGAAGGCCGCGAAGCCATGGCCAATATTCTCACGATGGCGGCGGCGCATTCGAACTCGATCTATATCGCCTGCGCCGACCGGGTCGGCACGGAGCGCGGTCAGCCGTTCGAAGGCCAAAGCCTGATCGTCAGCTTCACAGGCTGGCCGGTGGCAGGTCCCGCGAGCCGCGACAAAGAAGAAATCCTGATGGCGGAGGTCGCGTTGGGCGAAGCGCGGCGAGCCCGCAACTGGAACGCATTCAACCAGGTTCTGCGCGATCGCCGCTCTGATCTCTATGACGAGATGCTGGGCAGTGACGTCAAGCGCGGTTGGTACTGAGAAACGATAACGAGGATGGAGGATACGATGATATCGCGTGCTCTTTTGGTCTCTCTCGCGTTGGTGGCGGCATCAGGTTCAGCGCTCGCCGCTGACCCGATCAAAATCGGTGTGCCGGTCGGTCTCTCCGGAGCAAACTCGGTTGTTGCGCCTTCGGTGGTGCAATCCGCAGAGCTTGCGGTCGACGAGATCAACGCCAAGGGTGGTGTGCTTGGCCGCCAGCTGACGCTTGACGTTGCCGACGACGCTTCGGGTGCCGCCGGCGCACAGAAGGCGTTCGATGCGCTGGTGTTCCAGAAGAAGGTGAACGTTCTGATCTCGATGGAGACGAGCGCTGCCCGCAACGCGGGCTTGCCGATCGTCGCCCGCGGCAAAACGCCGTTCATCTATACGTCCTTCTACGAAGGCCGATCCTGCAGCCCCTACCTCTATGTCAACGCATGGGTGCCGGAGCAGCAGGTTCCGCCGATTGTCGACTATTTCAATAAGGAAAAGAAGGCCACGAAATACTTTCTGATCGGATCGGATTACGCCTTCGGCCGCGGCATGCTGTCGTTCACCAAAGCTTATGTCGAAAAAACCGGCGGCAAGGTTGTGGGCGAGGAATATCTGCCGATGGACGGCTCGGACTGGACGCCGATCATCTCCAAGCTGAAGGCGTCGGGCGCGGATGCCATCATCACCTCGACGGCCGGCGGCGCACCCAATGTCACGCTGACCAAGCAGCTCCGGGCCGCCGGCGTCTCGTTGCCTTACGGCAATCTCGCCGTCGACGAGGGCACGGCAAAGAGCATGGGCGCGGATGCTGCCGGCATCTACATCTCGGCCTCCTATGTGACGGGGATCGACAGCCCTGCCAACAAGAAATTCCTCGCCGCGATGAGCAAGAAGTTCGGCGCTGATCTCAAGACACCGAACGATCTGTCGGTACCGGAGTATGAGGGCGTCTATGCGTACAAGGCCGCAGTGGAAAAAGCCGGCAGCACGGATTCCCAGAAGGTACTGGCGGCGCTGTCGGAGGTATCGGTCGAAGGGCCACGCGGCACCATCCGGATGGACAAGCAGCGGCACGCGCCGCTCACGATGTATCTGGGCCAGGTGCAGTCGGACGGGAGCGTGAAGGTCATTCAAAGCTTCCCCAACGTCGATCCGGGCGCACAGTGCCCACCGAAATCGTAAGTTGGCGGAGCGCGCGAAGCGGCTGACCACCATCCGCTTCGCGCCGCCTCCCTTCGGAGCCCGGCATGCTGACCGTTGCCCTCGATATCGTCACCACGGCGGCTTTGCTCTTCATCATCTCGTCCGGTCTTTTGATCGTGTTCGGGGTGATGAAGATCATCAACTTCGCCCATGCGGCTTTCGTCACGGTCGGCGCTTACGCCACGCTGGTGGGCGCAAGACTTGGCCTGCCGTGGATACTCGTCCTGCCGCTCGCCTTCGTCACCGGCGCCATTTGCGGCGCATTAACGGAAGCAATCATCGTGCGATGGCTTTACCGGCGGCCCTTGGACGCGATTCTCGCGACCTGGGGTCTCGGCATCGTCATCGGGCAGATCGTGACCCTGATCTTCGGGCGCGAGGTCCAATTCGTTCAGGCGCCGATCACCGGTACGGTCGACTTGCTGGGCGTCGACTATTCAGCCTACCGGATCGTGATGATTGGCGCCGCAGTGATTGTCGCACTGGTATTCACGACACTGCTCAATGGAACACGCCTCGGCCTCTCGACACGCGCTGTCATCATGAATGAGATGCTGGCCCAGGGATTGGGCGTCGACAGCTCGCGCGTGCGCCTTATCACATTTGCGATCGGCAGCGGGCTTGCTGCACTCTCGGGCGCGCTGATCACGCCGCTTTCAAGCGTGGATCCAAACATGGGGCTGCCCTGGCTCATCAGCGCCTTCATGCTTGTCATGGTATCAGGCGGGTCGCTGATGACGCTCGCGGTTTCGAGTCTGATGCTCGGCGGCCTGCAAGTGATCGTGTCGACCTTCGTCAATCCCATCCTCGGCGGACTCACGATCGCCATCTGTGCCGCCATCGTGCTCCGCATTCGCCCGGAGGGTTTTGCGCGTGCCTGAAGTCCGCCAATTCAGCCAGTTGGCGCCGGCGCCGCTCGGCTTGTCCGCGAAATGGTGGATGGTGCCGCTGGCGGTCGTAATCGTCGGCAGTATCGCGCTGGCACCGCTGGTGCTCGACACCTACATGGTCAACATTCTGATCCGAGCATTCTTCGTCGCCATTGCGGCCATCACCGTCGACATCGTGTGGGGCTATTGCGGCACGCTCACCTTCGGTCAGTCGGCCTTCTTCGGCATCGGTGTCTATGCGCTTGCGATCATCTTCACCGAATACGGCTTTGGATCCTGGCAGGCGCTGTTTGCCATGGGGACTTCCGTCGTGGTCGCGGCTGGTGTCGGCGCTTTGACCGGCTGGCTGTCGTTTTATCCGGGCTCGACGCCGCTCTATGCGTCCATCGTGTCGCTGGTCGTTCCGATCGTACTGGTGCAGATCCTCTACTCGGGAGGCACATTTACCGGCTCGTCCAGCGGGCTCGTGGGCTTCGAGACCTTTGACCTGGAACTGGAGAGCTGGTTCCGCTTGGCGGGCCTCAGCCTTGCAGCGGTTGCCGTGGTGGCATTGATCATCATGCGAAGTGACACCGGACGCTTGCTCAAGGCGCTGCGCGACAATGATGAGCGCTGCAGCTATCTTGGCATCAATACATCGCGCTACCGCATCATTGTCCTGGTGCTGACTGCCATCATCGCGTCGCTGGCAGGCTTCGGCTATGCCGCCTTTGGTGCCGTGGCGGCGCCGGAGAATGCCGGCTTCACCTTCGGGACGAGGCTGATCATCATGGTTGCATTGGGTGGCCGCGGCACCATCATCGGTGCGATTGTGGGGGCGCTCAGCATCGAGGTCGCGAGCGCTTACCTCTCGGGTAGTCTGCCCTATGTCTGGGAGCTAATCATTGGCATCGCGCTGATTGCCGTCATTCTTGCTTTCCCCGATGGCCTCCTCGGCGCTGTCGGTAGGCTCGGGCGAGGCATCCTGCCGTCCAAGGCCAGCGCGACGACGCAGCTGCGGCCTGTCGCAACCGCGGACACTGGACCTGCCGGGAGCGAGGTGGCGATGAAGGTCACCGGTCTTGGCAAGCATTTCGGCAGCCTGTCGGTCCTCGACGGCGTAACGTTTGAGGCAAAGCGGTCCGAGCTTTTGAGCCTGGTGGGACCGAACGGCGCCGGCAAGACAACGTTGATTCGCTGCCTGTCCGACGGACGTGAGCGATCGACGGGCTTTGTCGCGATCGCCGGACACGCGATCGACCGGTTGCCGCCGGATCGCGTGGTGCAGTTCGGGCTGGGGCGCAAATTTCAAGCTGCGTCAGTTTTCGAGACGCTCACGGTCGCCGAATGTCTGCGCGTCGCTCGCACACATCGCGCCCGCCCCTCGCCTGTCTCGACATCAACGGTGCTTGAGCTGCCGGCTGCGGCGATCGCCGTGGTAGAACGCTCGGGACTCTCGGATCGGCTTGGCGAGGAGGCGCGCAACCTCAGTCACGGTCTGAAGCAGGCGCTCGAGCTCGCGATGGTTCTTGCGCTGGAGCCGGAGGTGCTGCTGCTCGATGAGCCGACCGCCGGCCTGACGCGCGCCGAACGCCAGGCGTTTGCGGACATCCTGACCTCGCTCGCGTCGCGCGATCGGCTGTGCATCCTGCTTGTCGAGCACGATCTCGACTTTGTCCGTGAAATATCCTCACGCATCATCGTGCTGCACCAGGGCAAGATCGCCCTGGATGGATCGGTGCAAGAAGTCGTGGACAGCTCCCTCGTACGAGAAATCTATACGGGCCAGCAAGCCGCGGCCTGCGGAGCGGAGCCATGACGCCCGTCCTTGAGGTCGAAGGTCTTGCGAGCGGCTACGGTACGTCGGAGGTCATCAGCGACGTCAGCTTCACGCTGGCGCAATCCGAAGTCCTGGCCATCGTCGGCAAGAACGGCATGGGCAAGACTTCGCTGTTGAAGGCGGTGCTGGGATTTCTTCCGGCCTGGCGCGGAAATATCCGCTTCGCCGGAAGGGACGTAACGCGGCTGCCGCCGCATCTCAAGCGCCGGCTCGGCCTCGTCTATGTGCCGCAGGAACATGCCCTGTTCCAGGAGCTGACCATCCGCGACAATCTTCGCCTCGGGCTTCTATCGGACGGTGATTTCGGGGCGATGCTCGAGAAGGTCGGCCACTGGTTCCCGGTGCTGACGCAGCGGCTGCAGCAACGCGCCGGGACCCTTTCAGGCGGAGAGCAAAAGATGCTCATCGTGGCGCGAGCGCTCATGGCCAAGCCAACCGTCCTATTGCTGGACGAGGTTACCGAAGGGTTGCAGCCTTCCCTGGTCGATCGTCTGTCGGAGGTACTAAAGCGCTTTCGTCAGGACAACGGCACGTCCATGGTCGTGGTCGAACAGCATCTTCCCTTTGTGCTCGGAATCGCCGGCAACTATCTGGTCTTCAAACGAGGAGAGATCGTCGACGGTGCCCGCGTCGATGCGGAAGCCGCAGAGCGGATCGAAGCGCATATGCGGATCTAAGCCAGAGAGCAACAAACCAGTCGCTTCGATGAACCGTATCCTGCGAATAGCAGCGCATGCCCTCTCCCCCGCCGTCTTCACGACGGCGAGATGATTTTGATCTCCCGGCACACATAGCGTCACACAAAGGATGGCGCTACGGGCGGCGTCGGTCAAACGTCGCCCGTCACCTCGTGTTCCAACACTCTCCCTGCAAGGACCGCCTTCCGCGAAAGACGAGGTTGATTTTACTGCGTACGATCCGATGTCCACCCTTTATACTGGGCGACGTTGTCCCGGGTCACGAGCTTGGAAGGCAAGAGTTCGACGGTGGACGCAGGCTTATGCCCATCAAGGATGCCGACGCCGACCTGCACGGCGCGCCGCGCCATGAAGAACGGGTCCTGCGACGCGGAAGCCTGGATCTGGGGCGAAGCTGGATCCTTGAGCGCGGCCTCGATATCAGGCGCGCCGTCGACCGAGGTGATGACAATTCCGCTCCGGCTTTGCTGGCGCGCAGCAAGGTCGGTGCCGATCGCTTGCGGATCGTTGATGGCGAAGATGGCGTCGATCTTGGGGAAGCGGGTCAGATAGCCCTGCGCGACGGTGAGGCCGCCTTCACGCGAGCCCTTGCCGTCCTGGTCGCTGGACAACACCTTGATGCCGGGATTCTTCGAGAAAACGTTCTTGCAGCCGGCGACCCGGTCGATCACGGCAGAGACCTGCGGCCCGTTCTCGATGACGACGTCGCCCTTGCCTCCCAGCTTGTCGACGATGTACTGGCAGGAAATCTCGCCGGCCTGGATGTTGTTCGTGGTCACTGTGGCATCAGCACCTTCGGCCGCGGTGTCGACCGCGACGACGACGATGCCTGCAGCCTGCGCCTTCTTGATCGCCGGTCCGATCGCTTTGGGATCGCCGGGATTCAACAGGATCAGGTCGACGCCGGCGGCAATAAAATTGTCGATCTGGGTGACCTGCTTGCCGAGATCGTATTCGAAGCCGACCGTCGTGATTTTCACGTTGGGATTGGTCTTCTTGGCCTCGAACTCGGCGCCCTTCGACAGCGCGACGAAGAAAGGGTTACCCATCGAGCCGAGCGAGATGCCGATCGACTTGAGCTCCTTGGCGAAGGATGGTGTGGTGCTTAGGGCAAGCGCCGTCGCGGCACCGGCGAGCGTGATTATCTTCAACATTGGCTTCCTCCCTGGTCTGTCTTCATCCCCGACACGGCAGACCAGTTGCCGTAACGGAACCTTGCATCGAGCCGTACGCGCTCAGCTGCGCGCCGAGCCTTTACGTTCTGGCGGAGCCTTGCAGCCGGTAGCGGTCCAGCGCCACGGCGCCGATGATCACCAGGCCCTTGATCACATATTGCCAGATGTCCGAAACACCGGTGAGGATGAGGCCGTTCGACAGGACGGCGATGATCAGCGCGCCGACCAGCGTGCCCCAGATCGAGCCAATGCCGCCGACGAACGAGGTGCCGCCGAGAATCACGGCGGTGATCGCGTCAAGCTCATAGGACTGGCCGAGCTGCAAACCGTTGGCCGCATAGAGCCGCGCTGCCTGCATGGCGCCGCCAAGCCCGGCCAAAAGTCCCGACACGCCGTAGACGAAGATCAGCACGGCCCAGACCTTGATGCCGGCAAGCCGCGCGGCGCTCTCATTGCCACCCACGGCATATATGTGCACGCCGAGCACGGTCCGGCGTAGCACGACCCACGAGACGAGGATGACGAGCAAGGCGATCACCGAGAGCCACGGGATCGACGCCACGCCGGGAACGAGTGTCAGCGAGCCGTTGCCGATGAAAGCATAGGGAATGGAGGGATTGAACACGGTGGTGTCGGCGCCGAGCAGCCGCGCGAGGCCGCGTACGGCGGTGAGAGAACCGAGCGTAACGATGAAAGGCGGCAGGCGGAGAAGCGCAATCAGCGCGCCATTGATGACGCCGAAGGCAAGGCCCGTGAGAAGCGCGGCCGGCAGCCAAAGCGTCCCGAGTTCTGGTATTTTGGAGAGTGTCAACCCGGCCATTGCGGAGGCCGCCAGGATCGAGCCGACCGAGAGATCGATGCCGCCGGTGAGGATGACGAAGGTCATGCCTGCGGCGAGCACGGTGTTGACCGCCGCCTGCTGCAACACGATGCCGAGATTTTGTCCGGTGAAGAAGCGGCCGTCGGACAGAAAATGGAAGCCACCGCAGAGGATCAGCAACACTGGCAGCATGCCTGCGGCGCGGATCAGAAGCCTTATGCGTTGACGCCTCGTCTCTTGCGCGGCTGCGAGACCAGAAGCGGCAGCAACTTTTGCCTTCGGAGGGCTGTTATGCATCGAGCTGCTCCGTCCCCGTGGCGAGCGCCATGATGTCTTCCTGGTTCAGGGGAGCCGCGGCTTCGCGCCTGATCTCGCCGGCGATGCGCCCGGCACGCATGACGACGACGCGGTCGCAGATGCCAATGATCTCGGGCAGATCGGACGAGATGATGAGGATCGCGGTGCCGGACTTGGCGAGATTGTCGACAATCGAATAGATTTCGGACTTGGCGCCGACGTCGACACCACGCGTCGGCTCATCAAGGATCAGGACCTTCGGCGTGGTCGCAAGCAGTCGCGATAGCAGCACCTTCTGCTGGTTGCCGCCGGAAAGTCCGCCGGCGGTGACACCGACATTGGCGGCACGGATGCCAAGCGCCGCAAACGCCTTGTTGGCACGGTCACGGGCCTTGTCGCGATCCAGAATATAGCCGAACCTGGTGTCCCTACCGAGCACTGTGAGGTTGATGTTGTCCATGCACGACATGTCCAGGAACAGGCCCAGCGCCTTGCGATCCTCGGTCAGATAGGCGATGCCGGCATCGAGCGCTTCGCCGGGTGTGCGGATCTCGACCGGGCGTCCTTCCAGCTCAAGCCGGCCGGAGGTCTTGGGCGAGGCGCCGATGATGAGATGTGCCAGCTCGGTGCGGCCCGCGCCGATAAGGCCGGCGAAGCCAACAACCTCGCCCGCATGCACTGTGAGCGAACAACCCTTGACGCGCTGGCCATCGGCCATGTCGATCGCGGCGAGCACGGGATGTCCCCGCCCCGCCTCCGGGTCATGGTCCTTCTTGTAGAAGGAGGAGACGTCGCGCCCCACCATCAGCCGCACGATGGTATCGGCACGGATCTCGGGCTTGTCGAGCGAGCCGACGAGACGGCCGTCGCGCAGCACGGTGACGCGATCGCCCAGCGCGTAAACCTCATCCATGCGATGGGAGATGTAAATGATGGCAAGCCCCTCGGCGCGGAGCTGGCGGATCAGCGCGAACAGCCGCTCGCTCTCACCGGCCGAAAGCGCGGTGGTCGGCTCGTCCATGATCAGTATTTTTGACTTCGCGTGCAGCGCACGCGCGATCTCGACCAATTGCCGCTGGCCCATGGAGAGATGTGCCACCAGCGTAGATGGCAAGAAGTCTGCGCCCAGCCGTTCCAGGATCGAGCCGACGCCCTCGCGCATGGCACCGCGCGCCAACAAACCTGAACGCGATATCTCACGGCCGAGATAGATGTTCTCGGCAACGCTGAGATTGGGGGCTAACGATAGCTCTTGATAGATGATGGAGATGCCCGCGGCGCGGCCGCCCAGCGGGCCCTCGATCCGCACCGGCCTGCCCTCGATGCGGATCTCGCCGCCGGGATCGGGCCTGTAGGCGCCGGATAATATCTTCATCAGCGTCGACTTGCCGGCGCCGTTCTCACCCATCAGCGCATGGATTTCGCCGGCATAGACGGTGAGATCGACGGCACGCAGCGCCTTGATGCCGAAGAAGGATTTTGAGACCCCCCGCATCTCGAGGATCGGATCGTTCATCGTGCCTCCCGATGCACAATGCGTTTCCTACCCGCGTCTCGTTTCTGCCAGCGCGGTTCGCGCATTAAACAAAAGGCCGCGGCACAGGGCAATACCGAAGAGACGGGAATGCAAGATCGAAGCGATGTTAGTGGCGCGGTCGATACAGTTCACGCCAGGCGGGAAGTCGCTCGGCATAGGCATCGACCAGTTTGCGGTCGGGCTCAAACGTCTCGACGCGTTGCGGCCGCGTACAAACGGCTGCGATCGCCTCGCCCGTGACGGCAAGCCGCCCCAATCTCGCCGCACCGAACGCTGCGCCGGTTTCCCCTTCGGCAAAGCAATGGATCGGAACATTCAGTACGCTTGCCAGCACGGACAGCCAGAACCGGGATCGTGAACCGCCCCCAATGGCATCGGCTTCTGTGATCGCAATGCCGGCATCTGCGAGCGCGTCGCGGCAATCGGCAAGCGCGAAGGAAACGCCCTCGAGTACAGCTTGCACGATCGCCCTGCGGTCGGTGCCGTGGCTCAAACCGTCGAGCATGCCGCGCACGACCGGATCGTCGTGCGGCGTCCGCTCGCCCGCGAGATAAGGCAGGAAGCTCACGGGCGACGGCGCCTGTGGGCGTGACCCAAGCGGCGCCAGCAGGTCGGCCTCGGCGATACCGAACAATCGCGCGATCCAGGCGAGGCAGGACGCTGCCGAGAGGATCGCACCGGCCTGAATCCACATTCCGGGGATGCCGTGGCAAAAAGTGTGCACGGCGCGATCGGGGTTGGCGGCAATTCTGTTGGTCGGCACCAGCAAGGCGCCTGAGGTTCCCAGCGACACGAACGCGGTTCCCGGCCGGATCGCTCCGATGCCGACGGCGCCCGCCGGATTGTCGCCGGCGCCGCCCGCGATCATCGGCCGCTTCGTCATTCCCCAGCGCCGAGCGAGCTCACTGCGCAGCGTTGCTGCGGGCGCGCAACCCTCGACCAGGCGCGGCATGTGCTCGCGTGACAGGCCGGTCGCAGCCAGCGCTGCATCCGACCAATCCCGGCGGCCAACGTCGAGCCACAGCGATCCCGATGCGTCCGAGACATCCTCGATCGCTTCGCCCGTCAGGATCAGGCGCAAGTAGGCCTTCGGAAGCAGGACGAGTTTCGTGGCCGCAAAAATCTCGGGCTCGTGTGCCGCGACCCAGAGCAGCTTCGGCGCCGTGAATCCGGGCATCGCTTTGTTGCCTGATGTCGCGCGCAAGGCGGACCAGCGTTGTTCCAGGATACGACACTCAGTGGCGGAGCGTCCGTCGTTCCAGAGGATGCAAGGCCGCAACGGCTTTGAGCGCGCATCGAGCAGTGTGGCGCCATGCATCTGGCCGGACAGCCCGATGCCTTCGACCGCTGCCAACTCGCGGGCATGCGTCGCTTTCAAGGCATCCAGCGTGGCAAAGGTCGCCTCGATCCACTGCGCTGGATCTTGCTCGGAATAGCCGGGCAGCGGCGAGGCGGTCGTCAACGGCCGGCTCTCGCTTGCAATCATGCGCTGGGCGCCGTCGACGAGAACGGTCTTGACCGCAGAGGTGCCGAGGTCGATGCCGAGAAACATGGGTGCTTACAATTGCTGACGTCAGATAGTCCAATCAATCCAAGAAGCGTGATCGCGTCAAGGGAGGCTCTGTATGCGGCGGCCTGAGAGGCCAGCATGCAACGGTCCGTTAGCTTTTTTCAATCGCACATTTCAGGCCTGACGCAATCGCGGCACCAGGTCCGTCAAAGCCGTCCGCACTCTATCGAGAACGCTGATGTAATCGCAGTCTCTGTCCTGCCGGAAGAGACGTACTGTCGGGTACCACGGACTGTCGTCGCGATCGAGCAGCCAGCGATAGTCCGGCGTATAGGGCAGAAGAATCCAGGTGGGCTTGCCGAGGCTGCCCGCGAGATGCGCAATGCTCGTATCGACCGTGATCACAAGATCAAGACATGAGATCAGTGCGCCTGTCTCCACCAGATCGGAGAAACCGTCGGTGAGATCGAGGATATCGCCGCGCTCGGTCAGGATCGCTTTATCCGCGGGCCGCGGGTCCTTCTGCAAACTCACGAAGGTTGCGCCGGCATCCAACAGGGGCAGGAACGCGCCGAGCGGGATCGACCGGTTATGGTCGTTCACGTGGTGTGGACTGCCCGACCATGCCAACCCGATCCGCATCTGCTTGCGCGGCGCAAGACGATCCTGCCAGGCGTTCACCCGGTTTTGCGGCAATGGCGGCAGGTACGAAAGCCCGGAAGGGATCGTGTCCAGCCGCGTTCGAAAAATCAGCGGAAGGCTCGACATCGGGCAGTGGAAATCAAAGACAACCGGCCGCGCGAGGGGTTTTGGCAGACATTCGCAGAGGCCGGGAAGGCTTGCCAGCAGCGGGCGAGCGGCTCCTTCGACCACCAGGATCACCCGCGCTCCACGCGCAACGATCATCGGCAAATAGCGGGCGAACTGAATGGTGTCGCCGAGGCCCTCGTCGGCGTAGACGAGAACCGTTTTGCCCTTGATCGGTTCTTCGCCACGCCATCGCGGCTCGGAAAAATTGGGGTAGGTGCGTGAGCGCGCCTGAGATTGCCACCGCGCCTCCGCGGCTTGCCAGCCGTCGATGAAATTTCCCGTCAGCAGGTGGAGGACCGCCAAGTTCCACCCCGCGTCCCCGTTTTTGGGATCGATCGTTCTGATGCGGCCATAAACCTCGAACGCCTCATCGAAGCGGTGAAGCGCGGACAGGTAGATTGCCTTGTTGGCCAAAGCGGGCATGTATGAAGGCGAAAGCCCGAGCGCTCGATCAAGCAATTGGATGGCTTCTTCCCATCGCCGAAAATGACCCAGCGAGATAGCCTTGTTGTTCAGCGCCTCGACGAAATTGCTTCGCGATCCGATGGCCTTGTCGAAGGCTTCAACGGCCTTGCCGTGCTGACCGAGCGACTGGAACGCAAGGCCAATCGCGTTGCTGATTTCGGCATCGGCCGGGTTGAGCGCGTGTGCCCGCTGACACAAGGATAGCCCCTCATCCACCCTCTTGAGGTCGAGCAGGCAGCGGCCGCGCATATACAGCGTCGACGCTCTATCGGGGCACAGTTGATCGCACAAGTCAAAGCAGTGGAGCGCGTCTTCGAAGCGCCCAAGCCTGTGGAGCAGGATTCCGCATCGCTCCGCTTCACCCCGGTTCTGCGGATCCAGCGAGAGTGCGTGCTTGAGGCAGAGCACTCCGTCTGCGGGTCGCCCGACGTCGACAAGTGCGTCGCCAAGACGCCTCCACGACGCGGCGTCATCAGGCTTCAACTGGACCGCTTTGTCGAAGGCTTTGAGCGCGTCCTCATGGCGTCCCGATTGCAGGAGGGCGGTACCGAGACTAATCAGATAGGCTGGCTTCGGCTCTTGCCTGATCGAAAGAGATATCCACTCGATCGCCTCGTCGTATTGCTTTGCTTGCAGCGACAGCATCCCCATCAAATGCAGGGCATCTGGATGAGTGGAATCGGCCGCAAGTGCCTGCTGGCCGCTAAGCCGCGCGTCATGATAGCGGCCATCCTTCATGTATCGGTGGCCGGCCTCGCAGAAATCGTCCGCCGAGCCGGAGGACGCTTTTTCAGATTGTCGGGCCGCGGACCAGCTTTCCATGCGCGCACTATCAACCCGCCTTCGTCGGGTCAGATAATTGATTCTCGCTTCACAAGAAAGAATGAGGCTTTAGCTATTTCGCGTTGCAGCACTGAAGTCAGGAGCGCTTCGGCTCTTGGGGGCCGTCATGAACGCGCTGCTCACGCACGGGCTCCGCTTCGGATCAATCGCGTCCCCTCGTGCCCTAACTCATTAGGCTGCCCACGCTTCTGCGGGCGTCACATCACTCCAAGGATGATTGCCACCGTCGACCTCAACGGATTTCCTTGATCTCTTGGCCAGTAGGGCTCGTTTCGCGCATCCGGACCTGGATCGACGAGGCGCCCACCGAGATTGGGGCGGGATTTGAAACCGGCCAGGCGCCCGTTCTACCCTCGCACATGCCGCCGAAGGCGCCCCCCTCGCCGCAGTTCGGCACGTCTCCCTGCTGAGCCGAGCCGACTTTGCGCTCCCGCCCGCCGCAGAGCGGTTCGTGGAGATCGCCAGGCGCGTGATGTCGGCCAAGTAGCGACGACCGATCGTACCGCACTCGCACCATCGCGAGCGAAGCCGGTTAAGCAGCCCAATGCCGACCGAGAAGAGCCGCGAGCCAAAAGAGCCCTTCAACGTCAACAGTGACGAAACCGCGCCACAATCTGAGAGACACATAGGCTTGTGTGTGTCACGGGTTGCGTGCCATTCTATCCGCAAAATACACGGGAAGCTTAATTCCCGGTGCGGCAATGCCGGTCAGGGTTCGGAAACCAGAACGCTCAGGGAGAAGAGATATGACGTGGACGCTTCGTCTTGCGGGACTTGCTTGCGCCGGCCTCTTGATATCGTCGGTAAGTGCTCTGGCGGGCCCGAAAATCGTTTCCGGGCCAGGCGCTGATCCGACTTGCTTCAAGCCATGGTCTAGTCAGACAAAGTTCTTCCAATGGCCCAAGAAGCCAGGCCCCTACAAGATCGCCCTGGTCAACGGCTTCGTGGGCAACACCTGGCGAATACAGATGGTGAAGACCGCCAAGGCCTTTGCCGAACAACCGGGCATCAAGGAGAACATCAAGGAGTTCAAGGTTGTGTCGACCGGCACCGATGTTGCGGCGCAACTTGGAGCCATGGAGGATTTCATCAATCAAGGTTTCGACGCCATCGTTACGATTGCGGTAGCGCCCGACGGCTTCGACCGCATCATCCGTCTCGCCGACAAGAATAATGTGGTGGTGGTTCCCTTCGACAACATCCTCGACACCGACAAGGTGATGATGGTCAACGAGGACCAGAAGGAGATGGGTCGCATGTCGGCCAAATGGCTGATCGATCAATCCGGCAAGAAGTCCGGCGACATCCTCGAGGTCCGCGGCCTGCCAGGCAATTCGGTCGATCGCGACCGACACCTCGGCTTCCGCGAGGTCATGGAAGCGCCCGGCAACAACTTCAAGATCACCGAAGTGGTCGGCAATTGGGATACCGGCACATCGCAGAAGGTGACTGCGGATGCCATTGCGGTGCACGGCCATTTCGACGGCGTATTCACGCAAGGCGGCTCCGACGGCACCGTCCAGGCGATGATGGCCGCCAAGCATCCGTTCGTGCCTATGTCGGGCGAGGGCGAGAACGAATACCGCAAGCAGATTGCCGATCATGCCAAGGACGGCCTCAAGGGCATGTCCTATGGCCAGTCGCCGGCGCTTGTTGCTATCGCCACCAAGGCGGCAATCTCGGCGCTGCAGGGCAACGTTATGCCGCAACTGATCTCGATCCCGATCCCGGTCGCGACCTACAAGGATCTCAAGCCGGGGACGAATTACTGGCCGGACCTCAACGCGAGCTTCTTCGCCCCCAACCAGTTCCTCCCGTGCGGTGTAAACTTCACAGCGCCCGAGATCATGGCGCAGAGCGAGAAGAACACCCAGTGAGCACTGCGACGACGCTTCGGTCACGGCCTGGCTTGCACCAGGCCGTGACTGCCTGAGCCGCGCGCCATGCAGGATGCCCTCCTGGCGCAGCGCGCCTTTCTTACTTTGACAGGCATCTCCAAGCGCTATGCTGGCGTGCGTGCGCTGGAGGGCGTCGACTTCGCCTGCGAGCGCGGCAAGATCCACGCTGTGCTGGGTGAGAACGGTGCCGGCAAGTCGACGCTGATCAAGATCATCGCCGGCGTGGTCCAGCCAGACGCCGGCACCATGTGCCTTGCCGGCAACAATGTCAGCTTCACTACCCCCTCCGCCGCCAACGCGGCCGGCGTCGTCTGTATCTTCCAGGAGCTGTCGTTGATGCCGGACCTCTCGGTCGCGGACAACATCTCGATCGCCTCCCCGCCACGGCGCTTCGGCCTCATCGATGCCAGGGCGCAGCGCCGCCGTGCCGAGGAACTGCTCGCTGAAATCGGCTGCGAGGACGTCAATCCGCTGATGCGCGTCGGCGATCTGCCGTTGTCGCGGCGACAGGTGGTCGAGATCGCCAAGGCACTCGGCAAGAGGCCGCAGCTCCTGATCCTCGACGAGGCCACATCGGCTCTCACCAGTGCTGATGTGGAGAAGGTCTACACGATGCTCGCGAGGCTCAAAGCCGAGGGGGTCGCCATCCTCTACATCTCGCACCGCATGCACGAGGTCGAGGCGCTCGCGGACCGGGCATCCGTATTCCGCAACGG
>Ga0157369_10003381_pt1 | contig 18956 bp, 16 predicted proteins | sample C25metaG_FD_113461 | JGI IMG/M metagenome (GOLD analysis project Ga0157369, IMG submission 113461) | Corn rhizosphere microbial communities from Kellogg Biological Station, Michigan, USA - C2-5 metaG | ecosystem: Host-associated > Plants > Roots > Rhizosphere > Soil | place: USA: Michigan... | reverse complement strand
GTCGGCGAATTCGATCGGCGGCACGTCCGCTTCCTTCGCGATCTGCGAGATGCGATCGAGATAAGGCGAGATCTCTTTCCAGCGCCAGCGATGCGGCTGCGCCTTCATCTGATTGGCGCCGACACGACCGGTCGCGAGTTGGCCGCCGACATCGAGTCCGGTTTCGCGGAACCACGGCCGCTGTGAGGGCGCATTCGCCTGCGTCCTCAGCCAAATGCTGTATTTGCCGGCCTCGGCATTGAGGCGCTCCATTGCCTCGCGCGCGCCTTCGGGGAGGGCTTTCGGTTTCTGCTCGGATTCAGTGATGGCCATATCGCTTCTCCTCCGGCCCCAAGCATAGTACCCGGGCCGGGTGGGCGAAACCCTTCGCCGGGAAGGCTTTTCCCGGACCGGCAATGATGCCATGATGCCCCGCAACAAGGCGGCAAGGGAGAAACGAGGCCATGAAGTTCCATTGGTTCCACCTGATGCCCTATCCGGAGCTGCCGGAGAACTTCAAGAAGGATTACCGCTCGGTTTGGGTCGATGTGCCCTCGAGCCTCTTCGATCCGAAGGTCGGCCATAAGGCCTATAACGAGTATCTCGACGAGCTCGAATATGCCGAGAGCGTCGGTTTCGACGGCATCTGCGTCAACGAGCATCACCAGAACGCCTACGGGATGATGCCCTCGCCCAATCTGATTGCCGCATCGCTGGCGCGGCGCACTTCGAAGGCCAAGATCGTGGTCATGGGTAATTCGGTCGCGCTCTACGACCCGCCCACCCGCGTCGCTGAGGAGATGGCGATGCTCGACTGTATGTCGGGCGGACGTCTCGTCGCCGGCTTCCCCGTCGGCACGCCGTTCGACACCGTCTATGCCTATGGCAAATCGCCGGCGACCCTGCGCGATAAATATTACGAGGGCTGCAAGCTCGTGCTGCGCGCCTGGACCGAGCCCGAGTCTTTCGCTTTCAACGGCAAATACACGCAGCTCCGCTACGTTAATGTCTGGCCGCGGCCGATCCAGAAGCCGCATCCGCCGGTTTGGATTCCGGGCGGCGGCAGCGTCGAGACCTGGGATTGGTGCGTCGATAACGACTTTCTCTACGCGAACCTTTCCTATTTCGGTTACATCCAAGGCCAGAAGGTGAATGACGGCTATTGGGCGACGGTGGAGAAGAAGGGCAAGGACAAGAACCCCTACCGCTGCGGCTTCCTGCAATTCATCGCCGTGGCGCGCGACGACGCCGAGGCGGAGAAGCTCTATTCCGGTCCAGCCTCGTATTTCTATTCGCGCTGCCTCCACGTCTATCCGGGCTTTGCCCAGCCAGCGGGCTACACATCAATCGCGACGATGCGCGCCGGCATCGAGAGCATGGTGGCGCGTGCCGCCAACCGCATGGCGGTCGAAGAGCTCACTTGGAAAGAGATGATCACACGCGGCTATGTCGTCGCGGGCAGCCCCGAAAGCGTGCGCCAGCAGCTCGAGGTGCTGGCCGACAAGATGCATGTCGGCCATCTCATGGTGCTGTGCCAATACGGCAACATGTCCAAAGAAGTGACGATGTACAACACGACGCTCTTCGCCAAGGAAGTGATGCCGAAGCTGCGCTACAAATTCAGCGAATACGAAGATAAATGGTGGCCGACGACCGGCCTCGCCGAGCCTGCGATGCCGGCGCCGCTCACGGCTGTGGTCTGAGGTAATCAATGCTCACCAGTGAGACTTTAAGGCTGAAGAACGGCCGGAGCTGGCATGTCTCGAGCGGTGGATCGGGCACACCGCTTTTGTGGCTGCACGGCTTAAGCGGCATTCACAAAAGCGACCCGCTGGTCGCGGCCTTGGAACGCAAGCACCGCATCATCGCGCCTTTGGCACCCGGCTTCAGCGATCTCGCCGAGATCGACGAGATCGGCAATATCCATGAGCTCGCGCTCGATTACGACGATCTGCTCGAGCATCTCGACTTCGAAGGCGGCGTCATCGTCGGCCATTCCTTCGGTGCGATGGCCGCGGCGGAAATCGCAGCCCATTTCCCCCGCCGCGCCAAGAAGCTCGTGCTCCTGGCGCCGGTCGGGCTGTGGAACGAGAAATATCCCGGCCGCGACGTCTTCGCCGAGCCCTTCGCCACGGTCGAATCATTCCTTTGGCACGACAAAGAGGCGCGCGAGGCGCTGATCGCGCGGCGCTCCAACGAGGACGGGCCGGTGAGCGACGCGGAACGCCTCATCGCCATTGCGCAGAGCCTCACCGCAGTGACGAAATTCGTCTGGCCGCTGCCGGAGAAAGGCTTGAGGAAACGCTTGCCGCGCATCAGCGCAGCGACCCTCGCGGTCTTCGGCGCCGAGGACACTTTCATCTCGCCCCGCTACGCCGAAGATTTCAAGCGCGGCTTGCCGGCCGTGCAGACGGCCGTCGTCAAAGGCGCGGGCCATATGCTGCCTTACGAGCGGACCGACGAGGTCGCCGGGCTGATCGAGAAGTTTTTGGCGGCATAGTTGAGAGGCGAGCGATGCCGCTGCATCCCTTTGTCGAAAAGATGCTCGAGGTGATGCGGGCGTCGGATTGGAAAGGCGTTGCAGCCGCGACGCCGGCGGAGGCGCGCCAATTTCTCGCGGCACGCGCAGCGCAAGCCGGCACGCCGCCCGAGATCGGCACCTCGACCGATGTTGAAATCCCGACGCGGACCGGCGCGATCAAAGGCCGCGTGTTGATGCCGAAGGACGGCACGCCGACCAGCCTCGTCGTCTTCTATCACGGCGGCGGCTGGGTCATCGGCAGCATCGACGAGTGCGAATTCATCGCGCGCTTCATGATCGAGAAGACGAATTGCGCGGCGGTGCTGGTCGATTACCGCCTCGCGCCAGAACACCCCTATCCCACACCGCTCGACGATTGCTGGGACGGGCTGGTCTGGTCAGCGAAAGAGGCCGAGCGGCGACAAGTGCCGCTGGTTGTCGCAGGCGACAGTGCCGGCGGCAATCTCGCGACGGTGTGCTCCATGCTGGCACGCGATCGCGGCGGGCCGAAGATCGCGCTGCAGATCCTGATGTATCCGGTCTGCGATTGCGACATGGAGACGCCATCCTATCGCGAGAATGGCGAAGGCTATGTTCTGACCGCCGCGGATATGGGCTGGTTCTACGACCACTATTTGCAAGGTGATAAGAATAAACGCGCCGATCCGTTGATCTCACCCTTGCGGGCGCGCGAGCTCAAAGGCCTGCCGCCGGCGTTGATCATGAGCGCGGAATACGATTTGTTGCGCGACGAAGCAGAAATCTACGGCAAGCGCCTCGCAGCGGCCGGCGTCAAAGTCTGGATCAAGCGCTATCGCGGCATGACGCATGGCTTCGTGCGCTTGCAGAATTTCGTCGATGTCGCCCGCACCGGCATGGACGACATCGCCAAAGCCCTGAGAGAAACCACAGGATCGGAAACGACGGGACGCAAAGCATGAGCGACAACGGCGCCGACGAATATGATTACATCATCGTCGGCGCCGGCTCGGCGGGTTGCGTTCTCGCCAACCGCCTGACCGCCGATCCGAAAATCCGCGTGCTGCTGCTCGAAGAGGGGCCAGCCGACAATTCGATTTTCATCCGCATGCCGGCGGGCAATTACCGGGTCATCCCGACCGAGCGCACCTTCAAATATATGAGCGAGCCAGATCCCAAGGTGAACGGGCGGCAGCTTTTCGTGCCGCAGGGCCGCACGCTCGGGGGCGGCAGCTCGGTCAACGGCATGGTCTATATCCGCGGCCAGAAAGAGGATTACGACGGCTGGGCGGCGATGGGCGCAACCGGCTGGTCCTACGAGGACGTGCTGCCCTTCTTCTGCAAAGCGGAAGGCAACGCGACCTTATCCGGCCGTTATCACGGCACCGAAGGCCCGCTGAAGGTCGACGATCTGCGCTACCACCACCCGCTGACCGAAGCCTGCCTGCGCGCGGCGCAAGAGACCGGCGACGGCCGCAACCGACAGATTCCTTACAATTACGATTTCAACGGCGAGGGCCAGGAAGGCGTCGGCTTCCATCAGGTGACGCAGCACAAGGGCGAGCGCGCCAGCACGGCGCGCTGCTATCTGCGCGAAGCCGAGAAGCGGCCGAACCTTACCGTCGCGACCGAAGCGGTCGTCGATCGCGTGCTGATCGAAGAGCGGCGCGCGCGCGGCGTCGCCTATCGCAGCCATGCCGACGGTGCGGTCGAAGCGACGGCGCGGCGCGAAGTCATCGTCACCGCCGGCGCTATCGCGACACCGACCGTGCTGATGCGCTCAGGCCTCGGCCCGGCCGCGCATCTACAAGAGCACGGCATCGAGGTGGTCCTCGACAAGCCGTCGGTCGGCGCGAATTTTCAGGACCATCTCTCGGTGCCGGTCCATGGCCGCTGCAAGGACCCGATCAGCATCCTCGGCGAGGACAAGGGCTTCAAAGGCCTGAAGCACTTCGTGCAATGGTATCTCTTCCGCACCGGCATCGTGACCAGCAATGTCGTCGAGGGCGGCGGCTTTCTCGATCTCGATGGCGACGGGCGTTGCGATACGCAATTCGTCTTCATTCCGATCCTGCGCGGCGAGCTCAATCAGAAGATGCCGGATATTCACGGCCTTTCGGTGCAACCGTGCTTGCTGCGGCCGAAATCGCGCGGCGAGATCCGCTTGAAGAGCAAGGACCCGCGCACGAGGCCGCACTTCAAGGGCAATTACCTCGCCGAGCCCGAGGATGTCGCGCATCTCGTCCGCGGCACCAAGCTCGCGCGCAAGATGCTGAAAGCCCCTTCTCTCGCCCGGGTGCTGATCGGCGAATATCTGCCAGGCGAAGACGTGCCCGACGAGGACGAGCCGCTCGGCGATTTCGTGCGGCAATATGCGAAGACCGTGTTCCACCCCGCCGGCACCTGCCGCATGGGCAATGATGCCGAGGCGGTGGTCGATCCGAAACTCAAATTCAAAGGCATCGATGGGTTGCGTGTTGCCGACGCTTCGGTGATGCCGACTGTCACCAGCGGCAACACCAACGCGCCGACGATCATGATCGCCGAGCGCGCCGCCGATTTCATCACGCGCGGGCTGTGAGACAGTTACTGACCATTCAAACAACCGCCTTCCCCGCGAAAGCGGGGACCAGGGATAGAGATGAGATGCTGCCCTGGATCCCCGCTTTCGCGGGGAAAGCGATAAAAAGATAAAAGGAGAGGAAGAAATGACCGATACCGTTCCGCCGATCCGCCGCGTCATCACCGGCCATGACGCCAACGGCGTCGCCAAGGTGCTGATCGACGATTTCGCGACCAACGCCAAGCCGTCGCGGCGGCCCGGCGGCGGCAAATCGACTCTCATCTGGTGCAGCGACCGCATGCCGGTCGATATCGGCATCGGCGAGAAGGTCGAGGATATGGGCGCTCGCATCCTCGGCACCGCGCCGCCGCCGAACGGCTCGCGCTTCTGCGTGATCGATTTTCCGGCCAATGCACCGGGCACGATGCACCGCACCGAGACGATCGATTACGTGCTGGTGCTGTCCGGCGAGATCGAGATGGATATGGATGAATCGACGGTGAAGCTCAAAGCCGGCGATATCCTCATCCAGCGCGGCACCAACCATTCCTGGGTCAATCGCAGCGACAAGCCGGCGCGCGTCGCCTTCGTGCTGATCGACGCGCAACCGCTCGGCATCGGCCACCCGGTGACGGGCGGCGCGAGCCCGGGCTGACAAAAAGGGGCGTCATCGCGAGCCCCTTCGACAAGCTCAGGAACGAAGCAATCCAGGGCAACGCGTGATATCCTGGCTTGCTTCGTCGGGCAGCGCCCTCCTCGCAATGACGATAAAACATTGAACTTTAGGAGAGAGTGATGCGACTTCTGGCTCTCATCGGCGCCTTGGGCATCCTCGGCGCCATCGCCGCGGCGGTCTTCTTCTTCGGCGGCTATTACAGCGTCTCGGCGATCCCGGCCGATCCGAGCATCGTCGCCTGGTCGCTGACCAATGTGCGCAACGCCTCGATCAACCACCACGCGACCGACCAGCCGCCGATGTCGCTCGACGATCCGGCCGTGGTCCAGGCCGGCGCGCGCGCTTTCGATCAACGCGGCTGCGCCTTCTGCCATGGCGGGCCCGGCGTCGATTGGGCAAAATTCTCCGAAGGGCTGCGCCCCGACCCGCCCGACCTCAAAGACGTTGCGAAGGATGTGACCCCGCAGCAGATCTTCTGGGTCGTGAAGAACGGCATCAACATGACCGGCATGCCGAGCTTCGCACGCGTCGGCGCCGAGGATAAGGAGATCTGGTCGATCGCCGCTTTCGTCAAGAAACTGCCGAGCGTTTCGGAAAGCGACTACAAGAGTTGGATCGCGCCCCCGGCGGCACCTGCAGCAACCGGCCCAGCAGCACCTACGCCCGCACCGGCGCCAAGCAAGCAGCAATAAGGGAGATCACCATGGACAAGCAATTCATCAATCCGCCCGAACTCTACAAGCATCCGAGCTATTCGCGTGTCATCACGGTGAAAGGCCCGTGCAAATTCATCTTCATCGCCGGCCAGACTCCGTCGGACGAGAAGTATCAGCCGGTTTGTCCGGGCGACTACAAGGGACAGTACGAGCACATCATCAAGATGCTGACGATCCAGCTCCAGGCTGCCGGCGCGACCTGGGATGATGTCGTGGTGCGCCGCGTCTTCACCATGGATGTCGATGCGCTGCAGAAGGCGTTACGCGACGTGAAGCGGCCGGAGAACAAGGAGTTCCCGCCGACCAGTACGATGATCGGCGTGACGCGCCTCTCCAATCCCGGCTTCCTGATCGAGATGGATCTGATCGCGATCACCAACGCCTGAGGCTGGAGCACATTGCCGTGGAAAAAGAATTCATCAACCCGCCGGAGCTGATGAAGCATCCGAGCTATTCGCGCGTGATCACGGTCAAAGGCCCGTGCAAATTCATCTTCATCGCGGGCCAGACACCTTCGGACGATAAGTACCAGCCGGTTTATCCCGGCGATTACAAGAAGCAATACGAGTACATCATGGATTCGCTATCGCTGCAGCTCAAAGCCGCGGGCGCGAGTTGGGACGATGTTGTCGTGCGCCGCGTGTACACGCTCGATGTCGACGCGCTGATCAACGTGATGCGCGATCCGACAACCAAGAAATACGAGAACCGCGACACCATGCCGACCAGCACGATGATCGGCGTGACGCGGCTGACCAATCCCGGCTTCCTGATCGAGATCGACCTCGTCGCGATCACGGACGCGTAGAGGCGACGCAATTTCTCCATTCGTCATTGCGAGCGAAGCGAAGCAATCCAGTCTAGATCAACAACTGGATTGCTTCGTCGCTGCGCTCCTCGCAATGACGATGTTGAATTATACCAGCCGTTTGCCTTCGTGGCGCGGGCCGACGCCGAAGGCGTTCACCGTCGCCGCGGCGGTCATGTAGAAGCCGACGGCGGCGACGAGTTCGATCATCTTGTCGGTGCCGAGCGCCTTATGTGCGCGCTCATAGGTCTCATCGCTGAGCTTCTTCGTTTCCAACAGCTCGCGCACCGTGTTGTAGACCAGCTTTTCATCGTCTTTGTCGAAGACCGGGCTTTGATGCGTGCGGATGGCGTCGACCACCGCCTCGGAGAGGCCGGCCTGCACACCCGCCGGCACATGCGCAGCAAAGACGTATTCGGCATTCCAGTGTCGCGCGACCACGAGCACGGCGAGCTCCAGGAGCCGCCGGCCAAGCTTGCATTCGAGCCGCACGGCGTTGCCGAGGAGATGCGCGCGCTCAGCGATCTTGGGATAATGCATCCACACCGCGAAGGGCCCGCCGGGCGAGCCGCTGCGCACCGCGCCGATCTCCTGCCAGAGCTTCTTCTGCTCCGGCGTCAATTCATCGAATGTCAGCGCGGGCAGTCGAGCCATGGTTTCCCCCTTAGGGTTTGTTAGCGAGGGTTATTTGGCGCGCGGTTTCCCCGCGACGCCCGAGATCGCGATGGCCTCGGGTATAGCAGACATGCTAGCGGGCGCCATCACATGCGCCCCGGCAATGCCCGGGATGGTCGCCAGCTCTGCGATGAGCTCGCCGCATATCTTGGTGCCTTCGGCCTTGGGATCCGCGGCCTTGTCGAGCCGTTCGATGATCTCGTCGGAGATGATGGTGCCGAAGAGCTTTTCCTTCATCCAGCGCGCCGAGCGCGCCGACGGGATCGGGCAGACGCCGATCAGGATGGCGATCTTCTGCGCGACGCCGATATCCAAAAGGCGTTTCGCATAATTGCGCACGATCTTCGTATCCATGCAGAACTGCGTCTGCACGAAATCGGCGCCGGCATCGATCTTCGCGGTCAAGGATTTCGGCTGCCAATCCGCCGGCGGATCGAGCGGCATGTCGGCACCGCCGAGGGTGAAAGCGAGATCGCCTTTGACCGCGGTACCGGTCGGCAATTGCCGCTCGCGGCGCAGCTTGTCGGCGACCTGCAGCAGCGCCTGGCTGTTGAAATCGAAGACCGGCTTGGCATCGGGCTGATCGCCGGCTTTGGGATCGTCACCCGTGAGGATCAGCACGTTGCGGATGCCGAGCGCCGCCGCCCCAATGAGATCGCTCTCGAGCGCGAGGCGATTGCGGTCGCGGCAGGTCATTTGCAGGATCGGCTCGATCCCGTTCTGCACCAGCAGCACCGCCGCTGCACCGCTCGACATATGCGCCTTGGCGCCGGCGCCGTCGGTCAGGTTGACCGCGGTGGCGATGCCTTTGAGCGGCAGCGCACGCTTCAGCAGATCGGCGGGATCGGCCGAAACCGGCGGCGCGACCTCCGCGGTGATGACGAATTTGCCGCTTTGAAGGGCGGCAGCGAAATTGGTCATGAGAGGGCGGCGCTCACGAAAGACACCCACCTCACCCTACCCTCTCCGCCTTCGACGGACGGAGAGGGATCACGGGTGCGATTTTTAGTAGCGATAGTGATCGGGCTTGAACGGACCCGCCTGGGGCACGTTCAGGTATTCCGCCTGCTTGTTCGAGAGCTTGGTCAGCTTCACGCCGAGCTTCTCGAGATGCAGCGCCGCGACCTTTTCGTCGAGATGCTTCGGCAGGACGTAGACCTTGTTCTCGTACTTGCCGTGATTGGTCCAGAGCTCGATCTGGGCCAGCACCTGGTTACTGAAGGATGCGCTCATCACGAAGCTCGGATGGCCGGTGGCACAGCCGAGATTGACGAGGCGGCCTTTGGCGAGAACGATCAGCCGCTTGCCGTCGGGGAAGACGACCTCATCGACCTGCGGCTTCACTTCTTCCCATTTGTAGTTCTCGAGCGAGGCAATCTGGATCTCGCTGTCGAAGTGACCGATGTTGCAGACGATCGCGCGGTCCTTCATCTGACGCATATGATCGAGCGTAATGATGTCGACGTTGCCAGTCGCGGTGACGAAGATGTCGCCGATCGACGCAGCCTCTTCCATCGTCGTGACTTGGTAGCCTTCCATCGACGCTTGGAGCGCGCAGATCGGATCGATCTCCGTGACCATGACGCGGGCGCCCTGGCTGCGAAGGCTCGCGGCCGAGCCCTTGCCGACATCGCCGAAACCGGCGACGACGGCGATCTTGCCAGCAAGCATCACGTCGGTCGCGCGCTTGATGCCGTCGACGAGGCTTTCGCGGCAACCATAGAGGTTGTCGAATTTCGACTTGGTGACGCTGTCATTGACATTGATCGCCGGCACTTTGAGCGTGCCCGCTTTCATCATCTCGTAGAGACGATGAACGCCCGTGGTCGTCTCTTCCGAAACGCCCTTGATGTCCTTGAGCAGCTCCGGATGCTTGTCGTGCAGCAGCTTGGTCGCGTCGCCGCCGTCATCGAGGATCATGTTGGGCTTCCAGCCGTTCGGGCCGGTGAGCGTCTGCGCGATGCACCACTCGTACTCTTCCTCGGTCTCGCCCTTCCAGGCGAAGACCGGGATGCCGGCCTTGGCGATCGCCGCCGCCGCCTGATCCTGGGTCGAGAAGATGTTGCACGAGGACCAGCGCACGCTGGCGCCCAGGGCAACGAGCGTCTCGATCAGCACCGCCGTCTGAATGGTCATGTGCAGACAGCCGACGATCCGCGCACCTTTCAGCGGCTTCTTCGCGCCGTATTCCTTCCGCAGCGCCATGAGACCGGGCATTTCGGTCTCGGCGATGTTGATCTCCTTGCGCCCCCAATCGGCGAGCTTGATATCGGCTACTTTGAAATCTTCAGCCATACTTAGAACGCCTTCTTCAGATCTTGTGCGAGATCGGTCTTCTCCCAGGAGAAGCCGCCATCCGCTTCCGGCGCGCGGCCGAAATGACCATAGGAAGCCGTGCGCGCATAAATCGGCTTGCTGAGCCCGAGGCGTGTGCGAATGCCGCGTGGGCTGAGATCGACCATGTCCTGAATGACCTTGGCGAGCTTTTCCTCGTCGACCTGGCCGGTGCCGTCGGTGTTGATGTAGACTGAGAGCGGCTTCGAGACGCCGATCGCGTAGGACAGTTGAATCGTGCAGCGCTCGGCGAGGCCGGCAGCGACGACGTTCTTCGCGACATAGCGCGCGGCATAGGCCGCGGAACGGTCAACCTTCGACGGGTCCTTGCCCGAGAAAGCGCCGCCGCCATGCGGCGCAGCGCCGCCGTAAGTGTCGACGATGATCTTGCGGCCTGTCAGACCGCAATCGCCGTCGGGGCCACCGATCACAAAGCGCCCGGTCGGATTGACGTAGAAATTCTCTTCCGAGCACATCCAGCCCTTCGGCAGAACCTTGAGGACGTGCGGGCGCACGATCTCGCGGACCTCTTCCTGGCTGATCTTTTCCGAATGCTGGGTCGAGACGACGACCGAGGTCGCGCGCACCGGCTTGCCGTTGACGTATTGCAGCGTCACCTGGCTCTTGGCGTCGGGACCGAAATCGGGGGTCGAGCCGCTGTGACGCGCATCGGCCATCGATTTGAGAATCTGCTGCGAGTACTGGATCGGCGCCGGCATCAACTCTTCGGTCTCGCGGCAGGCATAGCCGAACATGATGCCCTGATCGCCCGCGCCCTCGTCCTTATTGCCCGCGGCATCGACGCCCTGGGCAATATCGACCGATTGCTTGTGGATCAGGCATTCGACCTCGGCGTGCTTCCAGTGGAAGCCTTCCTGCTCATAGCCGATCGCCTTGACACGCTGGCGCGCGGCCTCGATGAGCTGATCCTTGGTAATGCTGGCAGGACCGCGCACCTCGCCCGCGAGCACGACGCGGTTGGTGGTGGCAAGCGTCTCGCAGGCGACGCGCGCCGTCGGATCCGCAGCCAGGAAAATATCGACGACCGAATCGGAAATCTGGTCGCACACCTTGTCCGGGTGCCCTTCCGAAACGGATTCGCTGGTGAACAGAAAATCGCCCTTAGCCACGTTTATCTCCTCGCCTCTCGGGTCATGCCGAATCCCGCTTGCGCGAGATCACATACGATTCATCCCAGAACCACAAACCGCCGTGTTTCTGCAACACTTCCTTGGTCGCTTCAAGGTAGCTGTTGTCGCCAATCACCTTCTCCAGCCGCTGATCCTCTATTTGCGCTACGTAAATAGCCGCGTTCCAGGCTGCGAACAGGGTCGAGGTGCCGATGCTTTCGCTGATTTCGCTGGGCAATGTGTGCATCGCATAGCGGAATAGCGAGCGCGCGTCGGAATATGCGTTGAAATTGAGGTCGCGGCCGGCCGGACCGAGCTCGGCCTTCACCGCGCGCAGCAGCTTGTGCCGGTCGGTCATGAACGGATTCTCGCCGGGCCAGATCTTTTGGATGGTCTCGAGGCCCGGATCCTGGCCGTGGCTGTGAATGCCGATCAGCCGCCCGCCCGGCCCCAAAGCGCGCGCCAGCGGCGCCACCACTTTTTGTGCCTTGAACTCGGTCGAGGCGCGGGCGCGATAAGGTTGCGATGCGATGACAAGATCGTAATCGGCGCGTGTCGCACCGCGCTTCGGCCGCAAGCCGTCGAGCAGGAATTTGTAGTCCTCGCGATAGAGGACCAGCACGACCGGCTTCTCATAGATCGGATTGCCGCTGATCTTCGAGACCTTGGCGCGCCAATTCTGCGCCAAGAAGCCCTGGAGGTCGGTGATCTGCTTTTCGAATTCCGCGGCGGTGCTGCCGAGCAGGCTCTGCTCGTGCCAGACGAGGCTGGTCGCGGCGGTCACCGAATTCGGCGTGAGCCACGGCGCCTCGGAATAATACATGTTGGTGAGCACCAACACCGTCGAGGGATGCTCGTAGAAACGATCCGGCATCTTCTCGAGCGTGAGGCGCACGTCTTCGAGGCTGATTTCCTTGCCGACGATGTAGGACGGCACCGTCGGGAAGCGCTCATGCATCGAACGCATCACGCGCGTCAGCACCGTGCCGTCGCCGACACCGGCATCGAAAATGCGCAAGCCCGGCGGATGCGGATGAAGATTCGCGAGCTCGAGCGCGACGCGCTCCGCCACCACCCACTTCTCGCTGCAGGTATTGACGAAAAGCAGATATTTCTGCCGGTTGTCGTAGAAGCGGAAATTCTTGTCGGTGGCCTCGCCACTCGGCCCTCCCGCCCCGGCGGGTGCCCCAGCCGGAGAGGACGACGTCACCGGCGTCGCCAGCCGCGGCTGCGACGCCATCGCGGCCGGCGCTGATGTCAGCACGGGTGTTGCCAGCACCGGCATCGCCAAGCCCGGTGTGCGGTTGCGCATCGCCGGCGCACTCGCGACGCCAATGGCACCGCCGCCCTGCTTTTCGCGATCGATGAAAGCGCGCACGCGCTCGACCGTTTTGTCACGCACACGGCCGCCGAAGCGCAGCCGGCTGACCAGCTTGCCGTCATTCACCGCGAGCCGACCGAAGGTCGACTCGGCCATGCCGACACGGCGGCAAAAACCAGAAATCTCCGTCAGGAGCGTTTCGCTCTCCAAAGGCCCTATCCCTCCCACGCGGCCACGATGCCGCCCTTGGGCCATAGCCAAACTCAAAGCAGCGTGGGATTCAATTAAAAATTTGCCCACATCGAAAGTGGGGATTTTTGTGGGATTTTAAAGCCCTAATTTCCTGAAAAAGTGAATGTTATGGGCGAACGAATTCGCCCATAACTGGCATCAGCCCCAGACCTCTTTGGCCGTTTCTACCACAAGTTTCAGCTTCGCAATCTCGTCGGCGACCGACACGTCATTTCCCTCAACGGTGCTGGAGAAGCCGCATTGTGGGCTAAGGGCGAGCTGATCGAGCGGACAGTACTTCGCCGCCTCCTCGATCCGACGCTTCAAGGCGTCCTTGGTTTCGAGCGCCGATAATTTCGTCGTGACGAGTCCAAGGATGACGGTTTTGCCCTTCGGCACGAAGCGCAGCGGCGCGAAATCGCCCGAGCGCTCATCGTCATATTCGAGGAAATAGCCGTCGACATTGATCTGGTTGAAGAGCACGTCGGCAACCGGCTCGTAGCCGCCCTCCGCCACCCAGGCGCTTTTGAAATTGCCGCGGCAGAGATGCATCGCCGTGACCATGTCGGCCGGCCTGCCGGCGATCGAATCGTTGATCAGCTTGGCGTAGGTCTTCGGCAGCGTGTTGGGGTCGCTGCCGATATTCTGCACCTGCTCGCGCAGCTTCGGGTCGCAGAGATAGGCGAAGTTCACCTCGTCGATCTGCAGATAACGGCAGCCCGCGGCGGCGAGATCCTGCATCTCCTCGTTATAGACGCGCGCAAGATCGGCATAGAACTCGCCGAGATCGGGATAAGCCTTCTCGTCGATCGCTTTGCGCCCGCCGCGGAAATGCATATTGCTCGGCGCCGGGATGGTTATCTTCGGCGTCGCCTTCGTTACCGATTTCAGGAATTTGAAATGGTCGACGAAGATCGGCTTCGGGCGGCTGAGCTTGCCGTCGATGCGAATGCCGGGCGGCGCGAAGTGGATGTCGCCCTTGTGCGTATGGAAGCTCGCCTTGATGCTCGGCGGCACCATGACGACATTCTCGAAGCTGACGAGGAAGTCGACATGCCAGAAGGTGCGGCGGAACTCACCGTCGGTCGCGACCTGGAGGCCGACATCCTCTTGCAGCTTCACGACGTCGCGGATCGCCTTGTCCTCGACCGCACGCAAGGCATCGGCCGTAATCTCGCCGCGCTGCTTCTTGTCGCGCGCTTCTTGAAGCTCTTTCGGGCGCAGGAGGCTGCCGACGTGATCGGCGCGGAAAGGCGGTGTGTTACGCGGTGCCATGACAATACTCCTCGATTAATCCTCGCCCGCCGCAGGCTGCGGCGACAGCGCGCCGCTCGGACCTTTCCATTCGGCGCGATAAAGCGGTGTCAGGATCACGGCGTTGATGAGCCCGATAATCAGCGGGACAGCCGCGAGCATGAACAAGTACTGAGTCGATACGTGCAACGAAATCAGCCAGCCCCCGACCAGCGGCCCGATCACCGAGCCGACGCGGCCGGCGCCGAAACAGGAGCCGACGCCCCAGGACCGGATATAGGTCGGATAGACCATGTTTTCTGACGAGATGTTGCCGAATTGCAGACCGAGCAGGCAGAAGCCGGCGCCCGCTACGAGCGTCATGATGATGCTTTCGGGCAAACCGGGAAGGCCAATCATCGCAACAATCGGGATTGCACAAGCGAAGAGGATCGGCACCGGGATGAAGCCGTATTTGTCGAGCGGCCGCATGATGGCGAGCCCGCCAACGGTGCCCGCGAGCTGGAACGCGGTCGCGGCTAGCACGGCGTCGCCGACGGGATAGCCGGCATTGGCGAGGATCGTCGGCGTCCACTGATTGATGAAGTAGAAGATCATCAGGTTGACCGCATTCGAGAGCCAGAACATCGGCGTGATCCACGCCAGACGGCCCTTGAAGATCGCGCTGTAGGAGAACTCCTTCTTATTGACCTCGTCGCCGATAGTGAAGATGGAATTCGGATCGAGGTTGAGACCGGGCTGCAGACGCTCGATCTGATTGACCAGACGCTGACGCCGCTCCGCCTTCAGCGACAGGAACTTGATCGATTCCGGCAGCGTAAACATCGCGATGATGGCGACGATGATCGGTGCGACCCCGCCGATCACGAAGAGGATCTGCCAGCCATGGGTCGCCATGTAGGCCTTGCCGACGAAACCGGGCAGAGCGCCGCCGAAGGTCACGCCGCAAAACATCAGGACGAAGAGCGTCGCGCGCACGCGCCGCGGCGCGAATTCGGCGACCAGCGCGGTCGCGATCGGCAACACGCCGGCGATGCCGACGCCGGCGATGAAGCGCAGCCAGACCAACGTGCTCAATTCTTGGGAGAGAACCGAGGCCCAGGTAAAGACGCCGAAGAAGATCAAACCGCCGACGATAGCGGTGCGGCGCCCGTAGTGATCGGCGATCCAGCCGAAGAGCGGCGGACCGAAAAGACCGGCGAACAATCCGGCGCTGAAGAGGCCGCCGAGTTCCACCGGCGTGATATGCCATTCGCGGATCAGAGCAGGCGCGGCCGTCGCCGCTGCGCTGATGTCGTAACCGTCCGCCATCACGACGATGAAGCAGACGACGACCAGGCTGATATGAAATGCACCGACCTTCTGCGAGTCGATAATGCGTGCAAGATCGACGGTTTGCGCTTGCGCCACGATAACTCCTCCCCCTCTTTTCGCGCGCCGCTTCCGCGCGCGGGTTCATTTAAGTCCTAGCCCGAATCCCGGTGCAACCTCTTTGCTGCCCACTTCCTGGTGGGCGGCTAATTCTTGGCGGTTGGCGGTGGCGGCAGCGGCGGCGAGAACACCGTCGCGCCGGCTTCGACTTGGTCGACGGTCGGCAATTGCCGGCTGTGCCAGCCGCCTCCCAGCGCCTCGATCAGATTGACGCTGGAAACGAGCCGCGTCTGCCGCAGATTGACGGCGGTCAGCTCATTCGACAGCGCGGTCGCCTGCGCCGTGACAACGGTCGTGTAATCGACCGTGCCGGCGCGGTACTGATTGAGCGCCAGCCGTTCCGCCTCGCGCGCCGCGGTGACCGCCCGATCCTGCACCGTCGCTTGCTGCTCGAGAATGCGCGAGGCGGCGAGTTGGTCCTCGACCTGCTGGAGTGCGACAAGCACGGCCTGACGATATAGCGCCACGGTCTGGTCATAGGTTGCGCGCGCCGCGGAAACCTGCGCCGAAGTCAGGCCGCCGTTGAAGATCGGCAGCGAGATATTGGTCAGACCGAAAGACCAAAGGCTGCTTGCTGCGGTGAACAACGTATGCAGCATCGAGCTTTGCTGACCATAAGAGCCGCCGATCGTGACGTTCGGGAAATAGCCCGCGACGGCGACGCCGATCTTGGCATTGGCCGACGCCATGGCGCGCTCGTTCGCCGCGACCGTCGGATTGCGCTCGAGCAGCTCTGCCGGCAGGTCGGGCGGCGTGACCGGAATCGCCTGCGGCAATTTTCCCGGCGCGAGCGAGAATTCGGCCGGCGGCTTGCCGATCAGCACGGCAATCGCATGCTCGAATTGCGCACGCTGCACGCCGGTCGCGATCTGCTGTGCATGCGTATTCTCGAGCTGGGCCGTCGCCGTCATGACGTCGGTCTTGGCCGCCGTGCCGGCGTTGTAGCGATTCTGCGTGATCTGCAATGAGCGGCTGAAGGCATCGACCTCATCGGCGAGCAATTGCGCGAGCTCGTCCTCGATGCGGAGCTGGAAGTAATCGGCCGCGAGCGTCGCCTGAGCCGAGAGACGCGCCGCGGCAAGGTCGGCGGCGCTGGCTTGCGCGGTCGCGACATCGCTTTCGACCGTGCGCCGGACCGAGCCCCAGATATCGGGCGCCCAGCTCGCTTCGGCGCTGACGGCGAAGCTGTTGCTCGCGAAACCGCCGCCGCCGCGAAGATTCGAGTTGCTGCCGCGAATACTACCGCTGCCACCGGAACCGCCTCCGCCGCCGCTGCGGATCGCCGAGCCGTTGAGATCGAAGGTCGGGAAGAAGCCGGCGCGCGCTTCGGCGACGATCGCCTGTGCCTCGCGATAGGCCGCTTCGTTGGCTTTCAACGTCTGGTTCGAGATATCGATCTGGCATTCGAGGCCATCAAGCACCGGATCGTCAAATATCGACCACCAGGACTCGCCGCTCGCCGCCTGCTTGGGCGTCGCCGGCTTCCAGCCATCGACCTCTTTGTAATTCGCAGACACCAGCGCCGGAGGCTTCTCGTAATCGGGCCCGACCGTGCAAGCGGCGAGCGTGATCAACGCCACGCTGCAGAGCAGCGGGCGCGTCAACGAATGGATCATGCTTTGTCCCCGAGAGCATCGCTGCCGTACTGGTCGACGCGACGGCCTAACCGTGTCGCCACCCAGACCCGGAAGCGATCGAGATAGAGATAGATGACGGGCGTTGTGTAGAGCGTAAGCAACTGGCTCACGATCAGCCCGCCGATGATCGCGATGCCGAGTGGACGGCGGATCTCACTGCCTTCGCCATGCCCGAGCGCCAGCGGCAACGCGCCGAAGATCGCCGCCATGGTCGTCATCAGGATCGGCCGGAAGCGCAGCATGCAGGCATCGAAGATCGCACGTCGCGGCGCGAGATCGTTCTCGCGCTGCGTATGGATTGCGAAGTCGATCATCATGATCGCGTTTTTCTTGACGATGCCGATCAGCAGGAAAATGCCGATCAGCGCGATGATGTCGAATTGCGTGCGGAAAATAAGCAGCGCGAGGACGGCGCCGACGCCCGCCGAAGGCAGCGTCGAGAGGATCGTGATGGGATGGATATAGCTCTCATAGAGCACGCCGAGCACGATATAGACGGTGAGAAGCGCGGCGAGCACGAGCACCGGTTCGTTCTTGAGCGAGGATTGGAAGACTTGCGCCGTGCCCTGGAAGGTGCCGCGGATCGTGGTCGGCATGCCGAGCTTCAAGACCGCGTCGTCTACCGCGTTGGTGGCGTCGCTCAGCGAGACGCCCGGCGCGAGATTGAAGGAGATCGTCGATGCAACGGCGAGGCCTTGATGAGCGACCGAGAGCGGTGTCGTTCCCGGGCCGTAGGAGCTGACAGCGGAGAGCGGGACCATTTTCTCGACGCTGGTGCTCACCGAGGCGCCGGTCGAGGCGGCAGTGCGCCCCGTTGTCGTCAGCGAATTCGTTTGTCGATTGCGCACCGCGTCCTGGCTGAGGTTCGGCGCACTCGCGCCGCTGCTGCTCGGCGCCGCTGTCGTGCCGGCGAGCGCGTTGGTCGATTGCACCGAGCTGACCGTGCCGGCGGTGCTGATATAGATGTCGCTGAGCGTCGACGGATCCTGCCAATAGCGTGGCTCGACTTCCATCACGACGTGATATTGGTTGAGCGGATTAAAGATCGTCGACACCTGGCGCTGGCCGAAAGCGTCGTAGAGCGTATTGTCGATCTGGCTCACGGTGATCCCGAGCCGCGCCGCCGAGCCGCGATCGATCTTGATATCGGTCTCGAGACCGTGCTGCTGGAAATCGGAATTGACGTCGGCCAATTCGGGCAGCTTCTGCAGCTCGGCGTAAACCTTCGGGACCCAGTTATAGAGCTCGTCGAGATCGTCGCCCCGCATCGTATATTGATACTGCGCGTTGCTCTGCCGGCCGCCGACGCGCACGTCCTGAACCGATTGCAGGAAGAGCGAGGCGCCCGGCACCTGGCTGAGTTCGCGACGCAAGCGGGTGATGACGCCGTCGGCGCTCACATCGCGCTCGCTAAGCGGCTTCAGCGTCACGAAGATGGTGCCGAAGTTGGTCTGGCCGCCGCCCGTGAACCCCGCGACCGAAGCAATCGCCGGGTACTTTTCGACGATCGCCATCATCTGCGACAGCTTCGAGCGCATGAGCTGGAAGGAGATGCTCTGGTCGCCTTGCAGCCCGCCGATCAGCCGGCCGGTGTCCTGCTGCGGGAAGAAGCCCTTGGGCACGATGATGAAGAGGAAGACATTGAGGCAGAGCGTCGCCACCAGGATCAGCATGGTGAAGCCTGCGTGATCGAGCGCCCAG
>Ga0157369_10003379_pt1 | contig 18958 bp, 16 predicted proteins | sample C25metaG_FD_113461 | JGI IMG/M metagenome (GOLD analysis project Ga0157369, IMG submission 113461) | Corn rhizosphere microbial communities from Kellogg Biological Station, Michigan, USA - C2-5 metaG | ecosystem: Host-associated > Plants > Roots > Rhizosphere > Soil | place: USA: Michigan... | reverse complement strand
TATTGCATTGATCAGCACACGAGCGACATGATTTTCCCCGACACCCTCGAGCCTAGCGTTGTGCGCAGAGTCTGCAATAAAATCCAAATTCCATCTTCGGAAGCGTAGCTCTACCGCCTTTGTATAAGGATGCACCCTGCTTTGGATCGCGCTCGTAACGATAATCGCAAACCCGATTAATGTGGCCACTGTGACTTGCCTACCGTTGTTCTGATTGGCAGCTGCACTAGTTGTGGCAATCGAGGAGCCGGTAACGGCAAAATATGCTCCCCCTACTACCTCTATGGCTGCTAAGCATGCGCTCATACTCCTATAACCGAAGCACCCCCTCCCAAGTCGGTTAGCGAGTTTCTCCGCTTGCTTCTCCAACTCGTCAACGTATTCGCTATATGCCTCGTCCTTATTCCGATGCCTTCGTGATCTTACGCCCGAAGCTAACGCTAAACCGGCAGCTACAAGTACCAACACAAACAGGAAAATGATCAGTGTCAGAGTTACGTGATGAGTGCTAAGCCAAACCAGAGTGGGTGCGTTTCCATTCGGCATCGTATCTCTCCGCGAAAGCGAGCCTTTGGCCAAGTTGACTGTGAGGCCTCACAGTATAGCCGCAAATGAAACCCAGACACGAGATAAGCTACCCTGCAGCCGATTACGCTCAAACACCACGAAGAGAACGTTCTGGCTCTTACCCGTCAGGTAGCGATGTACGTCCCCGATCTGGGGTAACTTCCTGATGTCGCGCGGACGATCGCGGTGCCACAATCTAGCGTGGGATGCGCTTTGAGTCTCAACGTACAGTCCATTGGGATTCCGCTCTGCCGAAAGCCGTCGCGAAGCCGCAGGCGCAGCGACTGAATTGCCGTCCAGCCCGCCGCGCCCACAGACTCCAATCTGCCCGGAACCCATGCACAACTCTCGGTGCAAACGCACCGAAAGGTCCACCCCTAAGTCTTATTTCATCTAGATTTTGCGCAAAAAACGGGGGGAGGGGGGTCCCACCCTCATTTCGCACGGCGGGTGGCCCACCTCTGGGTGCCCCATTTCTGGCCGACTCTGGCCAGAAGTGGGTTCCACTCTGCCGAAGGCCGGAGTGAAGTCCGAAGGACGCAACGACGGAATTGCCCTCCTCTGAATCCGGCAAACACCACGTAATTGCCACGATCTTATGTCGCAACCCCCAAAAAACATGGGAGTATCCTTTCCGGTGCCATCGGAGAGGAGCTTGACATGGACAAAGCAGTTTTGATCTGCGCAGCGCTCGCGTGCATACCAATGAATGCACCGGGTCAGGTTAAGTGCGACAGCAAATATTTTCCGATGAGCAAGAGCGGTAGCATCGGCTGTTGTCAACATCCGAATCCGGAGCCAGACCGTGATCACAGCTATGAGTTTGATCAGTATCTAGTACTGGGGAACGTTCCCGGCCCGTTCCGTCCGGTCCTCGGCCATCGTCAAACAGGCGAAGTTTGCAGCAACGCGCCTGTCGCGCCGAGCAAAACTCCTACGAAGGACTGCGTCGTCACACTCTTGTCCAAACCCGGTGGCCAAGGCGTTTGTCAATTTGGTCCATGCGGAGCTCGTGTCGTCGGAACATGGAAGGGCACGGATGCCGTAGTCTTCCAGCCGAACCCGCCCCACGCAAGCATTTGCGGCTATCAGATCAAGCGAGGCCGCCAAATCGAGGACAACTTCTATCCGGAGAAATACACGGGTCAACCAAAATACGACTCTGTGGCGCCAAGCTGCCCTTTCAACGGCTGCCTGTCGGGCGGCACACCCGTTATCTACTACACAATTAATGTTCTGCCGGTTCACGCAACCGGCCATACATCGATCGATCCCGGGAATATCTCTCTAATCGGTGCAGCACACCGCACCCTGACCTATCACGAGCCCGACAGCTCCGTCACTGTCACTGCCTCGCCGACGGGCACAGACGCGCAACATACAAAAGTCCAATTCTCCGGCTCGTGCAGCCAAACCGGGACACGCGGCGAGACCATCAAGTGCACCATCTCCCCGCAATCCAGAAGCGCGACACTCACCGTGAAGTATATGAAGTGCTCTGGCGCGGAGTGTGAGACGACCCCGCATCCCGTCATTAATTCGGGAACGCAATAACCCTACCTCGCCCTCCGCCAGGTCGCCCACCAACCGGGTGCCCCATTTCTGGCCGACTCTGGCCAGAAGTGGGCTCCGCTCTGCCGAAGGCCGTCGCGCGCAGTCCTGAGCGTAGTCGAAGGACCCGAATTGCCTTCCAATCCACCTCGCCCGAGGCTCCAATCTGCCCGGAACCCCTGCACAACTCTCGGTGCAACTACACACAAAGGTCCACCCCTAAGTCCAAATTCATCTAGATTTTGCGCAAAAAACGGGGGGAGGGGGGTCCTGCCCTCGTTTTCGGACGAATCAGTCAGTAAGTACCTGCAGCCGATTACGCTCAAACACCACGAAGAGAACGTTTCGGCTCTCACCCGTCTGGTAGCGATGTACGTCCCCAATCTGGGGTAACTTCCTGATGTCGCGCAGGCGATCGCGGTGCCACAATCCAGCGTCCGATGCACTTTGAGTCTCAACGTGCACTCCAAAGGGCGACGCCACACCTCTGACAAAATCCGCAAACACTGGATTGGAAGCCCCGGAAGCTTTAATCCGCTCTTGTGCAGACCACGAGCGTTGGTACATCGCTGTGACGCGTTGCCGGCGCAGTTCGGCTTCGGAAGCAGCAGACCGTGTCGCAGCCGTCGACGCCTTCCCGCTTAGGGTGTTCATGAGTGGATCCTAGTCTCATTAGATGCCGCCTGTACCGAAATCGCCTTCTCCGGCTTTGGAACAGCGTCACCCGATATAGGCGTACCGTAAAGGAAGGCGCGGAGGTCCGCTCGGTTGACTTCCCAAAGCTTCTTCGAGGCGCACATCACGACCCATCAGCACGGTTCCGCTGGGATTGACTACAGAGCCGTACACAGACAGATGGCAGCACAGGGATTCGAGCGTGTTATTCAGAGCACGGCCCAGGCGGCCAATGAGGTTCCGGGGACGTATCGGCTATACAACGCTCAACTTTCGATGGCACAGGTAGTGGAGATGCTCCGGTTGACTCTTGCCCCATTGGGACGCGGCATGGCAGTCCAGATCATGAAAATCGACGAGGAGACTCTGTTGAATTTGATTCCACCGGCTCCCTCCACCCAGGATACCGAGCCCGCATCAGATCACCCCCACTCCTCCGGAAGAGCCCAGTCCGGCTACCCCACCTGGAGGCGTCCAAGGTAGGCACCCTATGACTCCCGCCGAACTCCGCGCGCTGCCCGCCTCAGAGGCCGCCACCCTCCCCACCCTCCTCCACGCCCTCTGGCTCGACGCCCACGACGACTGGACCGCCGCGCACTCCCTCATCGACGAGCTCGACACGCCCGACGCCGCCCGCGTCCACGCCTATCTCCATCGCAAAGAGGGCAACCACTTCAACGCCACCTACTGGTACCGCCGCGCCACCCGCCTGGCAGACGAGCCCGCCGTCTTCACCGGCTCCCTCGACGAGGAGTGGACCGCCCTCGCCACCCACCTCCTCAAATCCTGAACCACAACTCCCCTCCCATTCGCGCCACAACTCTCGGTCCGAATCCGTCCTTAACCCAGCACAACTCTTTGTGCAACAGCCCCTAAAGGTCCACCCTCATCTCCAATCGACGTGCTACTCTTCTCTCCCGCACAGGAGAGCAACATGTCCAATCCCACCTTCGCCCAACGCTGGTTTGAAGAGGTCTGGAACCAGGGCCGCGAGGAGGTCATCGACGAGATGCGCCTTCCCAACGCCCGTTCCGTCGGCCTCTTCCAGCCCGACGCCGTCCACTCCGTGGACACGTTCAAGGAGGAGCACCGCCGCTTCACCAGCTCCTTCTCTCGCATCAACATCCGCATCGACGACGAGATTAGCCAGGACGACAAGACCGCCGTCCGCTGGACCTGCACCGCCACCCACACCGGCGACGGCTTCGGCGTCCCACCCACCGGCAAAACCGTCACCTTCCCCGGTGCCAGTTTCTTCTATCTCCAGGACGGCAAGCTGCGCGAAGGATGGAACTCCTTCGACTTCACCCGCGTCCTGCTCGAGCTCGGCGTCACACCTCCACGCTGACCTCTCAACGCATGGCTGTTGCGAACCAGCCACCCGCCGCCGCGATGATCACCACAACAGTCACCGCAGCGAGCGCAGAAAACCAGATCACCGCAAACCGCATAAACGAAATCCTGGGGCGAGCACTCCGCATGGGTCTTCTCCTATGTAGCAAACTACAATCAGTTAGACACCGTCGCGCTTTCGGAGGTTCCCTCAGGAACCCAGCCAACCTCATAGAAAACGAAAAAATCTTCCAGCAAGAGCTCCGAAACGGGTACACGGTGGGGAGCGCGTTTGCAGCTTAAATAAAGAACCGGCTACGAACACTGCGAATGCGCATAGCCGGTTCAGCTTTAGAACGGGATATTTGCTGACAGCTTAGAAACGAACCTTCGCTGACAACTGAATGACGCGGTTCCCGTTACCGGAGGTAATCACACCGGAGGTTGCGACCGGCGTGCCGCCATCACGAGTGTCTGAGATGCTGACGCCCGGATTGGCCAGGTTCATGTGATTGAAGGCATCGAGGAAGTCTGCACGAACCTGCAGCTGTGTTCCCGGCTCGCGAATCGTGAACGTCTTCATCGCGCTGATGTCCCAGTTCCAGTAGCCGGGGCCGAAGAGCAGATTGCGTGCTGCATTGCCATAAGTCCACTTGGCAGGCGGTGCGAATGCAGCTGGATTGAACCACTTCACGCCCTTCGTAATGTTGTGCCCCGACTGCTTGCCGGCGTAGAGGTCCACGCCGGGAACGCGGTCCGGCCGCCCTGACGACCATCCCACGACACCGGTACCCGTCTGCGAGAAGGTAAGGTTGATCAGCGGAACGCCGGTGCCGTACGTCGTAATGCCCGAGACCTGCCATCCGCCAACGAGCGCATTGGTGAAGGTGTTGGCATCGCGCAGCCAGCGGCCATGGCGGCCGAAGGGAACCTGATAGTCGTAGTTGAAGACCACCCAGTGACGGCGCACACCGTCGCTGTTGCCCCAATCCTTCATGTAGTTTCCTGGAACCTCGGGGCCACCAGCGGTACTGACGTCATCGAGGCTGCGGGTGTACTGGTATTCACCCTGGAAGGAAGAGCCACCATCAAACCGCTTGCGCACACCAAGCTGCAGCTGGTTGAACTCCTCCCGGCCGTAGCTGAAGTAGGACGTGATCGTTGAGAACGGCTGATGCGGACGCTGGTTCTGAATCGGCACGTTCGGTTGCTGATTCACGATGCCGTTGAAGTCCATACCGTTATAGGGAAGATGGGAGGAGACATTGCCCAGATACGAAGCCCGCACAGCCCAGTTCGTCTTGATCTGCTGTTCGACGGTGAGGTTCCACTCGTCTGAGACGGCATCCTTGAAGTCATGCTGGAAGTAGTAGATCGATGGGTTCGCTGTAACGGCCGTCGAGCCATTCACGCTGGGAAATGGATTGGAGAACGTGATGTCCGGCATGAACGGCGCGGTGGGTTTGCCCGGCAGCTTGCTGCTGAACGACTGTGTAATGCCCAGAGTCCAGGGCGGATTGAATGCTTCCGTGCCTGATCCCAGCGCCGCCGGCCGGAAGTTGTAGTACATGCCGAACCCGCCGCGGATGACGGTTTTCTGGCTGCTGAACGGACGGTAGGCGAACCCGACACGCGGAGCAAAATTGTTGGCATCTGGCTGATCGAAGTGCGTCGAGAGCCCGATGGATTGGCTTGTTTCGTAGGGATACGCGTTGAAGAGCGCCGCCTGCGCACCGCTCGGCAGAGTGGGTGTGGCGCTGTTTTGCGGGAGAACGAGCTTGTTGTTCACCGGATCGAACGTGGTGATCTGCTGCGTCCGGTAGTGCCACGGTGTCTGGTACTGGTAGCGCAGACCGTAGATCACGGTCAGGTTCGGCGTGGCCTGCCAGGTGTCCTGCGCGTAGACGCCCCAGTCGCGCGAGTAGAGCTCCGATGCGTAGGCGCCCTGCGCGCTGGTCTGCGAACTCGTACCGACACCGATGAGGAAGTCCGCGAAGGCGTTGCCGGCGGAGTGTGGCTGGTTCGGCTGGCCTGCGTTGCCGGTCCAATTGCCTGTGGACGTGAACGCGCCAGTCACGTTTGCGACGGAAGGAACGCGATACGAAAGCTTGTAGCCGATCTCATCCATTCCGAATTGGAAGTTGTGCTGGCCGTGGACCCAGGTGAAGTCGTCGTTGAACTCGATGTCCTTGCGGGGCGTGTAGAAGCCAGTGCCGTAGTCATGCCACATGCCGGTGTAGCCACTGACGGTGATGGTCGGCAGGCCGCGGAACACGCTCGGCGGATTCTGCGGCCAGAGAGTGCTTGTATCGAAGTCAAGGTTCTGGCCGCCGAAGCGCGTTTCGTAGTTGCCCCACGCGGCACGGAATTCGTTGAGTGCATTCGGGCTGAAAATGTGCGTCTCCGAGAGAGACACATTGCGCTCGGAGTACGAGAAGACGCTCTGACCGTAGTTGCCGGGATAGGCTGTTGCTGCGATACCCCAGGGCTGGGCAACGCGCTGCGCGTAGACACCGAAGATGCGGTCCTTCGCGGAGATCGTATAGTCGATTCGCGCTTCAGCGCCGTCGACGTTCGCGGTTGTCTTATCCGTGGAGACGAAGTTCGGTGTCGCATTGGGAAGCCCGAGCGTGTTAGCAACGGTGGGGTTGGGCAGGTACTTCAGCAGCGTGTTCGCCTGCGACGTGATCTGCGAAGTGGGGATCTTATTATTCGCAAACGCCGCGCCGGTAAACGGGTTGTAGAGCTGCGTGCCGGTCGTGCAAATTCCGCTCGAATTGAATGCAGAGCACAACGCGGAGAAATCGCCGGTACGCATGGCCGCGCTGGGAAGGTTGAGCTGCGTCACCGACTCATACGCGTGACGGTACCCGTTGTAGTCAGCAAAGAAGAATGCCTTGTCGTGCCAGATCGGACCGCCGATATTGCCGCCGAACTGATTCAGGTGGTCGATCGGGCGCGGCTTGCCGGCGGCGTTCAGCGCATACTGATTGGCGTTCAGGTCCGTCGTCTGCACATACTCATACGCTTCGCCGTGAAACTTGTTGGTGCCCGCCTTGGTGACGAGCGTCACGGTCGAGTGTCCCGCATATTGCGCGTTCATGTCGGCCGACTGCACATTGAGTTCCTGCAATGCGCTTGGAGGAGGCAGCACCAACATGCCGCCGCCGGAGATGGAAACCGGACCGCTGTTGAACGGATCGTTCACTTCCATTCCGTTCAGCGTGAAGTTGGTCGCGCCCCAGTGGGAGCCGCCGCCGATCGCCGGAGTCGTGGTTCCGGCGGAAGGTGTCGCTCCATATGGCATGAATCCGGGCGCCGTCGTCAACGCGGTGTCGATGGTCTGCACGGAGGTCGGCAGATCAGCGAGTTGCTGCTGCGTGACCGAGCCCGAGACGCTCATCTCGTCGGTGTGCACCATGGGTGCCGCAGCCGCGACGGTGATCGACTGCTGCTCGCCACCCATCGACAGTTTTGCGTCCACGCGCACTGTCTCCGCAGAATGCAGCACCACGTTGGCCTTATACGGCGCGAACCCCGAGCGGTCGATCGTAACGGTGTAGGTACCCGCCAGGAGGCCGGGTACGGAGTAGGTGCCCTGGGGCCCCGTGGTCGCACTCGCGGCAGCGCCGGTCTGCGTGTTCGTAACGATCACATGCGCGCCCTGTACAAGCGCTCCGGAAGGATCTGCTACGTCGCCGACGATGGAGCTCACGATGATCTGCCCGGATACCAGGCTCGCGGCCATGAGTAGTTGGACAAAGAGAATGGCGATTGTCTTGCGCATTACTTCTCCTGAATGCCGTTTCAGAGGCTGTGCGCTGCGCGGGCTCTCTAGAGGAGCCGGTCAGCAGTGGGAACGCTAGCGTCGCAGGAGCTCGCTTCAAAAGCGCTCGCGTTGCTGGTGAATGTCGTTTGTGGAAGGGGCCCCCGTGTTCGACTAAACGTTTGTCGCTTCGTTTAGATGAACAGCAATTTACGATTAAAGACTTGATACGCGCAAGCGCAATTTATGGTCAATTGTGATCTTATGCGAATTCTGTCGTAATAGGCGGGATGGCCCCAAGTGCAGCCCCGCAAATTACAAATCTGAAAAGATATAGCTCTGTTTATTGTAAATGGTCTCGTGGTATTTCAATCGAGAGACAAATGTCTATCTAAATGACTAAATTCCATGATTACAATTGCTCATAAGTTGCGATCTGTATTAGCATTCTGCACAGCTTCATCGGTTGAATCTGCGAAGAGCCGATTCAATCCGTTGGAAAGACAGGACTTGTACGTAGTGGATCGATCACGGGGAGAACGGTATGAAACCGGATAAGCGGCACTACGAGATTGCGTCTTTCCTCCGCGCGATACAGCGCGAGGTTACGGTCGAGGAACTAGCGGCGCAATTTGCGACGTCTCCGATCACCATCCGCCGCGACCTGGATGCGCTGGTCGAAGAAGGAGTGATTCTCCGCACGTATGGCGGCTGCATCATTCGCACCGAGCTCAGCACCATGTTTCAGCAGCAGCTCGCGCACAACTTCCGTCTCAAGCAGGCCATTGGATTTTCCGCTGCAGAGCAAGTGAGAGCCGGCGAAACGATCCTGTTTGCCGACGGCTCCACTACGTTTCACCTGGCTTCGAATCTCGAGTCGCGAGCACCGTTGACGGTGGTGACGAACTCCATCGCGGTCATCCCGGAGATCTCGCGCTTCCGGGGTGTGCAACTCGAGATCCTGGGAGGTGCCTATAACCGCGACACGAACTTTCTGGGCGGCAGTATGGCGGAACGGCTGCTGGAGATGCGCTACTTCGATGCGGTCTTTGTGGGCGCCGATGCGGTGGATGAGGAGGGCCAGTGCATGGTGAGTTCGCCCGATGTCGCGCGCCTTACCCAGGTGATGTTGCGCCGCGCCAACCGTCGCTTTCTGCTTGCTGACCACACAAAGGTCGGTGCGCAAGCGACCGTGGTCTACGGTAAATTGAGCGATTTCGATATGTGGATTACGACGCGTGGTATGGCGCAGGGCCAACTCGATCGCTACGGCAAAATGACGACGGTAAAGGAAGCCGCGCAGCCTAATGGCCTAAGCGAGGAACCCGAAACGAGTGCACGAACAGCCGGCCGCAACGGTCGCGCTCGCAACGGACATTAGGAACTACCACCAACGACGTGCAAGGCTCAACGCACCTTGCCTCGAGCCGCAACGCGCCATGACCCGACAATCTTGCCTTCGCGGGCCAGGAACACTTCGTCGTGCATATTGATGCATGTGCATACGTGGTTTGGAATGACCGACAAGACCTGGCCGACGGAGAACTGCGAGAGGTTCTCTGCGCTGAGGAAGCCGTGTTCTTCGTTGAGCTTGGTAAGCGTCGCATCGGCCTCCTGCACATAGCCGTAACCGCGCTTCGGTCCGGCACTGAGAAGATCGGAGGAGAGGGTCTTAGAGCCGGCATCGACGATCACGTGCCCGGGAACTGCCGTTGAAACCACGGTCGTCAGGACGCTGACAGCGCAGTCGTCCAGTGAACAGAGCCCCTGATAGTGCGTGTTGAGATCGTTGTAGATATACGTCCCTGGACGGATTTCAGTGATCCCCGGCACCAGATGAGAGAGTTCCGCGGCTGGCGTGGAACCAGCGGAGACGATCTCGGTCGATAGATCTGCTGCACGGAACGCCTCGATCGTCGTGGACACATCGGATGTGAGGCGCGCGATCTCGCTGGCACGTTCGGCTGGTGCTCCCCACACGCTGCCGAAATAGGTGAAGAGGCCGCGCAGCTTCAGATTCGGAAGTGTTGCGATCTGCCTCCCGAGTTCGGCAGCCGGAAGACCGGGAGCGATACCACAACGCTGCGAGCCAGAGTCGAATTCGATCACGATCCCGAACTGGGAGCCAGTCTCTACCGCGATGCGCGAGAGCGACTGGGCCGTCGTGACAGAGTCGACCGCGACAATGATGTCTGTTTTGGAGGCGAGCGCGGCCAGGCGGCGCAGCTTTTCATCGCCGATGATGGGATGCGCGACGAGAATCTCCCGGACACCTGTCGCCGCCATCACCTCTGCTTCACCTACCTTTGCAACCGTCAGGCCGATTGCGCCTAATTCGAGCTGGCGTCGCGCGGCTTCGATGGTCTTGTGAGTCTTGGTGTGAGGCCGCAGTTTGATGCCATGCGTCGCACAGTAATCCGCCATGCGAGCGAGATTTCGCTCCATCACATCGAGATCGATGACAACGGCAGGCGTGGAGATATCGCGCACTGGAATTCCGGCCTCAATGGGCATTGGAGCTCCTGTGTGCGAGAGCCAGGAGCTGATCGAAAGCCGAGTCTACGAGAGCCTCACCGCTTCCCTCGGGAAGGCGCGCTGCGGTTGGTTCATAGTTGCCTTCCTTATAGGCAACGCGATTCGGAATGTAGACGTAGGCGCCATTGGCAAGCTCGGCAAGGATCGTGACAGGGAAAGGCGAGTCTTCTTTCAGCTGAAGACCAAATTCGGCGAACATCTCGCCGGGGAACCCGACAATCGCGACCTTGTCGCCGATCGTAAAAACCTGCACCTCAGCATCAAGAGGCTTGCCGTGGCGCGCGTTAAGCTCCAGCACTCGCGCAGCTTTCACCAGGTCCAGAAACGGCGCGGCATTGGGCTTACCAAAAGTTGCCTGCACTCTCTCGGCGTCAGCTACCTCGGCCGCCGTGTAGGTGGGCACAGGAATCGGGAGAATCTTGTCGCTTACTTGAATCACGGGATCGGGCACCACCGGTGCGGCCTGAATGACTTTCAGCACATCGCCAGCGAGCACGGCGCCTATGCGCGCGGCTTCTTCAAAGCCAGACTGGGGATCTTTGCGTGAGAAATCGAGGTGATTCACGTTGCCTGCAGCGCCAATGGTAAAGAGCGTGAAGAAGTCATCGCCCTTCGCCAGCTTGAGCACACGGCCAAGTGTATAGGAGTAGTCTCCTGAGAACTGCAGACCGCCAGTCGTGTCCTGATGCACGCCAAAGTTGACATAGGCCGCGACGGGCTTATGGTGGTCGAGCGTTTCGAAGTAGAGCACAGGAATTCCCGTGTCGACCGGCCCCGCGGGGCGAACGATGTTGGGGTTCAGCTTGCCGGGGTTCCAACCCACAGATCCGTCCTTCATGAAATAGCGACGGTTGAAGCCAAGCGTCGTTTCCTCGCCAACGCCCGCTCGCATCTCAACCGGAATCAGTGAAGCGTTTGCGAGAAGGATGGCGTTAGCAATCTTTTCGGGAAGCGACGCGGTGTACTCTTCGGCGATGCGCTTTGTCTCCCCCTGGAGGTTGTATCGCGAAGGGTTTGTGACAATGACCGGAGTGGTGTGATCGTGAGTGGCCGTGATCATCACGTGATCTGAGGCGAGGCCGATCTTCTTGCCCACAATGGCACGCGCCTGCTCCGAGAGTTCGCGCGGCAGGGACACGAGATCGCACGCGGCGATCGCGATCTTCGTGCCTCCGGAATCAAGTACGATGGCCTTCACCCACAGAGGATCGTGAGTACCCGTGGCGATTCGGGGAGTGTAGTAGCCGGCCATAGGAGCGCCCGGGGGCGGGGTAATGTCGACCTCGGCCACACCCATGCGAAGGCCCTGGGCGCACGCAGAGACCGCAAGAAAGAAAAATAAGAAAGCCCCCAGACGCATTAGTTCTCCGTGGCGTTCTGCCTCGGTCTGCGCTCATCGAGGAAAAGACGATCAAGCGAAGGACGTAGCAGAGATTAGATCCTCTGTTTCGCGAAGGCCGACGCGCGGCAATGCGCTGTTGGCCGTCGCGCCCGGCCTTCCACAGCAAAACTGGGCGGCCGCAATGGCATCATCTATAATTTGCGCCGTGGCTGTATGTCAATAGCGATACGGCGGTTTTTGGTATGGAACGGATTCAGCTAGCGCGTGTGCCGGATGAGACGTTCCGCTTCCGTAAATTCACGATACTGTGACTGGCTAAGAAAAGGTAGTTCGGCGAACCGTAACTCAGGGAAAGCGTTAATGAAACTATTCGCGGCACGTATTTTGACCTTTGCGCTTCTTGCTTCTGGATGCTCCGTCGTAATGCTCGGCCAGGTGAAACATCCGCGGCTATTGCCCCAGCCGCGTGAGATCCAATATGCGGATGGGTGGGTGAATATTCGCCAACTCTGCGCAGCCCCAATCCCACATGCGGCGACGGAGGATGAGTTTGCGCTCAAGACGCTGAAGGATGGGCTGCACGTTTCGCTGCCTTCGTGTGCAGGGGGCAAGGCAGTTGCAGTGCGGCTGGAAAGAGCCGGTGCGATCGATGCACTGCCGGTGCCGAATGAGATCCCAGGGCCGGAGTCGCGGGAAGCGTACCGATTGAACATTGGAAGCGACGGCGTCGTGATTCGCGCCCGCTCTTCCGCGGGAGTGTATTACGGGGTTCAAACGCTGCTTCAGATGGTTGAGCGCGATGAGAACGGGAACGCCCGCCTGCCGTACGTGACAGTGCACGATTGGCCGGAACTCGCCTACCGGGGAACTTTGATGGATGCGGGCAGTGAAGGCCCAATGCTGACCTTCGACGAGGTGGAGAGGCAGATTGACTTTCTCGCGAAGTGGAAGGACAACCAGTACTTCTTCTACTCCGAAGGCAACATCGAGATGCGCGGATATCCGCTGTTGAACCCCAACGCGCGTTTCACACAGCAGCAGATTCGCGAGATCGTTGCATACGCACGCCAGCGGCATGTTGACGTGGTGCCCGCAGTTGAGATGTACGGGCATCTCCATGACCTTTTTCGTATCGAGAAGTATTCGGACCTGGCCGACTTTCCGCATGGCGGCGAGTTCAATCCGAACAGCGAAAAGGCGCGCGCCGTACTGCAGGACTGGTCGAATCAGTTGTCAGAGCTGTTCCCCAGCAAGTTCGTCGATATCGGATTTGATGAGACCTGGAGTCTGCAGAAGAACGCGGAGCATGCCGGAGCGAACTCGACACCCGTGCAGCTGTTTATCCAACAGCTCACGTTTGTAACAAATCTCTTCCAGGCGAAGGGCAAGACCGTGATGGCGTATGCGGACATCATGGTGAAGTTTCCCGGGATTGTTCAACGGCTTCCGAAGGGCTTGATCGCGCTGCCGTGGTGGTACGATCCGATCGACGACGCGGCGTACAAGCAGTGGCTGGAGCCGCTGGCCGCTGAAGGTGTGCCACACATCGTAACGAGTGGCGTCACGAGCTGGGATCAGATTGCGCCCGACTTTACTCTGAGCTTCGAAAACATCGACACATTTCGGGCTGCAGGGAAGAGGTCGCACTCGATCGGCCTGTTGAACACGCTGTGGACCGATAGCGGGCAGAACCTCCTGCAGCTGGCCTGGCCCGGCATGGCCTACGGAGCGGCGGCTGCATGGCAGCATGCGCCCATGCAGCCGAAGACCTTCTTCGCGGATTACAGCAGAATTCAATACTCGCCGCAGACAGCCGAGCACTTCTCTTCGGCATTGGAAGATCTGGATGTCGCAGAGCGAAGCCTGCAGCGGTCGATTGGAAACGGGACGATTCTGCAGATGTGGAAGGATCCGTTCACGAAGAGTTCTCTGGACTCGATGAAGGGCAAGGGCGAGGACCTGCACCAGGCGCGACTGAAAGCCGAGGACGCGCTTGAGCATTTCTATGCCGTGAAAAAGATGGCTCCCAACACTCCGCAAATCGATTCGTTCGTTGTGGCTGCCCAGATGATTGATATGGCCGGGATGAAGTTTCAGTACGCCAACGAGATCGCGGAGACCTGGGCGTCGATCCCCGCGCACGCCACGCGCGAGCAGTTACTGGACGCGATCTTTCAGGGAGTGTCGAACGACACGCACAGTCGCTGCATGGACATAATGGATGCACTTACAGAGATGCGCGGAAGTTATCGCGAGGCGTGGCTGCAGCAGTACACGCCATACCGGTTGGGCACGGCGCTGGGCAGGTGGGACGCGGAGTACCTTTTCTGGGAGCACGCGCGGGCAAACTTCGAACGCGTGCGCACCAGGTTCAAGGCCGGCGACACACTGCCGACGCTTCAGGAGATCACATCTCCCGGATACGTCGATGAGCGCTAGGAGTCTGATTTGCTTTTGGCGGCCGCTTTGCGCTCGAGATCGGAGAACTCAGCCGTGAGGTGGCGAATCCTGTAGTTGAATTCGACAAAGCGGGCTTCCCACGCCTTGGCCTCTTCTTCGGTGTAGGTGTAAAAGCCTCGGCCGTTCGAGATGCCGCGACCTCCACTCTCGACAACGTCACGCATCAGCTTGGGAATCTCCTTCTCCGTCGAAAGATCGGGAAGGAGGTCCTTCATTACCCGGTGATAACCCTGAACGCCCATCAGGTCCATGTAACGGAACGGGCCTGCGAAGGGAATCCACCAGCCGACATCATTGCGCAGTGAGCGGTCGACATCTTCCACGGTGCAAACGCCGGAATCAACGAGGTTGCAGGCTTCGCGGAACATCGCATAAGAGATGCGATTGGTGATAAAGCCGCGAACTTCCTTCCTCAGCGTGGAAGGCTCCTTGCCCCAACTCGGCGCAAGCTCGGCGACACGGTCGAGATATTCCTGCGCTGTGGACCCGCCCGGGATGATCTCCATAAAGCGTGTGATATGTGCCGGCTCATCCCAGTGAATGCCGAGGAAGCGCTCAGGGTGCGTGGCCCCTTCCTGAAGCAGCGAGACGGGCAGGGCCGACGTGTTCGTCGCCAGGATGCATGCGGGCGAAACGATGCGTTCTGCGTTGTGCAGAAGAGAACGCTTTAGCGTGAGGTCTTCCGTGACCGATTCGAAGACAATGATGGAGCCGGCTATGTCGCTGAGATCCCCTGTGACCGAGAAGCGCTGCATCACCGAGTCGACGTCGTCGCTCAGGAGATTCTCGTCGCGCATCTCGTTCAATAAATCCGCGATCCTTTGCTGAATCGAGACACTGGCGGTGCGGTCGTCGGTGACACCGATGACACGATGACCGGCTGCGAGCAGGCACGCCACGATGCTGCGTCCCATCAGGCCCAGCCCGATGACTGCGACCTGGCCTTGATCATGCTGTTGTGCGTACATTCTCAGATTCTCCTCGGAGGTTATTCAGAAAAGTTCAGCTGCGCGGGCGGCCGTCTGAAGCCGCGCGTAAGTACGGTGAGATAGGCAATGCCCACAAGGATCCAGATACTGCCGATCCAGCGCGCTAGATTTGGCAGACTCCACCAGATAGCCGCGCAAAATGCGAAGCCAACTGCTGGAACGATCAGATCGCGCAGCAGATTGCGTTTGCGGCCTTGAAAGTAGAACGTTCGGATGACGGCGGCATTGACGCCCATGAAGGCGAGGAAGGCGCCGAAGTTGAGTACCTCAGCAGAGTGTTCGTAGCTGAGAGTGAAGCAGCCCACAAGTGTGAGCGCACCGATAAGCAGGATGTTGAAGGCAGGTGTGTTGCTCTTCTGGCTTAATCGGCCGAACGCGCGGCGTGGCAGCACGCCATCCCGCCCCATGCCATACAGCAAACGCGCGGCGCCCACTTGACCTGTAAGTGCGGACCCGAAACCGGCGACGAGCAGTGTTGCCGCCATCGCTTGAAAGAGCCATGCGCCGCCGGCTCGACCGCAGACATCGAGAAAGGCCGTCTCGATGTTTGGAAAGCTGTTGTACGCAGGCCACACGCGCGCAGCCAGGTAGATTTGCAGCGCGCTGAAGACGCCGGTGAAGGCACAGACGAGCACCGTCGCGACGAGCACATTGCGCCGTGGATTTTCAACCTCCTCTGCAAGCGTCGTTACGCCGTCGAAGCCGATGTAGGTGAGGGCGGCGAATGACGTTGCAGTCATAATGTCGCGAAGATTGAAGGTTGCGGGATTGTAGATGGGCGACAGGGAGAATAACGCGTGCGGCCCGCCGTGCAGCACAAGGTACCGGACGGAGAAGATGAAGAACGCCGCAATGACCACGCACATCGCGGCGAGCAGAATCATGTTCGACCGAGCTGTTGATCGCATGCCGCGAAGGTTCAACCACGTCGTAAAGGTGACCAGCAGAACTACCCAGACCCAGAAGGGAACATGAGGGACGATCCGCGTCAACGTCAGGGCCGTGTAGATGGTGCTGACGATAGGAATGATCAGGTAGTCCAGCACCATGGCCCATCCAGCGAGAAACCCGAGATGCGCATTCAAGCCACGCGAGACGAAGGTGTAGGCCGAACCTGCCGACGGATATTCGGAAGCCATGCGGCCATAGCTGACTGCCGTGAGCATCATCGCGAACATGGCGATGAGCACAGTCGTCACCATGTGGCCTCGAGATAACTGCTGTGCGATACCGAACAGGCCGACGGCGGCGATTGGCTGGATGAGCACAACGCCGTAGAAGACAAGGTCCCAGAGACCGAGGACCCGCTTGAGTTCAGGAGGACTGGCAGTGCTGGACAACGCTTTCTCCTTGCTTCCTAAGCATTCTCTGCCGCGCCGCTACCTGATGTTGTCTGTGAATCGAAGGCAACAGAGCAGCACATCCAGCTTGACTTTGATCCAGGGCAGCCGTCACACTAAGAATGCTCTCTGAACCAATTGAAACATATTTGGTTCAATACAAAAATACCAGAGGTTGACTTGGGTAACTTGATCGAGCAAGTGCAGGTGTTCTCTCCTACGGTTCGGGAGGAGAGTGTCCGCGGCAAGACGGCCGGATCTCTGGAGCGCTGGCAGCGCGCCAAGCGTAGTTTGGCCGGCGGGGTCTCCAGCGGATTGCGTCGCTCGTCAAGGCCTTATCCGCTCTACTTCTCGCATGGCCACGGAGCCATGCTGCAGGATGTGGACGGCAACAGCTATCTGGATTACACGCTGGGCTGGGGGCCGAACATACTTGGCAACGCACCGCCGGAGGTGGTTCATGCAATCCAGGAGGCTGCGCAGAAGGGCCTGACGTTTGGTGCGCAACATGACCTCGAATACGAAGTGGCTGAACTGCTTACGCAGGTCATCCCGTGCGCAGACCGCGTGTGTTTCGCGAACAGTGGAACCGAGATCGTTCAGGTTGCGCTGCGGTTAGCGCGGGCGGCCACAAAGCGCGAGAAGTTCCTCAAGTTCGAAGGCCACTACCACGGCTGGGACGACACTGTTCTGCGCAGCTACCACCCCTCGGCAACGCAGCTATCAAATCAACCTCGCGGGCCAATCCATGAAGGCCAAGGTCAATTGCCGGCGAGCAGCACCGTGATCGCGCAATGGAACGATGAGGAGAGCGTTCGCGAGGCTTTCAACTCAAATCCGGGAGAGATCTCTGCACTGATCTGCGAGCCGTTGATGTGCAACAGCGGCTGCATCGCTCCCAAACCCGGATTTCTGGAATTTCTGCGAAGCATCACAGAAAAACAGGGCGCACTGCTGATCTTCGATGAGGTGATTACGGGCTTTCGACTCGGGATCGCCGGCGCGCAGGGCTTCTATGGTGTGACGCCAGACCTTGCCACATTCGCGAAGGCGGTGGGTGCCGGAACGCCGTTGAGCGTGCTCGCCGGAAAGCTCGAGTTCATGCAGTTGATTGAACGCGGTGAAGTGGTGCACGCCGGAACGTTGAATGGCAATCCGGTCGTTCTGGCTGCCGCTCGAGCTGCACTCACAACGCTAATAGGCGATGCTGATTCGATCTACGGAAATCTATTCCGCCGTGGGGAGCGACTGAGGGATGGCCTGGCTGCGATGCTGCGGAGGCAGGATCACAGTTTGCATGTGGCGGGAGAAGGGCCGGTGTTCCATCTGTCCTTCACGGAGCGGCAGCCTCGCAACTATCGGGATCTGTTGACGAGCGACAGGCAGAAGTACAGCAACTTCGCACTGGCGCTCCTCGACGAAGGTGTGCTGATTTTGCCTGACGGCCGCTGGTATCTGTCCGCGGCGCACACAGATGAGGACATCGAGCGCACACTGGAAGCGGTAGAACGCACGCTGGATTAGCGTGCGTTCGGCTCCAGCGGAAGGTACGCAACGCAGTCGATCTCGATCTTCATGCCGGGTTCCACAAGCGTGGCCTGCACGGTTGTGCGTGCCGGTACGCCCTCAGAAAAGAACGCTCCGTAAACCTCGTTCATCGCATTGAAGTCCTCGGCCTTGTCGAGAAAGACGCCGCACTTAACGATGTTCTTTCGAGTCGCGCCGCAGCCGATGAGCACACGCTCAACGTTCTCCAGTGTCAGCTTTGTCTCGGAGCGGATGTCGCCAAGGACAAGCTCTTGCGTATCGGGATCAATAGGGCCCTGGCCGGAAACGAAGAGAAGGTCGCCAGCGCGAACCACCTGTGAATAGGCTCCCTTTGGTGTTGGAGCACCGTCTACCTGAATGCGCTCAGTCTGACTCATACTTCATTTCCTCCTCGTAGATTGGCAATCCCAGTATGCCATTAGATATATATTATGCTCATTAGAGAGACGGCGAGGTGCGAGGATTGGCGGACTATCTTCTCCGCAACGGCAGCGTTCTGGACGGCAATGGTGGACCGACCGTTCAAGCAGACATTCTGATTCGCGGCGAGCGGATTGAGCGAATTGCGCCGGGACTCCAGGCCGAGAACGCTACTGTACTGAACTGCACGGGCCTGACATTGACGCCCGGCTTTATTGATTCGCACACGCACTCCGACCTCCAGGTAGTGGAGGGCCGTACAGTCAAGCTACAGCAGGGTGTGACCACGGAGGTGGTCGGCAATTGTGGCTTCTCTGCCTATCCGCCCGCGCACGATCCTGCCGTGTTGCGCTCATTTGCCAACGGAATTTTTTGCGGGGACGAGACCTGGGGATGGCCTTCAACAGAAGCCTATCTGCGAGCCATTGAACAG
>Ga0157369_10003378_pt1 | contig 18961 bp, 9 predicted proteins | sample C25metaG_FD_113461 | JGI IMG/M metagenome (GOLD analysis project Ga0157369, IMG submission 113461) | Corn rhizosphere microbial communities from Kellogg Biological Station, Michigan, USA - C2-5 metaG | ecosystem: Host-associated > Plants > Roots > Rhizosphere > Soil | place: USA: Michigan... | reverse complement strand
GCTACCAGCTCAGTGCGCCGACCGGCATCGAGATCGGCCCGGGCGAGAAGGCGCAGTTCCTGCACATGGACGACGGCATCTACCCGCTGCCGCGCCCGCACCCGGAGGTCGTGCTCAACAGCATGTGGGCGCTCGATGACTTCACCGAGGAGAACGGTGCGACCCGCGTCGTGCCGGGCAGCCACCGCTGGACCGACCGGATCCCCGTCGATCCGGACGAGACGGTGACCGTGACGATGCCCGCCGGCTCGGTGCTGTTCATCCTCGGCACGCTGTGGCACGGCGGCGGCGCGAACCGCACCGACCGGCCGCGGCTCGGGGTGCTGCTGGAGTACGCCGCCGGCTGGCTACGCCAGCAGGAGAACCACGTCCTCGCCGTCCCGCCGGACATCGTCCGCACGCTGCCCGAGCGGTTGCAGGAGCTGCTCGGCTACGGGATCCACCCGCCGTTCGTCGGGTACGTCGACGGCCGCCACCCCCGCCGCCTCCTTGAGCCCTGAGCCGCGACCGCTCCGCCGGCGTGATCATGGCGTTCGCAGCAGCTTTCGGCGTGATCATGACGTTCGCAGCGGGCAAACGCCATGATCACGAAAGTGGCGGCTGGGAAAGTGGTGGCTAGGACAGGCGCTGCTCGAGCTTGGCGAGCTCGTCCCAGAGCTGAGCCGGGAGCCGGTCGCCGAAGCGCTCGTAGTGCGGCTTGACCTGCGCCGCCTCTTCACGCCACGCCTCCGGGTCGACGGTGAGCAGCAGCTCGATCTGGTCGTCGGTGAGGTCGAGGCCGTCGAGGTCGAGTGACTCGCGGGTCGGCACGTTGCCGATCGGCGTCTCGGTCGCGTCCGCCGTACCGGCCAGCCGGCCGACGATCCACTTGAGCACCCGGCTGTTCTCGCCGAAGCCCGGCCAGACGAACTTGCCGTTGGCGTCCTTGCGGAACCAGTTGACGTAGTAGATACGCGGCAGCTTGCTCGCGTCGGCGGCAGCGCCGGTGGTGAGCCAGTGGCCGAAGTAGTCGCCCATGTTGTAGCCGCAGAACGGCAGCATCGCGAACGGGTCGCGGCGCAGCTCGCCGACCTTGTTCTCGGCCGCGGCGGTGCCTTCGGACGCGACGTTGGAGGCGAGGAACACGCCGTGCTGCCAGTCGAAGGACTCGGTGACGAGCGGCACGTTGGTGGCGCGGCGGCCGCCGAAGAGGATCGCGTCGATCGGGACGCCAGCGGGGTCTTCCCACTCCGGCGCGATCGTCGGGCACTGCGACGCCGGCGCGGTGAAGCGCGCGTTGGGGTGCGCGGCCGGCTCGCTCGACGACGGCGTCCAGTCGCGGCCCTTCCAGTCGGTCAGGTGCGCCGGCGGGGTGTCGGTGAGGCCCTCCCACCACACGTCGCCGTCGTCGGTGAGCGCGACGTTGGTGAAGATGCAGTTGCCGTAGAGGGTGTCGATCGCGTTCTTGTTGGTCGACTCGCCGGTGCCGGGCGCGACACCGAAGAAGCCGGCCTCCGGGTTGATCGCGCGCAGCCGGCCGTCCTCACCGAAGCGCATCCAGCAGATGTCGTCGCCGACCGTCTCGGCCTTCCAGCCGGCGATCGTCGGCTGCAGCATCGCGAGGTTGGTCTTGCCGCACGCCGACGGGAACGCCGCGGCGACGTAGCGCACGTCGCCCTCCGGCGAGGTCAGCTTGAGGATCAGCATGTGCTCGGCGAACCAGCCCTCGTCGCGCGCCATCACCGAAGCGATGCGCAGCGCGTAGCACTTCTTGCCGAGCAGCGCGTTGCCGCCGTAACCCGAGCCGTACGACCAGATCTCGCGGGTCTCGGGGTAGTGGACGATGTACTTGGTGTCGTTGCACGGCCACGCGACGTCCTGCTCGCCCGGCGACAGCGGCGCGCCGACCGTGTGCACGGCCGGGACGAAGAAGCCGTCCTCACCCATCGCGTCGAGCGCGGCCTTGCCCATGCGGGTCATGATCTTCATCGAGATGACGACGTACGGCGAGTCCGTGATCTCTACGCCGAGGGCGGAGATCGACGAGCCGAGCGGGCCCATGCAGAACGGGACGACGTACATCGTGCGGCCGCGCATGCAGCCGTCGAACAGCGGGCGCAGCGTCGCGCGCATCTCGTCCGGCGCCATCCAGTTGTTGGTCGGGCCGGCGTCGATCTCGTTCTCGGAGCAGATGTACGTGCGGCTCTCGACCCGGGCGACGTCGGAGGGGTCGGACTTCGCGTAGAAGGAGTTGGGCCGCTTCTCCGGGTTGAGCTTGATCAGCGTGCCGGCGTCGACCAGAGCCGTGGTGAGGCGGTCCCACTCTTCCTCGGAGCCGTCGGCCCACTCGACCCGGTCCGGCTTCGTCAGCTCGGCGATCTCACGCACCCACGCGACCAGCCGAGCGTGGCGGGTGGGCACGTTGTCCAGCCCGGGAATGGTCGAAGCAGCCGACATGAAATCTCCTCGCGAGTCCTGGGCTCGGCGTCACCGGCGAGACCCGGTCGGCCGCTCATTAGCACGGCGCGGGCCCGCCGAGATGACGTTTGTGAAAACTATAACAAGCCCGTCGGCGGCTGCGAAGAGCAAGTTGCGCGTAAGCGGGCCGACCGGACGCCGGTAGTAGCGGGTACAGGGGCGCCCAGCTCCGGACCCCGCAGGGAGTGGTCATGAAGCAAGCGATCGCACGCCTGGCCGTCGTCGCGGCTGCCGTCGGGGCGAGCCCGCTGCTCGCCGCACCGGCCAACGCGTCGGCGGATCAGATCTACGGCGGCTGTTTTTTTGACACCGACCAACCCCCCGCCGCCGCGGGTGGTGGCAACGACACCGGGGCCATCGGCGACGCCTCGGCGACGGAGCGCGGGGTCAACTTCGGGCTCGGCGCAGTGGTCAGCTGCAAGATCCAGGTCAACGGCGTCGACGCGCCGAACACCACGTTCAGCTACAGCGGCTACGGCGTGCAGGCCGGCAGCAACCCGATCTCATTCACCGCCGCCGACTTCGACGTGGTCGCGGAATGTCAGCGGGTCGTCTACCAAGACGGTGTGGACACGGGCTGGACGTGTGAGGCCACGACCACGCTCGAGGTACCGCCGGAATGGGACCCGGTCGCGCTGCTGCGCGGAATCGCCAACAGCGTCCTGGTGTACTCGGTGGATCCGCAGGTGTGCCCCATCCTCGCGGCACATCCCGGCACGTACGGCGCCCTCACGATCGGCCCGGACGGCGACGTGAGTGGGCCGAACCCGCTCGATCTCTGGGTCGGCCCGTTCTACGACTGCCCGCCGTACGGCAACTTCTGATCGCCGGGCCGGGCGGCGAAGCCGCGCTCAGACGTCCGGGCCGGCCGCGCGGACGCGCTCGACGTCGGCCATCGCCGTACGCAGCTGCTCCAGCCACTCCTCGGTGTGCCGGCCGACCAGGCGCACCGCCCAGACAAGCGCGTCCGAGCGGGACCGGGCGACGCCGGCGTCGACCAGGGTGTCGAGGACGCGCCGCTCGGCCTGGCGCAGCCGCGTCATCACCGGGACCGACAGGCTCGTGAACACCTGCCTGGTGTCGCCGCAGACCGCTCCCCACGCGACCTTGCGGCCGTAGCGGTGCTCGGCCTCGCGGGCGATCTGCATCCGCGTCTCGCGGGTGTCCTCGCGGAACCGCGCGATCCGCCCGGCTTCCGCCTCCTGGCCGCCCTCGACGGCCTCGAGCCGCCCCACGACGAGGACCTCGTCGCGGTCGACGGTGACCTCGGGCGCCTCGGTGAACCAGTCGTCGGGTAGGCGGCCGGACAGCCAGCCGGCGACACTCTCGTCCTCTGTCATGTGCCGATGATTACATGATTACAGCGTTACGTCCAGCCGTCGCCGTAGCTGGTCGGGGTCGGTGATCGGGGCGTCGCAGGCGAAGTTCTGGCAGACGTACGCCGCATTCTCGGGCCGGCCGTCGAGGAGCGGCGAGTCGCCCTGGGTCACGACGACCGCGCCGGGCGACGTCGTACGCCGGGCGATCGCGGCGAGGTCCGGGGCGCCGACGACCGCGACCTCCAACGGGCCGGCGACCATCGCCTCCCCCGCGGCGGCGGCCCATCCGGCGTAGCGAGGGAAGCGCTGCAGGAGCGGTACGACGGTCGCCAGCGCGCGCTCGGCCGCGGCGCGGTGGCGCTGGTCGGCGGTGAGCGCGGTGCTCGTGACGAGCGCATGCGCGACCGCGGCGAGGCCGGACGGGGTCGCGTTGTCGGTCGGGTCCTGCGGCCGGCGGACGAGCCGCTCGGCGTCGTCGGCGGTGTCGAAGAAACCGCCGCTGCCGTCGGCGAAGTGTTCGACCGCTGCATCGAGGAGGGCCGTCGCGTGGTCGAGCCACTGCCGGTCGCCGGTGACCTGGTGGAGCGCGAGGAAGCCCTCGGCGACGTCGCCGTAGTCCTCGAGCACGCCGTGCGGTGCGCCGGCCTTGCCGTCGCGGGAGACGCGCCGGATGCGGCCACCGTCGATGTGGACATCGGCGATGAGCTGCGCGGCTCGCATTGCGGCGTCGATGAAGTCCGGGCGGTCGAAGAGCACGCCGGTCTCGGCGAGTGCCGCGATGGCGAGGCCGTTCCAGGCAGCGACCACTTTGTCGTCGCGGGCCGGGCGGACTCGCTCGGCGCGCAGTGCGAGCAACCGCGCGCGCTCGTCCCGCCACTGCTCCTCGTCCGGCGGGTCTTCCAGGAGCTGCAACACGGAGCGTCCGTGCTCGAACGTTCCGTCGCCCGTGACGTGGAACATCCGCGCGGCGACCGGCCCGACCTCGGCGGGTGTCCAGACGTAGAACTTGCCTTCCTCGCCCTCGCTGTCGGCGTCGAGCGAGGAGGCGAAGCCGCCTTCTGTGGTGCGGAGCTCCGCGACCATCCACTCGCAGGTCTCGACGGCGACGCGTTGGGCGAGTGGCGTGCCGGTGGCGCGCCACCAGTGCGCGTAGACACGGGCGAGCAAAGCGTTGTCGTACAACATCTTTTCGAAGTGCGGCACGACCCAGGAGTCGTCGGTGCTGTAGCGCGCGAAGCCGCCGGCGAGCTGGTCGTAGATGCCACCGCGCGCCATCCGCTCGCAGGTCGTGGCGACCGCGTCGAGCGATTGTTTGTCTTGAGTGCGGGCGGCGTGACGAAGCAAGAACTCGAGCGCCATCGAGGGCGGGAACTTCGGCGCGCCGCCGAACCCGCCGCGGCGGTCGTCGTACTCGGTGAGCAGCCGGCCGGCGGCGGCGTCGAGGTGCGCGGCGGTGACGGTTTCGCTTTGGTGGGCCGGCGGCGCGGAGTGCTCGGCAAGTTGCCGTACGACGTCGGCGCCGGCGGCTTCGATCTCGTCGCGTCGCTCGGTCCAGGCCTTGACGACCGACTGGCAGACGGTGCGGAAGCTCGGCATGCCGGGGCGGTCGGCGGGCGGGAAGTAGGTGCCGCAGAAGAAAGGTTCGCCGTTGGGGGTGAGGAAGCACGTCATCGGCCAGCCGCCGTGGCCGGTCATGGCCTGGGTGGCCTCCATGTAGACGGCGTCGACGTCGGGGCGTTCCTCGCGGTCGACCTTGATGGCGACGAAGTGCTTGTTGACGTACGTCGCGGCGGCCTCGTCCTCGAACGACTCGTGTGCCATGACGTGACACCAGTGGCAGGCGGCGTACCCGACGGACAGCAGGACGGGGACTCCACGCGCTTTGGCTTGGGCGAACGCCTCGTCGCACCACGGCCACCAGTCGACCGGATTGTCCTTGTGCTGCAGCAGGTACGGGCTGGTCGCGTCCGCGAGCCGATTGGCCATGAATCCGACGCTACGGCACCGCCCTGCTCCGCGAAGAACCGCGAACCGGCGTCGAACGAATGTCAGCGGGCTCGCCTCGCGCGTTCGAAGATTGTCCGCGCCCTGGCTACGCCCGTGAAACCAGTGGCCGTATTGCTCCCTGCGCTCGCTGGGCGAGATACTCATGTTCGCCCGCGATCAACGCCCAACATTTGGGCCCAAGAGCCAACAGCAAGGGATCGGTTCGCGGTCGAAAACGGTAGGCCAACTCGAGGAAACTTACCTCGAGCCCGTTAACCAAGAGCTCGTCGTCGGACTGGAACATCTCTTCGCACAGTTCACTGATCGACGCGAGTATCGCCTTGTCCTGCTCGTCGTTCGCGGGAAGGGCAAACTTGTCGAAGACATCGGTGAAGAAGAGGTGGACAAGGAAATCGCCGTCAAGCCAATAAGTAGAGTCGCGGTAGTTGACGCCACTCAGCTTGCTAAGGCGTTCGACTCCTTCCTGCAGTTGCATTCCGCCCTCTTCAAGTCGTCCGGCGCAAGAGTTGCTCGTACGGGTCTCGACTCTTCGACGCTAACAACTGATCCCACAACCCTGCGTGCGTGACCCGCTCGAACGCGGCTACTCGCCGCGCCAGCGGTCCGAGCGCATATGCGAGATGCCCGGGCGCGATCTCAAGATGTCCCCCGCCGGCGACGTCTTGGGTTCTGACGCCGACGACGAGCCACCGAACGGCTTCTCGGCTTCGCTCGCGCTCAGGAAACGTTGAGAACTTTCTGAATCCTATTGGTCGGTACACGTCGACGTTCGGACAACCGGGATGGGGGCGGCGCTACTACGTTCCGCATTTCTACGGAACAACTATGAGACCCGCAATGGGACGGAGGGGGTCGACGTGCAAATACAACATGAAATGCTCCGCACCCTCGTGCGTTACGACGCCGCTAACGTCCGCACCTCCCAGCACCTCCAGTGCTGCGAAGAGTTCGCGATCGCCGAGTACCGTCCGGCCACGTTCGCGGGCGATCTGACACTTGCGCGTCAGCGAACGCAATAGGACATTCGCGGGAGCAGTACCCACGTTAAAGGTTGCACGGGGATCGGCCTCGAACGCGTCGCGGCAGCGACGAAGCACTTCGTCGCTGACAGAGTCACCAACAGCCGACAGAAGTTCTGCCTTCGTCAATTGCTCCAGCGACATCAGCGCCCCCCAGGCCCGCTGACAGAAAGCTCATCCACGATGCCCTCCACGAGCACCTCTCCCTCGTCGAAGTTGTCGGGCGACTGCAAGACAGGGATACCCCGTGCCTGCAGATCCTCGATACTCGTTTCGAGCACGACCCCGTCCTCCCCGGCAAAGCCTTCTGCGACCTGCCGACTCGTCGACCATGAGGTGAGCCGAGTTTTCGGGGTAAAGCCCGCATTATGCAGGTCCGGGTCAGCGCTCCCCGCCGGATCACCGGGTCGGGCGACTCCTTCACGTGCATCATCGAATGCGTGATGATCAGAGGCAACGCCGCGGTAGATGGGAGTCTTCGCTTCCGCTCCACCAGGCTCTCCGGGGTCACCCTGGACGGCGCCAGATACGTCATCCGTCCTAAGAATCAGTCCACCCGCGATGAATACCGCCAGTCCTTGAGCTCGGCCGCACCCTTGCGTGCAGCTGCCGTTGATGACTAGCGCGGGGATGTCGCCGCCTTCCAACATCCCGTCTCGGACGTGAAGAGAGCCATGGATCATCTGGCTTAACTTGAAGAAATCCAGCGACAGCGCGAAGCCACACACGTGGACGCCGGAACTGCCGCAGTATTCCGACCACATTTCGATTTCAGTCGCCGCCTGTGCTGCGGCGGAGCCGTAGTCGAGGTCGGCGTGAACCTTTGCGACATATCGCTGGAACCCGGTCACTAGCGCACGAGCGTTCGGATTATCCGAATGGACGTAAACATGTTTGCTGGCAGGCATGACTGTTGGTTTGGCCTGACCCGCGGCTGCTCCACCCGAGCCCTCCGGTTGGTTCATCAAGCCACTCGGGTCAGCACCAGCTACGGGGTTGTCGGCTGCGTATCCGTAGGGAAGTAGCGCTGCGCTGCTATTCCTGTCAGCGAGAGGGTCTGGCGATAGGAACTGCCCAACCGTGGGGTCGTAATAGCGAGCGCCATCTTGAAGAAGGCCGGTTGCCGAGTCCGTGACGCGCCCGAGGAATCCTTGGTCTGTCGGCAGCGTCGCTGCACCGGCGCGCTGCGCTCCGTACGGCGCGTAGTAGGTGCGAGTGGCGTTTCCGTTGGCATCATCGACAGTCACTTGTCGACTGTTCTGGCCGTCGTTCATCAGCCATGTCAGGTGCCCGCTCTCGGCCTTCATCGCGACGGTCGAGCCCGCGAAACTGTAGTAGCGAGTATCAGTAACGACACCAGCGTTGACATGCAGCTCGTCGCCGGCGAGCCAGATAGTTGTCGACCCGTCCGGGTCTTGCCTCGCTATCCGGTTGCCACTCAGCGCATTGACATACGTCGTCGACGTGGAGCCGGCCGTGCTCTTGTAGAGATGCTGGAGCGGATCCCAAGACAGCGCAGTTGTCACGCCTCCGACCGTTCGGCTGTTCTGCCTGCCGTCGGCGTCGTACGCGAAGGTGTTGGTCCCTGCGGTGCTGGCGGCGCTGACGATTGCGTGCGGATGTCCTACGGCGCCGCCGTCGCTGAAGGTCGTGACGACCCCGAGGTCCGTGCGAGACGTGGGCGTGCCGTCGTCCGCGTACGTGTATTGCTGATTGAATCCGGCGGGACTGAGTTGGGCGTTGGGGTCGTATGTCGCGCAGTGCCCCGTGGCAGTCGCTTGGGTCCACGCTTTGGTCAACCGGTCGAGTCCGTCGTAGTTGAAGCACGTCTGTTGGTTCGTGCCCGTCGAATCGACGATGTCGGTGATGTTGTTCGCGTTGTCGTAGCTGTACGAGTCGTTTTGCACCTGGGTCGGCATCCCAGACACTCGCTGGGTGACGATCGTCTGAACAGACGACAGCCGCTCCAGCGAGTCGTAGCCGTAAAGCCGATCGGTCGTCGAGCCGACGTAGCCGCTCGACGCGTCGTACGCACGCGATGCGAGCTGGTCCACGCCGGTGTAGCCGTCGACGACGGATTGCCCTTGCACCAGTTCAGAGACCGGAAGGCCCGTCGAACCGCCGGTGTCCTCATATGTGGGCGTCAGCGTTTCGGCAGCCATCCCACCGACCGCCGGGTAGCCAAGCGAGGCCACCTGCCCGTCCGGGTTGTAGCCCGCCGTGTAGGTGTACGTCGAGCCGCTCGACTGACCTGAAACGGCCGGAAGCACGTAACTCGTGCTCGTCGGCCGTCCGTTGGCGTCGTAGTTGTCGACCCGAGTAGTCCACGCTGTGCCCGGCCCGGATGAAGCGTTGCCGAGGTCATACACCGTCGTGCTGTCCAAGAGACCAAGACCGTGGGCGGCGACCTTGTCGTAGGTGTATGTCGCGAGCGTGCCGGCCGGGAACGACGGCGCGGTGACATGCCCAAGCGTCGAGACCGCAGTTGGACGGTTCAGCTCGTCATATGTCGTGTCGACCTCGAGGCCCATCTGGTCGATCGTCTTCGTCACGTTGCCGACAGCGTCGAAGCTGACGGTAGTTGTGCCCGCGTCGGCGTCGGTGCTGCTCGTGCGGCGGCCGCCGAGGTCGTAGACGTAGCTGTCCATGTTGCTGGCCGCGTCGGCAACGCTCGTCAAACGACCGAGCGAGTCGTAGCCGTAGGTGAGCTTCGATGAGCTGAGGTCCGTCTGCCCGTCCTCCTGCGAAACAAGCGGCCGGCCCCACGCATCAATCGTCGTTGTGACCTTGGGCGCCGGCGCGGGAGGAGTTGTAGCGATCTGGTCCGCGGCGTACGACATCGTCGTGGTGCCCCAACTCTGGGCCCCGAGCACAGTCCGGGTGGACGTCACCTGACGGTGGAGATAGTCGTACGAGTAACGCGTCTCCAACGGCACTGTATTCGCGGCCGAGTAATCCATCCCGGCGTTGATCGGGGCATCGACGGGATACGGGCTCGTTGCGGCCGCGACCTCGCCTCGGTCGTCGTAACGCGTTTGCACGGTCAGATGTCCGCTACCGCCGTAGGGCAGGGTATGAACCTCTCGCGTCCGCTCCCATCCGTCGAGGTACGTCCAGGTGTCGCGGTAGTGCGCAACACCTCCGCTGTCGACGTCGATCAGGTTCTTCGTCTCGACCGTCGACCAGCTCGCACGCTCGTCGTCGTACGAGGCGATGAAGGTCGGCGTGTCGGTCGACAGCGCCGATTCCGTCGGGGCATAGGCCTTGATGAGGCGGCCGAGCGCGTCGTACGCCATCTTCGTGGTGTTTGCCGGCGTGTTGTTGTCGACCGTCTGAGTAGGCATCCCGCGGTAGTCGAGCGTGGTATTCGACGTGAGTGTGTGACTAGTCGGCTGGCTGATCGTCGGGCTGGTGTGCAGAACAGAGTTGGGCCGCCCGCTGGTCGGGGTGTACGCCGTCAGTGACTTGTGCAAGTCGGCGTCCGTGGTGTCGATGACGCGGCCGTAGACGTCGTAGTCCACGTAGGTGTCGGCGACGTCCGTCGACGCAACCTGCGTGGCGGGGCAGTCGCCTGAAGCGGCGGTCGTCAAGTACTCATGAGTGCACGTGAGGTTGCCGTGCGCTGGCACGTTCGGGGGGCTGGCGCCTCCGTTGTTCAGAGCATGCGCACCGTCGTAGTAGTTCTTCGATTCGGCCATGAGCCCGGTCCCCGGACAGCTGGCACCGGACGCGAGCCCGCTGTAGGTGATCTTCAGTTGTGGCTCAATGATGTAAGGACTCGGGCTCGACTTCGTGTAGTTGATCGACGTGCAGTTGGCCTCCGGGTCGGCGCTGCTGATGTCCCCCGCATCGACATGGGTGACGACGGCGCCGTTGGCGATGTCGGTCGGCGTGCCGGCGTTGTAGTGCACGTCGACAACCTCATGCGTACGAACCGTCGCCCCGTCCGAGTTCGGCGCATCGACCATGGTCGTCGCGGGTTGCACCTCGACCGCGACCTCAGCCGGGTCGGGAGTTACGGAAGCCATCGATGCGGTCTGCGAGGTCCAGTAACTCGTGTCAGTGCGCTCGACGAGCGAGCCGCCCTGCGTCTGCACCGCCGCCTCGGCTTCGCGACCCTGCAGCCAGGCGTAGTCCGGCGACGAGTTGTGCTCGGTCGTGACCGTGTCCGTGTTGCTCGAGGGACTGTCACCGGTTTGGTACGGGTCACCGTACATGCCCCGATAGAACGTGTGCACGGTCACCGACCGCGACGCCGTCGGTGAGATCACACCATCGTCGACCTCATCCTCGACGACCGTTACGGTCCGGTATCCGCGGTACTCGTTCCACACGTCCGTGTCACCGGCGTTGAGCTGGAACTCGTTCTTGTGCCACGCGGCCCCTCCGCCGTACCTGTAATCGGTGACGATCGGCTCGGCGGTCAGTGCCGGGGAGTACGCCGTCGACGACGCCACTTCGTGGGCGTAGTAGACGTACTGCCCGAGCCGGGTGATCAGGTACTTGTTGAACCATCCCGACGACCACGTACTGCTGCCCTCCGGCACCCAGTTGACCGGGAAGCAATCGGCAGTGTTCTTCGAGTGGTCAGCCAGGGCCGTATTGCAGCCGTCGGGCGTGCCGTAGTTGACGGCGATCTCGCCGCCGGTTTCGTTGAAGATCTCGCTCACACGCCACTGGTCGACCGGGGTAAAGCCGGTGGAGCCGTCAGCGACGCGGTTGGGCAACGAAGCGCCGTACAGAATCATGGGCTGCAGGGCGATCGTGCCACCCAACAGTCCGGTGTGGGTGACCTGGGACAGCCACAGCGTGGGCGACTCGGGCCCGGTGTCGTCGGGGTCGGGGAAGTTCAGCCGAAGGTCGTACTTGTCCAGCGACGTGTAGGTCGATCCCGTCGTGAGCACTTGAGTGACCACGGAGCCGATCATTGAGGTCTCGAAGAAGGTCGGACTGGTCACGGTGCACGTCGTCGACCCAGTCACGCAGACCTGATCCACGGGCGTATCCGGATACGACGTGGCGTTCGCGGGGCCGAGTGTCGGACAGTTATTCGTGCCGCCGTCGGCGTTCTGCACGCACCGCCCCACAGCGTTGAACAGAACTTGGTCGACCGGGTTGACCGAACTGATGACGTCCGAGTCTCGATATCCGTACGTGATCGATGCGATGTGCCCACCACGGGTGTATGCAGTAGCCGTGGCGCCGTTGTGCGCCTTGTACGCGTTGGTTTCGGGCGTGTAGTAGTAGGCCGTCGCGTTGTTGTTCGCGTCGATGACGTAGTCGAGGTTCCAGCGCCACGCTTTGGTGCACGGCGTCGCCAGCGTCACGGCACAGGTCGTGTCCCACTTCCACACCGGAAGCGTCCACGTCGAATTGGTGGGCGTGGCCGTCTGGCCGGTCTGCTTGCGACCGTAGTTCCGACCGAAGTAGTACACGGTGCCGTCCGGTGACTTGAGCACCCAGAACTCACCGTTCTTGTCCCCATTGCTGGCACCGGTAGCGTTGGTGACGCTCCAGCCCGGATCGTCCTGCATGCGCCACGTGGTTCCGTCGAAGATGAGGTGCATCGACCGACCGTTGAGGCTCAACGTGACGTTCTGGTGCGAGCTCACGTAGCACTCGTCGGGATACGAGCCCCCCTCACCCTGGTTGTTGCACGCGTCGTACTCCCGCTCGATGAAACCGGGCTGGTAATCCCAGCCCATGCCGAACATCGAGGCTTGCGGGTTGGTCGAGCTGGTGCGACCGTCGATCGAGCCCGAGTCGTAATCCAGCGCCACGCGCGGAGAAGCCCCACCCATCGGCGCCGGAACGCTGACCGGGTAGCTGTAATTCAACGTCCCCGATTCGAGACCGACCGACCAACTGGCGGACGACGTCAGCGGCGAGGCGATGAAGGTCCCCGACGACCCTGACGCCGCGCTCTGCACGACGAACACGGAGTCCGTGCTCGGCGCGTCGACCGGAGCGGAGGTGGTGTCGGTCGGCGACGGGGCCGGCGAGTCGGTCGGCGACGACGACGGTGAGTCCGTGGGTGACGGAGAGGTGCTGTCGGTCGGTGCGACGCGCGGTGCCACGACGGGCTGCGCTGCCATTGGCGTCGCGGTCGGGGATGCCATTGACGAAGCCGTGGATGTCGGCGCCACCGCACCGCCGGCGCCGGTCGCGTCCACGACCGCAGTCATGGTCGTCGAGTACGGGTTGTTGAGCTGGTCCGGCCACCGGTGTGCCCACCGAACAACTCGGGTCCTCAGGCGCCACCACCACGCATGCCGGGTAACGCACCAACTCCAGACGGTCCGCGTAGTTCGCGCCGTACGCATCCCGAAAGCCCTTGTAGTCGATCGAGATGGCGACCGGCCCAGCGGACGATTCACCGTCCGCGCGCGCGACCTGGAAGACCATCGGCGCGTCGTGCAAGGCATGGCGCGCTGATGCCCCGAGTGTCTCGACCCGAACGGATGCGGGCGGGGAGCCAGTCGAGGCAGCCCACACCGGCGCAGGTGCGGCGAGGCGACGCGCAGAAGACGCCTCACTAACGCGCAGCTGCGGCAGACCGAACTTGCCCAGCGCTGCCGGCGAAGCGACCCGGATGACACCAGCCGACGCCACCGACGCGTCCGACACCGAGACCGTCGTCGCCCCTGGCGCTGGGAAGCTGACTTTCGGTAGCGCCCAGTGGGACGCGGCCGCGGTCTGATCGACCGGGAGCGGGGCGGCGTGCGGTGTTTGCCGCGGCACAGGCTTGACACTGTTCGCCACGACTCCGGCCGATGCGCCTGCCGCTAGACCTGGGATGCCGGACAACCCAGCCGACAGAAGCGCGACGGCCAACAAACCCACGGTCGACCGGACTCCGACATGAACGCGCGCGATTGCACGACGACGACGCAAGGGAACCCCCGATTACCCGACCGCCCCGTAGGCAGATCAGCCGGTATGCATTACCGCATGGCCAGCCGCCCCCGGCAGCCAAATTCCGGAAAGCCATGGGCACAGGGAGGCAACGCCCGTTTCGGGTGAAACTTCCCGGTTCGCCGGACAACGGCCGCGCCGTTTCCTACCGTTGAGATTGCGTCGCGCGAACCGCGCTGCGTCATGCGGTTAGCCGACCCAGCCCGGAGTTGTCAGTGAAACGCGCCCTCGCGCTCGCCACGATCGTCGCCGCCATCAGCGGCTCGATGACTGCGTTCGCCGCCACCGGAACGGCCCTCGCCACCACCGGCACCGCGCCCGGTGCCGCCGGCAACGTCGCGACCCGCACCGCGAGTGATGGCGTCGCCCTGACCTGGACCCCACCGACGGACACCGGCGGCTCCACGATCGTCGGCTACGACGTCCTGCGCGGCACCACTCCCGACGCACTCACGCAAGTCGGCTTCGCGAGCCCGAGCCTCGCGCCGTCGTACGCCGACCGCATCGGCAACTCGACAACCGCCGCGACCACCTACTACTACGCCGTCGAAGCCGTGAACTCCGTCGGGGCTGGCACGCAGACGACACCGCTCGCCGGTACGACGCCCGCCGCCGTGTTCGCGCCGAGCACGCGCGAGGAGTTCGCACTCGAAGGCGACCACACGAGTGCCGTCGCCCCCGACGCGAGCTACCTGTTCGTCTCCGACCCGGGCAACCCGACCGCGGTCAGCGCGAGGTGGAGCGATCCCGGGATCTCCGTGAGCGGCATAGGAATCGCGTCGTTCTCGCTCTACGGCGCGACGGCGCCGGGGACGTACGCGGTCAACCCCGCGACCATCCCCACACCGACCGCCGCGCTGTGCTGGAGCACGACCAACACGTGCGAACAAACCGGCACTGTCACGGTCAATGACGTCGAGATCGACGCGTCCGGCACACTCGTCGGGTTCAGCGCGGACGTCACGATGACCGGCGGCGCGATCGCGTCGATCCGCTACGGCACCGACGACGCACTCACCGCAGTCAGCCTCCCGGCGGTCGACGCCGGCGCGACGACCATCGGTGGGACGAAGACACCGACCGCCACCTACACGAACGCCGGCGACACCGCGACGACGATCGGCACCGTCTCCGTCGTCGCGTCCGACGGCAGCGCCTCGACCGACTGGTCCAAAGCCGGCAATGACACGTGCACCGGCGCGACCGTCGACCCGGGCAACAGCTGCACCATCGGGCTCAGCGTCACACCCTCGGTCGCCGGCCTGAACACCGGCGAGCTGGTCGTCACCGACGACTCCCCCGCCGGCACGCACGAGCGCGCGCTGAGCGTTCTCGCCAAGACCGCACCGCCGGCCCCGTCGTACCTCACCGCGACCCGCGCCGCCGACGGCACCGTGACGTTGCATTGGTCCGACCTCGGCGGCCAGAACGCCTCGGCCGACAGCTTCACCGTCAGCGAAGGCACGGCGCCCGGCAACCTGCAACCACTCACCACCCAACCGGCCAACGCGAGCAACACCTCCAACGGCTACACGGATCCCGACACCGCATCCGACGGCGTCCGCTACTACGCGGTCACCGGGACGAACATCGCCGGCACCGGCCCGGCCGCGACGCTGACCGTCGACGCGTCACTGCACACGCCGAGCGACGTGAAGGTCGGACCGGTCATCAACGGCGGCGTCGTGTCGTGGACCGCACCGGCCGGTTACCCCGCCGGAACCGTGACGTACGACGTCTACGCCGGCCCCAACCCGGCGAGCCTCACCAAGGTCGCCACCACGACCGCGACGAACGCGCCGGTCACCGGCGTCGCGAGCGGATCGACGTACGACGTCGCCGTTCTTGCACATACCGCGAACGGCGACACCAGCGCACTCACGCAACCGGTCGCGTTCACCCCGTCGACCACCGAGTTGCTCATCTCGACCGGCAACGGCGGCAACGCTCTCGGGCGCACGTCGCTCACGCCAGGCACACCGGGCGATGCGCCGCTCGGGTCGCTGCCGGGCACGGGTTACGCGGTCATGGCCCCGGTCGCCGCACCGAACGGCCTGCACATCGCGTACGCCACCGCCACCCTCGGCTCGCCGACGACGTTCGGCGTCTGGGTCGCCAATCGCGACGGCAGCGGCGCGAAGCAGCTCGCGAGCGGGTCGTCCTTCTCCGGGACGCCGACGTGGACTCAGGACGGCACCGCGATCACCTACTCGGTCGGCGGCGCGTTCCACGTGAGCCAGGTAACCACGGCGGCCACGAACGTCGGCTGGCCCAGCGGCGCGAGCTGGATCGGCCCGCACGACATCGTCCGGAGCGGCACGACGCCGACCTCCTCGCTGGTCGTCTACGACACCCTCAGCGGCGCCCAGCGGACGATCCCCAACTCCGCGGGCGGAGGCTTCGCGTCGCCCAACCCCGCCGGCAACGCGGTCGCCTACACCGCGAGTGGCGCGACGTGGGTCACGACGCTCGCCGGTGTGCGGCACCAGGTCGCGCTTCCGGTGAACTCGTCCGGCGCGACGTCGATCGCGTGGAGCCGCGACGGGAGCCGGCTCTACCTGATCACGAACAATCAGATCTGGAGCACCTTGGCCGCGGGGGGCGGTACGCCGGTGCAGATCACGAGCTTCAGCCCCGGCGCGCCGGTCTCGGTGTCCGTCGTCGCACCCGACTCGGCACCGCCCGCGGTGTCGGTCGCCAAGCTGCCCGCGATCGCCACGACCGCCGCGATCACGGTGTCGTACTCCGCGCGCGACACGGTCAACCGGGTCCGCAGCTACGACGTGCAGTACACCCACGCGACGACGGTGTGGAGCTACCCCGCGTGGCCGGTCAACCACGGCTGGGGCACCACCGCGACGTCACTGCCGGTGCACCTGATCGGCGGCATCAAGTACTGCTTCTACGTCCGCGCGACCGACAACGCCGGCAACGTCTCGGCGTGGAGCCGGCCGGTCTGTACGACGGCACCGCTGGACGACCGGGCGATGCACAAGACCGCCGGCTTCGCCGCGGTGACCGGGTCGCCGTTCTACCTCGGCACCGCCTACTCGACCACCCACTACGGCGAAGCCGTCTGGACGACGACCGAGTCGCCGGCGCTCTACCTCGTCGCGACGACGTGCGCGACGTGCGGCAGCGTCGAGATCCTCGAAGGCAACCGGCCGGTCGGCGTGATCAGCCTGCACTCGACGACGACCGTCTACAAAAACGTCGTCGCGATCCCGAACACACACAAGGCCGTCGACTTCATGATCCGCGTGGTCAGCAGCGGCAAGCGCGTCATCATCGACGGCGTGGTCTTCCAGCCCAAGTAGGCGGGCTACTTGCCGACCGCGACGCAGCTGCGGGCGCCCGGCTGGTAGCGCGCGCCCGAGCGGGCGTCGTCGACAACCATCGTGACGGCCTGCGAGCCGATGTGTGCCTTGGCACCCGGCGGGTCGACCGCGCCGTACCCGACCGCACGCCCGGTGATCACGTAGAGGCCGGCGATGTATGTCTGCCGGAACGACGCGTACTTCGAGAAGAGCGCCAGCGGCGCGGTCATCCGCAACTCGTGGCGCGCACTGTCCACGACTCCCGAGATGTCGCCCAGCGCCGTGCCGTACCGGCCTCCGGGCGCGCTCGTGTCGTAGACGACGGCGTCGTAGCTCACCCCGCCGGTCAGCAGCGCGGCCTCCAGCGCGAAGGTGTGGCCGTTCGCGGTGAAGTCGATCTCGTAGGTTCGGTCGGCGACCGAGACGCCGGTGTCCGGCGCGAGCGAGGTGAGCCGGATGACGGCGGTGAGGTTGCGCTTGTCGGTGGCGATGTCGGCGGATCGGATGTCGTAGTCGCCGTTGTCGACGCCCGGCTCGGACCCGATGACGTCGCCTGCCGGATCGGTGACGAGATCGCAGACCGGCTTCGGCCGGCTCGCCTGAGCCACCGGCGCAGCCAGCACTCCTACGACGACAAGGCCGGCCAGCCCGGCTCGCACTGCACGCATGTTCGCTCCTCGGTGGTGTTTCGCGACATGAAGGAGTACGCGGCTGGGCGAACCGCGTCACAGTCGGGTAGAAGAGGGGGCATGGCGTTGATGTCACCCACCGACTCGCTGTTCCTGCTGGGCGAGTCGCGCGAGCAGCCGATGCACGTCGGCGGCCTCCAGGTTTTCGAGTTGCCCGAAGGCGCGGACGCGTCGATGCTGCGGACGGCGTACGAGGAGATGCTGGCCGAGACCGACGTCGCCCCGCTGTTCGCGAAGCGCGCGTACCGCTCGCTCGGGACCATGGGCCAGTGGGCGTGGCGGCACGACCGCGCCGTCGACCTGGAGCACCACCTGCGGCACTCCGCGCTGCCGCAGCCGGGCCGGGTCCGCGAACTGCTCGCGCTGGTCTCGCGGCTGCACTCGACGTTGCTCGACCGGCACCGCCCGCTGTGGGAGCTGCACCTCATCGAGGGCCTCGCCGGCGGCCGGTTCGCCGTCTACAGCAAGCTGCACCACTCGGTCATGGACGGCGTCTCCGGGATGCGGCTGCTGCAGAACAGCCTGTCGACCGACCCCGACGACGTCGACGTCCCGGCGTTCTGGACCCAGCGGCCGAAGCGGCCGTCCCGCCCGCGCGAGCAGCGCAACCCGTTGCTGTCCATGCCGAAAGACGTGGTCGGCGCGTTCCTCGACATGGCGAAGCTGTCGCCGCGCATGCTCACGATCACCGAGCAGGCGCTGCGTTCGCAGGCGCCCGCGCTGCCGGGCGAGGCGCCGCGCAGCATGCTCAACGTCGCCATCACCGGCTCCCGCCGCTACGCCGCGCAGTCCTATTCGCTCGAACGCATGCGCCTGGTCGCAAAGGGCGCGGGGGTGACGGTCAACGACGTCCTGCTGGCGATGTCGGCGGGCGCGCTGCGGGCCTACCTGATCGAGCACAACGCGCTGCCGAGCGCGCCGCTCGTCGCGATGACGCCGGTGTCGCTGCGGCGCGACGACGACGGCCAATCGTCCGGCAACGCGGTCGGCGCGATCCTCGCGAGCCTCGCGACCGACCAGGCCGACCCGGAGCGCCGCCTCGCCGCCATCGCCGAATCGACCCGGCGAGCCAAGTCGATCCTCGACGGGCTCAACCAGCTTCAGGTCACCGCGCTGTCCGCGGGCGTAATGCTGCCGATGGCGATCAACAGCCTGGCCGGCCTCTACCGCTGGGGCACGTTGCCGTTCAACATCGTCATCTCGAACGTGCCCGGCCCGCGCGAGTCGCTCTACCTGCG
>Ga0157369_10003377_pt1 | contig 18971 bp, 17 predicted proteins | sample C25metaG_FD_113461 | JGI IMG/M metagenome (GOLD analysis project Ga0157369, IMG submission 113461) | Corn rhizosphere microbial communities from Kellogg Biological Station, Michigan, USA - C2-5 metaG | ecosystem: Host-associated > Plants > Roots > Rhizosphere > Soil | place: USA: Michigan... | reverse complement strand
TCCTGGCACCCCGACGCTGGTGTCAAGTTTTGCGGGAGACGATCCCGCAAGACGACGGAGGCTAACAAGCCCGGCACTCCGGGGAGAGCGCGGAATAAGCTAAGTAAACCATCGTGCAGGGAATGCCGGAATGTTTCGGCAAGCCTGCGGTGACTAACGCGTGTGCTTTCTACCAATGCATGCGCGGCTGCGGGTGCGCCAAGCATCCGGCATTCCCTGCGCCCTCTCTTTTCGAGGGCGAGACCAACGCAAAGCTCGGGCAGATCCTGCCGCGAGAAGGCGGAGTCGTCTCTCTTACGCCGTCATTGCGAGGAGCGAAGCGACGACGTGTCCGCCGAAGCCCAACGGGCGAAGGCGGAAGAAATCCAGACTGCTTCCGCGGACGCGCTCTGGATTGCTTCGCTCCGCTCGCAATGACGATCTGGCTACTGCTGTTTGACACGTTCATCTCACATGCGCATGCCTCGCGCCCACAAAAAGGAGCGCAGGGGTCGACCAGCGCGGCAACTGCGGACGGCCAAGGCTTGACACGCGGTCCGCGTGTTCTCATCATGTTCTCATCAAAGAAAATCGTCAAAACCCCGCATCCGAGACTCCCGGATGGCTACCACCGCCACCATCCTCCACGCGGACCTCGATGCGTTTTACGCCTCGGTCGAGCAGTTGCTCGATCCGTCGCTACGCGGCAAGCCGATCGCTGTCGGCGGCGGCGTGGTGCTGGCCGCTTCCTACGAGGCGAAGGCGTTCGGGGTTCGCGGCGGCATGCCGGGGCGGCGGGCGCGTGAGCTGTGTCCAGAGCTCACTTTTGTCAGCGGCCACTTCAAGGAGTATCAGCGGCTGGGTGACGCCGCGATCAACGTGCTCGGCGATTTCACGCCGCTCGTTGAGCGGATTTCCATCGACGAGGCGTTTGCCGATGTGGCGGGCTGTACGCATCTGTTCGGAACGCCTGCCGAGATAGCCGCCGCCATTCGCGCCCGCGTACGATCAGAGCTTGGCCTTCCGATCTCGGTTGGTGTCGCGCGCACCAAGCATCTGGCGAAGATCGCCTCGCAGGTTGCAAAGCCCGACGGGCTCGTGGTGGTCGACCCCGAGCGCGAGCTGGAATTTCTTCACGAGCTGACCGTCGAGCTGATGTGGGGCGTCGGCCCGGTGACGAAAGCGCGGCTGGCGGCGATCGGCGTCGAGACGATCGGACAGCTCGCCAACACGCATGCGGGCTCGCTCGAGCGGTTGCTCGGTCCCGCGGCCGGCGAAAAGCTTGCGGCGCTGGCGTGGAATCGTGATGCCAGGCGCATCAGGACTCATCATCGTGCCCGATCGGCCGGCGCGCAGTCGGCGATCGGCAGGAAGCCTGCCGTGGAGCGGGTCTTTCGACCGACCCTGCTTCACCTTGCCGATCGTATTGCCACGCGGCTCCGCGCGAAGTCGCGGCCCGGCCGCACCGTGACGGTCCGCGTGCGTTTTGCCGATCTCAACTCAGTTACGCGCTCGGTCACGCTCGCAGCACCGATCTCCGCGACGGTGATGCTCGCTAGCCTCGCCGAGGAGCTGGTGCGCGCGATCCTGAAGGATCATCCGCAAGAGAAAACCATCTCGCTGCTCGCGATCTCGGTGTCGCATCTCGAAGAGCACTGGGATCTCGCGCTCGAGCTGCCGCTTGGACTGGCGGATGAAGCGCGCCGCCCCGGCAGCCGGATGGGCGTCGCTCGCTCGGAGGCCGATCGCGCCGTCGACAAGATCCGCGATCGCTTCGGTTGGGATGCGATCGGATACGGTCGGGCCGCACTGGGCCTCTCGCGTTCGGTGCCCGACGAGTTTCGCAAGCTCGCCGAGAAGGAGCTGTAACTTGGCGCAGCTCAGGATCGCGAGCCCTGTTCCGTGCGCGACGGGTTTCACAAGCTTGCCGAAAAGGACCTGTAATCACAGTTTACCGGCCCGCTGAGGGGCCGCCCGAGCCCCGCGAGGACGTCATGAGAAGAATCTATCACACGATGCACTTCGAGGTGCACGACGAGAAGGCGCTGCACGAGTTCGTTCGCAAGCACGCCGATCCCGAAGAGTTTGCGGGCATGGAGCAGCTCGACGCCAGCCAGGCCGAGGGCGATCCGGTCGATCATGTCTATTCGGACATCGAGTGGATCGTCGAAAACGGCCATGCTTTCGAGGCCGACGGCGTCGAACATGGTGGCGGGGAAACCGGCGACAGCGACGACGAAGAAGATGACGAGGAGTGATGATGAGCGGTCAGGGCTCGGAGCCGGGCCCTGGCCGCTCAGGCCTGGCATCTGCCTGCAGAGGCAGAAGAGGCTCACGCCTGCGGCGTTTCGGCGAGGGCGGGCCGCGCCAGGCGGAGAAAGCCGATGTCATGCCCGGTCGAGCCGTCGCCGGTGGCGAGGTCGGCCAGAATTTCGCCGATGACGCTGCAGAACTTGTAGCCGTGACCGGAGCAGGGCGACGCCACGACAATCTGCTTGTGCACGGGGTGATGATCGATGATGAAATGCTCGTCCGGCGTGTTGGTGAACATGCAGGTGCGGAGCGCCATGGTCGGTCCGTTGCCTTGCGGGAAATAGCGGTCCGCAAACTGGCGCAGCAGCGCTTCGTCGGCTTGATCGGCCTCGCGTCGCAAGAGGTCCGGAGCGCAGTTCTCGCCGCGATGGTGATACCGTCCGAATTTGAAGCCGGGAACCTCGTAGATCGGAAAGCCGTAATGGCGGCCTTCCTCGACGTCGATGTTGAAGACCGGGAAGCGCTCCCGCGTGAACCATTCGGGGCGCTTCGGCTGCAGCCATGCCAGCACCTGACGCTCGGCAACCGCGAGCCGCTGGACGATCGGCGCGAGCTCGCCGATCCATGCACCCGCGGTGAGCACCAGCCGTCCTGCTTCGTAGCGCCCTCGATCCGTCGTCACCATGACGCCCTCACCGCCGTGATGCGCGTCCCAACCGAGCACGCGTTCGCGGGCGTGGATTTCGGCGCCGAAGGACATCGCGGCATTGACATGCGCCACGATCGCCCGTTCGCTGGCGAGCAGGCCGCCTTGCGGCTGGAAAATGGCGCGCAGGGTGGACGGCAGATTGTAGCCGGGATAGCGGGCGTTGACTTCCGCGCCGGTCAGCACCTCGTGGGGCAGCTCGTGCAGCCGCGCAGAGGCGAGTGCTCCGCCGAAGAGCTCGCCGTCTTCCCGGCCGGCGTCGATCGATCCGGTCGTCACCAGGAGCTCCTGGCCGCTCAGCACCTCGATCTCGCGCCAGAGCACGAAGGCGCGCTTGAGCAACGGGACATAGTCGCTGTGCTCGTAATAGGGAAGGCGGATGATGCGGCTGACGCCGTGCGACGAGCCCATCGAATGGGGGATGTCGAACCGTTCGAGGCCGAGCACGCGCTGTCCGCGACGGGCCAACTGGAAGGCCGTGGCACTCCCCATGCCGCCCACGCCGACGACAATGACGTCATAACTCATTCGCGTTCCATCCGATCGGAAAGAAAGTGGCGGGAGGTAACTATGTCAGGCTGACGCCGGCCACACTTGGCGTCAAGCGACACGCGCTGACGACGGCGACGTCCAGCAATACGAAAACGGCGCTGTTGCCAGCGCCGTTCTGGTGCACCGAACGCGTGGATCGAACCCACTTTGACTGGCACTGGCGGGAGCGACCCGCTCTGGCTCTGCTGGCGTGGGAGACCGGTTCCGATCCACCAAACAGGCTATGCCGCGTCAAAGCGGAGTCAATTGAAACTTAGGTGAGTCAGTATTACCAATTCGGTAGAACCGACGAAGAGACCCTGCACCGCCTCACCGCAAAGCCGTTCGGGCTTCCGACGAACTTGCGGTGACGATGGCAGTGTCGAGCCTCAATTGCAGTCCGAGCGTCCGCCGGGTTGCCGATCATCTCCATATCTTCGCGTCGAAACCTTGCTGGTCGATCGGGTCTGGCCCGGCAATCCCGCGGTCATCCAGCCCGGCCGGGAGGCATCGACCGAAAACTGTTCTGGATGCCGGCTCATACGCTCTTCCAGCTCGCCCTCTTCCTCACGCTCTGGATGGTGTGGAATGTAACCGATGCGCGCTGGTGGACCGTCGCTGCGCTGGTCGTTCATTTTGCCGCGCGCGTGGTCGATGGCCTACTTCATTCCCAGAGCGCTTCGGTTTGAAAAGCTGGACGACCTCACGGAAGAACAAAGGCATGACGCTCTGCTTAGCCTTCCTGCTGCCCCTTGGTGCCAAGGTATCGCAGCAGGTGATGTACGCCGAGAGCCGCGAGAATGGGGAGTGCCCCGAAATCCGGCAGCAAAAGAAGTCCGTATTGCCACAGATTGACTTGCTTGCGCGGTCTGACCGTCAAGCCATTCACGATGTGCGGCACTGGAGCGGTTGTATCGCCGGTGGGCGACCTTAAGGCATTCGGTGGTAGTGGTTCCAAGCCGGTCATGCCATTGAATCTAGCATAGGCCTCTCCGGCACTCGTTCACAACGTCACGACCGATCGTACGGTTGCGCTTTGGCGTATTCCCTCAAACTTGGTGGCGGATGTAGCGTCCGGCGCGTTGAAGGGATTTGGAGGCGTCGCGTGCGGGAAAGAACCAAGCACCGTTTAGGAGCTGCGCTGGGTACTTGGCCCGTGTCGATTTTAAGCCAAACCCGTTCGTGATGATTGTGATCACGGTCGTACTTAGCGGACTTGCTATCGGTGGTTTTGTATTTACTCGCGAGGATAGCGACGGAGCGCCGTAATCCATGAAGACCGTTCTTGTCATCGTGTCAGGTCTTGCCTGGTGCGGCTCAATGTATGGCTATGCTCTGTTCCTTAAACAGCTGCGAGCGTCCGGCTATAGCATTTGGACCTGGGATCACCGAGCGCGTTTCAATGCGTGGCGAGGAAGACCCATCGTGATCTTTACGATCTGCATGGCCATTTTCGCAGGGTTAATCGGGGCATCGATCACTTTCCGGTAAGGCTGTCTCCGCGCACGCTCTGTTGTTGAGGGACACCTCCGCTGCGGGCCCTTCGCGTTATTTGCCGCGCCTGCACCAAAGTGGTCGTTATCGGAGCGAAGCGGACACGGCCGCAATTTATGAGCAGGCCGGCTACTGATTTGCCCGACGGACTGATTTTCCGAATTCCTGTCAAGCTTCGTTGTTAGATGTTTCTCTTTTTCAGAAGCGCGCTCATCACTCTGCCCTGGTCCAACGGTCAGACCGTGAGTTGCATTTAAGCAACACTGCCTGAAAAAATCGATGAAATGGAGTTTCTGCCCTTGGGCGGTCATGTCGTGATCCGAGGGTTCAGCAGTGTCACATGCCTTTCAGTTCAATCCAGCTCAAGTGGAGCGTCCGGAGTCTACGATCATGAACCCGCGGCGATTGGCGATGGTGCCGGCGCTAACCGTAGTTGTCGCGGGGTGCGTTATCGTCTGGGTTGCTGGCTTCGGTTCGGCCGGCATCGAAGAGACCGCTTCGCCGATTGTCGAGCGCGCCCCACCATCTCTCGCTGCCGACGCGGAGGTCGCGGACTCCCCGCAGGCGACCGTCTTGGCCAATGCCGCTGTCGATAGCGGCGATACGGCAGCGCCCGCCGCAGCGGTGACGGCAACCGACACCAGGGCGGTGTTAAATGAGCCGGAACAGCCCGTTGAGGCCGCCGCGACTTCGCATGCCGCGATCCATCAGATCGCGGTCTCGCGCCCGAGCGTCGCAACGCCGAATGCGAGAGTTGCTGATGCATTCGGCGCCATCGCCCTGAACCTGACCGCGGTCCTGACAAATATCCGCGCAGAGTTGCCGGCCCCGGACATTAAGGCGGAATTCGATACAAGATCATCGGCCAATGCAATTGTTGCTGCGGAATTCAGCGCCGCGGCGCTGGACGCGGCGCTGCCGTCCGACGTGGCCCGTTCGCTGCGGCAAGAACTGATGTTGCAGGCCAGTGGCAGCGTCGACGCTGCACCGTCCGAATACGCGGCAGCATCAGAGCAGGACCGTCCGCCCGCTGCTTCACCTGATGCGGACAAGGGCGAACGGTCGGATCTGAAATATTACGTCTACTCGGAAACTCCGCCAACGGAGAAACCCGCGAAGATCGCCCTGGCAGCATTGAAGCACGTGCCGCTCGGAACGCCCGTCCAAGAGATCGAACGCGCGGCCGACGCGTTCGGGGTCAATGTCAGCTTTATGAAGGCTGTCGCCAAAATCGAATCCGATTTTAACCCCAGAGAACGCACCGGCTCCTATATCGGTCTGTTCCAGCTGAGCAAGTCCGAGTTCAGCAAGTACGGGTCGGGCGACATCCTCAATCCTCGCGACAACGCGATGGCTGCCGCCTACAAGTTCATCACCGAGGCTGCGCTATTCGAAGCAACAACGCACAGGGAGCTGACGTTCGCCGATCTCTATCTGATCCACCAGCAGGGCTGGGAAGGAGCCGCCGAACACCTCAGTCATCCGCAGCGGATTGCCTGGAAGTCGATGTGCGCCACCCACGAGGGCATGGCGAAGGGCGAGGAATGGTGCAAGCGCGCCATCTGGGGCAACACGCTGCCGGAGGTGAAGCGCGAATGGAAGTCGGTTGATCGCCTCACCTCGGGCGCGTTCGTGGCGATGTGGCGGGGCCGCGTCGACACGCTCTATGCGCGCTATCCAGCCGCTAACGTCGACGCCGCGGCGGCAGGAAGCTCGAAATCGAACAGTTTGTGACTGCACGCACTTGCCTGTCCGCACATCGTTTCGTCGGGAAGGTGCGTTGGCAATCTTGAGAGCCCGGTTTACGACGCCGGGGCAGGTCTTCGTCCGCTTAGAGACCGGGAGGTCGCCCGGCGGCCGGATAACCCCAAAGCCTCGACCGCCTCCGCTTTGAGCCCTCCGCCTCAGTGGGCGGCCTCTTTCATTACGTCAACTTGTGAGTTGTGAACGCTTCCCTCCCGGCACGAGGATGCCGAGTAGTGGCACAATTTGAAGCTCCCCGGATGCTCCGGCGCTTTCTAATCAAAACAAATACACCACCGGTCGCGTTGGTTGGATATGGGAGCATTACTCTTCCCAGCGGAGCGGCTTAGATATCGCCGCAGCGTACAAACGAGACGAATTATTCCATTATGCCCGTGCTCGATCAGGTAAGCCTGTGCTGCCTGGATCAGGCCTTGTACCGAGATATGCTTGTAGTCGGATGTCGTGAATTTAGATGGAGGTCCGTCTCGATCACCACGACCTCAACTTGGCCTTGGGGATCTCCAGGCCAAACATGACAAACGAGGCGTGGCGTTTTTTGAATGGCATCCTCGCTCCTCGCGTTTCGGTTCACTTCAACCACTGATGCTGTGCCAGATAGACGGCAGCGCCCGCGAAATATCCAATCAGGGCGAGCCAACCCACGTGCCGCAGATACCAACCGAACTTGATCTTCTCGATACCCATCGCGGCAACGCCTGCCGCTGAACCGATGATCAGGATCGACCCTCCGGTACCGGCGCAATAGGCAATAAACTCCCAAATGAAGCTGTCGGTCGGAAACTGGGATAGGCTGTACATGCTCATTGAAGCGGCGACCAGCGGGACGTTGTCGACGATAGCACTCAGCAAACCAAGCAAGATCACAATGACGTCCTGTCTACCTATGGTTCGGTTGAGCCAGTCAGCGAGATCAGCAAGGATCTTGGAGTGCTCCAATGTCGCAACGGCAAATAAAATGCCGAGGAAAAACACAATGGAGCTGTGGTCAATACGACTGAGCGCATGTGCCACGGTCTTCCGCTCTCTGCCGGCCCCCTCGCTCCTGTGAAGCAACTCTCCCGCCAGCCACAAGACGCCAAGTCCGAACAGAATTCCCATAAACGGCGGCAGGTGGGTCCATTGCTTGAAGGCAGGGACGAAGACGAGTATCCCAATCCCGAGCAAAAACATGAGGTTGCGCTCGAACGGCGGGACGGGCGAGACGCGGCTCTCCGGCCCTTGAGAAAATGAGCGGCCCGTAAATTGGCGACTCGCGATGGTCAGCGGAACGAGCAGATTTACGGCCGAGGCCGTGAATAAGGCCGACACGATTCCGAGCGCGCTTATCTGCCCGCCGATCCAAAGCATCGTCGTCGTCACGTCTCCCATCGGGGACCAGGCGCCGCCAGCATTGGCTGCAATCACGACAATCGAAGCGAAGAGCAAGCGATCAGGCTCACGATGCAGAAGCTTCCCGACGAGTGAGACCATCACGATCGTTGTCGTAAGATTGTCGAGGACGGCACTCAGAACAAATGTCACCAAAGCGATGAGCCAGAGTAGCCCCACCAAGGTCCGCGGCCGGATTCGCGAGGTTACGACCGCGAAGCCGTCGTGGGCGTCAATCACCTCCACGATCGTCATGGCCCCGAAGAGGAAAAAGACGATCCGTGCCGTCACGGCAACGGTTTCGGTCAATTCGTGCTCTACTCTATCTTGGTCGCCGGTCGACAGCGCATAGATCGTCCAGAGCAGTCCTGCTCCGATCAGCGCAGACGATGCCTTGGTCACGCCAATTGGGTGTTCCAGAGCGATGGCGACGTAAACTACAGCAAAGACGGCAACGAGAGCGACAATCAAGAGGCAGTCTCCAATGACATCGCCCTATGAGGCATCTTGTTGGGTCGCGCCATGCGACGAAGTGCCGTGCAATCTTCTTGGAACGATCACCGCGTTCACTGAGGCGGTCGCATCTTCTTGCTCACGAACCGAGCGCCAGCTTCCCCTGGGAGAGGAGTCCCGGGTCGCCAATGTTCTTGGCGTCTGCTATGGGCCGCTCGCGGTCATTTTGCTGCGTCCGCACAAAATCGGTCGTTACTAGAGCGAAGCGGACATGATCGAGATTCATGAGTGCGCCCCTTGGCCGCTGATTTGCCCGATCAGCTGATTTTCCGAAATCGTGTCGACACGCCTACTTCACCCGCAGCGCATCGAGCAGGCCCTGGAAGGCGTGGGCATAGTCGGTGCCGGCCTTTTGCAGGTCGCGGCCGGAGCAGGCGATCGCCACTTCCGTGACGGCACCCAGCAGGAGCCGCGCCAGCGGCTCGACCGGTTGCTGCGCGATCAGGCCGTCGTCCATGGCGCGCTTGAGCGCCACCGGGAAGCGGCCACCGAAATGGCTGTTGTCGATCTCGCGCCAGCGCTCCCAGCCGAGCACCGCGGGTCCGTCATGCAGCACGATCTGTCCCGTCGTGTCCTTGGCGCAGGCATCGAAATAGGCCTGCGTGCCTTTTGCCATTGCCGCCAGCGCGTCCTTTTCGTTGCGCGCGGCGCGATCGACCTCGACCAGCAGCTCCTGGGAGACCTGGTCGAACACCACTTCAAACAGCGCCTCCTTGGTTTCGAAGTGATGATAGACCGCGCCCTTGGCGACGCGTGCGCCGGCCGCGACGTCGTCGATTGTGGTCGCGGCAAAGCCGCGCTCGCCGAACAAGCGCCTTGCCGCTTTCAGGATCGCCGCCTGCGTCGCCTGCCGCCGTTCCGATTGGGTTGCCATGCTCACATTGTAGCGAGGTCGAAAATCTCCGCAATTGACTTTCCGACTATGGGTCGGTAAATACCGACTTGTAGTCGGTAAATGGAGAAAGCAAGATGCCCTCACGTGACACGCTGCAGGCCTTCGCCGACACGGTCGAGGCCAACGACCATGTCGGCGCCATCATGCGCTTTTATGCGAGCGATGCCTCGACCCGGGAGAACGACAATCCGCCGCTTGTCGGCCGCGACAAGCTCGCGGAGAAAGAGCGCAAGGTGCTCGCAAGCGTCGCCAGCGTGAAGACGACGCGGCTCGGCGCGCTCTTGCTCGACGGCGACCAGAGCGCGATCCGCTGGCGCTTCGAGTTCACGGGCAAGGACGGTTCGAGCCGTGTGATGGAGGAGGTCGCCTGGCAGACCTGGCGCGGCGAGGAGGTGATCGAGGAGCGCTTCTTCTACGATCCAGCTTCAATCAAGAAGACCGCCGCCATCCCGGCCGCAGCAGCGGGCGCCAAGCCATGACGTCAGCGCCGGCTGCAAGAATCCTCGCGAGCCTGTCGGCGGGGCTGGTGGCCGGCACCACCAACCTGATCGCCGCGGGCGCCATCTTCGGCGGCACGCTCACGCATGGCCTGCAAATGATCGCGTCCGGGCTTTTTGGCGAAGCGGCATTCAAGGGCGGGCCGGGCTCGGCGGCGCTGGGGGCGGGCCTGCACTATTTCATCTCGATCGTCGCTGCCGGCCTTTATTGCGCAGTCGCGCTGCGGTGGCGATGGTGGCGGGATCACTGGCTCGTCGGAGGCACGCTGTTCGGCGTCGTCGCCTATCTCGTCATGAACCTCATCATCGTGCCGCTGTCGAGCGCACCGAACCCGAACTTCGCGCCCGCCATCATCGCCAAGGAGCTCGTCGCCCACACCGTGATGTTCGGCATTCCGATTGCGGCAATCGTCACGGCATGGTTGCGACGAACGAAAGTGTAGCGATCAACCTCATGCACCGAGCTCGTGCATCCAGGGCTCGGCATGCAGCTCATAGGCGTTGCCGCGGCGGGAAAGCCGCGAGAAGGACGGGAAGTGCACGTGCATGCCGGCAATGAGGATGCCATCGGAAGCGACGCGATCGAACATCCTTTTGCGAGCTGCGGCCGCCGCGGCAAGGTCGGTGTCGAACGCCATGCCGGCTTCGGGAAGCGCGGTCTGCACCTCCGGCACATGCACCGTGTCGCCCCAGATCATCAACTGGTCGTTGCCGGAGGCGACGAGATAGGCGGTGTGGCCCGGCGTATGGCCAAGGCTCGGCACCGCGGTGACGCCCGGAAACACTTCGCCTTGCGTGAACAGCCGCGTCCGGTCCTTGTAGGGTGCGACCTGCTCGCGGCCTGCCTGGAAATAGAGCTTCTTGCCGCGCTCGTCCGCCTTTGCCATCTCGGCATCGTCGAGCCAATGCTTCGGCTCGTTCTCATGCATGACGAGCTCGGCGTTCGGATACAGCTGCGCGCCGTTCGACATGTCGGTGAGGCCGGCGGAATGGTCCGGATGCATGTGCGTGAGCAGCACGGTGTCGATCGACTTCGGATCGATGCCGGCGCGTGCGAGGTTGCGCTGGACCATGCCGGCGGTCGGCAGCAGGTAATTGCCGGAGCCGGTGTCGACGATCGCGAGCCGGCCCTTGGAATGGATCAGGAAGGTATTGACGCTGGTCCGCCGCGCCGGCCGGAACGCATCCTTGAGGATATTATGGGCGGCGTCGAGATCGACATTGCGCATCACCTCGAGCGTGCCGTCGAGATAGCCGTCGCTGATGGCGGTGACGACGATGTCGCCGACCTTGCGATGATAGGCGCCGGGGATTTGCTGCGTGGGCTGCATGTGGACGGACCTTTGGCAGGGATGAAGAAGAAAAGTTCAGGCACCGGCCTCGCGCAGGAACGCGTCGATGCGCTCGAACAGCAGGTCGGGCGTCTGCACCGCCATGTAATGGCCGGTGCGGAGTTCGTCGAAGGTGGCGGTGGGAATCGCATCGGCCACGGCCTTGGCGAGGTGTGGCGGGCGGACGCGATCAAAGCTGCCGCCGATCACGAGCACGGGACAGCGCAGTTTTGCCAGCTCGTCCTGCATCTCCATCGACGCCAGCATGCGGTAGACGGTGGCGTAGCTGGAAGGATCATTGCCGAGCCATCGTGCGCGGAATTGCTCGAACCGCTTGATGTCGCCGCGCAGCTCCTCCGGATAGCCGTTCCGCATCGAGTCTTCGACAGCGAAGGCCATACCGGCGCTCTCCAGCTTGGCGACGCGTTCGAGCACGGTGGCGCGGCGATCCGCGGCGATGCCGGTGGCAGGGCTGCCGACCGCAACGGCGCTGGCACGCGCAGAGTGGCGGGCGGCAAAATGCAGGGCGATCGCGCCGCCGACGGCTACGCCCGCGAGCGCAACCTTGCCGGTGATGCCAACGTGATCGAGCAGGGCCGCAATATCGTCGGCCATGGTATCGATCGAGAGCGTACCACGCACTTTTTGCGACAGGCCGGCGCCGCGGCAGTCATATCGCAGCACGCGGCGTGTTTTGGCAAACCGTCGTGCAGCTTCGTCCCAGCTCTCCAGCGAGCCGCCCATCTCGTGCACCAGCACCAGCGTGCGCTCGCCCTTGCCATCAAGCTCATAGCGCAGCCCGGCGCCGTTGATGTCAGCGAATTCCATGCACCGTCCTATCGAGCATGTGCTGCTTTCTTGTCGAACCGTTGACCCATCTGACTATAGGCTCCCGCCGGGCACAACCCGTGCCCAGGGCAAGGGCACGCGGCATTTTTGCCACCGAAAAAAGGGAGCCCCTGGTCCGCCGTGACATTTCTGCGACGCCGCAATTGTCAAAACATTGCCGTCTCTGTGGCAAACTTCTGACAAACGAAGGCGGAGAAAGGGGCGTTCCGACATGAGTCGGCGAGGGCGAAATCTGCCGACGCGCCAATGCAAGAAAACGGGGTTTTCGTGTCGAACAAACTTTTCTCCGCGATCCTGATCGCCTGTTCACTGTTTGCTTTCCCGGCTCTTGCCCAGGACAGTGCCGCGCTGCCAGCGCCATCAGCCGGCAATGCTGTCGCGCTGACGCCGGATCAGGCGCGGCGCGCGCTGGATACACTGCAGGACGACACCAGGCGGGCGCAGATGATCGACACGTTGCGCGCCATCGCCAACGCGTCGCCGCAGGCGCAGCCTGCCCAGGCCGCGCCACCGCAAGCCGCGCCATCACAAGCCGCAGCGCCGCCAGCGAAGCCATCCGCGATTCCGCTCACGGCCGACAGCCTCGGCGCGCAGTTGCTGTTGATGGTGTCCGAACAGGTTCGCGACATTTCAAGCCAGATCGCGGAACTCGCGCGCACGCTGACACATTTCAAGGCGTTCTATTACTGGTTCCTGCGCACGGCGAACGATCCCTACGCCACCAATCTGCTGCTCGGCACCGCATGGAAGCTGGCGCTGGTGTTTGCTTGCGCGTTTGTCGCCGAATTTCTGGCCTTCCGCCTGATCAGGCGGCCGGTCGTGGCGCTGGAGGCGCGCGTGCCGCAGGCGGGGCAAGCGCCCGTGCTCGCAATGGCCATCGACCCACCGTCGTCGATGGCGGACGTCATCGCCGAGCCAGGGCGACAGCAGCGGCATCGCAGTCTTGCTCGCGCCTGGCAATCGGTGGTCAGACTGCCCTTCGTGCTCGGGCGCCTATTGCTCGAGCTTTTGCCGGTCGTCGTTTTCATCAGCGTCGCCACAGCCTTGCTCGGCACCGAGATCGGCGATCTTCCAACCACCCGGCTTGTGATCCTTGCCGTCGTCAATGCCTATGCGTTTTCACGGGTGTTCATCAGTGCGGTGCGGGCGCTCGCGGGTCCCTTCGGCCTGTTCCAGGTGCGCGCCGAGACCGCGGCCTATGTCGAAATCTGGACCCGTCGCATCATTGCCGTCGCGGTTTCCGGCATTGCCTTTGCGAATGTCGCGCTGCTGCTCGGGTTGCATCGTGGCGGCTACCTGACGGTCGTTCGTCTGGTGATGCTGGTCGTGCATCTCTTCATCGTCGTCATCATCCTGCAGTGCCGTAGGCCCGTCGCCGACTTCATCAGCGCGCCCGCGAACCGTACCGGTTTTGCCGCGCGAATGCGCAATCGTGCCGCCGGGCTCTGGCATTATCTGGCGATCGCGCTCGATCTCGCGCTCTGGGCCGTATGGGCGCTCAACATCCGCAACGGCTATTCGCTGCTCTTGCAATATTTCGTCGGCACCATTGCCGTGGTGCTGGTGACGCGCCTTGCCATCGTCGTCGCCTTGAGCCTGATCGACCGCGGCTTCCGGATCAAGCCGGAGATATTGCAGCGCTTCCCTGGCCTCGAGACTCGCGCCAACCGCTATCTGCCACTGCTCCGCCGGATCGTCGCGTTGGTGATCGGCTTCATGGGCTTCGTCGGCGTGCTGGAAGTCTGGGGAGTCGATGCCATCGTCTGGTTCTATGGCGGCCAGATCGGCAGCCGGCTGGTCTCGGCCCTGGTGACGATCGGCATTGCCGCGATCGCGGCGGCGGCGATCTGGGAGGCGAGCAACGCGTATCTCGATCGTCAGCTCAACACGCTGACGCGCGAAGGACACTATGCTCGCGCGGCGCGGCTGCGCACCTTCCAACCGATGCTGCGTACGGCGCTACTTTGCGTCATCGTCGCGGTGGTGGGGCTGACCGCACTCAGTGAAATCGGCGTCAATATCGCGCCGCTGCTCGCGGGCGCCGGCATCGTCGGCATCGCCATCGGTTTCGGTTCGCAGAAGCTGGTGCAGGACCTCATCACCGGTTTGTTTCTTCTGTTGGAGAACACCGTGCAGGTCGGCGACGTCGTCAGCGTGTCGGGGCTATCGGGAACGGTCGAGAACGTATCGATCCGCACCATCCGCCTGCGCGCGGGTGATGGCTCGGTGCACATCGTTCCTTTCAGCGCGGTGACGACCATCACCAACTCCAGCCGCGGCGAGGGCAATGCCGCGGTTAGTGTCAATGTCGCCTACAAGGAGGATACCGACCGCGCCGGGCAAGTCCTGAAAGATATCGTTGCCGAGATGCGGCGCGAGGCGGAATACAGGTACGCGATCCGCGGCGATCTCGAATTGTGGGGCGTCGACAAGGTCGACGGCTCGATGGCCTCGATCGTCGGCCAGATCCGCTGCACCGATGGCGGCCGCTGGCCGGTGCAGCGCGAGTTCAATCGCCGGCTGAAGCGGCGCTTCCAGGAATGCGGCATCGAGATCGTGCCGTCGAGCCAGATGTTCCTGATGCAGATCCCGGCGCCCGCGCCGGCATCTGAGGACGGCACGGACCACGCGCCGCCGCGCCGCGCCGCGGGTTGAAATCAATCACTCCAGCTTCGCGGTGCGGCGCTGGAAGAAGGGCGGGAAGCCAAGCACCATCGCCGCCTGCGGCGATTTAGGCTTCTTCGCTGCTTCCTTCGCGGCCTTGGCGTTCCTGGCCTTCTCGATGCGCTTGGCTTGCGCGATGTCGGCAAAGGCACGCTCGAACTTCTGCAGGCGATAGAGCAGGATGCCGCGATCGATATAGGCGGCCGAGAATTTTGGATCGAGCCGGATCGCGTGGTCGAAATCGGCCATCGCCTCATCGAGATCGCCAGAGCGATAGGCTGAAATGCCGCGCTCGCGATAGGTGTGTGCATCGGGCGGCGTGATCTCGAGCGGCGGACCGATGCTCGCCATCGCGCTCTCCAGGCCGGCGGGTCGTGTTGCCGCAACCGGCGTGATGGTGATCGGCGTGACCACGACCGGCACGATCACGTCGGAGGCAACGTTCGCCGCCACCTGTTGCGTGGCGGCCGCCGGCGGATTGGCTGAAGCGGTCGGCGCTGCGGCGTCCTGCGGGGGAGCACTGTCCGCTTTGGCCTGCATTACCGCGACCGGCTGCGGCTGGGTTTCTGCAGGCCGCGGCAGTCCGGCGAAATCCGACGGCCGCGCGGTTGCGACCTCGGCGAAATGTTTGAGCGTGTCGGCAAGCGCGGGCTCGCGCAGGAACACCAGATAGCCCGTCACGCTCAAGCCCGCCGCGACGACCAGCGCGATGACGCTGGTGGCGGCCTTGTGCATCACCTTGGCATTGGCCTGCTTCTTCTGTTCCCTGTAGGCGAGGTCGAGCAGGTGATCATAGGCGGCGCGCTGATCCTCATCGGCGAGGATCTCATTGGCACGCACGATCTCCCGGAATTTCTGGCCGGCGTCAGGATCGTTTGGGTTGAGATCGGGATGGGCTCCCTTGACGGCGCGGCGAAACGCAGTCCTGAGCTCCTCTGCATCGTCACGCGGCAGCGCGCCGAGCAAATCGTACAGCGTCTCCATAGGCCGACTCGCGCTACTCTTACCCTTACTGACTATCTCCTCAAATCCCGCCGAATTTGTTGTGGAGAACGCTGCGCTGGCGGTCGCATAATCTCGTCTCACAAAGGCAAAAAAATGACTGAATTGTGCAGCTTAGCCGTCACGACGTAGGCGGGAGAAACCTGCAAGTGTGGTTAACGGACGAGGCTTGCGTTTTCGCATTTCATCGCGGTCTGGAGTTGCCGGAGCCGTTCGCGGACAGTCCTTTCCGCGCGCTGATAACATTGCCGCTCATATTCGATCTTGAGCCGCGCCCATTGCTCGGGATCGAGCGTCTTCAGATCGGGCCGGCCGAATACGCAGTCCGGCGCCCTTTGCGGCACGAGCAGGGCGGAATCCGGCCGGCAAATCTGGGGTTTTTGCTCTTCCATGACCGTTGGCGCGACCGAAGCTCGGGCCGCCTCGGGCCCGGGTGCCGGCGCACAACCGGCGAGGGCACCAAGCAGCGGCAAAGCCAATACGATGCGGTGCGCGATCCGCGGGGCTATCGCAAAACTGTCATGCATCGCCTGGTCGGACCTCGTCGCTAGCGCTGCAGGATGCAGCCATGACACCTGGGTCCGCCGACCAAGCGACGCGATCATGACCGGAAAGAATGAATGGAATTCTAAGAATTAAGGTTAATGGAAACTGACTGGATCTGTGGCGCTCCGTTCTTCGCGATCCAGCGCCCAACCTTCAAACGTGCGCACCTGCAGACCGTGAGGCCGCGAACAATGACGTTCGTGAAACGCTCTCCGCGTTGCGATGGTCGGGCGAGCGGATGCTGCGCAACTCGAGCGCTACCATCGTGAGCAGATGCGTAACGCGCATTGCATGGCAAATGCGTGTTTAAAATTTATGGTTACCCAAACCTCAAGGCTCAACCTTTCTTAAGCAATTTCGCCGATCTTGGTTAACGGTTCGTACCGGTAACAAGTTCGGGTTGTATCGTGAAAAAGCTTTTGGCGGCGGTTATCGCGCTCGGCTGCACTTCCTCCATCGCTCGCGCGGCGGACATGCCGATGGCCCCGCCGATCCCGGTGACGGTGTGGTCGTGGACCGGGCTCTATATGGGCGGCCATACCGGCGCAGCTTTCGGCAATTCGCAAATCGCCGATCCTGCCGGCGCCGCGATCTACGGTAACAATGTACGCAGCACTGGCGTGCTCGGCGGCGTACAGCTTGGCTACAACTGGCAGGTCCCGAACACGGCCTTCGTGCTCGGCGCGGAAACCGATGTCAGCGCGCTCGGCTCCTACGGCACCGCGACTTGTCTCGCGTCGTCAGGCTTTTTCCTTTCAGCCAATTGCCGCGTGCGCCCCGACGCCATGGGCAGCCTGACCGGTCGCGCCGGTTATGCGGGGGGACCGTTCGGCCGCACGCTGTTCTATGCCAAGGGCGGCCTGGCCTGGCTCGACGACCGCGTCGACATCACCACCAACGCGCTTTTTCCGCCGGTGATGACGAGCTTTGACGGCGTGCGCTGGGGATGGACCGTCGGTGGCGGCGTGGAGCGGGCATTGACGCCGGCCTGGTCATTCCGGCTCGAATATGACTACGCGAAGTTCGGCGACATCAGCGTGAATACGCCGCGAAGCTACTTTCAGGTGATCCCGCCGTCCGCGTTCGGTTACGTCCAGACCAATGGCGGCAATGCCAGCATGAGCCAGAACGTGCAGACGGTGAAGGTCGGCCTAAACTACAAGTTCGGCGAGGACATAAACGCGCGCTGGGAGCCGTCCGCTAATTATCATCTGCGCGGCGCCTACGTTCCCGACGCCGAAGTCGAGGTCGGCGGCCGCGTCTGGTATTCTTCCGGCCATTTCCAGAAGGACCTTGGCGGCACCTTCGACAATGCGACGCAGAACATTCTGGTGTCGCGTCTCACCTACGATTCGACGGCGGCGAGCGGCGAGGTGTTCGGTCGCGTCGACACCATCTCCAACATCTTCATCAAGGGCTTCCTTGGCGGCGGCAAGCTGCTCTCGGGTAACATGAATGACGAGGATTGGCTGGTCTTCAGCCAGACAGTCCCCTATTCCAATACGATCTCGACCGCGGGCGGCGATCTCGCGTACGGCACCTTCGATGCCGGCTATTCGGTGTTCCGCGGGCCGAGCGCCAATGTCGGCGGCTTCCTGGGCTTCAACTATTATCGCGAGAACAAATCGGCCTATGGTTGTACCCAGATTGCCAATCGCTTTTCGGACTGTGTTCCCGCCGTCCCCAATTCCGTCCTGGGAATCACCGAGGACGACAGGTGGTATTCGTTCCGAGTCGGCGTGAACGGCGTGGTGACGATCTGGGATCGTCTGAAGCTGACGGCTGATGCGGCTTACCTGCCATTCGTGGCATTCCGCGGCACCGACGTTCACCTGCAGCGCTTCGACGTGCCTAGCCAGACCTCGCCGGAAACCGGCACCGGTCAGGGCGTGCAGCTTGAAGCGATCCTGTCCTACGCCTTCGGCAATGGCTTCAATGTCGGGGCCGGCGGCCGCTACTGGGCGATGTGGGCCGCCGGGCAGTCGGACACCTTCGGCTACGGCTGTCCCTGCCAGACCCTGCCAGTCCGTACCGAGCGCTATGGCGGCTTCGTTCAGGCCTCCTACAAGTTCGACGAGATCAAGTAGCGCCTCAGCCGGCCGGGTTCGATTCCCTGCGACCGCCAGTGTGACGCCGGGCACATATCGGCCCGGCCGAGATGCGTAACCTTTCCATCACGGATGCGATCCCGAGATCCGTTGACTCCAGATGGAAGGATGATTTCGATGAAAAAGCTCGTTCTGACCGTTGCGGCGGTTGCTGCGATTGCCGCGACGGCCAGCACCCCGGCCGAAGCCCGTGGCCTGCGTCCGCATCGCGGCGCCGGTACCGCCGCCGCTGCTGTTGCCGTGGCTGCGGCCGCCGCCGCCATTGCTGCCAGCTCCTATGGCTATGGCTATGGCCCCTATTATTATGGTGCGCCGGTTGTGGTCGTGCCCGCCTTCGCCTACTGATCCAGAGGATGGCTCACAGCTTGTGCTTCCGCGACTGTGAGCCATTCCTCCCCACATGTTGGACGCTTGCGAGAGGCCGGTCCGGCCAGCTATATCAGCGGCCGTCATGTCCGATTTTCACGG
>Ga0157369_10003375_pt1 | contig 18973 bp, 17 predicted proteins | sample C25metaG_FD_113461 | JGI IMG/M metagenome (GOLD analysis project Ga0157369, IMG submission 113461) | Corn rhizosphere microbial communities from Kellogg Biological Station, Michigan, USA - C2-5 metaG | ecosystem: Host-associated > Plants > Roots > Rhizosphere > Soil | place: USA: Michigan... | reverse complement strand
GCCGAGCACATGACGAAGCCGGTGTTCTCGTACATCGCCGGCTTCTCGGCGCCGCCCGGCAAGACGATGGGGCACGCCGGCGCGATCATCTCGGGCTCGTCGGGTACGGCGGCGGCCAAGAAGGACGCGCTCGAGGCCGTCGGCATCAAGGTCGGGACGACACCGACCGAGGTTGCCGAGCTCGTCGCCGCTGCAGCCTCCTAGAGGCTTAGCGGTGGAATTCGCGGGGCTGGAACTGCTGACGCGGCCGGGCGCCGTGATGGTGCCGCGGCCGGCGAGCCTCGCGCTCGTCGAGCGCGCGCTGGCGCAGATCGGATCGGAGCCTGCGGTCGTCGTCGATGTCGGGACCGGCTCAGGCGCGATCGCGATCGCGATCGCGCGCGCCGCGACGAACGCCGTCGTCTGGGCGACCGACGACAGCGAGGAGGCGGTGGCCCTCGCCCGCCGGAACGCGTCCCGCCTCGGCGTCGCCGGCCGCGTTCGCGTCCGGCGGGGTGACCTGCTCGAGCCGGTCGCCGGGCCGATCGACGTCGTCGTGGCCAACCTGCCCTACCTGCCGTGGGCCGAGCGATCGCTCCATCGCGATCTGGACGGCGAGCCCGAGCACGCGGTGTTCGCGCCCGGTGACGGTCTGGGGGGCTACCGCCGGCTGCTGGCGAGCGCCCGGCTGCGGCTGCAGCCGGAAGGGCTGGTCGCCGTGCAGTTTCGCGGCCGCGTGCTGGCCGCGCGGGCGGCAGACCTGGACGAGCTCGAGCGCGACCTCTTCGCGCGTGCCGCCTGAATCGAGCTCTCAGGTGACGGGAAGCGTCAGACGGAAGCGGGCGCCGGCCGACGTGCTCTCGGCCGTCGCCTGGCCGCCGTGCGCCTCGGCGGCTTCGCGCACGATCGCGAGCCCGAGGCCGGCCCCCGGCTTGGACCGGGCCGACGCGGCCCGGTAGAAGCGGTCGAAGACGCGCGGGAGATCGGTCTCGTCGATGCCCGGGCCATGGTCGGTGACGACAACCTCGCCGCCTCGCACGGTCACCTCGATCGGAGCCCCGTCGGGGCTGTACTTGACCGCGTTGTCGAGCAGGTTCGAGACCGCACGTTCGAGCAGCACCGCGTCGGCGCTGACCGTCGAGGGCGAGAGGGCCGTCACGAACGTCACCTGCGGTGCGCGCGTCTGCGCGCGCTCGACCACGGAGGCGACGAGATCGTCGAGCTGCACGTCCTCCACCCGCAGCTTGCGCTCCTCGCCGCGAGCCAGCTCGACGAGGTCGGACACGAGCCGCGTCAGCGCGTCGAGCTCGACCGACGCCTCGCTGGCGGCCCGGCGCGCCTCGTCTTCGGGGAGGCTCCCCTCGCGGATCAGGTCGACGTTGGTGCGCGCCGCGGTGAGCGGCGTGCGCAGCTCGTGCGAGGCGTCGGCGACGAGCCGGCGCTGCGCCCCGACCGACTGCTCGAGCGCCGCCAGCATCGCGTTGAAACGGCCGGCGAGGCGGCCGAGCTCGTCGTGCCCCGTGACGTCGACCCGCTCGGTGAGGCTCCCGGTCGCGGCGACGCTCTCCGCTGCGGCGGTCAGCCGGCGGATCGGGCGGAGCGCGGCTGCCGCGACGAACGCCGCCAGAGCCGCGGCGAGGGCAACGCCGATCCCGCCGATCAGGAAGATCCAGAACCTGATCCGCCGGAGCGCGTTGTCGGTGTCGGCGAGCGAGCTTGCGACGATCACTGCGCCGCCGTTCGTCAGGGCGCCGGTGAACACCCGGACGTGGTACTGGCCGACGTGGGTGGTGGTGTAGTAGTCGCTCCGCTGTCCCGTCGCCACCTGGCGCTCCGCCGCCGTCACCGGCAGGTCGAGCCCGGCGCGCACGACGTCGCCGTTCGGATCGAGCAGGTTGTAGCGGATCGGGGTGCCGAACGGCCCGACGCCCCGCGTCGTCGTCGCAAGCGTCGCCTGGGTTTGCAGCGAGATGTCGACCTGCTTGCGCAACTGGTGAGACGCGACGATCCAGAGGGCGGCCGACGCGCCGGCGACCGTCGCCGCGATCGCGATCGCGGTGAGCAACATCAGCCGCACCCGGAAGCTCGGACCGGCCTGCCGGCCGAGCCTCCGGCTCATGGCTCCTCGCGTAGGGCGTAGCCGACGCCGCGCACGGTGTGCAGGAGGCGCGGCTCGCCGCCTTCTTCCAGCTTGCGGCGCAGGTAGCCGATGTAGACCCAGAGCGCGTTCGAGGTGGCGCCGAAGTCGTAGCCCCAGACACGCTCGTAGATCTGGGAGCGCGTCAGCACCTGGCGCGGGTTGCGGAGGAACAGCTCGAGCAGGTTGAACTCGGTGCGCGTCAGATGCAGCCGGCGGCCGGCCCGTGCCACCTCGCGGGTGACCGGATCGAGCGTGAGGCCGGCGAACTGCAACTCCTCGTTGCCCGCGCCGCTCCGGCGGAGGATCGCGCGAACCCGGGCCCGCAGCTCCTCGACGGCGAACGGCTTGACGAGGTAGTCGTCCGCTCCTGCGTCGAGCCCCTCGACGCGATCGGAGACCGCGTCGCGTGCCGTGACGACGAGGATCGGGACGGCATCGCTGCGCTCTCGCAGCGAACGGCAGACGTCGAGGCCACCCACCACGGGCATCAGGAGATCGAGCACGATCGCGTCGGCGGTGTTCTGCGCATGGCGCGCGAGAGCCTGCTCGCCGTCGGCGGCTTCGTCGACCTCGTAGTCGACCCGCAGCGCGCGTGAGATGGCCGAGCGAACTGCCGGATCGTCATCCACGACGAGGACACGGGTGGTCATGGGGGAATTGTCCCTTCGGTTTCTAAGAGGCGGCTAACAGGTAGGTCGGCGCTCACACGAAGCACGCGCAGCGTACGATCTGGCCGGTCAACCGGGGGGCACACTCCGTGCACGCGCTCGTTACTGCGTTTGGCGTCGTCAACAGCATCATCTTCGCGGGGCTGTCGCTGCTGGCCTTCGTGCAGTGGCGCCGTCGCCGAGACTCGGCCGCCGGGTGGCTCGCGCTCGCGTTTCTCGGCCTCGGACTGATCGTCACGCTCGGGCGGCTCGCTCCCGTCCATCCGCACGGGCTCGTCCAGCGCATACCGCAGCGGCTCGACGTCGAGCTGCTCGTGCTCTTCCCGTACTTCCTCTACCGGTTCGCGACCGTGTTCGTGCCACCGTCGCGGCGCCTGCAGCGGACGGTGCTTGCGATGACGACCGTGCTGTCGGTCTGGACGTTCGCGCTGCCGTCGCTCCCGTCCGCGGGAGAGCCTCGGCCCGGCTGGTTCGTGGCCTACATCGTCGCCTTTCTCGTGCACTGGGCGCTGCTCTCCGTCGTCGTCGCCGTGCGGCTCTGGCGCGCCGGTCACGCACAGCCGGGTGTGGCGCGCAAGCGGATGAGACTGCTTGGGTTTGCTTCGGCCGCGCTGACGGTCGCGATCGTCGGGACGGCGCTCGCTCCCGCATCGGCGTCACCCGGCGCCGTGCTCGTCGCGGTCGTCGCGACGGCCAGTGGTCTTGCCTTCGTCCTCGGACTGGCGCCGCCTCGCTCGGTGCGGGCGTCGTGGCGTCACGAGGAGCAGCAACGCCTCCAGGAGGCGATCAGGAGCCTGATGACCCTCGCCACGACGCGTGAGGAGATCGCCGAGCGGATTCTCGGGCCGGTCTCGTCGATGGTCGGGGCCAGTGCCGCTGCGATCCTCGACGGCGACGGTCACCTTCTGGCGGTGCGCGGGCTTGCGCCTCACGCGGAGCGGCTGCTCCGGGCCGGCGAGCGTCCGACCACCGGTGACGAGGAGGTCGTGCCGATCGAGGCGCCGGGAACGACGCTGCTCGTCTGGACGTCGACCTATGCCCCGTTCTTCGGTGAGGACGAGCTCAGGCTGCTCGGCACGATGGCCGCGATGACCGGCATCGCGCTCGACCGCGTGCGGCTGTTCGAGCACGAGCATCAATCCCGGCTTGCGCTCGAACACGCGAACACGGTGATGGCAGACTTCGTCGCGCTCGCGGCGCACGAGCTGCGCACGCCGGTGACGACGATCCACGGGTTCGTGCAGACGCTGCACCAGCTCGGGGATCGCCTCGCCGAGGAACAGAAGGAGGAGCTGCGCACCGCCCTCGAGCAGCAGACCGTGCGCATGGCGTCGCTGGTCGAGCAGCTGCTCGACCTGTCGCGGCTCGACGCCGAGGCTGTCGACGTCCGGCCACAGCTGGTCGACCTCCGGGCGCGGCTGCAGGACGTCGTCGCCGTCGCGGCCGGGGCTCGGGCCGGCGAGGTTCTGCTCGACCTGCCCGACTCGCTCGACGCGGTCGTCGACCCGTCGATCGTCGACCACATCGTCACCAACCTCGTCACGAATGCCTTCCGGTACGGGCGCCCGCCCGTTCGCGTCACCGCACGGCTCGGCGAGGGAAACGTCTTCGTGTCGGTGGACGACGCCGGCCCGGGGGTCGCCGCGGAGATCGAGGAGTCTCTGTTCGAGCGCTTCACGCGTGCCGGCGTGGCACGGGATCGCGTTGCCGGCACCGGGCTCGGCCTCGCGATCGCCCAGGCCTACGCGCACGCCCATCGCGGCGAGCTCCGCTACGAGCGGGGCGATCCCGCCGGCGCCCGCTTCGTCGTCGAGCTCCCCGCCTCGTAAGAGGTCGTCTCCGTGGAGGGCGCCAACGGCCGGCCGGCGAGAGTCGACGCGGAGCGCGTTTCCACGGCTGCGGCCGGAAGCTACCGGTGTTCTCGTTACCCTGAGGGCATGGCGACGATCTCATTCGCGCGTGGCATTCCGGCGCCGGAGTGCCTGGCCGTCGAGGATCTCGCCGTCTGTGCCCGCGCCGCACTCGAGCGCGACGGGCACACGATTCTCTCGTACGGCCCGTCGCCTGGCTACCTGCCGTTGCGCGAGTGGCTCGCCGCTCGGCACGGGGTCGACGTCTCGCGCATCTTCATCACGAACGGCTCCCTGCAGGGCTTCGTCTTCCTCGCGCAGCGGCTCGCGCCCGGCAAGCGCGTGCTCGTCGAGCGCCCGACCTACGACCGGCCGCTGAAGATCCTCCAGGAGCTCGGCGCCGACACCGTTGCGCTGGACTGCGACGACGAGGGGCTCGACCCGGACGCCCTCGAGGCCGCGCTGCGCTCGGGTGAGAAGCCGGCCTTCCTCTATCTGATCCCCACGTTCCAGAATCCGAGCGGCCGCACGCTCGGCGTCGAGCGCCGGCGCCGCATCGTGGAGCTGGCCGCCGAGCACGAGCTGCTCGTGCTCGAGGACGATCCCTACGGCCTGGTGCGCTTCGAGGGCGAGGCGCCGCCGTCGCTCTACGACCTCTCGGGCGGCGAGATCGCCTACAGCTCGTCGTTCTCGAAGACGATCGCACCGGGCCTGCGCGTCGGCTGGTTCGTCCTGCCGGAAGGGCTTGCGCGGCAGATCGAGGCCGAGGCGACGTCGACGTACATCACGCCGGTGCTGCTGGGCCAGGCGACGGTGCACGAGTTCGTCAGCCGCGGACTCTTCGAGCCGAATCTCGAACGCGTGACGGGGCTGCTGCGCGCCCGCCGCGATGCCATGCTCGCCGCACTCGACAGCGACCTGCCGGGAGTCGCGGCGACCCGTCCGGAAGGCGGCTACTTCCTCTGGCTGGATCTGGACGGGACGGACGCGGGGCCGCTGCTCGCCGAGGCCGAGGCGGCCGGTGTGACCTTCGTGAAGGGGACGGATTTCGGCGGCGGGCCTGACACGCTCCGCCTGGCCTACAGCTTCGTCTCGCCGGCGGAGATCGCCGAGGGAGTCGCACGCCTCGCCTCACTGCTCCCTGCAGCCGTCCGAAACTGAGCAAGCTCCGACGCGCTGGGTGGCCGAGGCGGTCTAATACGCCGCGGTCATGGCCGCGAGCGGGACGAGACGCGGCTGACGGGGCGGCTGCAGCGTGCGTGCGGCCGCCCGGAAGGTGGGACAGGGATGCTCCGGGGTCATGGCGCAGAGCGCGTGACGGCGGAAGTAGCAGTCATCGCACGTGGGAGCAGCCTTGCGGGTCATAAGGTGGTGTCCTTCCGGGGTCTTCGAGCGGTGTTTGGTATGCCTGCGGGAGCGCATGCTACGACCCACCGGGTCGCCAAAAAAGGCTTGCCTAAAAGGAAAACGTGCACTTTCCGGCAAGTTCGCTCAGACCCGAAGTTGGCGCGTTTCTAGCCTGCGGGGCCGAGTGTCGCCAGCGCGCGCAACGCCTGTGGAAAGCTCTCCACAGGGATGATGCGCAGCCCGTCCGCGTACTTGCGGGCCTCGCGCGCGTTGTCCCCAACCGGCACCAGGAAAGCGTCCACACCCGCAGCGCGCGCGCCGATCGTCTTCTGCTTGATACCGCCGATCGGGCCGACCGAGCCGTCCGCGAAGATCTCGCCCGTCGCCGCGACCTTGTGGCCGTGGACGACGTCGCGTCCGAGCTCCTCCATCACCTGGAGTGCGAACGCGAGCCCGGCGGACGGGCCGCCGATGTTGCCGGTGTCGATCCGCACGGGAAACGGCAGCTGGATGTCGAGCGCGGTCTCGAGGAAGACGCCCACGACCGCGCGGTGCGGCTTGGTGTCGGAGCCGACGGTCTTCACCTGCACGACGAGCGTCTTGCGGTCCCGGAGCACCGTGAAGCGGGCGACCGCGCCGATCTTCAGCCTCGCCATCGCGGCGAAGACGTCGCTCGTGCTGGTCACCCGCTTGCCGTCGACCGCGGTCAGCACGTCATCCGGCTCGAGCTTCCCGACGGCAGGCATCCCCGGCTCGATGCCGTCGATCAACCCACCCGTCGGCCGGAGCACCACCTTCTTGCCGGCGGCCCTCAGAGCGACCGCGGCCGCGATCTGTTGCGACCGCCGCATGTCCTGCAGGTCGATCTGCTGTCGCTGGTTGTCGCCGACGCCCGGTGGGTTGATCGCGCTTGCCGGGTACAGATCGGCGCCGTGGTGCAGGCCTCCGAAGAGCTGTTCCAGCAGCGTCGCCTTGCGCACGACGACGTCGACGAAGTAGACGCCACCTTGCGCGGGCTCTCTGCTGCCGGCGAACGAGACGAGTGGTGCGACCGGATGCGCCTTGTCAGGCAAGAAGATGTACTCGTTCGACGGGATGACGAGCAGCGCGAGGACGATCGCGAGCAGCACGAGTCCGGCGGCGAAAAGCCGCCCGGGCCGGAGGAGGTGACGTCTCAAAGCAGCGACCGGGAGATGCCGCCGTCGACCTGGACCGTGGCGCCGGTGACGTACGCGGCACGGTCCGAGGCGAGGAAGCAGACGATGTCGCCGAGCTCGCGCGGGCTGCCGAGCCGGCCGAGCGGGATCTGCGCGAGCTCCGCGGGCGGCGGGCCGTCGTTGCCGTACAGCTCGCTCATGCGCGGCGTGTCGATGCGGCCCGGGGCCACGCAATTGACCGTGATCCCCGCCGGGCCGAGCTCGCGGGAAAGCGTCTTCGCCCACCCGGTGACGCCGGGCCGGATCGTGTTCGAGAGGGCGAGGTTGGCGATCGGCTCTTTGACGGCCGCCGAGGTGATGCAGACGACTCGGCCGGCCTCGCTCTCTCGCAGCGAGGGCAGGCAGAGGCGCAGCAGGCGCACCGCCGGGAGCAGCAGCAGTTCGAACGCCGACTCGAGGTCGGCGTCGCTGAGCTCCGAGGCCGGCCCAGCCGGCGGTCCGCCGGCGTTCCAGACGAGGACGTCGATGCCGCCGAACGCCTTCAGGGTCAGCTCGACGAGGCGCTCGAGGTCGGCGACGTTCGTCACATCACCGCGTACGGCCAGCGCGCCGAGACGGTTCGCCTCCTGTTCCAGCTTGTCCCGGCGCCGCGCGAACATCGCGACGTTCGCCCCCTCCTCGGAGAGCGCCTCAGCCGAGGCGAGCCCGAGGCCCGACGTCGCTCCGCAGACGATCGCCGTCCTGCCGCGCAGTCCCAGATCCATGTAGCAGGACGGTAGCGGGTGGCGCTACCGGAGGTGCGGGGCAAGGGCAACTGGTTACCGCGGGGAAGCCGCGGCAACCAGTTGCGGCGTGTCGAGGCTCCTACGCGGTCGTGAGGACGGAGACGACCTCGCGGACGGCGGCGGCGGACTTGCCGAGCGCGGCCCGCTCCGTGTCGTCGAGATCGACCTCGAGGATCTGCTCGACGCCCTTGGAGCCGAGCTTCACCGGCACACCCATGTAGAGGCCGTCGATCCCGTACTCGCCGTCGAGGAACGCGGTGCACGGGAGCACCCGCTTGGAGTCGAGCAGGATCGAGTCAACCATCTGCGCGGCCGCTGCGCCCGGTGCGTACCAGGCCGAGGTGCCCATCAGCTGCACGAGCTCGCCGCCACCCTTCGCCGTGCGGGCGACGAGCGCCGCAATCCGCTCCTCGGAGACGAGCTTGCGGATCGGCACGCCTCCGACCGTGGTGGCGGAGACGACGGAGACCATCTGGTCGCCGTGCCCGCCGAGCACCACCGCACTCACGTCCTTGATCGACGCACCGGTCTCCCAGGCGATGAAGGTCTGGAGCCGGGCGGTGTCGAGGATGCCCGCCTGGCCGAACACACGCTCCTTCGGGAACCCCGAGACGTTCTTTGCCACGTGGCACATCGCGTCGAGCGGGTTCGAGACGACGATCAGGATTGTGTCGGGGCTCTGCGCGACGACCTTCTCGGTGACATCCTTGACGATCTTCTCGTTCGTCGAGACGAGGTCGTCGCGACTCATTCCGGGCGAGCGGGGGAGGCCGGCGGTGATCACGACGACCTCCGAGCCGGCGGTGGCCGCATAGTCGTTCGAGCCGGTGACGTTCGGCTCGTAGCCGAGCACGGCGCCCATCTGGTTGATGTCGAGCGCCTTGCCCTGCGGCAGGCCCTCCTTGATGTCGACCAGGACGACATCGGCGTAGTCGCGCACGGCAAGGACCTGAGCGCATGTCGCGCCCACGTTCCCCGCGCCGACGACGGTGACCTTGCACCTCTTGCTCACGTTCCCGCCTCCAGTTTCTCGATGATCGCGTCGGCGTACTCACTCGTCCCGACCGCAGTCGGATCGTCGCGCGACGGCTTCATGTCGTAGGTGACCCGGGCGCCCTCGGCGATCACCGCTGCGACGGCGGCTTCGAGCCGGTTCGCAGCGTCGCGCTCGCCCAGGTGATCGAGCATCAACTTGCCCGAGAGGATCATTGCGGTCGGATTGACCTTGTTCTGTCCCTTGTACTTCGGTGCCGAGCCGTGCGTTGCCTCGAAGACTGCGCTGTCCGGCCCGATGTTGCCGCCGGGCGCGACCCCCAGGCCGCCGACGAGACCTGCTGTGAGATCGCTGACGATGTCGCCGTAGAGATTCGGCAGCACGAGCACGTCGAACTCCTCGGGCCGCTGGACGAGGCCCATGCAGACCGCGTCGACGAGATTCTCCCAGGGCTCGATCTCCGGGTACTCGGCCGCGACTTCGCGGAAGACCTCGAGGAAGAGACCGTCGGTGAACTTCATGATGTTGGCCTTCGTCACGCACGAGACGCGCTTGCGACCGTGGGTGCGCGCGTACTCGAATGCGTACCGGATGATCCGCTCCGAGGCCGGCCGGCTGATCGGCTTGATCGAGAGGCCGGAGCCGGCGGAGATCTGCTTCGCCTGGAGCTTGTTCAGCTCTGCGATCACTTGCTCGGCCTCGGGAGTGCCGGCCTCGTACTCGATGCCTGCGTAGAGATCCTCGGTGTTCTCGCGAACGAGGACGAGGTCGACGTTGTCGTAACGCGAGCGAACGCCGGCGTACGACTTGCAGGGCCGCAGGCATGCATAGAGGCCGAGCTCGTGGCGCAGCGCCACGTTGACCGACCGAAAGCCGGTGCCGATCGGTGTCGTGATCGGGCCCTTCAGCGCGATCCGGTTTGCGCGCACGGATGCAAGCGTCTGCTCGGGCAGCGGCGTGCCTGCCTCCTCCATCACGTCGACGCCGGCGTGCTGGACGTCCCACTCGAAGTCGATCCCGGTTGCCTCGAGTACACGACGCGTCGCTTCGGTGAGCTCAGGTCCGGTTCCGTCGCCGGGAATGAGGGTCACGCGATACGCCATCCGGAAGTTGAGGGTACACACAGGTCGCGCGCTGACCATCCGGTACGGTTTGAAGCGGATGAACGCACCGGTGAGTGAGTTTCGCCCGGGCCTCGAGGGCGTGATCGCGTTCGAGACCGAGATCGCCGAGCCCGACAAGGACGGTGGCTCGCTCCGGTATCGCGGCGTCGACATCGAGGAGCTCGTCGGGCGCTATCCGTTCGAGAACGTCTGGGGGCTGCTGGTCGACGAGGACATCCACTCGCCTCTGCCGCCGGCCGAGCGAATCGATTTGCAGGACCCGAGCGGCTCGGTCGCGGCCGACCTGCAGGCGGCCCTCGCCACGCTCGGCCCGAAGTGGGAGCTCGAGCAGCTCGTCGACATCTCCGACAGCCAGGCGCGGAACGACCTGGCGCGGCTCTCTGCGGCCACGTTGTCGCTCGTCGCGCAGGCCGCACGCGGCGCGCAGGCGCCCGTGCCCGACGCGGCTGTCGACCGGGGCGAGAACGCGGCCGCCCAGTTCCTCATCCGCTGGCGGGGGGAGGCGGACCCGCGCGCCGTCAAGGCGCTCGACACCTACTGGGTCTCCGGCGCGGAACACGGTCTCAACGCCTCCACCTTCACCGCGCGCATCGCCGCCTCGACCGGCGCCGACTGTGCGGCCGCGCTCTCCTCCGCCGTCGGAACGCTCTCGGGTCGCCTGCACGGTGGGGCTCCCGCGCACGTGCTGCCGATGCTCGACGCCGTCGCCGAGACGGGAGATGCCGAGAGGTACGTTGCGGAGCTGCTGGCGCAGGGCGATCGCATCATGGGCTTCGGCCATCGCGTCTACCGTGCCGAGGATCCGCGCGCCCGGGTGCTCCGCCGCACCGCGGAAGAGCTCGGCTCGCCGCGGGTCGAGGTGGCGCTGGCGCTCGAGCGGGCCGCACTCGCGGGCCTGCGTGCGAAGTATCCCGACCGCGTGCTCGAGACGAACGTCGAGTACTGGGCCGCCGTCGTGCTCGACATCGCCGAGATCCCGCCGCCGCTCGCCCCTGCGATGTTTGCGTGCGCGCGCGTTGCCGGCTGGTCGGCGCACATCCTCGAGCAGAAGCGCACCGGCCGCCTCATCCGTCCTTCGGCCCGCTACATCGGCCCTGGTCCCCGCTCCGTCGACTCGCTGTGACGAGCCTGGCGGACGCGGCGGCACAGGCTGACGCGTTCGCGGACGAGGGCAACGAGCGCGAGCTGTCGCAGCTCCGCGCACAGTGGGACGAGGAGCTGGAGTCCGCGGCACGGGTCGCCGACTTCCGGGAGCGCGCCGTCGCCTACCGGGCGATCGGCCAGTTCCGCTTCCGGACCAAGACCGAGCTGCTGCGCCGTGGGCTCGACGACGACAGCCCGGCCGTGCGCGGCTCGGCGCTGCTCGCGCTCGAAAAGCTCTCGCGTGACCATCCGAAGGTGATCAACGACGTGCGCCCGCTGCTACACGAGCTGCTGACCAGCGACGGCAACGAGGCAGTCCGGCGGCTTGCGGTGGTCTCGCTGAAGAACGGCTCGGCGCGGCCGGACACGATCCAGATCCTCGCCTCGCTCGGCGCCGACGACGAGCAGCCGCACGAGCTGCGCGAGGCGGCCGTCAAGGTGGCGCAGTTGCTGCGCAAGAAGGCGCGCGAGACGTAGGTCCAACTACCGGCAGCTGCAGCTGCCCTGCCGCCCGCACGATGGGCAGATGCGGCGCTTGCGGCGGAGCTCAAGCGCGTTCTTTGCGAGCCCGGCCCGCATCATCAGCCAGGCCGCTCCCGATGCCAGGCTCAGTTCCACGATCACGTGCGGTTCCATCGTTACCACGTCCCTCCGAGGTCGACCTCCGAGCGTGAGGATGTGCTCGGAAGTACAACTCGCGGCGGCGCCGATCGGTTACGTGGGTGTAGAGCTCGGTCGTCGACAGATCGGCGTGCCCGAGCATTTCCTGGACTGAGCGCAGGTCGGCTCCGCCTTCGAGCAGGTGGGTTGCGAACGAGTGGCGGAGCAGATGCGGGTGAACGCGGAGCGGGTCGAGGCCGGCTTTGGCCGCCAGCCGGCGCAGGATCAGGAAGGCGCCGGAGCGCGTCAGGGGGCCGCCCTTCGCGTTCAGGAAGAGCTCCGGCCGGTGCCGGCGGTCGAGGTAGGGGCGGCCGCGTGAGAGGTAGCGGCGAAGCGCCTCGGCGGCGTGGCGGCCGATCGGGATGACGCGTTCCTTGTCGCCCTTGCCGATCACACGGACGAGCCGGTCGTCGAGGTCGACACCCGCCTTGTCGAGGCCCACGGCCTCCGAGACCCGCAGGCCGGCGCCGTAGAGCAGCTCGACGAGGGCTTGGTCGCGGAGCGCGCGTGGCTGGGTGCCGGCGGCGGCCTCGATCAGGCGCTCCGCCTCGCCCGGCGAGAGCGTCTTCGGCAGATGGCGGGTGCGACGGGGGAGCTGCACGGCGGCCGCGGGGTTGTCGTCGCGGGCTCCAAGGAGCTGCAGGTGACGGAAGAAGCTGCGGGCGGCGGCCGTGCGGCGGGCGATCGTGGAGGAGGCGAGCCCGTCCGCGCGCAGCTGGGCGGTGTAGCGCTCGAGCTCTTCGAGCGTTGCGGCCGCCGGCGACTTGCCGAGAAATGCGGCGAGCTGCGCGAGATCGCGCCGGTACGCATCGACCGTGCGCGGCGACCGTCGCGCGGCGAGCAGTGCAAGAAAGCCGTCGACATCGGGGTCGCGGTCCACCGGGTGTAGTTCGGCTATTTCCGCGCGTAGCCTGCCGGCTGGCTGCAGGGAACTGCAGGCTCACTTCCCATCAAGATCGGGGATGCGCGTGGTCGTAGACGCGGCGGAGGCGCTTTGCGTCCACGTGGCTGTACATCTGGGTCGTCGAGAGCGACGCGTGGCCGAGCAGCTCCTGGATCGTGCGCAGGTCGGCTCCGCCCTCGAGCAGGTGGGTCGCGAACGCATGGCGGAGCCGGTGCGGATGCGGAACGAGCCTGCGCAGCGTCGAGGTGTCGAGCCGCCGTCCGCGCACCGAGACGAAGAGCGCGGTCTCGGCGCCGCGCGCGAGCTGCGGCCGCGCCTCGTGTAGGTAGCGGGCGACCAGGTGCGCCGCCTCCTCGCCGAGCGGCACGATCCGGTCCTTGTCGCCCTTGCCGTGCCGCACATGCACGAGCTCCTGCTCGAAGTCGACGTCGCCGAGGTCGAGGCCGATTGCCTCGCTGCTGCGGAGCCCGGCCGAGTAGACGAGCTCGATGAGCGCCCGGTTGCGCACCTGGAGCGGCTCGGCGCCGTCGAACGCGCCGATGATCGCCTCGACCTCTTCGCGCTTCGGCGCATCCGGCAGCCGCCGGCCGCGCCGCGGCGCGAACGGTGCGTCGGGAACGCCACCGGGACCAAGCGTGTAGCGCAGCAGCGATCGCACCGAAGCGAGCCGCCTGGCGATCGTCGCCGGTGCGAGTTTCCCGCCGCTCCGGGCGCGGCCGAGGTGGGACACCCAGTCGGCCAGGACGCGAACGTCGACGTCCTCCACCGGGCTGTCGGGCCCGAACCAGTCTGCAAACCGGCGTAGATCCGAGGCGTAGGCCCGTCGGGTCGAGTCTGCGATCCCTGCCGCTGCCAGGAAGCGGGTCGTTGCGGCTGCCAAGGTCATCCCGTAACGAGTTCGGCGCACCGGGTAGGATCGCCTGCCGATGCGCGATCGCTGGGAGAGACTCGCCGGGATCACGGTGCACGGAGCCAACGTGCAACACGGGCAGATCTTCATGGTCACGGCAGAGCTGGGCCAGGAGGAGCTGGCGCGCGCGGTTGCGGCCGCCGCCTACGACCGTGGTGCGACGTTCGTCGACGTCGTCTACTTCGACCCGCGCGTGAAGCGCGCGCGGATCCAGAATGCGAAGCCCGAGACGCTCGACTACGTCCCCGACTGGTACGGCGAGCGGCTGCTCGGCCTGGCCGCGGGTCACGGCGCCCGCGCCTCGTTTGCGGGCACCACGGCGCCGAATCTGTACGACGACCTCGACAAGACGCTCGTCGGCCGCGACCGTCTGCCCTGGCTGAAGGAGACTGGCCAGGTTGTTGGGGAGCGGTCGACGAACTGGACGATCGTCCCGTGCCCGCATCCCGAGTGGGCGAAGCTCGTCTATCCCGATCTTGCGCCCGACGACGCGTACGAGCGGCTCTGGCAGGAGCTGGAGCACGTCCTTCGCCTCGACGAGCCCGATCCCCCGCAGGCGTGGGAACAGCGCATGGACACGCTGAACGCATCGGCCCGCAGCCTTGCCGAACGGCGTTTTGATGCGTTCGAGCTGCGCGGGCCCGGCACCGAGCTGACCGTCGGGATGCTGCCGACCCACACCTGGTGGGCCGCCGACTTCACCACGGCCGAGGGGCTGAGGCACTTCCCGAACCTGCCGACCGAGGAGGTGTTTACCACCCCCGACCCGGCTCGGACCCAGGGGCACGTCGCGTCGACCAAGCCGCTCGTGCTCCGCGACGGCACGATCATTCGCGGGCTCCGGGTTCGATTCGAGGCAGGGAAGGCCGTCCAGGTCGACGCCGACGAGAACGCAGAGGCGCTCCGCTCGCAGCTCGCCGTCGACGAGGGCGCCCTGTCGCTGGGAGAGCTGGCGCTCGTCGACCGCCAGGGGCGCATCGGCCCGCTCGACACGGTCTTCTACGACACCCTGCTCGACGAGAATGCCGCCAGTCACGTCGCCTTCGGCAGCGGCTTCCCGTTCCTCGTCGAGGAACAGGACGCCGGCCGGGTCAACACCAGCGGGACCCACATCGACTTCATGGTCGGCTCGCCCGAGCTCGAGGTCGACGGTGTCACTGCCGCCGGCGAACGGGTGCCGGTGCTCCGAAACGGCGACTGGCAAATCTAGATCTGGGCCGTCAATCTGCGTTCTGAATGCCTACGATGCACCGATGACCACGACTGAGCTGCCCGGACGCGTGGACCTCTCCGAGCATGGCATCTCCGCATCCGGCCGGGTGCTCCGCAACCCGACCTCGTCGATGCTGTACACCGACGCCCTGCTGCGCGGCGAGGCGCGACTGGCCGAGGGCGGCTCGCTCGCCGTCGACACCGGCCGCTACACGGGCCGCTCGCCCAAGGACAAGTTCCTGGTCGACGAGCCCGGCTCGCACGACCGGGTCTGGTGGGGCGACGTCAACCGCCCGATCTCGGACGAGAACTTCGACCGGCTGCGCGAGAAGGTCACCGCGCGCCTGAGCGAGGCAGCGACGCTTTATGTCATCGACGCCTGGGCGGGCGCGGATCCGGCGCACCGGATCGGTGTGCGCGTGATCACCGCGCACCCGTATCACGCGCTCTTCTCGAAGACGATGTTCATCGACCTGGCGCCGCACGAGGACGCCGGGTTCGAGCCACAGGCTCTGGTCCTGCACGCGCCCGACGTCGAGGCCAACCCGGAGGCGGACGGAACGCGCAGTGGCACCTTCGTGGTGCTGCACCCGGCGCGCACCGAGCTGCTCGTGGGGGGCACCTACTACGCCGGCGAGATCAAGAAGTCGATCTTCACCGTGATGAACGACCGCCTGCCGCTCGAGGGGGTCTTCCCGATGCACTGCTCGGCCAACGTCGGCTCCGACGGGAGCGTCGCGGTCTTCTTCGGCCTGTCGGGCACCGGCAAGACGACGCTGTCGGCCGACCCGGAGCGCTCCCTGATCGGCGACGACGAGCACGGGTGGGGCGACACGGGTGTCTTCAACATCGAGGGCGGTTGCTACGCGAAGGCGATTCACCTCTCGGCGGCCGCCGAGCCCGAGATCTTCCGGACGACGCACACGTTCGGCACGATCCTCGAGAACGTCGCGGTCGACGAACGCGGCGTGCTCGACCTCGACGACGGCTCGAAGACCGAGAACACGCGTGCCGCCTACAAGCTCGAGGAGATCTCGAACGCGCTCCCGTCGAAGCTGGCGGGCCACCCGTCGTCGGTGATCTTCCTGACGGCGGACGCCTTTGGGATCCTGCCGCCGATCGCGAAGCTGAACCGCCAGCAGGCGCTCTACTACTTCCTCTCGGGGTTCACCGCGAAGCTCGCCGGCACCGAGATCGGCGTCACCGAGCCGCAGCCGACCTTCTCGACCTGCTTTGCCCATCCGTTCCTGCCTCAGCCGCCCGCGGTCTACGCACGGATGCTGGCGGAGAAGCTCGAACGGCATGGCTCCGCGGTGTGGCTCGTGAACACGGGCTGGACCGGCGGGCCATTCGGCGAAGGCAGCCGGATGCCGATCGCGGCGACGCGGACGATGCTGCGAGCGGCGCTCTCCGGCGAGCTCGGCAGCGCCGAGTTCCGGGTCGACGACGTCTTCGGCTTCGAGGTTCCGGTGGCCGTGCCGGGCGTGGAGGCGAAGCTGCTCGACCCGCGTTCGACGTGGGGTGACCCGGAAGCCTACGACCGCAAAGCGCGTGAGCTGGCCGGCATGTTCGTCGCCAACTTCGCCAAGCAGTTCGCCGACGTCGACGAGTCGATCCGCGCCGCGGGCCCACGCGCCTGACGCATCTGACGCGGCCCGCCCTGTCGTTTCGGTAGCGTCTCTTCACGTGGAAGCGACCCACGATGTCCTGGTCGTCGGCGCTGGCTGCGCGGGGATGCGTGCGGCCATCGAGGCGCACGACGCCGGAGCCGACGTCGGGGTGATCTCCAAGCTCCACCCGACTCGCAGCCATTCGGGCGCGGCCGAGGGCGGCATCAACGCCGCGCTCGGGAACGCCGCCGAGGACTCCGCCGAGTCGCACGCCTTCGACACGGTCAAGGGCTCGGACTACATCGGAGACCAGGACTCGATCGAGATCTTCTGCCAGGAGGCGCCCGCCGACATCTACCAGCTCGAGCACTGGGGAGCGGTGTTCTCGCGCCGCGACGACGGCAAGCTCGCGCAGCGCCCGTTCGGCGCCGCAGGCTCGCCGCGCACCGTCTTCGCGGCCGACATCACCGGCCATGTGCTCATCCAGGTGCTCTACGAGCAGCTGGTCAAGCGCGACATCAAGGTCTACGAGGAATTCTTCGCCTGGAAGCTCGTCGAGAACGACGGCCGCTGCCAGGGCGTGATCAGCTGGGACCTGCTGAACGGCGGCCTCAAGACGATCGGCGGCAAGGCGGTCGTCCTCGCCACCGGCGGGCAGGGCCGCATCTACCGCACGACGACCAACGCCTACGCGTGCACCGGCGACGGCGCGGCGATGGCGCTGCACCTCGGTCTGCCGCTGAAGGACATGGAGTTCATGCAGTTCCACCCGACGACCCTGTATCCGTCGGGGATCCTGCTCACCGAGGGCTGCCGCGGCGAGGGCGCCTACCTGATCAACAGCGACGGCGAGCGCTTCATGAAGCGCTACGCGCCGAACGCCCTCGAGCTCGCGTCGCGTGACGTCGTCTCGCGCGCCGAGCAGACGGAGATCGACAACGGTCGCGGCATCGACGGCTCGATCTACCTCGATATGCGCCACCTGGGCGCTGAGCGGATCATCAACCGCCTCCCGGGCTCTCGCGAGCTCGCGATGACGTTCGCCGGCGTCGACCCGATCTACGACCCGGTGCCGGTGCGGCCCGGAGCCCACTACCACATGGGTGGCGTGCAGACCGATACGGACGGGGCCACCGAGCTGACGGGCCTGTACGCCGCCGGCGAGGTCGCCTGCGTCTCCGTGCACGGCGCCAACCGGCTTGGCGGCAACTCGCTGATGGAGACGATCACCTTCGGTCGCCGCGCAGGCCATGCAGCCGCCGAGTGGGCGCTGTCGCATACCACCGTGGACGTTCCGCGGAGCGCGCAGGAAGATGCCGAGCGCGAGCTGCGCGGGCTCCTGGACGTCAAGGAAGGCGAACGGCCCTGGCAGATCCGCAACGACCTCGGCACCTCGATGCTCGACAACTTCGGCGTCTTCCGCCGCGAGGAGCAGATGATCCGCCAGGAGGGGATCATCGGCGAGCTGCGCGAACGCTACGGGCGCGGTGTTGTGATCGAGGACAAGGGCGACGTCTTCAACAACGACCTGACGCAGGCGATCGAGCTGGGCAACATGCTCGATCTCGCCTCGTGCATGGTGCAGGCGGGGATCGCGCGCAAGGAGAGCCGCGGCGCTCACTCGCGGCCGTACGACTATCCGGTGCGCGACGACGAGAACTTCATGAAGCACTCGATCTCGCACTGGGTCGACGGCGGCCCACAGCTGTCGTACTCCGAGGTGCGCGTAACGAAGTACGAGCCGATGGAAAGGAAGTACTAGGTGTCCATGCAGGTTGGTCTGAAGATCTGGCGCTTCAACTCACGCTCCGGCGAGCGCGAGCTGCAGGAGTTCGAGATCGCGGCGCCCGAAGAGGCGACGCTGCTGGACTGCCTGGACATCGTCAAGGATCGCCACGACGGGACGCTCGCCTACCGCAAGAGTTGCCGGATGATGATCTGCGGCTCGTGCGGCATGCGGATGGACGGCGCGGCCGTGCTCGCCTGCAAGGTGCGCATGTACGAGATCGCGGGCGCGGGTCATGTGCCGGTGATCTCGGCGATGGGCAACCTGCCGATCGTCAAGGATCTCGTTGTCGACATGGATCCGTTCTGGGCCAAGTTCCGGAGCGTCGATCCGTACCTGCAGCCCGGCTACGACGCGCCGCTCGACGGCAAGGAGTCGCTGATCAACCAGGAGCGGATGAACGTCATCCACAAGGAGTCGCTCTGCATCAACTGCGGCGCCTGCGTCTCGGAGTGCAACGCGATGGAGTCCAATCCGCTGTTCACGGGGCCACAGGCGATGGTGAAGGCGATGCGCTTCGTGGGCGACCCGCGCGACGGCAACAAGGTGGCGCGCCTCGAGAAGCTGAACGGCCAGCACGGCATCTGGGAATGCACCCGCTGCTACTTCTGCAACGAGCGCTGCCCGAAGAACATCGACCCGCGCGACGCGATCGCGAAGCTGGGCGCCGAGTCGATCAAGGAAGGTATCGATCGTGACATGGG
>Ga0157369_10003374_pt1 | contig 18974 bp, 12 predicted proteins | sample C25metaG_FD_113461 | JGI IMG/M metagenome (GOLD analysis project Ga0157369, IMG submission 113461) | Corn rhizosphere microbial communities from Kellogg Biological Station, Michigan, USA - C2-5 metaG | ecosystem: Host-associated > Plants > Roots > Rhizosphere > Soil | place: USA: Michigan... | reverse complement strand
ACGCGTTCCGCGCCGCTTCAATGTACTCCGGCATGGCCGCCCGCGTCACCACTCTCCTGCAGGATCACGCGGCCGTCGTCCTTCCCGACTTTGTGGCAGCGATGTAACCGTTCCGATCCCTCCTCCATCGACAAAAGCCCCGGCAATGCCGGGGCTTTTTCATTGCCGGAAGCTCCTCGGCTCAGGCGGCGTTCTCCGCAAGGAACGCGTTGATGCGCCCGTATTCCTCATCGTTTAACCGGAACTGAAGCGCCGGCGCGACGCCTTCCACCTGGCCGGCGCTGCGGCCGCCCACAATGGCGGCGGTAATTGCCGGATGGCGGAGCGTCCAGGCGATGGCCACCACGCCGGGCGCAACGCCATGAGCCGCCCCCATCTCGCGCAGCAACTCGACGAGCCTTAGATTGCGGCTGAGGCGAGGTTCGTTGAATTCGGGATTGCGTCTGCGCCAGTCGTCTGCCGGCAGACTCGCTACCCGTTCCGCGGTCATGGCCCCGGTCAGCATCCCGGATAGCATCGGCGAGTAGTTGACGACCCCGATGCGATTGGACTGTGCGAAGGGAAGAATCTCGGCTTCAATGGCCCGCCGCAACATCGAGTACGGCGGCTGCAAGCTGGTAATCGGCGCAATCTTCTGCACCCGCTCCATCTGCCCCACCGTAAAGTTGGACACGCCGATCCAGCGCACCTTCCCTTCTTCCTTGAACTTTGCCAGGGTCTCCCAGCCTTCCTCGATTTCAGCTTCAGGATTTGGCCAATGGATCTGGTACAAGTCGATGCGATCGGTCTGCAGCCGGCGCAGACTGCCTTCCAGTTCCTCACGCAGAGATTGCGCCTTCAGCGAGCGGTAAATAGCGCGGTCCTCGTGCCAACGCATGGAGCACTTGGTGAACACGTATGGCCGCTCGCCGGACCAGCTCTTCAGCGCCCGGCCTACAACATCTTCCGAATGGCCGAGACCGTAGATCGCGGCCGTGTCGATCCAGTTCACGCCGAGTTCGAGCGCGCGGTGAATGGCGCTGATGGATTCGTTGTCGTCCTGCGGGCCCCACGCAAATTCCCAATTGCCGCCGCCGATGGCCCAGGCGCCAAAGCCGATGGAAGTGAGTTGGAGGTCGGAGTTGCCGAGAGTGCGAAGTACCGTTGAAGTCGTCGTCGCCATAACACAACCATAGATGCGGAGTTTCAGCGTCGGCTGCACAAAACATCTGCGGAACGGAGCTGCCCGTGTTCTTTACTTCGTGCGCGCTCAAAAAACCAAGGCTCTCTGCTTTTCTTTGGCCGCGCCGATTGGCGTCGATATTCGCGATTATGGGTGTGTGCCCGTTTTTCTTTCGGGAACTTCCGTTTCCAGTATCTTGAACGGTGTCTCAATCCGCGAGGCCGCCGGCGCAGGCGCGAGCCTGCTACGCACGCGGTGAAAAGCCCTTCCAATTTCGTCAGAGGCTTTGAACAGATGTCCCGCCGTCAGTCCTCCGACGACACGGTGATGCCCCACCGCGGCAAGTACCATCGAGGCGATACACCCACACTGCGCGCAATCGGGGTCGCCGCCGAACTGGCACGGCGTGATCCTCGTCTTGAGATCTGCCGAAACCGTCTCAGTGGTCCGCGCAAAGATGCACTCGGAAGGATTCGACGGCGGCTTCTCCAACTCGCGAATAACGGGCTCGGGCATCTCGAGCTTCGCATACTTCTGCCGCAATTGGCGAAGATCGTTCAGCACATAAGCGCGTTGCGACGGGCTCAGAGTTTCGTCGTTAGAAGCGCCTCGCTGCGGCGTGAAGAGACTGAACCAGACCTTCACAACCTGTGGGCGATGGGTCCAGAACGCAAGGAACTCATCCAGGTAGCCCGGCCGTCCGGCAATCTGGGCGGTGATCGTGCAATGAATAATCACGCGTGCCTGTTCAATGTTTTTGAGGATGCGCTCATAGGTTGCCGGCTTGCGGCGCACATCGTGCTCCGGCTGCAGACCATCAATGGAAACGACGATGCCAAGCCTCTTCCAGTGTGTCCATTCGCCGGGAATCACGCGGAAGGCGCTCGTTACCACCTGGGTGTGGATGCCGCGGCGATCGAGTTCCGGCAGCAACCGCTCCAGTTCGCGATAGCGCACCATGGGATCGCCACCGACAAGTGAAACGTGCAGCGGCTTCAGCTCGTCCACCACCGCCAGAACGCGCGATACAAGCTCATCCCCCCGAAAGTCGGAGAGCTCGCGCAGCCCGGTCGAGCCTCCCAGATGGGCCTGGTCGAATGCGTAGCAGCCCGGGCACCTTAGCGGACATTCCTTGGTGATCTCGATCGAAAGCGACGGCGCGCGGCCTGCGAGGATGCGTCCCCAGGCGTGAATGACTTCAGATTTGTTCATGACCTCTCGGCTGCGGATAGGGAGCGGAAGAACTTACGCCTGCGGGGAACGGCCCTTCTTCAGGCCGCTCAGGTTAAGCGCGCCAGGAATCAGATTTGTAATGGAAAACTGTAGCCGCTCCTTAATCTGCTCCCAGGCTCGGCCACGCACGACGGAACTGCCAGAAACCGATCCTCACGCGGTTCGGCCTCAGACACGGGCACAGGCCGCATGTCGGAAAGAAACCGAGCCAGGCCGGTGCTGCACGACGCAGCGAGCACCAGCACCAGGCACAACGAAATCAGGATCAGGAACGCGCCGGTTTCAAATTCCTGCCCGCCGCCGAGATAACCATCCCAGGCCCACAAGTGCTGGGTAACCGGCATGCTCATCACCGAAATCGCGACCAGTGTGAGAAGCCCCCAGCTCACACGCACCCGCATGCATCGTGCGTTGCACCAGGCATGCACTTCGAGTGCCAGCGTGTTGAGCTTGTCCGGCAGAATCGCTATGCGCTCCTACCCCAAGTTTACCCCTTCAGTGCGGGAGGCGCATACGTTCCCCACGGCTCTCAGGCGGAGATAAGAAATTTGCCTTCGCGCATAATCTGCTCCGTACCGGCATCGGATTCAAGCCAGATATTGAAGCCCAATCCCACCACGTCGATATGCGTTCCCGAACGCCACGGAGCTCCCGTGTGTTCGCCATATGGGTTGCCGAAAGCGATGTGGATGCCGGGGAACTTCTCGTCCTGCAGAATGTTTCCGATCACCCGGTCCACACCGATGTTGGTGCCAATTGCGAATTCGCCCACGCGGTCGGAGTTCTCGTCAGTGTGCGTATAGGCCCAGAAGTCGCGCTCCAAATCCCTATTTGCGCTCGAACAACGCGTGATGCGGTTCCCTGCAATCTCGATCGTGAGCGGCGTGGATTCGAGCAGCCCGTAGCGCGCGCAGAGCCAGTCGCCCACGACACCATCGACCACGAAGATTCCATTTACCTCGCCGGGCGAGGTGAAGCACTCCCCACCCGGCAGGTTGCCCCACTTCTCCGGCGAGATGATGCCGGAGGTCTTGAACCACTTGTACTCGGGGTTCATCTCGGAAGTGATGTCCGTCCCCGACGCCGTGGTGGCGCGGATACGTTTCGACTTCCGGACGCGCTCAAGCACTTGCTGGCTGAGTCGGTCGACCTGCTCGTAGTCGGCCCTCATGCCTTCGCGCATGATCTGCGCGGTGATGTTGACCATGTGCGCGTGGCGCATGTGGCGGCGATTCACAACATCCGTCATTTGCATGCGCGATCGCAGTTCGTTCTGCTGCACCTGCACGGCGAAGATCGACACCTGCGATGTTTCCATGTCGTCAAGGACCGCAGCGGGCATGTCGATGAGTGGGCGCGGGACAAGGTCTTCGAGTAGGAAGCCGTTCCAGCGGCAGCCAAGCTCCTCCAACTGACGCGCGATGGCGGCCCCAATCTGCTCGGTGTCGCGATCTGTAATGAGAGTGACCTTCTCATCTGGCTGGATGCGGAGACAGGTGCGGACGGCCGAGCGAGCGCCGGGCGCGAAATCGTCGGGAAAGTCGAGAGCGAGCAATCGGGCGGCAATCTGCGGCATACGTGCGGGGAAGCTCCTAACGGTTTCAGGGCCCGGAACCATAGATCCGTATTGGATGAGACTAACGGATGGTGAGCGCGGAATCCAAGCGAGGCGCCAGGCGCGGCAAGTCAGCGTGGCCTCCGAGGCCGATCGAGGCAGCATATCCCAAGCACTTTGGACACGGTGGCGCGGTTGAGCACGAGGGATAAACCGATTTATTTAACTTGCTTCAACCGAAAACCACTGTTTATAGTGGGTGCGTTCCACGGAGGCCATTTTCAAATGAGGGAAACGCTTACCGGCCTGGCCGGCTTCACCCTTGCACTCGCCATCGCCACCCCGCTGATTGCACAAGTCCAAACCCAAGTCCCCGCCGTTGTACCCGGCGCCAAGCCGGTCGCCGTCGAACACATCAAGGTCCACGGCCAGGCGCTGGAAGGTAACCTGGAAGGCGACGCGGTTGACCGCGACGTCTTTGTCTTCCTGCCTCCCAGCTACGCGAAAGACAAGCACCGCCGCTACCCCGTGGTCTACGCGCTGCATGGCTACTCCATTGGCGCAGAGCAGTGGACGCACGAAATTCATGTGCCGCAGACCATTGAAGGCGCGTTCGCCCAGGGCGCCAAAGAGATGATCGTGGTTCTGCCCGACTCGAAAACCGTGCACAACGGTTCCATGTATTCGAGCTCAGTCACCACCGGTGATTTTGAGAAGTTCATCTCGCACGATCTGGTCGCTTACATTGACGCGCACTACCGCACGATTCCCGACCGCCAGAGCCGCGGACTCGTCGGCCATTCCATGGGCGGCTACGGCGCCACGCGCATCGGCATGAAGCACTCCGACGTGTTCGGCAGCCTCTACATCATGAGCCCGTGCTGCCTGTCTCCCATGGGCGGCCGCGGGCCGAGAAACCCTGAAATGGAGAAGCAGCTCGCCGCTCAACTCGAATCGGTGAAGACGCCGGAAGATTCGGCGAAGCTGCCATTCTTCGCGCGAGCCCAACTCGCGTCGGCCGCGGCGTGGGCGCCCGACCCCAAGAACCCGCCGCTGTATCTCGACCTGCCGATGAAAGACGGTGAGCCGCAGCCGGACGTCCAGGCCAAGTTCGCCGCCAACGCGCCGCTTGCCTTTATCGATCAGTACATCGGCAACCTGCGCCAGTATCGCGCAATCTCGATTGATGTCGGCGACCAGGACGGTCTGCGCACCGACACCACAAAGCTGCACGAAGTTCTGGATAAGTACGGAATCGCAAACGGCTTCGAGGTCTACCACGGCACCCACACCAGCGCGGTGGCCGACCGCTTCCAGAACCATGTCATGCCGTTCTTCAGCAAAAACCTCTGCTTCACGGCAGGGTGCAAGTAACCGGCATACGCCGACGAAGAGAAGCAGGAGACAGCGATGAAAATACATGTTGCACTTTTTGCCGCGGCGGCCCTGTGTGCAGGCTCCGCCACAATCACAGCCCAGTCCGGTGAAGCGGCCCCGACGCAACCTCTTGTTGCGAATATCGATGCCGCGCACACGGCTGACCCCGTATCGAATTACGTCTTCGGCATGTTCATCGAGCACATCGGCAAGACGATGTACGGCCCGCTGTGGGCTGAAATGCTCGACGACCGCAAGTTCTACTTCCCCATTACTTCGAAGCAGCCACCGGCGGAGCCACGTCGCCAGGGCGGCGGCCCCCCACGTATGGCGCTCCAGAAGTGGCTCCCCGTCGGCGGCGATGAAGTCGTCGTCATGGACAAGGAAAAGCCGTTCGTGGGCGACCAGAGCCCGCGAATCACCCTCGACTCCGCCACGCCGCACGGCATCCGGCAATCGGGCCTGGCACTGGTGAAGGGCAAGCGATACACAGGCCGCATCTGGCTGCGCGGCACTCCCGGCGCCAGGGTCAAGGTCGCACTCGTCTGGGGCGAAGGCGCCAATGATCGCCGGACCGTCACCATTCCCATCACCGCCGCGTATGCAAAATACCCGCTCCATTTCACCGCTGCTTCCGATGCGCCCGATGCGGCTCTCGAGATCACCAGTACAGGCAAGGGCGACTTTCACATCGGCGCCGTGTCCCTCATGCCGGCGGACAACATCGATGGATACCGGCCCGATACCATCGCGCTGCTGAAGCAGATCAAATCAGGATTCTGGCGCTTCGGAGGCAACTACACTTCGAACTACACCTGGTACGACGCGATCGGCAATCCCGACAAGCGCCCGCCGGAGTGGGACTTCGCCTGGAACCAGATGCAGACCAACGATCTCGGCCCGGACGAGTTCGCCGAGTTCTGCAAGCTCATCGGCGTCGTGCCCTACATCAGCGTGAACGCGGGCCTCGGAGATGCGCACTCGGCAGCCCAGGAAGTCGAATATATGAATGGCGCCGTGACCACGCCCATGGGTGCTATGCGCGCCAGGAATGGCCATCCCGCGCCCTACAAGATCAAGTTCTGGAACATCGGCAATGAGCCGTGGGGCGAGTGGCAGATTGGCCGCACCGATCTCAAATACTTCATGATCAAGCACAACGATTTCGCCAAAGCAATGCGCCAGGTGGATCCTTCCATCGTCCTCATCGCATCCGGCGAAATGCTCGAAGATGGCCAGGTCCCAGGCGATCTGCGCACGAAATATGTGGGCAATCTCGCAGGCGCGTATAACAGCGATTTCGATTGGACCGGACGCTTCCTCAAAGACTGCTGGGGCAACTTCGACGGCATCGCCGAGCACTGGTATGCGCAGTCCGGCAAGCGCTACAACGTGGAGAAGGCGAAGAACCTGCCGGCCGACAAGCCCAACAACGATGCCTACGACACCATCGAGCAGTCCACGCTCGAGTACGCGCGGTACCCGGCAAACATCGTGCGCTCGAAGGCCGAAGAATGGGCGGGCTATCAGCAGCGCTACCCGGCCACGCTCGAGAAGAAGACGTTCCTCTCCGTCGACGAATACGCCTACTTCGGCGGCAGTTTTGGCCGCGCCCCCAACCTCCGCCAGGCGCTCGCTTACGCCATGCTGTTCGACGAGATGCTTCGCCACACCGATTCCATGACCATGGCGGCGCACACCATGGGCACATCGACGCTCGACTTCAATAAAACCTCGTCGACGCTGAACGCGCTCGGGCAGGTGTTCAAGCTCTACAGCAACAACTTTGCAGACACAATCCCGGTCGCAGTCTCCGGCAATTCGCCGCAACCTGAGCCGAAATTTCCTCCCGCGCCCGACCAGCCAAAGGGCAGCTCCGGCAGCCCCACCTATCCGCTCGATGTGTTCGCATCTCTCACGCCGGACCACAAGTTCCTCACTGTCGCCGTGGTGAACGCAACCGATCAGGAACAGAAGCTCAACGTGAACATCGCAGGCGTGCACGTGTCCGGCGCGGCAAAGCTTTGGCAGATGACGGGCAAGACGTTGGAAGCTGCCGATCACGTCGGCCAGGCGCCTGAGGTCGAGTTAAAAGAGACTGCAATCGGCGATGCTTCGAAGTCGCTCACAGTCAGTCCGATCAGCATCAACATCTACCGGTTCCCGGTCACGGACGGGCAGTAGAAGAAGCCCGCCTGGCAGAAAGCAGGCCCTCTATGAAGTACGCGAGATCGCTGGTTGTCGCCGCGGCGCTCTGTTCCGCTCTCGGCACCATGAAGGCGCAGGCAGCCAGTTCCTGCGCCGACCTCGCCAGCCTTAAAATCGGCGGCGTGGAAATCACGAAAGCCGAAGCGATCGCGGCGGGCGCGATGGTCCCGGTACCCTACGCAGGTACGATCGGCCCGCTCCCCGCGCATTGCCGGGTTGACGGCGTGATCCATCGTCGCAAAGGCGTCGGCGGCGAGGAATTCGGTATTGGCTTTGCCCTGGCTCTGCCCGAGCAAAATGCGTGGAACGGCGACTTCATGATGCAGGGCGGAGGAGGCGGCAACGGCGTCGTCGCATATCCGCTGGGAACTTCGTACACAGGCGAAAAGCCGGCCCTCTCGCGCGGATTCGTCGTAGCCAGCACCGACACCGGCCATACCGCAAAAACCGGCGGATTCGATTTCACGTTCATGCGCGACCAGCAGGCCTATCTCGACTTCGCCTACATGGCCAATGCCGAGGTCGCGGGCGTTGCCAAGCAGATCATCGCGCAGTACTACGCAAAACCCGCGGCCTACTCTTATTTCGTCGGCTGCTCCACCGGCGGCCGCGAAGGCATGATCCTGTCGCAGCGCTATCCCACCGTGTTCAACGGCATCGTCTCCGGCGACCCCGCCATGCGCACGGGACTATCAAACCTGGCCATCAGCAAGTGGATTCCCGTGGCGTACAACCAGGCCTCGCCAAAGGACGCATCGGGCAAGCCGGAGATCGACAAGTTCCTCACCGACGCCAATCGCAAGCTCTTCATGGACGCGCTGATGAGTCGGTGCGACGCGAAAGACGGCGTGGCCGATGGCATGATCTTCGATCCGATTGGCTGCAACTTTGATCCCGCGGTGCTGTCCTGCAAGGCCGGGCAGAGCGACGCATGCATCGCCCCCGAAAAAATTGCGGCCATCAAGAAGGCGTTTGCCGGACCGAAGAACGCTTACGGCACGCAAGTCTATCCGGGCTTCCTCTATGACACCGGCATCGCGTCGAAGGGCGGTGTGCCCGGCCTGCTGGCCATGGGATCGCGCGGAATCTTCGGCCCGTATACCACCGCTACAGAGATTGACGTGGACAAGGAAGCGCTGCACGCCTCCGATCCGCTGGTGGAGCCCGCATCCACCAATCTTTCCACGTTTTCCGGCACCGGCGGCAAACTGCTCTTCTTTCATGGCGACAGCGATCCGTGGTTCTCGCCGCTCGACACGCTCGACTATTACAAGTCCCTCGCTGCAGCGAACGGCGGCGCAGACAAAGTCGCGCAGTGGAGCCGCTTCTTCTTCGTACCCGGAATGCAGCACTGCGGCGGCGGCCCGGCGCTCGATCGGTTCGACATGCTCAGCGCGGTAGTTGATTGGGTTGAGAAGGGTGAAGCGCCGGAGTCGGTCATCGCCACGGGCAAAGCCTTCCCGGGCCGCAGCCGCCCGCTCTGCGCTTACCCCAAGCATGCGCAGTACACCGGCAGCGGAGACACGCAGGACGCCCGCAACTTCCGTTGCGAATGAAACCGTCGATTCAATCAAAGGGGTCTGCCTTCATGATGTCCAGGTCCATCCGCGCGGCGCTCGGAGCCGTGGTGCTTCTGTTTGCCGCTGGTGCAGGCGCCGGTGCAGCGCTTGCCCAGCCCACGCCCGGCCAGACCGCTGCCGCTCCTTCGCCCAAGGCTCTCCCGTTCGTCAGCCCCATCTTCGGCGACGATATGGTTCTGCAGCGCGGGAAGGCGAACACGATTTGGGGATGGTCCGACCCCGGCGACACCGTCCGCGTGCAGATCGCGGACAAGACAGCATCCGGCGTCGCGGGTCCCGACCGCCGCTGGCAGGTGAAGATCGAGCCGCCCGCCGCGAGTGGGCCTTACACCGTGACCATCACGGGTAAACAAACGGCGGAGCTGCACAACGTTCTTGTTGGGGACGTCTGGCTATGCGGCGGACAATCCAACATGGGGCTCCCGCTGCGCTTCACCAAGAACGCCGAAGAAGAAGTGAAGCAGGCAAACTATCCCAACATCCGCTTTTTCGAGGTGCACGGAAAGCCCGCCTACCACCACACCGACCTGATCGAAGGAAGCTGGAAGATCGTCTCACCGCAAACAGCGGACTGGGTTTCTGCCGTCGCGTATTACTTCGCGCGCCGCGTGCAGCAGGACATTCACGTCCCCATCGGCCTCGTCGTGGACGCGGTCGGCGGAACGCCCGCCGAGTCGTGGGCCAGTGCCGACGCGCTTCGCCCTCTGCATGACTTCGACGTGCCGCTCGCGGAACTCGATCGCCTCACCGCCGAGAACGCGCCCGAATACGGCAATTACGTCATGCACTGGTACGACCAGTACGACATCGGGCAAAAGGATCACTGGGCCGCCGCTGACCTCGACGATTCGGGTTGGAAGACCGTCACCATACCCGGTGGGTTCACCGAGCTTGGCGTTCCGGACACGCCCGCCGTCGCATGGTTCCGCAAGGAAATTACTCTGCCGGATCCGCTGCCCAAACCAGCCTCGGAATCGAACCCCACGCCCGGCCCGTTTCCTCGCGGCGGCACCACGCTGCACCTCGGCTCCATTGAGCGCATGGACACCGCGTATGTAAACGGCGTCGAAGTGGGCGCCAGTTCCTGGGTCGAAAACCCGCGCGTGTATTTCATCCGCCCCGGAATCCTCAAGCCCGGCCGCAATGTCATCGCCATTCGCGTGCTCAAAACCAAGCCCGATGGCGGCTTCCTCTCGAAGCCTGAAGATCTCCACCTCACGCTCGCCGATCACACCAACGTTCCGCTCGCCGGCGAATGGAGAGCCAGGCTCAGCGTGGATGCGCGTCCACCACATTCTTTGCCCATCGCATACGAAAACTGGCCCGTCATGCCGGCCGTGCTCTATCGCGGCATGCTCGAGCCCATCGCCCCGCTCGCCATCACAGGCGCCATCTGGTACCAGGGCGAGCAGAACTCTCCGCGCGGCTTCCAATACCGCCGCATCTTGCCCGCTATGATTGCGGACTGGCGCAAGCTCTTTGCCCAGGGTGACTTCCCGTTCTATATCGTGAGCCTACCTGCGTTCCAACCTCGCAGCGCAACTCCCGTCGACGGCGACGAGTGGGCCGAGACGCGCGAATCGCAGGCCATGGCAGCCGCCGCCGTTCCCAATTCCTGCCTCGCCGTTACCATCGACACCGGCGACCCAGACAACATTCACGCCAAGGAAAAGGAGCCCGTCGGCGACCGCCTGGCGCGATGCGCCCTGGCCAGGCACTACGGCGAGAAGATTGCCTGGTCCGGTCCCACGCTATCGCGCGTCGACCGCCGTGCCCATGAAATCCGCCTGCACTTCAAGCACGCCGATGGCGGTCTCGTGGCAAAGGGAGGCAAGCTCGAAGAGTTCTCCATCGCCGGTGAAGACCACAAGTGGTATTGGGCCGATGCCCGCATCAAAGGCGACACCATCATTGTCTCGTCGCCTTCGGTGCCGAATCCGAAGGAAGTCCGTTACGCCTGGCAGTCGAATCCCGCAGCCACGCTCTTCAACAGCGCTGGACTGCCCGCCGGCCCCTTCCGCACCGACACCTGGCCCGGCAAGACAGACAACGCGCGCCCGTATTAAAGGAGCTTGGCACGCGACCCGTCAGCCTAGCGTGCTCTGCAATGCCTTCCGCAGGCAAGCCGCCCGTTTTCAGCAGCGGGCTCTTCCCTGTAGCGATAACACCCCGGCTGAAACCCCGGCGCGCAATGCCGTAGACTCACCCCTGAGAGGTCAACTTCCCCATGGCATTGGATTCCATTGATTTGCAGGCTGCTCAGAGCGAGGCGGTCTCAAACTTCGGGCGCAAAATCGGCATCATCGGCGCGGGCAGCGTGGGCGCCACCATCGCCTACGCGGCCATGATCCGCGGCGTGGCGCGCCACATCAGCCTGTTCGACATTGCCAAATCGAAGGTGGATGCGGAAGTCCTCGACCTCAATCACGGCCTGCTCTTTGCCCCTCAGGCCACAGTGGACGGCGCCGACGATGTCGAAGTCCTGCGCGATTGCGACGTGGTCGTCATGACCGCCGGCGCCAAGCAGAAACCCGGCGAAACGCGCATGGACCTTGCCGCGGCGAATGCGGCCCTTTGCCAAAAGATTCTGCCCGAAGTGGTACGCGTGGCGCCCAACTGCATGCTGCTGCTGGTCACCAATCCGGTCGACGTGATCACCGATCTCGCCATCAAAATCACGGGGTTCGAGTGGAACCGGGTTATCGGTTCCGGCACCGTGCTCGACAGCTCACGCTTCCGCTACCTGCTGGCGCGGCATTGCCAGGTAGCGGTGCAGAACGTCCACGCCTACATCGCGGGCGAACACGGCGACTCCGAGTTCCCGCTCTGGTCGAGCGCGACCATCGGCTCCATCCCGCTCAACCAGTGGAGCGTAACCGGCCACGGCACGCTCACCCCTGCCGACAAGGAAGAGATCGTCCGCAACGTGAAGAGCGCTGCGTACCAGGTCATCCAGGGCAAGGGGGCCACCAACTACGCTGTCGGCCTCGCGGTCACCAACATCCTCGAATCCATCCTCTACGATGAGCGGCGCGTGCTCGCGGTCAGCGGCCAGTTGCGCGGCTTCCGCGGCATGCAGGACGTGTGCCTGAGCCTGCCGCGCATCGTCAACTGCCGCGGCATTGAGGCTCCCCTGCCCATTCCCATGACGGCCGACGAAGAATCCGGCCTGCAGGCCAGCGCAGAACGGATTCGCAGCGTGGTGCGTGAACTCGGCTATTAGCGTCGAACTGCGTCCGTTCTGCAACAAGACTGCCCACTTGAACTAACTCCGGCATACAATGGCGGTGTCATCCGACCAGCGCCGGGCCGACAGGCAATTCCCTCACGCACTTCCCCGCACCGGCGCTTCGGGCCTCAGACCTTTCCAGGGGGGCAGCACCATGCGCAGGTTGTTCCTTCCAGTGATTCTCTTTCTGTTGCTCGCTCCGGCGTTGCCCGCAGCGGCCGTACAGCCCGTCTCCGCCGCCCAGATGGATAATCTGCTGCACGATTGGCGCGGCCAGAGCGACAACGACATGGCCAGCCACATCGCCGAACTGCAACTCACTGAGCGGGTTTCCCCGGCGCAACTGGCGGGGTGTCTTGCCGCTATGCCAGGACCGAAGTCGCAACGCGCCCTCGTGGCCATGGCGGATGAAGGCGCATTCCTGAAGCCCTCTGCCGATGAAGTTCCTGCGCTGCCCGTTCCCGATCTCGCCCAACAGCGCGAAATGATGGGCCTGACTGCCGACTACGTGGCCCACGCCATACGCCAGCTCCCGCATTTCTACGCATCGCGCGCACTCACCCATTACGAATCAGGCGTAGCCACTGAGGCCTCTCCGGCCGAGTTCGGCGCGCTCCACGCCATCCGCCTTTCGCGCGCCACCGTGCAGTACCGCGATGGTGAAGAACTGGTGCAGGCCGCGGTCGTCAAAACTGGCAAGCATGCCGATTCCGACGAGGGCCTCCACACGTGGGGCGTCTTCGGCCCCATCGTCTCGCTTGTGCTCCTCGATGCGGCACAGAACCAGCTCGCATGGAGCCACTGGGAACAGGGTGCCTCCGGACCAATCGCCATCTTCCACTACAGCGTGCCCCAGGCAAAATCGCACTACGAGGTGCGCTACTGCTGCGTCGTCAACACCTATGGATTCGAAAGCAAGCTCTTTCGCGAGATGAGCGGATATCACGGCGAGATCGGCATCGATCCCAAAACCGGTGCAATCCTCCGCCTCGTGCTCCACGCCGACCTGCAGCCTGGCCAGCCCATCTCGCGCGCCGACCTGCTGGTCGACTACGCGCCCGTAGAATTGGGCGGCGCCTCCTACATCTGCCCTGCCCACAGCATCTCCATCTCGGTGGCGCAGACGCTACGCCGCGTCGAAGACTCTACGGGCCGCAGTTATCCCGCGATGGGCCCGCCACAGGAACTGCTTAACGATTCGGAGTTTGACCACTACCACCTCTTCCACACCGAAACGCGCGTGCTCTCAGGCAGCGAGGAACGCGCCACCGGCATGGCTCCCGATGCGACCCTGCCCACGGCTCCGACGGACGACGCGCAGCCATCCGAGGAAATCCTTGCCGACGCCCCCGCGGCCGCCGGCACAACCGCCTCACCGGCAGCGCAAGCTGAAGCTCCCGAGATCTCCGCAACCTCTGCCACGGCTCTCCCTGACACTGCTGCGCATCCGGCTCCGCCACCGCCCCAGGGCGAACAGCCATCGGGCTTTACTCTTCAAATCAACGCACGCCTGGTCGACGTCAACGTGGTCGCGCTCGATAAGAAGGGTCGGCCCATCAGCGGCCTCAAGCCAGAGGACTTCGAGATCTACGACAATGGCGTGAAGCAGACCATCCACTCCTTCAGCCCGGCGGATAGCGAAGCTGCTCCTGAACCCGGGCGCGCGCCATCGGCGCCGGACACCGCACAAACATTCTCGAATCGCACAGACCGCCAGGCCGCCTCTGCCGACACTCCCGCACCTGGTGGCAATACTTTCGTGCTCGTCATCGACCCCTCGAATCTCTCGTATAACGACTTGGTGGACGCGCGGCGCCAGATGCTCGACTTCCTCAAGAGGCTTCCCGATGGCGAGCGGGTGGCGCTCTACGGCATGCGCTATCACGGCTTCCAGGTGCTGGAGGAGGCGACCACCGATCATGCCCGCGTAGCCGCTCGCCTGGCCAAATGGACGCCATCGGCGCAGGACCTGCTCAACGCACGCGACCAGGAAGACCGCAACCGGCAGACCATGGAGTATGTTCACAGCCCCGAGGATCTGCTCAGCGTCAACGGCGGCTTCACCCTCGACTCACAGTCGCAGCAGGTCGCCCTTGATCCCAAACTGCGCGAATTGGGCAGCAATTCCGGCCCGAACGCGCTCTGGGTGCTCACCGATATAGCCGGGCACCTCGCGCCCATGCCCGGACACAAGAGCGTCGTGTGGGTGACGAGCGATAACGCGCTCGCTGACTGGAATCGCATGTCCGAGACCGTTGAGGCGCACAGCAAGTTCATTGAGCCCGCCGCGCTGCGCACGCAGGAAGCCATGAACAACGCGCACGCCAGCATCTATCCGCTCGATGCGTCGCGCCTCGAGGCCAGCGTGATCAACGCCGAGATCGGCAATCGCAACGTGGAGCTGACGCCGACCTACCAGGCGCCTCCTGGTATAGAACACGAAGAGGAAGGCACCGAGGTGCAGTCCGGCGTAGACCTCAACAAATTCGGCATGGGCCGCGATCTGCGTCCCGGCCGCCTCACCTCGCAGATGCAGCAGGACATGCGCCCCATCGAGGGCGTGTTCCGCGAAATCGCTGAGGCCACGGGCGGTCATGCCTTCCGCCGCTCCAGCAACATCGTTGGTGAGTTGAATGGAGTCGAATCCGAAAGCCACGCCACCTATCTGCTGGGCTTCACGCCCGCGCAACCTGCCGACGGCCAATACCACGTGCTCACCGTCAAGCTTGTTGGGCATCGCGATGCCACGGTTCGCTATCGCACGGGATACCAGTACAACAGGGAACCGACCAGCCTGAAGGATCGCTTCACGCAGGCGGTGTGGCAAACCGACGATTCCCGGGAAATCGGCATCAGCGCGCAGCCAGTCACCGATGCAGTGGGCAAAGCTTTGCGCGTTACCGTCGCCGGCACTGACCTCGACCTGACGCAGCAGAACCTTGCCGCCGGAAAACTCGAAATCTGGTCGGGCAAGCTCGACATCTTTCTCGTTGAACGCGATTCAGCGGGGCAGCGTGCCCATGTCACCGGACAAACCGTCGGCCTTCATCTCAAACCCGCCACCTATCAACATGCCGTGAGCGATGGCCTCACCTTCGATCAGCGTGTGCAACTCGAGCCGAAGGCAGGACTCGGCTCGCTGCGCGTCGTGGTGGTCGACGTGAACTCCGGTCGCATTGGCAGCGTAACCGTTCCCGCCGCGGCGATGCAGGCCAACTGAAAATCTGCGAGACGGTCGCTACAAACCCTCGGCTGTCTCCTGCGCCATGTAATCGACAACCGCCTTCAGGTCGCCACCCGTCTCCTCGAATACCTTGAGTTGACGGTCGGCGCCCGTGCCCGTCTGCAGAATTTTGCGGATGCCGTCGATTGCCTCCCGGCTGCCCAACTCGTCGATTTCACGATCCACCAGAATCAGGTACTCCTCCAGCAGGTCGCGCTCGGGGACCTCGGTCTGCCGCCCGAAGTCAATCAGCTTGCCATCGAGCCCGTAACGCACCGCGCGGAACTTGTTTTCCATCAGCAGCGGCCGCGAGTATTGGCGAAAATCCAGGTTGCTCTCGAGCAGTCGCCACAGGTACGCCGCCGTCGCCTGGATCAGCGCTGCAATAGCGACGGTCTCCTCCGCGCGCAGCGGGATGTCGCACGCGCGCACCTCCACCGTCTCGAAGAACGGATGCGGCCGGATGTCCCACCAGATCTTCTTCGCATTATCGATGCAGTTGGTCTTCACCAGCAGCTTCACATACTCGTCAAACTCCGAGTAGGTTGCAAACGCATCCGGAATCCCCGTCCGCGGAAAGTTCTCGAACACCTTCGATCGATAGCCCTTGTAACCGGTGTTGATGCCCAGCCAGAAGGGCGAGTTCGTAGCCAGCGCCATAATGTGCGGCAGAAAATACCGCATCGAATTCATGATGCGGATGGCCATCTCGCGATCTTCAATCCCGACGTGCACGTGCAGTCCGAATATGAGATTGGATCGCGCCACAAGCTGCAGGTCCTTCACCACCTGGTGATAACGCGGGTCGGGATAAATCTGCTGCGTTCGCCAGTCGGCAAACGGATGCGTAGCGCCGGCCACAAGCTTGAGCCCATGCTCTTCGGCCAGCTTGATCATCTGCCGGCGCAGGTTGTAAATATCTTCGCGGGCTTCGTCAATGTTGCGGCAGATGCGCGTGCCCACCTCGATCACCGAGGTGTGCATCTCCGCCTTGACGCGCTCCTCCAGCCGCATCTTGCCCTGCGCCAGCATCTCGGTTTCAATGTGCGAGCGCAGATCGCGCGTGACCGGATCAACGGTCTGGTACTCTTCCTCGATTCCCAGCGAGAACGAAGGCCGCATGGTGCTCTCCTCGTGGACAGCTTGCGGATCATTGTACCGAACTAAAGATCAGAGGCCAGAGACTCGGCTCAGGAGTGCGCCGGGGGGTTTGCTTTGCGCCGCGGGAGCGCCTTCTTTGCGGGAGCTTTCTTCTTCGGCGCCGGCTGCATCTTCAGAAATGCGGCCCAGTTTAGATCCAGATGCTGCGGCGCCTGCTTTGCCTTGGCAATCGCCAGATCCGCCACTTCGCGCACAATCCACTCGAAATTCGCCTGCCCCACCGAGTGCAGATCTGCGTCCGGCGCGGGATTCATGAAATCGATTGCGTACGGCACGCCCTTCTCCACCGCGAACTCCACCGTGTTCAGGTCGTAACCCAGCGCGCGGCACAGCTTCAGCGCATCCTGCTCCACGCGCTTCAGCAGCTTCCTGCTGTACTCCGGCGGGTTCTGCACATACCGCTCGTGATGCGGCCGCCGCGGATCGTACGGCATGATGTGCACTTTCTTTTGCCCCACCACATAGCAGCGGAAGTACTCCTCGAAATCCACCGCCTTCTGATACATCATGCACAGATCGCGCGACTGGTCGAAGGCATGGAAGAATTCCTCGCGATTGTGAATGTGATACACGTCGCGCCAGCCGCCGCCATCCACCGGTTTCATGAATCCGTGCTCGCCCACGTACGCGAACACCGACTCCCAATCCAGCGGATACTCCAGGTTGCGCATCGACCGGTCCGTCGTTCCCTCGGGATGCTTCTTATGCGGCAGAATCACCGTCGCCGGAACCGCCACCCCCAGCTTCGCCGCCAGCGAGTAGTTGAAAAACTTGTCGTCGGCCGACCACCAGAACGGATTGTTGATGATCGCCGTCCCATTCAGCGCGGCATGTTTCAGATACGCCCGATAGAACGGAATGTCGTGCGAGATGCGGTCGACAATCACCGCATACGGCGCCGGCTTGTCCATTTGCGCCGCACCGGTCTGCACAAACTCCGCGCGGACGCCCTCCAGGTTGCGCGCATTGATGTGCTCCACCAGCGCGCCGGGAAAGCTGTTCTCCATGCCGAACAACACGCCGATCTTCTTCATGCCGCCTCCGTGGGATGAAAGCGGCAGGAGCAACAGGCCGCTCGTGTCTCGCTGACAGTCTACGGCAGCCCGCGCACACGCCGGTTACAATTCCGGTCGCCCCGTTCCTTGAGTGGCAACCGCTCCTATTTCGTTTCGCTCTCATTCCAGTCGAAGCTCAGATTGCCAATAGCCTGGTCGAGCTTCGCGGCCGCGTCGGCCCTCTGCTTTTCGAGATCGGCCGTCTGCTTGCGCGCCGCCTGCAGCCGGTCCTCAGCCTGGTTCAGCTCGTCCACAAAACGCTTTGCGCCGTCGCTTCCCTTCAGCGCGGTCACGTTGTCCCGGTAGCGCGCCTCGTCCGCCGCCGCGGTCTGCTCTGTGCTCTTCGATTTCGCAATCTGCTCGTCCAGCCCGGCCACCGCACTCTGCGCGTCGAGCACCGGCTGAAGCTGCTTCTCGGCGTCGGGTACCTGCTTTACCAGTTGCAGAAGGAACTCGCGCTGCTCCGGCTGGGCCTGCAGATTTACCGTGGTGAACTGCGGCCCATGCTCCCGCACCTGCAGCTTCGCCGTGCTGTGCGCCGGAACATTCAGGCGCAACCGGTACACACTTGGCGTAGTCTCCGCCGGCTTCAGGCCGCCTTCCAACGTCCACCCGTCCTGCCCCTGGTGCCGCGGATGCTCGATCAGCACCATCCTGTCCTCGCTGCCCGTGTTGTTCGCGCTATACGTGGCGCCCTGGACCTCCAGGAACGTCTCCACCAGCGCACCCTTGTGAATCGATAGGTGCTGAATGCGATTGGTATATTCGCGATCCACAATCGTCATCTTCACCGCCTGGTCCGTGGCATACGAGAGCAGCCGCTTCTCCCCCGGATGAATCGGATCGAGCAGCCCCTCGCCCGCGAACTCGCCGTTTTCGAAGATCGAGAAACTGCCCGAATCGAGCGTCACGTCTGACTTGTTCTCCAGCCATACCGCGCGCAGCGGCGAGCGATCCGAAGGGCTCCACAACGACACGTGCTCCGCGGGCAGATTCTGCTGCAGTATCGGCACCATCGCCGACTCGTTCTTGTGAATCGTCACCGGCTGCGTCAGCGCGTATTCGAAGAAATCATCGAAGGCGCCGGTCGAAACATCGCCTGCGCGAATCGCGTCCGTCGCGCGAAACACGCCGCCACCCACAAACCTGTCAGCTTTCAGGCGGGCAATGTTCTGTCCCGTCGCAAAAGGT
>Ga0157369_10003371_pt1 | contig 18981 bp, 17 predicted proteins | sample C25metaG_FD_113461 | JGI IMG/M metagenome (GOLD analysis project Ga0157369, IMG submission 113461) | Corn rhizosphere microbial communities from Kellogg Biological Station, Michigan, USA - C2-5 metaG | ecosystem: Host-associated > Plants > Roots > Rhizosphere > Soil | place: USA: Michigan... | reverse complement strand
GGAACCGCGGAGAGCTTCCAGTCCGGCCCGGCGCCGTGCATGACCGGCGGCTCGGCGTACGAGGGCAGCGGCCAGATCCTGCTCCTGCCCATCGACGAGATCGTCCGCCGCCTCGGTCTCGACACAAGCCAGGCGGATGCCGTGCGAGCCGGTGCCGTCGTCACCCGCGACCTGCCGGCCAGCGCGACGCGCGGCTCGACGATCGAGGTCGCCCGCGGCACCTCGGTGATCGACCCGACCGCCACGGGGCCGACCGACCCCCAGGTGAAGGTCGACCAGCAGGTCCGGCTGCCCGTCGTGGAGCTGCCCCGAACCGCGGACACCGAGGGCCGGATGCTCAACGCGAGCCTGATCCTCGCGGCCGGGTCGGAGACCACCCGGGGCTGGCCCACCCACCCGGTGAGCCTGACCGTGCGCGACCCCTCGGGGGCGGCGATCACGCAGGCTGCCGCCGACAAGCTGCAGCAGGCCCTGGGTGACGAGCAGCAGGTCAGCGTCGAGCGGGGCTTCTCGCGCGACGACGCCATCGTGGTGGCCGTTCTCCTCGGAGTGTTCGCCCTACTGATCCTGGTCATCACGCTGACCTCGACCGCGCTCACCCTGGCCGAGCAGCAGACCGACCAGGCGACCCTTGCGGCCCTGGGCGCCACCCGGGGCACCCGCCGCCTGATGGCCGGAGCCGCCGCCCTCCTGCTCGCGGCGGTCGGGTGCGTGCTCGGCGTCGCGGTGGGCCTGGTGCCCGGCCTCGCGGTCGCCCGCCCGCTGACCAGCAACGGCTGGACGTCCGACGGCGTGCCGGTCGGCGGTCACACCATCCTGGTCATCCCGTGGCTGTCGCTGCTGGTGGTGGGGGTGCTCGTGCCACTGGTGGCGGGCGCGATCGCCTGGGCCGGCATCCGGAAGGCACCGCAGGTCACCCGCCGCACCACCTGACGTCCCACCTTTCTCGCCCGATCCCGCAAGCTTCACCTTCGCCCCTGAATCGTTGGGGTGCGAAGGTGAAGGTTGCCGCATCGGGCGAGAAAGGTGATGGAGCGCAGGCGGGGTGGACGCCCGGTAGAATGGATGGTGCACAGGGTCCCTGGTGCGTCGTTGGAGGCGGGTTCGGCGCACGCTCGCTCCGCCCTACCCGGGCGCAGACCCTGGAAAGACCCGATGTCCCCCCTCACCTCGTACCGGCGGCTGTTCACCCTCGCCGGACCGCTCTACGTCATCGTCGCGTTCGTCGGGCGGCTCCCCCTCGCGATGGCCCAGATGGGCACCCTCCTCCTCGTCGCCGGCACCACCGGCTCGTACGGCACCGGCGGTGCCGCGGCCGGCGCCCTCGCCGTCGCGAACGCCGTGGGGGCGCCGGTCGCCGGCAGCCTCGCCGACCGCGTCGGCCAACGCCCCGTGGTGCTGGTGCAGTCGGTGCTCGGCGGGCTGGGCCTGCTCGTCCTCGTCACGCTGGCCCGGGCCCAGGTCGACCCGGCGTTCGTCGTGGTGATGGCTGCCGTCGCCGGGGCCGCGATGCCGCAGATCGGACCCCTGGCCCGGGTGCGCTGGCGCCCGATCACCCGCAAGGAGGCCCACCACCAGCCGCACCTGATGGAGGCCGCCTTCTCCTACGAGGGCGCGGCCGACGAGGCATCCTTCGTGCTCGGCCCGGCCCTGCTCGGACTGATCGTCGTCGTGGCGAGCCCCCAGCTGGCGATCGTGGTGGCGGCGAGCATCCTCCTCGTGTTCGGCTGCGCGTTCGCCCTGCACCCCACGGCCCGGCTCACCCACGCGCACCGCGCCGCGGCCGTGACGGGCGCCCGGCTGGTCACCGTGACGTTCGTCGTGCTGCTCGTGGCGCAGCTGCTCATCGGGGTCGTGTTCGGGTCGATCCAGACCGGCACGACCGTGCTCGCGACGGATGCCGGGCAGGCCGGGATCGCCGGCCTCGTGCACGCCTCGCTCGGCGTGGGTTCGGTCATCGCAGGCCTCGCCGTGGCTGCCCTGCCGGCCCGGTTCGGTTACGCCTCAAGAGTTCTCGTCGCCGCGGTGGGCCTGGCCCTGCTCTCGCTGCCCCTGCTGGTGACCGACACCATCCCCCGCCTGTTCGTCGTGGTGCTCGTGCTCGGGTTCGTCGTGGCGCCGTACATGATCAGCGTGTTCATGCTCGGCGAGCGGGCCGCCCCGGCGTCGCGCGTCGGGGCCGCGATGACCCTGCTCGCCGGTGCGACCGGCATCGGGTACGCCGTGGGGTCGGCCGTCGCCGGTCGCCTCGCCGACGTGCACGGCCACACCGGCGCGTTCGCGGTCACGGTGACGGCAGCGGCATCCGCCGCCGTGCTGGCGGCCGCCGCGCAACCGCTCCTCCGCCGCATCGGCAACCCCGACTCCCCCGGGTTGGGTGCTCGAACGGTGGCCCGGGCAGCCACCTGAGCACCCAACGCCCGATCGCGGCGGTGGCCGTGGGGCAGGATGGGTGCATGAGCGAGCAGCACCGACCCGAGCCCGACCAGGACGACTCCGAGCGCCAGGGAGTGCCGGTCACCGTGACCAGCGACGGCGAGCGGGTCGTGGTCGTCACGCCCGACGGCATGGGGGTCGCCGACCAGGACGACCCGCCGGCCGACCAGGCCCGCGAGCGGCCCACCAACCCCGCCGACCTGGTCGAGCAGCCGGCCAAGGTGATGCGCATCGGCTCGATGGTCAAGCAGCTGCTCGACGAGGTGCGCAGCGCACCGCTCGACGAGAAGGGCCGGGCCCGCCTCGCCGAGATCCACCAGCGCTCGATCGCCGAGCTCGAGGACGGGCTGGCCCCCGAGCTGGTCGAGGAGCTCGAGCGGATCACCCTGCCGTTCCAGGACGACTCGCCCTCCGACGCCGAGCTGCGCATCGCCCAGGCCCAGCTCGTCGGGTGGCTGGAAGGCCTGTTCCACGGCATCCAGACCGCGCTGGTGGCCCAGCAGATGGCCGCCCAGGCGCAGCTGCAGCAGATGCGCCAGCTGCCCCCCGGCACCGCCCACCAGGGGATGCCGTCGCCGGGCCCCCCCGGGATGCCCCAGCCCCAGCGCCCGTCCGGCGAGGCGGGCCACGCCGAGGGCACCGGCCAGTACCTCTGACCCCAACTTTCCCGCCCGGTGCGGGAACCTTCACCTTCGCAGCACTTCGCTTCCGGTGCTGGGGTGAAGGTTCTGGTGCGGGCCCGGCGACGACCGATGGCTCGCGCCGCACGAAGCGCCCTACCGTGGGCCCATGGACGCACCGCCGCCGACCTTCGACCCCGCGATCTACGACGCCCCGCTGCGTCGACAGTTCGACGCCTTCCTCGACGACCACCGCCAGATCCTGCTCGACTGCCTCGACGGGCTGACCGAGGAGCAGGCCCGCCGTCGGCTGGTGCCCTCGCGCACCACGCTGCTGAGCCTGCTCAAGCACGCGACGTTCGTCGAGCGGGTGTGGTTCGACGAGGCGGTGACCCGCCGGCCGAGGACCGAGATCGGCATCCCGGAGTCGCAGGACGAGTCCTTCGACCTCGACGACGACGACACCGTCGCCTCGGTGACGGCGGCGTTCCGGGCAGCCTGCGACGACTCGCGGCAGGCGATCGCCGGGCTGGGGCTCGACGACGTGCTGCCCGGCAACCGGCGCGGCCCGCTGCCGCTGCGCTGGGTGATGCTGCACATGCTGCGCGAGCTGGCGCAGCACTGCGGGCACGCCGAGATCCTGCGCGAGCAGGTGCTCGCCGCCGACGCCTGACGCCGGTGCGGCACACGCCCCACCCCCGCGGCCGCGGTGGCAGGTTGGACGGATGACGACCGACGAGCGACCGTCCGTGCGCGCCACCTCCGTCACCGTGATGACCCCGGAGCCGCTGCTACTGGCTGACTTCTACGCGCGCCTGCTCGGCACCGAGGTGTCCGCCACCGAGCCACCGCCACCCGGGGCGCCCGAGGCGGCCGGTTTCGCCCAGGTGCGGATGCCGCACCTCACCCTGAACTTCGAGTACGAGGAGCAGTGGGCGCGCCCGGTGTGGCCGGCGCAGGCCGGGCGCCAGACGGCCACCCAGCACCTCGACCTGCGGGTCGACGACCTCGAGGCCGCCACCGACTGGGCCACCCGCTGCGGCGCGACCCTCGCCGACACCCAGCCGCAGGACGACGTGCGGGTGCTCATCGACCCGGCCGGCCACCCGTTCTGCCTCTTCCTCTGACGTGGCGCGAACCGCGCACCAGATCCCCCGTTTCATGGACAGGGCGCCTCGGCCCTAGGTAGAGTTATACCATGCTCACCCATCAGCCACGGATGACGGCGCCGACCCGGGCCGTGCTCGAGGTGTTCCTCAGCGACCCGGACGCCCCGCGCTACGGCCTCGAGATCGGGTCGCACACCGTGCTGCCCAGTGGCACGGTGCACCCGATCCTGGCCCGGCTCGAGGGCCTCGGCTGGCTCGACAGCGGCTGGGAGGACGTCGACCCCTCCGAGGTCGGCCGCCCGCGGCGGCGCTTCTACCGCCTGACCGCCGCCGGCGCGGCGCAGGCCGAGGCGGCCCTCGCGGCCGCCGACGCACGCCGCTCCCACCTCCGCGCGCGACGACCGGCGCACGTGGTGCCTCGCCTCGGGACGGCGCAGTGATGACCGGCCTCGCCCGCGCCCTGCTCGCGGTGGCGGTGCACCTGCTGCCCAGCCAGTGCCGCTCGCGCTACGACGACGAGTTCGACGCCGAGCTGCTGTCGCTGCCCCGCCCGAACCGCCCCGGCTACGCCCTGTCGATCCTGACCGCGGCCCCGCGGCTGCGGTGGGAGCTGCTGGCCGTGCTCTGCGGCGGCCGGGCCTCGCTGCGGTGCTGGCTGGGCAAGCACCACGACAGGCAGGTGCACCCCAACCCCGACGACCGCGACGTCATCGCCCTGGAGTGCCGGCGCTGCGGTCGGGTGCGCGACCCCAAGCAGTACCTGCCCCGCAGGCAACGCCTCGACGACGTCGCCTGGGGCGGCGTGCTCATCACCGGTCGCTGAGGGCGCGCACCCGCTGCTGCCTACCCGGTGCGGGTCGGGACGGGCACGACGAGGCTCTTCGAGGCGAGCCACTCGAGCGCGACGTCCGCGACGGTGCGCCATCCGCTGTCGATCGTGAGCGAGTGGCCGCGCCCCTCGATCTCCTGGTACTCGGTGGTCGATGAGGGGTTGTCCGCGTACAGGCCCAGCACCTCGAGGGTCACGGCCTTCGGCACCGTGTGGTCCTCGGTGCCCGACACCAGCAGGAGCGGGCCGCGCACCGCGGTGTGGGTGTCGACCTTTGCCGGCGACGTCCGGCTGAAGTTCGCCGTCGCGTCCTCGAACAGGGGCAGACCGGGGCCGGGGATCGTCCAGGCCTCGTGCAGGGCGTCGCTCTCCTCCTGCGAGATCGCGTTGCCGAAGCTGTAGCGGAACTGCTTCGCCGACAGCGACACGGTGCGCTTCTTGTTCGCCGGGTTGCCCAGCACGGGGAACCCTGAGCGCAGCTGCGAGAACGGCAGCTTCTTGACGCCCTTGATCGGGGCTGGGTCGATGGCGACCGCGCCGGTCGCCAGGTCGTTCGCGAGCAGCTCCTGGGCGATGAGGCCGCCGAAGGAGTGACCGATGACGATCGGCTTGGTGTCGAGGGTGTCGATGTGGTCGGCGTAGTGGTGGCAGATCTGCTCGATGCCGACGCCGTCGAGCGCCTCGGGGTTCGCCCGGGTGGCCTCGACCGTGTCGGCGTCCCCCGGCCAGCCCGGCGCGCTCGGTTCGTAGCCCTTCGCGGCGAACAGCTCGAGCCACGGCTCCCAGGCTCGAGAGTGGATCCAGAGACCGTGGATGAAGACGACCGGGGTTTTCGCCATGATGCTGCTCCTCAGTGGTGGTGGTGGTGGTGGTGGTGGGTTGGTGCCGAGCCGGGACGGCCTAGAGCTCCTTGGTCAGGCCGCCGTCGATGAGGAAGTCGGCTCCCGTGACGTTGCCGGCGCGACCGCTGGCGAGCAGCAGGACGAGGTCCGCGACCTCCTCGGGCTCGGTGAACCGACCGGTGGAGAAGCCGCCGCCACCCGCGATGATGCGCGCCCGCGCCTCGTCGGACGACACGCCCATGCTCTTCGCGACGGTCGCGGCCACCCCGGTGTCGCCGAGCCACAGCGGCGTCGAGACCGGGCCGGGACTGATCGTGTTGAAGCGCAGGCCCTGCGGGCCGTACTCCTTCGAGAGCGACTTCGACAGGTTCCAGACGGCAGCCTTCGAGGCCGAGTAGTCGACGACCCCCGGGTCGGGGAGGAACGCGTTGACGGAGGCGATGGTGACCACGTTGCCGGAGCCGCGGGCCAGCAGGTGGGGGATGGCTGCGCGGGTGGTGCGCACGGCGGCCATCAGGTTGAGGTTCAGCGTGGCCAGCCAGTCGTCGTCGGAGACCTCGAGGAAGCCCGCGGTGCGCGGCGTCACGGCGCCGACGTTGTTCACGACGATGTCGAGGCCGCCGAAGTGCTCGACCCGGGCGACCAGCTCGGCCGGCCCCTCGGCCGTGGACAGGTCGACCGGCACCGCCATCACGTGGCCGGTGTCGGCCAGGTCGACGAGCTCGGTGCTGATCGTGCGCGACCCGGCGACGACCCGGACGCCTTCGGCGACCAGTGCGCGGGTGACGGCGAGGCCGATGCCCTGGCTCGCGCCGGTGACCACGGCGACCTTCCCGGTGAGGTTGAGCTCCATCCCGCGACGCTAGGGGCAGCGGCGCCGATGTGCCTGTCCCTGGTGCTACCCCCGAGCGGCGAGGCTGGCCAGTGCGTCTGCCGTGGGGGTGCCGGGCTCGGCGTGGTAGAGGAAGATCGTCTGGCCGTCCGTCGCCGTCAGCGGGAGCCGCGCGAACCGCAGCGTGAGCCGGCCGACCTCCGGATGCCGCAGCACGTGGGTTCCCGCGGAGGCCTGCACCACGTCGTTGCGGTCCCACACCTCCCGGAAGTGGTCGCTGCGTTCGGAGATCTCGGCGACGAGCGCGGTCAGCCGCTCGTCGGCACCGCGGGTCCCGGACATCAGCCGGAACAGGGCCACCGACCTCGCGCTCAGTCCCTCCCAGTCCTCGTGCAGCGCCCGTTCGTCCGGGTCGGTCAGCAGCGACAGCAGGCTGTTCACCCCGACCCGGAACGTCGTGCTGAGCGACCGGGCGAGCGGGTTGGTGGCGAGCACGTCGAGGTACCGGCTGTGGACGACGGCGGCGGTGAGCGGCCACGAGTCGATGAGCCACTGGACGCCCTCGGGCACGACGTCCAGGTCACCGCTGCGGGGTTGCAACGGCCTGGCCGCGAGCTCGTGCAGGTACGCGGCCGCGACCTCGTCGAGCAGGAGGGCGCGCGCGAGGGCGTCGAGCACCTGGTCGGAGGGGTGCGACTCGCGGCCCTGCTCGAGCCGCAGGTAGTACTCGGTGCTGATGCCGGCCCGGATCGCCACCTCGTCGCGGCGCAACCCCGCCACCCGTCGCTGCTGGTCCCCGACCCGGACCCCCACGTCCTCGGGGCGCACCAGCTCGCGCCGCGCCCGGAGGTAGTGGCCGAGCTGGCTGTGCGGTGGCATGGCTCAGTCTAGGGGGATGGCGTGCCCGCTCGCCGTGCGCCACGGCGGCCCCAGCGGGTCAGGGTGCGACCACGGCCGGGCCGTGCGCGTCGATGGTGCGCAACGGCGAGAGCCACCCGAACACGGTGGCCACCAAGCCAACTGCCACCACCGCCACCAGGGCCGGCCGGAGCCCGACGACGCCGGCGAGCGCGCTCGCCCCGAGCGCACCACAGGTCCAGCCGATGCCGAACGACAGCATCCGCCCGGCCGTGTTGACCCGGCCCAGCAGCGGCTCGGGCGTGACCTGCTGGCGGTAGGTCATCGAGTTGAGCAGCACGCCCTGGTACGCCACGCCCCACACGACCATCACCGCCACCGCCACCTGCCACCTCGAGGTCATCGCCACGACCACCCCCGCCACCCCGGCGACCGGCAGCCAGAGCAGCGCCAGCCGGTTCGGCGAGGTGAACCGCAGCAGCCGCGGCGTGAACACGGCGACGATGATGCCGCCGACCCCCCACGCCGCGAAGACCAGCCCGAAGCGCCATCCGCTGGTGCCGACGCCGAGGAGCCGGTCGGCGTACGGCACCGAGAGGGCCATGAACCCCGCCCCCGACAGCGACAGCAGGAAACCGACGACCGTCTGGGACCTCACCCCGACGTGCCCCCACAGGAACCGCAGCCCCACGGCGACCTCGGCGAGCAGCACCCGCGGCCGCAGCCGTGGCACCCCCGACCGCTCCGGCGAGAGCCGCGTGCGGATCGTGGCCACGCAGGCCGCCGAGAGCAGGAAGCTCAGCGCGTCGAGGCCGAGCAGCGTGGCGGGGTGCACCACGGCCAGCAGCACCCCGGCCAGCATCGGGATGCCGAGGTCGAGCAGCGCGCCGAACCCCCACAGGGCCGAGTTGGCCGAGCCGATCCGGTCACGCCCCACGATCGCGGGCAGCGCCCCGAAGGCGGCACCGTCGAAGAACACGAACGCCGTCTGGGCGAGGAACCCGGCGACCAGCGCGTGCACCGCCGTCAGCGAGCCGAGCCAGAACGCGATGGGTACCGAGGCGATGGTCACCCCGGCCACCACGTCGGCGATGACCATCACCCGCTGCCGGTCGAGCCGGTCGGACAGCGCCCCCGAGAACAGCCCGAAGAGCAGGTAGGGCACCCCCTCGACCACGGTGATCAGGGCGGTGAGCGACGGGCTGCCACTCAGCCGGTACACGAGGACCGGGAGCGCGACGGCGGTGACCAGCGTTCCGGCGATCGACACCTGGCGGGCCAGCCAGTAGCGCCGGAAGTCGCGGTGGTGACGCAGCGGCACGACGCCGGATGCCGGGCCGTCACCCGGCGACGGCGCCGACGGCCCCGCGGTGGCCGGCTCCGTGGGGCGCGGGCCCCCGCTCACAGCGCGGCCGCGGCGGCCCTGCCCGCGGTCCTCCCGGAGAAGAGGCAGCCCCCGACGAACGTTCCCTCCAGCGCGCGGTACCCGTGCACCCCACCGCCGCCGAACCCGGCGACCTCGCCCGCGGCGTACAGGCCGGGCACCGGCTCGCCCGACGGCCCGAGCACCCGGCCGGACAGGTCGGTGTGCAGCCCACCGAGCGTCTTGCGCGACAGCACCCGCAGCCGCACCGCCACCAGCGGCCCGTACTTCGGGTCGAGGATGCGGTGCAGCGGGTAGGCCCGCTTGGTGACCTTGTCGCCGCGGTAGCGCCGGGCCACCCGGATCGCCGCGACCTGGGCGTCCTTGGTGTAGCGGTTCTCGACCTGGCGGTCGCGCTCGACGACCTGGCGCTCGATGTAGGCCGGGTCGAGTGGGGGCGTCTCGGGTGTCAGGGCGTTCATCTGCGCGACGAGGTCACCGATGGTGGCGGCGGTGAGCCAGTCCTCGCCGTGGTCGAGGAAGGCCTGCACCGACGGGGTGACCTTGGTGATCGGCCGGCGGAGCACCTCGCGGTAGCGCCTCTCGGTGAGGTCGAGGTTCTGCTCCGACCCCGACAGCGCGAACTCCTTACCGGCGAGCGACCGGTTGAGGATGAACCAGGAGTGGTCGAAACCGGTGTGCCGCAAGTGGTCGAGCGTGCCGAGGGTGTCGAAGCCGGGGAGGTAGGGCGCGGGCAGCCGGTTGCCGCGTGCGTCGAACCACATCGAGCTCGGGCCGGGCAGGATGCGGATCGCGTGCCCCGGCCAGATCGGGTCCCAGTTGCGCACGCCCTCGACGTAGTGCCACATGCGGTCGCGGTTGACGACCGAGCCGCCGGCGGCCTCGGTGATCGCGAGCATCCGGCCGTCGACGTGGGCCGGCACCCCGGTGAGCAGGTCGGCCGGCGGGGAGCCGAGCCGCTCGGGCCAGTTGGCCCGCACCAGCTCGTGGTTGCCGCCGATGCCGCCCGAGGTGACGATGACCGCCTGCCCGCCGTACTCGAACTCGCCGACCACCTCGCGGTTGCTCTGCACGCCGCGGGGGGAGCCGTCGGGCGCGAGAACCACGCCGCGCACCCCGGTGACCGCGCCGCTGGTGCGCACCAGCTGGTCGACCCGGTGGCGCGGCCGGTAGAACACCCGCCCGGCGGCGACGTGCTCGCGCACCTTGCGCTCGAACGGCGCCACCACCCCGGTTCCCGTACCCCACGGGATGTGGAAGCGCGGCACCGAGTTGCCGTGCCCGCCGCTGGTGCCGTCGCCGCGCTCGGCCCACCCGACAACCGGGAAGAAGGAGACGCCCAGCCCCTTGAGCCAGGAGCGCTTCTCGCCGGCGGCCCACTCGACGTACGCGCGGCCCCACCTGCGGCCCCAGTGGTCGGGGCCGGGGCTGCCGTCGGGCGCGGTGAGGCGGTCCCAGCCGGCGGTGCCCTCCCAGTCCTGCCAGGCCAGGTCGAACGAGTCGGAGATGCCCATCCGGCGCTGCTCGGGGCTGTCGACGACGAACAGCCCGCCGAGGCTCCACCACGCCTGCCCGCCGAGGTTGGCCTCGCTCTCCTGGTCGAGCAGCACCACCGAACGGCCGGCGTCGGCGAGCTCGCACGTCGCGACGAGACCGGCCAGGCCGGCACCCACGACCACGACGTCGGCATCCATGCAGCGACCCTATGCCCCGGCCACCCACAGCCGGCCACCCTCGACGGAGGTCGTCAGGTGCGACAGGTCGGGCACCACGAGGTCGGCCAGCGGCTCGAGCTCCTCGCGCGGCGTCGTGCCGAGTACCGCGACCAGGGCGCGGCACCCGGCCGCGCGTCCCGCGCGCAGCCCGGCGACGGCATCCTCGACGACGACGCAGTCGGCCGGGTCGACGCCGAGCCGGTGCGCCCCCTCGAGCCACGGGTCGGGCCACGGCTTCCCGCGCCCGACGTCGGAGGCCGTGACGACGACCGGCGGGTGGGTCAGCCCGGTAGCGGCGATGCGGGCCTCGGCGAGGTCGCGGGTTCCGGAGGTGACGATGGCCGTCGGCACGCCGCCCGCGGCGAGCGCGGCGAGCAGGTCCGCGGCACCGGGCAGCACGACGATGTCGTCGACGTCGGCCACCTCGATGTCCCTGATCCGCTCGAACGCGGCGGCCCGCTCGGCCTCGGGGAGCAGCGCCTCGATGACCCCCGCGGCGGGGATGCCGTGGAAGCCCAGCAGCCTCACGGGGTCGACCCCGTACTCGCCGCACCACCGGATCCACGACCGCTCGACGGCGGCGATCGAGTCGATGAGGGTGCCGTCGAGGTCGAGCAGCACTCCCGCGAACGGCGCGTCGAACGGGGCGCGCGGCGGCGCGGCGGACGACGGGAGGGGGATGACCGGCATGCCGCTCAGCCTAGGTTCCCGCGGCGACCGACCCGGCGCCGGTCACCGGCCGAGCAGCTCGCACAGCCGCATCGCGTTCGCCACGGCGTACCCGAACTGGTCGTTGTTGAAGTAGCCGTACACCCGGTGCCCGGCGCCCTCCCACTCGAGCAGCCGGTCGGCCCACCAGCGCAGGTCGTCTTCGGTGTAGGAGCCGGCGTACAGGTGCTCGCCGCTCGGACCGTGCCAGCGCACGTAGACCAGGTCGCAGGTGGCCCGCAGCACGCACGGCAGGTGCGCGCCGCTCATCACGACGTAGGCGGAGCGGTGCCGCTCGAGGATGCCGAACACGGTCTCGTCGAGCCACGACGGATGCCGGAACTCGACCGCGGTGCGCACGCTCGCGGGCAGCTGCGCGAGGGCGTGGTCGAGCCGGGCGTCGTCGCGCTCCATGCTCGGCGGCAGCTGGAGGAGAAGGGGGCCGGCGCGGTCGCCGAGCAGCCGCATCCCCCGCTCGATGATCTCCGACCAGCGCTCGGGTGCGTCGAGGCGTTTGGCATGGGTCAGGGCCCGCGGCGCCTTGACCGTCATCTCGAACCCGGCGGGCAGCCGGTCGTGCCACCCGGCGAACGCGGTGTCCCGTGGCCAGCGGTAGTGGCTCGCGTTGAGCTCGACCGTGCCGAGCCGCTCGGCGTAGAACTCCAGCCAGCGCCGCCGGGCCACCCCCTTCGGGTAGAACGGCCCGGCCCAGCTGTCGTAGGTCCACCCCGACGTGCCCACGAGGATCGTCACCCCGGCATCCTGCCGCGCGCCGGGGCACCGTCGGCCGGTGCGCGACCGACGACTCTCGGGCGCACCCGGCGGGACCGGTCTCAGGGTCGACCCTGAGTGCCGGCGCCCGGTCTGGGGGTCGATCCCCGGACGACCCCTGATGTGGTCGGTGCCGGGCTGCGCCACGGTAGGTGGATGACGACTCGTGCCGGCGCCGTGACCAGGTTCGCCCTGGCCGCTGGCGCGGCCGTGGCGCTGGTCGCGCTGGTGCTCCCCCGCGCGAGCGGGGCGCAGTGGCACGACATCGCCGGCGCCCTGTCGCGCCCGTCGGCCGCGCAGCTGGCCGCCCTGGGCGTGCTGTGGCTCGCCGGTCTGTGGGTGCACACCCCCTCGCTGACGGCAGCCTTGCCGGGCCTGTCGCACCGGCGGGCCCTGCTGCTCAACCTCAGCGGGTCGTTCGTGTCGAACCTGCTGCCCCTGGGCGGGGCCGCCGGCACCGTCGTCAACTGGCGGATGGCGCGCACGTGGGGGTTCAGCTCCGGTGCCTTCAGTCGGTGGGCGGTGGTCACCAACCTGGCTGACACCGTCGTCAAGCTCGCGCTGCCGGGAGTCGTGCTGTGCTGGTTCGCGTTCGGCTCGACGGCCCCACCGCGCACGGTCGGCACGGCCGCGGCGGTCGGGGCGGGCCTGCTCGTCGTCAGCGTGATCGGTGTCGCCCTGGTGGCCCGCGACGACCGGGCACTGCGCCGGGCGGGCCGGTGGGCCGACCGGGCCGCGGTGCGGGTCCGCGCCATCCCCCGTGCACCGGAGGGGTACGGCGAGCGGGCCGCACGGTTCCGCTCGGACTCGGCGCGGCTGGTCCGCGACGGCTGGGGCCGGATGCTCGGCGGCAAGCTCGGCTACGCCGCGCTGCAGGCGCTCCTGCTCTGGGCCTGCCTGCGGGTGGTCGGGGGCCCGGTCGCGCCCCTCGTCGTCGCGTCGGCCTTCGTCGTCGAGCGCGTGCTCTCCATGGTCGTCGTGACCCCGGGGGCCACCGGTGTCGTCGAGGTCGGGATGGCGGGGGTGCTCGGTGCGCTCGGGGCGCAGCCCGCCGCGGCCGCCGCGGGAGTGCTGCTCTACCGCGGGCTCGTCGTCGGCATGGAGGTGCCCGTCGGTGGGCTGGCACTGCTCGGGTGGTGGGTCGGCCACCGGCGGGCGGGTAACCGCCTCCCGGACACCGGCGCCCGACCCCGCGTGGGCACCCCGATGGCCGTCGGGTGACGTGAGGGCACCTCGCCGCGAGACCGAGGCTCGGAGCGACGGTCGGCATCCCGCTCGCGAACCGGGCCGGTGGTGCAGGCACCCGACCTAGGGTGGTGCGCATGCCCGAGCCCACGAGCGAGCCGTCGACGACGTCGCCGGCTCCGCGTGCGTCGGGGACGGAACCGGTGGGGCGCCCGCGCACCGCGGTGCTGAGCGCCACCGTCGCGGTGGTCGCCCTGGTCGGTGGGTGGACCTGGGCCGCCGCGGTGCAACCCGGGGGCTTCGACGCGCGCGCCGAGTCGATCAGCGCCCTCGCGGCCTCGGCGACCCCTCACCGCTGGATCATGACGACCGCCCTCGTGCTCACCGGGCTGGCCCACCTGGTGACCGCGTGGGCCCTGGTGCCGGCCCGCCGCACCGGGCGGGTGCTGCTCGCCGCCGGCGGCGTGGCCACCCTGGCGGTCGCGGCGTTCCCGCTCCCGTCGCGCACCGGCTCGTCGGCGCTGCACACCACCGCCGCGACGCTGTCGTTCGCCCTGCTCGCCGTGTGGCCGTGGTTCGCGGCACGCCCGCACGGGCCCGTCGCCCTGCAGCGGCGGGTGGCCCGGCCGGCCGCCGGGGTGCTCGTCGCGGCCGTCGCCTCGCTCGCCATCGACCTGGGCGGCACGGGGTTCGGCGTGCACGAACGGGTGGTCGCCTTCCTCACCGTGGCGTGGCCGCTCGTGACCGCGGTCAGCACCTGGTGGTGGGCCGGGCACCGGGTCGGCTCACGGCGCGCGCGGCACGTGCTCGCCGTCGTCGGGTTGGTCGTCGCCTGCGGGGTGGCCGGCACCTCGGCGACGGCCATCGCCCCGGCCACCGCGGAGACCCGGCACTACCAGGCGAGCGTGGCGCTCGACCCGAACCCGCTGCGCAGCGGCGAGCTCGTCGCGACCACGGCCTTCGGCGACCTGCGGCTGGAGTTCCAGGGGGTCGCGCCCGGCATCCGGGCGGTCCCGCAGGTGAAGGCCAACATCGCCGAGGTGCTCTCGCGTCCGGGCGTCAGCCTGGCCACCCTGCGGCCGGGCCCCGAGGAGCTGAGTGGGGCGATCCGCGACGTCGCCCAGGCCGTGATGCTGCGCTTCGCGCTCGGTGCGCTCGCCGTCGTCGCCGTGGTGCTCGGCGGGTACGCCGTGCTGCGCCGGCGCCGCCCGCCGGTCGCCCTCGTGGTGGCCGGCCTCGTGGCGTGGCTCGCGTCGACGGCCATCACCGCTGCCGCGCTCTACACGACCTACCAGCCCGGCCGGCAGGAGACGTTCACGTCGACCGGGGTGCTGGGCACCCTCCAGCGCAACCAGGGCATCCTCAGCGACGTCGAGACCCGGGCCACCCAGGTGGCGCCGTACCTGCGCAACCTCATCGCCCTGTCGACGGCGCTGCAGCAGAAGTACCAGGCGGCGCCCCTGCAGAGCGACACCTCGCTGCGCGTGCTGCTCGTCAGCGACATCCACGCGGGCAACCAGTACGACCTGATGCGCACCATCGTCACGGAGGAGGGCATCGACGTCGTCGTCGACGCCGGCGACCTCGTCAACTTCGGTACGGTCGAGGAGGCCGAGGCCACCGGCCTGTTCACCGGGATCGCCTCGGTCGGCGTGCCGTACCTCTTCGTTCGGGGCAACCACGACGCCAACAGCGCGACCGACACCGCCCTGCTCGACCGGCTCGCCCGCATCCCCAACGTGACCCTCCTGCAGGACGGAGCGGGTGACTACACCGAGGTCACCGTGCACGGCGTGCGGATCGCCGGCTTCAACGACCCGCGGTGGTTCGGCGACAGCGGCACCGGGTCGCCCGCCAAGCAGGCGCCGGCCCGGGCGGCCTTCAGCGCGGCGTATGCCGGCCTGCCGACTGCCGACCTCGTCGTCGGTCACGAGCCGTGGGCCGTGGAGGGCCTCCCCGGAGGGGTGCTCGTGAACGGGCACATGCACTCGGTCGACCTCGAGGGCAACCGGGTGCAGGCCGGTACCTTCACCGGTGGGGGCCCCTTCACCCACTTCCTCGCCGACAGCGGTGGTGAGGAGCTGATCGGCCAGCCGTCGGCGTTCGACGTGCTCACCTTCGGCACCGACTGCCGGCTCGCCACGCTCACCCGCTACCGGTTCCGCGACGTCATCGAGGGCCGGCCGGCCTACGACGACGTGTCGCTGGTCAACGGGCGCCGGGTCGACGGGCGCGAGGCCGACCCGGCCCGCACCTGCTCGGTCGACGCCCCGTTCACCACGGCGGCGGTGCCGACGGCCACCACGGCAGCGAGCCCACCGGCATCCCCCTGATGCCCGTCGTCGCGACGTGGGCTCAGCCCTTGAGGTCGGGGAACATGTCGTCGCGCCACTCGGTGCCCTCGGCGCCCTCGGGCACGCCGTCGGCACCGGCCAGCTGCTCCTCGCGGGCCCGCAGCTCGACCCGGCGGATCTTGCCCGAGATCGTCTTCGGCAGGTCCGAGAACTCGAGTCGCCGCACGCGCTGCCACGGCTGCAGGTTCTCCCGCGCGTACTTCAGGATCGAGCGTGCGGTCTCCTCCGTGGGCTCGTGACCGGGCGCGAGCACGACGTACGCCTTCGGCACCGCCAGGCGCACGGCATCCGGGGCGGGAACGACGGCCGCCTCGGCGACCGCGGGGTGCTCGATGAGCACCGACTCGACCTCGAACGGGCTGATCTTGTAGTCGCTGGCCTTGAACACGTCGTCGGTGCGCCCGACGTAGGTGATCCAGCCGTCCTCGTCGCGGGTGGCCACGTCGCCGGTGTGGTACCAGCCGCCGGCCATCGCCTCGTCGTTGCGGGCGCTGTCGCCCTGGTAGCCGGTCATCAGCGGCAGCGGGTGCGCGCCGAGGTCGAGGCAGAGCTCGCCCTCGCCGACGCCGTCGACGCGCTCGTTGGTCAGCGGGTCGACCAGCACCACCGGCACGCCGGGGAGCGGCCGGCCCATCGACCCCGGCTTCAGCGGTGAGCCGGGGGTGTTGCCGACCGCGGCGGTCATCTCGGTCTGACCGTAACCGTCACGCAGGTCGAGCCCCCACGCCCGGCGCACCTGCTCGATGACCTCGGGGTTCAGCGGCTCGCCCGCACCGACCACCTCGCGCAGCACGCCCGGGCCCCCGGACAGGTCGGCGTTGATCAGCATCCGCCAGACGGTCGGCGGGGCACAGAAGCTGGTGACCTCGTTCCGGCGCAGCACGTCGAGCAGCAGCCCGGCGTCGAAGCGCGCGTACGAGAGCACCACGATCGTCGACTCCGCGATCCAGGGCGCGAAGAAGCAGGACCACGCGTGCTTGGCCCACCCCGGGCTGGAGAGGTTGAGGTGCCGGTCGCCGGGGCGCAGCCCGAGCCAGTACGTCGTCGACAGGTGCCCCACCGGGTACGACACCTGGGTGTGCTCGACGAGCTTCGGCCGGGCGGTCGTGCCCGAGGTGAAGTACAGGAGCAGCGGGTCGCCCGGTGCGGTTCCCGGGTGCGGCAGCGGCTCGACGTCGGCGGCGTACGCGTCGTGCAGGTCCGCCCACCCGTCGGCCGGCCCCACGCTGACCCGCACGAGGGCGGCATCCAGCTCGGTGAACTTCGCGGTCTGGTCGGGGGTGGTGACGACCGCCCTCGACCCGCTGCGGGCCACCCGGTCGGCCAGGTCGGCGGCCCCGGCGGCCGTGGCGGTCGGCACGATGACCGCGCCGATCTTCATCACCGCGAGCATGACGTCCCAGAGCTCGACCTGGTTGCCGAGCATGAGCAGCACCGGGTCGCCCCGGCCCACCCCGCGGTCGAGCAGCCACCGGCCGACCCGGTCCGAGCGCGCGGCCATCGCGTCGAAGCTGATCTCCTCGCTCGTGCCGTCCTCGCCGACGACGACGAGCGCCGGCCCGTCGTTGCCGCGGGCGATCGCGTCGAACCAGTCGACGCCCCAGTTGAACTGCTCGCCGACGTCGGGCCAGGCGAACTGCTCGAGCGCCTCCTCGTGGCGGCCCCTCAGGGAGATCAGCAGGTCACGTGCCTCGCGGTACCGCTGCGTCGCGCTCATCCCCGCATGCTCCCACCGCGGGGCCCGCCGTGGAACCTAGGGGCGCACGGTGGCACGCTGGGCGACGTGCGCCTTGGGCCGGTCGCCGCAGCTGAGCGCGGCATCGGGCAGCGCCTCGGTCACGACGTCGACGACGAGCCGTTCGGGCAGCGGGTCGCGGCCGAGCACCTCGACGGTGGTGCGGTTCCCCTCGACCTCCACCGTGCCCGGCACGGCGTCGTCGGCGGATGCCGGGCCACCCGACTCGAGCGCCGCGACGAGCGCGGCCTGCACGGCCGGCTCCCACCGGGTGCTGCCCCGCAGGTGCGCCGGGTCGGTGCGGCCCTGCTGGTGGGCTCGGACCACCTCCACCGCGCTCTCGGGGTCGAGCCGGCCGAAGCAGGCACCGTCGGGCAGCGACAGCAGCGTGCCGGCGAACCGGTGCCCGCCCAGGTGCGTGCACTCCCACACCTGCTCGGGAAGGGCCCGGGCCAGGGTGGTCACGATCGGGCGGCCACGCACCGCGCAGCAGGCGTCGCGCACGCCGTGGGTGCACACGAGCACCATCGGCTCGGCCTCCTCCTGGCTCGCCGACAGATCGTCGCCCAGGGCGCGGGCGGCGTCGAGCAGGTCGGCGGGCGTGCGCCAGGTGCCGCGCACCCAGGTGCGGCGCACCGTGTCGACGGCGTACCAGTGGTGCTCCTCGGCCCCCGGGGCGCGACGGCCGGGGCGACGCACGAGCAGCACCCTGCCCCCGAGGGACGCGGCGCGCTCGTCGACCTCGGCGCCGACCGGCCCGAGCAGCGGCTCGGTGTCCATCGGCTTCTTCGCCCACGGGCCCTGGTGCTCGACGAGCAGCCAGCGCGACGCGACCGGGGCGGTGCCGGCCTGCGGGTCACCGCGCTGCAGCGATGCGACGGAGCAGCGCGAGGGATCGGTCGGGGCCACCCCGCGATGCTATGCGAGGTGGACTCGGCCGAACGCGGGTGGTCAGGAGTCGCTGGAGAGGATGCGCACGTCCCACGGCCCGAGCGGCAGGCTCTCGCCCGGCCGGTAGCCCTCGCCGGTGAGCAGGTCGGTCACGGGGGTGGCCGGCTGGGCGGCGGCCGGCGCCCAGCCCCAGTTGTGCACCACGTGGAGCCGGCCCGCCTCGGTGCTGCTGCTGGCCACCGTCACCGAGGCGTCCGTCGTCCAGCCGCCCACGGGCGACGGCACCAGCCAGCGCACGAGGGCGGCCGCGAGCTCCTGGTCGGGGACGGTGCCGACCACCGTGATCCGCCCGGCGCCGACCGGCCGGGTGGTCACGGCGGCCCACCGACCCAGGTGCGGGTGGTCGTACGTCGCCAGCGCCTCGGCGCCGTCGAGCACGAGACCCTCGGCGAAGGTCGTGCCGGAGCCGGTGAGGGTTCCGGTGACCGGGACCGGCTCCGGCAGCGTCGACGTCTCCTCGAACCACGTGCCGGCGGCGGCGCCGAGGCGGGCCGGTGCGCGCTCGGTGCGGACCAGCCCCTCCGCGTCGCCGTAACCGGTGCGTGGTCCGATCACGAGGTGTCCACCGACCCGGGCGTACTCGGCGAGGTGGTCGAGGTCGTCGCCCGTGGCCGTGAACAGTGCGGGTACCACGAGCACGGGGACGCGGTCG
>Ga0157369_10003370_pt1 | contig 18981 bp, 17 predicted proteins | sample C25metaG_FD_113461 | JGI IMG/M metagenome (GOLD analysis project Ga0157369, IMG submission 113461) | Corn rhizosphere microbial communities from Kellogg Biological Station, Michigan, USA - C2-5 metaG | ecosystem: Host-associated > Plants > Roots > Rhizosphere > Soil | place: USA: Michigan... | reverse complement strand
CTGTCACCGAAGTCGCGCAACGCGCGCGCGGCAAACACACAGTTCAGCGGATTGAGCGCCCGTCCTGGCGCCCCGGCTACTTCGTCCATCGAAGCACCCATGGGTCCATAGCACTTATGACTTTGGTGTAGCATACGCTACATGCTCGTAAAGATCTCCACTTGGCTGATGCTGGTGGTGTCGCTGCCAGGACGCAGCCAGACGCCCCGCATGCGGTTGTGGCGAGCGCTCAAGGGGGCCGGCGCGGCGATGCTGCGCGACGGCGTGTACCTGCTGCCCGCTGGCGATGTAGCGCGGGCGCTTTTCAAGGCTCAGGTCGGCGAGGCAAACCGCGCCGGCGGCAGCGCGCACGTGGTGCCGTTCACCTCGACCGATCCCAAGCAGGAAGCCGAACTGCGCAGTGCCTTCGATCGTACCCGAGCTTATACGCAAGGACTCGAACGCTTGGAGGTCTTGCGCCGCGAGTTGCGGAAACTCACTGAAGCCGAGGCGCGCAAGCGACTCACCGCGTCCCGGCGCGAGCTGGAAGCGGTGGCCGCGATCGACTTCTTTCCTGGCGCGGCCCGGGCGCAGGTGGAGACCGCGCTGGCCGACGCCGAACACACCCTCAATGCACAGTTCGCGCCCGACGAACCACAGGGAAAGAAAACGGCGATTCCACATCGTCGCCTGCAGGATTACCGCGGGCGTGTGTGGGCCACTCGCCGGCACCTGTGGATCGACCGCGTCGCCTCGGCTTGGCTGATCCGTCGTTTCATCGATTCACGCGCGCAATTCCGCTGGCTGAAGAAACCGACCGATTGTCCCAAGCGCGCAGTGGGGTTTGATTTCGACGGCGCCGAGTTCAGCCACGTCGGTGCGCGCGTGACCTTCGAGGTCCTGGCCGCCAGCTTCGGCCTCGATCGCGATCCGTGCCTGGAACGGCTGGGGCGCCTGATCGGTTACCTGGACATCGGCGGCGTACCCGTGGCCGATGCCGCCGGCTTCGCCAGCGTCATGGCGGGTGCGCGTGCCCGCCACGGCGAGGACGACAACGCGCTGCTGGCAGACATGTCGACCGTGCTCGACTGCCTGTATGCGGCCTATTCCGCAACGGAAGGAGACTCACCATGAACGCTCGCATTTCGCACCTCTCGGCACGGTGCTCGTGGACGTTGTTCCTCATCGCGGGACTGGCCCTCGCATGCGGTTCCGCCGTCGCCGCTTCGCTGGATGCTGCGGCGATCGGCAAGGCCGCTGGTACGAAGGCAACGGTTCAAAATGACGGTGTAGTGAAAATCGGCTGGAGCCGCAGCGACGTGCCGGTCACGGTGGACGGCATGCGGCTGCCGCCCGCCGCGGGCCTGGGTTCCTGGGCCGCATTCGCGCCGATGGGCAACCAGGCAATGGTGATGGGTGACACGGTGGTGTTCCAGGATGAAGTGGACGCGGCAATGGATGCCACGTTCGCGCATGGCCTCCACGTCACCGGTTTACACAATCACTTCTTCTACGACCAGCCCAAGGTGTACTTCATGCACATTGAGGGCGAGGACTCCGCGACTGCACTCGCTTCCGACGTGAAGGCCGTGTGGGATGCGATCAGGGCGGTGCGCGCGGCGCACCCGCAACCTGCTGAAAGGTTCGGCGGCGGGACATCGAAACCCGGCAAGCTCGACACCGATGCGCTCGCCAAGATCGTGGGCCATCCGGCGGAGGCCAACAATGGCTCACCAAAGATCACCATCGGTACTACGGGCCACATGCGTGACGCAACGATCGGCGCGTCGATGGGCCTGACCACCTGGGCGGCCTTCAGCGGCAGCGACCAGTTCGCGGCGATGGACGGCGATTTCATCATGCGCACCGACGAGGTGCAGCCGGTATTGCGTGCGTTGCGCAAGGAGGGCATCCATATCGTCGCCTTGCACAACCACATGATCGGTACGCAGCCAGACTTCTATTTCACCCATTTCTGGGGCAAGGGCAAAGCCGCCGACCTGGCACGCGGATTTCGCGCCGCGCTGGATGCGCAAGCCGTGGTCGCCAACCATTGATTTCTTTTTGAGTGGATGAAAACAATGGACTCGCCCTCGCAATGGAGCGACACCGTATCGGTGCGCGAAGCGACGCGCGTCTGGGTCAAGGTGGGCTTGATGAGTTTCGGCGGGCCGGCCGGACAGATTGCGGTGATGCATCGAGAGTTGGTGGAAACGCGCCGCTGGATCAGCGATGCACGTTTCCTGCACGCGCTAAACTATTGCATGCTGCTGCCTGGTCCCGAGGCGACGCAGCTTGCGATCTACATCGGCTGGATGCTGCACCGGACGTTGGGCGGCCTGATCGCGGGCATCCTGTTCGTGCTGCCCGGGTTCGTCACCATCCTCGCTCTCAGCATCGTGTACGCACTGTACGGGCAGGTGCCGTGGATCGTGGCGATCTTCTTCGGCCTCAAGGCCGCTGTGCTCGCGGTGGTGATCGAAGCGGTGCTGCGGATCGGCCGCAAGGCGATCAAGAACCGCATCATGCTGGCAATCGCGTTGCTTGCCTTTATCGCCATTTTCTTCTTCCGGGTGCCGTTTCCACTGATCGTGCTGGGCGCCGGTTTGATCGGACTGCTGGGACGCTGGTGGATGCCGCACAGTTTTCCGGCGCCAAGTTCAGCCGCCGCGGATGCCTCGTCGGGTTACCTGATCGATCGCCTGCTCGGGCGCGGCGAGCTGCGCCATACCAAGCCTTCGATTGCGCGCGCCGTGCGCGTGCTGCTGGTCTGGCTCGTGATCTGGTGGTTGCCGGTGCTGGCGATCATCGGGATGTTCGGCGTGCAGAGCGTGCTGGCGCGCGAAGGCATTTTCTTCAGCCAGGCGGCGATGGTCACCTTCGGTGGCGCCTATGCGGTGCTGGCCTACATCGCACAACGTGCGGTAGGTGGTTTCCACTGGATCTCGGCAGGCCAGATGCTGGATGGGCTGGCGCTGGCCGAAACCACGCCGGGCCCCCTGATCATGGTGGTGCAATTCGTGGCTTTCCTCGGAGCCTACTTCCACCAGAGCGGCCTGTCGCCGATGGCGGCCGGCGTGATTGGTTCGATTCTCACCACCTGGGTGACGTTTGCGCCGTGCTTTCTCTGGATATTCCTTGGTGCGCCTTACATCGAAGCCCTGCGGAGCAATCGTGCACTGCACGCGGCGCTCTCCGGCGTAACGGCAGCCGTGGTGGGCGTGGTGTTGAACTTGTCGGTCTGGTTCGCGTTGCACACATTGTTCGGCAAGACCCAAGCCGTGCACTATGGTTGGCTGGCCTTCGACTGGCCGCAATGGCAAACAATTCACCTCGCCGCCGCGGTGCTGGTGGGTGCTGCGTTGCTGGCAATGTTGCGCTTCAGGATCGGGATGGGCTGGACTTTGCTGGGGAGTGCGGTCGCCGGTGCCGCGAGCCTCGCGCTGCGCGTGGCCTGAGAATCGTCGTACCGCGTTCACTCGTGCCGGTGTTGGTGATGGATGTCCGGGTAATGCGGATGGCTGTGCGTCAGCGGCGCATGGGTGTGCTCATGGGTATGCGGTTCGTGACCGTTCCAGTCGAAATCGTGCGTGTGTTGGTGGTGTTCATCGTGTACGTGGCGATGCGTGTGGGTGATCGCCTCATGGGTATGCAGGTGTTCATGGCGTTCGGTCAGGTGCAACCACACGCCCGTGCCCATTAAAACGGCAGCCAGCCGGAATATCCACGAGGCGTGTTCTCCGGACGCCAGGATCGCGATCGCCGCGCCGATGAACGGTGCGGTGGAGAAATAAGCGCCCGTGCACGCCGAACCCAGTCCTCGCAAGGCGAGCACGAACAACACCAGGCTAATGCCATAGCCGAGCAAAGAGGGGCATCGCGGGCAGCCGCGCCCCCAGCATCAACGCGATCACAACATTGACGATGCCCGCGACCAATCCTTTCAGTCCGGCAACGAACAGCGCATCCAATGCCGACACTTCGCGTGTGAAGTTGCTTGTCCAGCGCCCAGCACAAGCAGGCGCCCGCGATCAGCAATGCGCCCCACCCTAGGTGCGCGCCCTGCGCCGAACCGGGCAGCACCAAAAGCATCGCACCGGCGAAGATCAGCAGCAGCACGACGCGGCGATCGGTGTTTTCGCGGAACACGATCCACGCCAGCAATGCGGTTAATACCGCTTCCAGGTTCAGCAACAGCGAAGCCGTGGCCGCGGGTGTGCGCGTCAAGCCCAGCATCAGCGCCAACGGGCCAAGTACGCCGCCGACGCCGATCGCGAGCAACAGCCAGAACCATTCCTTTCTGGCCATCGGTGCAACGTGCCAGCCGCGATCCCGAGTGATACGAACCAAGCCCAAGCCCAAGTCCAAGCCCAAGCCCAAGCCCAAGCCCAAGCCCAAGCCCAAGCCCAAGCCCAAGCCCAAGCCCAAGCCCAAGCCGATGCTGCTGCCCAAATACAGTAGGCCTGCCAGCATTGCCGGCGAGAGATCGCGCAACAGTGTTTTGGCCAGCGGCGTGCCGGCGCCAAACAGCAATGCGGCGCCCAATGCGGCGGCAATAGATGGTGAGGGAACGAGGCGACGCATGAGCACAGGCTAATCCGAAATCGAGCGGACCTCGCATCGCTATGTCTGCTTTCCAGTGCCCGCGGCGAACTTCACGAACGTCAGTTTGGGGTCGGTTTCCGCCGATAGACGTGGATCCACGGCTGATCATATTGGTTGGCGGGCTGATCACCGTCGATCGGTCGTATGATGCATTCGATCCGGTGCACGCACCTGCGCGCACCGAACAAGTTGATCACTCCAACCGATCAACCATGATCACCGCACCGGACCCTGATCAGGGAGAAGCCACCGGCTGGGAACGGCCAAAACCTGCCGGTCACTACAGAGTCGCCCGATAACGGCCGCTGGAGGTCACCAAAGCGCTCCCATATGCTCCTTAGCGCTACACCAATCAAAAGCTGATACCTCGCTAGCGAGTTCTTAACCGCCGGCATGATTTCTTCGAGCGCGAGTACGCCGCCACTCGAAGGGGAATCCATGCACGACGCACTCGCATCTTCACAGCTCGGTGCCCCACCGTCGTTCAGATCCTGGTCGGATCACGTGCTGGCACTTGTCGATGACCAGATCGAACGCAGCGGTGAGATGGACGTTCTGCGACTTGCCGAGGCGCTCGCTGACGTGACGCACTGGCCTTCGTGTCCGCATGTGTACGGTATGGCCGAGGGCGATGCGTTGTCCTACCAGCGCACACCGATCACACACCGTGGCGCTGCCTACGAGGCACTGCTGATCCTGTGGCCGCCCGGCCACGCCACACCTATTCACGACCACGCGGGGTTGTGGGGTCTGGAACTGGTCCTGGATGGCGTACTGGAGGTCGAAACCTATGCACTCTCACCACACCACGATCCGCAACTGACGTCCGAGGGAACCGTAGTGCTTGGCGAGGGGGACCATGCCTCCTTCTCGGGCGTGCGCCACGCACATCGTTGTCGCAATTTCTCCCTGCGGAAGCCGGCGCTGACCCTACACATCTATGGCGGTGTACTGGATGCTTACCGTTGCTTCCATCTGGAAGATGCTGGTCGCTGGCTGAGTGCCGTGCATTGCACGGACAGAGCTCCCGCGCTCACCTGAGCATTCCATAATTGAGACTTTAACCCCGGATTCGGGATCTGACCGGATTCGCGAAGCAGTGTCCGCCCCACGGAGAAGTGTCGTATGGCCAAGATTGTGATCATCGGTGGTGGGGCGGCCGGCGCCGCCGTTTTCGGCGCTCTGCTCCACCACGGCTCGGCGCACGACGTCGAATGGATCACGGGCGCCGGGGCATACGGCCGCGGCGTGGCCTATGCCACGCCCGACCCGCACCACCTGCTGAATGTGCGCGCCACTGGCATGGCGCTGTACTCTGATTCGGACGAGGATTTCCTGACGTTCGCGGCGAAGCACCTGCCGAGTGTCGCTGGCACGGACTTCCTGCCGCGCCAGCTGTTCGGCGATTTCATCGATAGCCAATTGCAGACGCGGATCGCGTCGGCCCGCCGGCAGGGAAGGCACTTTTCACTGCATTCGCAGGAAGCGGTGAGCATCGTGTCGCACGATGGTGGCTTTTGTATTGGACTGGCCGACTCCACAACACTGAGCGCGACCGCAGTGGTGCTCGCGCTAGGCGCCTTGGCGCCTCGTCCATTGCGCGCGGTCAGTGCCGATGCTCTCGCCAGCGGCGCCTACGAACTCGATCCGTGGCGCTTACTGCAGCGTACTCAAGCGCCCCGTCGACTATTGGTGATCGGAACTGGATTGACCGCGGTCGACACTTTGCTCTCGGCGTCACGCCATTGGCCGAAGGCAGAACTGATCGCCGTCTCGCGTCATGGCCAGCTACCCTTCGTGCACGCTCCATTGCCGCTGGAGCCCTACGCACAGCAGCAAGACTTCAATGATTCGTTGCTGGCCTGTTCCGGCACGGCGTCGATGCTGCGCCTACTACGCACTGCCTTACGGTCATCGCCGCAGGTCAGCTGGCGCAGCGTGATCGATGGCATGCGCCCGATCAATGCCAGGCTCTGGCAGGGCCTGACGCTGGCCCAGCGCAAGCAGTTTCTGCATCACCTGCGCTGGTTGTGGGAGGCCGCACGCCATCGGACGGCTCCACAGATCGCGCAGTCCATCCAGCAGTTGTTCGACGAAAGCCGCTTGCGGGTCCATGCGGCGCGCGTACTTTCGGTCGACGGAAACAGGCCTCTCGAGGTCACCGTGCGTGCCCGAACCAGTCAGATCCAGTCGACGCTGGAGGCCGACCTCGTAGTGCAGGCCACCGGTCTCGACACGGCGGCGGCCTACACGGAGCATTCGTTGCTTTCGCAATTGCTGCAGGATGGGTTGGCCGTGGCCGATCCATTGCAGCTCGGCGTGGCCGCGCAGCCAGATGGGCGGCTGCTCGACGCGCACGGTAACCCTCAGCCTAACCTCTATGCGATCGGCTCGCTGTTGCGCGGCAACTTGTGGGAGTGCACTGCGATGCCGGAGATCCGTGCCGCTGCGCAGGTACTGGCCCAGATGTTGGCGTCGGGTGCGTCGGCACCCCCGGTATCGACCGGCGACGCACCAACCAGTGATGTGCCGCCTCCCTCGCGAGATGACAAGGTCGTCCCTTTCACGCGGCATAACGACATGGCATTTGGCGAATTCACGACATGATGGGCAAACGCTAGGCTGGCTATTCACTTTCATCAGCGGAGGTCGCCATGAAGAAGGCATGGTTCCTGGTTGTCTTGGCTGGCTCGCTCGTTGCGAGCACCGCACTCGCCAAGGATGTCACCCTGCTCAATGTCTCCTACGACCCGACCCGCGAGCTCTATCAGGACATCAACCGTGCGTTCACCGCGCAATGGAAGGCCGAGCATGGCGGTGACATCACCATCCAGATGTCACATGGCGGCTCCGGCAAGCAGGCAGGCTCGGTAATCAACGGCTTGCCCGCCGACGTGGTCACCCTGGCGTTGGCGTCTGACATCGATGCGATCTCCGATCACGGCCTGATCGCGAAGAACTGGCAGCAACGCCTGCCAGACAATGCGGCACCCTATACCTCGACCATCGTGTTCCTGGTGCGTAAGGGCAACCCCAAGCACATCAGAGATTGGCCGGACCTGATCAAGCCAGGGGTACAGGTCATCACGCCCAATCCGAAGACCTCCGGTGGCGCACGCTGGAATTTCCTTGCTGCCTGGGGCTATGTCCTGCAGCAGCCCGGCGGCACCGAGGCCAAGGCACGCGCGTTCGTGCACACGCTGTTCCAGCACGTGCCTGTGCTGGATACCGGCGCGCGCGGCGCCACCAATACGTTCGTGCAGCGCGATGTCGGCGATGTCCTTATCGCTTGGGAAAACGAAGCGCTCCTGGCACAGAAGGAATTCGGCAAAGGCACGTTCGAGATCGTGGCGCCATCGGTCAGCATACTGGCCGAGCCGCCCGTCGCGGTGGTCGACGCCAACGTGGCGAAAGATGGCAACCGCGCAGTGGCCGAGGCGTATCTGAAGTTCCTGTACACACCGCAGGCCCAGGCAATCGAAGCACGCAACTTCTATCGACCGCGCCTGCCAGCGGTAGCTGCCCAGTACGCCAGTGAATTTCCCAAGGTGAAGACGTTCACCATTGACCAGGTGTTCGGTGGCTGGCGCAAGGCGCAGGCGAAGTTCTTCGCCGATGGCGGCATCTTCGACCAGATCGGCCCGGGTAGTTAACTGATGGGAACGCGAAGACGGGTCCTTCCGGGGTTCGGGCTCAGCCTGGGATACGCACTGGCGTATCTCGGGCTGGTCGTGTTGCTACCCTTGGTGGCATTGGCTTGGAAGGCGAGTGGCATCGGCGCGGCCGGACTGCTGCACCTGCTGGCCGCGCCGCGCACACAGGCCGCGCTCAGGCTCAGCTTTGGGGGCGCGCTGCTCGCCGCGCTGGTGAATGCGGCCATTGGGTTGCTGGTGGCGTGGGTGCTGGTGCGCTACCGCTTTCCTGGTCGACGCTTGCTGGATGCTTTGGTTGACTTGCCCTTCGCTCTGCCCACCGCTGTGGCAGGCATCGCCCTGACGGCACTGTATGCGCCGAACGGTTGGTTGGGGCACGGGTTGGCGATGTGGGGCATCAAGGTTGCCTATACCCGACTCGGCATTGGCATAGCGATGGTCTTCGTCGGGTTTCCATTTGTGGTGCGGACCGTGCAACCGGTGCTGGCCGCGCTCGACCGCGACATGGAGGAAGCGGCCGAAAGCCTGGGTGCGCATCGTGGGCAGACCTTCATGCGTGTAATCCTGCCGATGCTGGCGCCGGCGCTGCTGACCGGCTTCGCACTGGCGCTAGCGCGCGCTGTTGGCGAATACGGTTCGGTGATCTTCATTGCCGGCAATATCCCGATGCGCTCGGAAATCGCGCCACTGCTGATCGTGCAGCAGCTGGAGGAGTTCGACTACGCCGGCGCCGCGGCGCTTGGCGTGGTGATGCTGTGCTTCTCCTTTGCACTGCTCATCGCGCTGTCGCTGCTGCAGCGATGGAGCCGACGCTGGGCGGAGTTCGCGACATGACGGCCATCCCTTCCCGTCCTCCCGGCCGTTCCCGGCGCGCACTCCGCGCGCTGCTGATACTTGCGGCCGTCGTCTTCCTGGTTCTGTTTCTAGTCTTGCCGCTGGCAGCGGTCTTTGCCGAGGCATTGCGCAAGGGTGCACATGTTTACCTCACCTCGATCGATCAGCCCAACGCGTACTCCGCGATCCGCCTCACCTTGCTGGTCGCCGCAATCGCGGTGCCGCTCAATCTGGTATTCGGTGTCGCCGCGGCCTGGGCCGTCGCTCGTTTCGAGTTTCCGGGGAAGGCTTTGCTCGGCGCACTGATCGACCTTCCGTTCTCGATTTCGCCGGTGATCGCCGGCTTGATCTACGTCCTGCTTTTTGGCGCGCAGGGTTGGTTAGGGCCATGGCTGACAAGCCATGACATCAAGATCATCTTCGCGGTGCCTGGACTGATCCTGGCCTCGGTGTTCGTCACCCTGCCGTTCGTGGCGCGCGAGTTGATCCCGCTCATGCAGGCGCAAGGCAGCGAGGAGGAGGAAGCTGCGCGGGTTCTGGGTGCGAGCGGCTGGCAGATGTTCTTCCGCGTCACGCTGCCGAAGATTCGATGGGCCTTGTTGTACGGCGTGTTGCTCTGCAATGCCCGTGCGATGGGCGAGTTCGGCGCGGTGTCGGTCGTGTCCGGGATGATCAGGGGGCTGACCACCACCATGCCGCTCGAAATTGAGATGCGCTACAACGAATACGACTATGTCGGCGCCTTCGCTGTCGCCTCGCTACTGGCCTTGCTGGCGCTGGTGACCTTGGCCGCCAAAACCGCACTGGAATGGCGCTACAGCGAAGAGTTGGCCGCGCACGCCCCTGGCGGACACTGAGGAACGGCATCGGATGGCGCTTGAACTTTCCCACTTGACTCGCCGTTTCGCGGACTTTGTCGCGTTGGACGACGTCAGCCTCGCGATCGCGCCCGGCGAATTCTTGGCCTTGTTGGGCCCTTCCGGCTCGGGCAAGACGACGCTGCTGCGTATTCTGGCGGGGCTGGACTATCCTGATGCCGGTGCAGCACAACTGGACGGTCGTGATTTCCTCGCGGCACCCGCGCGCACGCGCAAGGTCGGCCTGGTATTCCAGCACTACGCCTTGTTCCGCCACTTGACGGTGGCCGAGAACGTCGCGTTTGGCTTGCGTGTGCGCCCGTGGCGAAGCCGGCCCGGACGCGCGGAGATCGCAGAGCGCGTGGAAACCTTGCTACAACGCGTGCAACTGGGCGGCCTGGGGAAGCGCTATCCCACGCAGTTGTCCGGCGGCCAGCGACAACGTGTGGCGCTCGCGCGTGCGCTGGCGGTCGAACCGGACCTGCTGCTGCTTGATGAACCGTTCGGCGCGCTCGACGCGCAAGTACGCGTGACGTTGCGGCGCTGGCTGCGCGAACTGCACGAGGATCTCGGGCTGACGACTGTTTTCGTCACCCACGACCAGGAAGAAGCGCTGGAACTGGCCGACCGCGTAGCGGTGATGAACCGTGGCCGCATCGAGCAGGTGGACGCACCCGATATGGTTTATCAGAACCCTGCTACGCCGTTTGTCTGTGAGTTCATCGGCAGGGTTAACCGCATTCCACTGACGCGCAACGGCGGCTGGCTCTCTGCAGGCACTTGGCAACCGGGCACCGATCCTTGGCAGGCAGAGCCTGCCAGCGCTTCAGCGTACGTACGCCCCGAGCACCTTGCGCTGAATGCATCGCAGGGATGGGACGCACTGCTGCGCCATATTTACCTTGCTGGCAGCGTGGCGCATCTCGAGTTGGAGGTGCCCCTTCTATCGCAAACATTGGAAGCCGACATCGCCAGCGACGATCTGGTCCGTCTCGGGCTCAGGTCGGGGCAATCGCTTCGTGTCGCGCCACGCCGCGCAGTGATCTTTCCGGATGGTGGCGGTGAAGGTCGCTGGGCGTGGTCGGCCGGTGCCGAATGGGCGATCTCGGCTTGAAGCCATCAAGCTGCCATGGCACCGGATCCGGCACCACGGCAGCCAAGTGGATTCAAAACGCCAGTGCGGCGCGTACTTCGACCACTTGCGGATTGAGCACCAATCCACGCCGATCGCTGAAAGCGCGGACGTAGTTGGCCTGGAAGCGCAGATGCTGCCCGATGTACCAGTTGGCACCCAGGGTCCAGTCATGTTCACTGCCACCAGCCACTGCACCACCGTTGAGATCCACCTCGCTGTAGCGCAGCGCGACTTCGACGGCGCCCCAGGGACGCGATGGCACTACGTTGCCGACGTTGCCGCCGTGATACGGCCGTGACTCGCCAGTCAGCACCCAACTTCCGAAGGCATACCAGCCGGTCGCGGTATACGGGTGCGCGCCGGTTTCGAAGCTGGTCCGCGCTTGCAGGTATTCGCCCTGTAAAGACCACGGCCCCTCGATCCATAGTGCTTCGAGGCCGCCACGGTCGATGTGGTCGACATCTTTGAGTGTGCCCGTATCCACCAGTCGCAGCGTGGTCAATCCCGCCTCGGGCGTAGCACGCAGACGGACCGACGGCGGGCTTTCCACACCAAGTCCGTTGACGCTCGACCACGGACGCTCACGCGATGCCGACAATCCCAGGTGCAGGACCTCGCCGGCTTGGTCGAGCGGAACCCAAGCGACTCGTCCCGCCACGGTGCGGCCATCGCTGTCGCCTTGGAGGTCGCCGCCGTAATAGCCCAGGCTGGCCAGCCAGTGGGGCCGTTGTACGAACCAGTCGACGCCGACGCGGCGATTCTCATAAACCGCCTGCGAGGGCAGCGCTAGTTCGATGAACGTGGTGGTATTCGAGTTGGTATTACCTTCAAAGCCGACGGGTGTCTTGCTTTGGCCGACACGCAAAGCACCGACGTCCGAACCGAAGATGGCCTTCGATTGCACACGTAGATAGACGTCCTGCCATTTCTTCGACTGGAAATCGAATTCCGCCTTGGCGTCGTAGACGCCCTTTTTCTTCAGGTAAAAGCCCAGATACTTGCGGCGATTGGTCTGCGCGTCATCGAACCGCCGATTGGCGCCTGAGAAGCGGTCTACGTCGTACTGCCAGAGTGCGCTGACGCCGAAGTCTGTTCCGTCGCCAAACCTCACATGAGTTGGCCAGTCCCCGAGGAAGGAATCGGTCTGCGCCCATGATGCCGGGGCAGCCAACATGGCGCCCATGCCGATGCCAAGCCATAACATGACACGTTGATTCCGCATATATCCCCTTGACGCCCATGAAAGTGGCGCCTGCCTGTGGATGGAAGAGGGGAGCGCATCTCAGCGCGCCCTCGTATCCATCTTTGGCAGCGGAAACATTCGCCACAAAAGGACGTATGGCGATAGGGATATGCCCGGGTCGCATATGCAGCGGCATGCTGGTGGGTGAACAGGATATGTAACTGTTGCTGGATCATTTCTTTGAGTCAGCCGAGCAGGACCACCGCCATCATGCCGTTGGGATGCTGGAATGGACTCCAAGCTGTTGTGGCTGCTCGAAGCCGAGGGGCGTCGCTCGGTTGAGTCCGCCTCCCAAAGCGGACGTTCGCGACCGGCTCAAATGGGTCGGTTCCCGCCGATAGACGTGGATCCACGGCTGATCGTATTGGCTGGCGGGCTGATCACCGTCGATCGGTCGTATGATGCATTCGATCCGGTGCACGCAGTCGGGGCCTTTGCGCCGAACAGGCGTACCGGACGGGCCGCCTGGCGCACCCGAAACGCGACATGTTCGCTCGCGTGCTCAGCGTGCCGATCGGGGGCCGACCTGCCGTGCGTGTTCGTCGAATCCGGCGTGATCGCCCGATGTTGGCACCGCCGCCAACCTGATTGCGCCTGGGCATCATCGGTGCGTCGTCCTGCGGGACGGCGTACCCCCTTGTTCTGCGGCACCCGGCGCCGATGCCGTCGCGCCTTCGGCGCTGCGCGCTGCGCTTGCATTCAGGAGGGCGGGAAGGACTGGCATACTGCGGAAATCCACCGCACGCCACTGTATCGATGCCACCCACTGCCATTGAACGCATCCACAACGCGGCCAGAACGGCCAGCGGCGAATCGCTGGATCGACCGGTCTACCTGGACACCGATCTCGGGCTTTATGGGCTCGTCGACTTTGAAGCCAGGCAGAGCGTCTATGTCGATGTGCCGGTTGCCAGAATCGTCGCGTTGGGTCGACAGGACTTCTGGTCCCCCGGCGATACCTGGCGAACGATCACCTATCGTCTGCATGGCGAAGGATGGCCGAGCGCCGTGTTCGACTATTTCGAATCACCGACCAAAGAAGCGCATTTCCCGGCTCCGAGCAGTCTCTACCAGTTGAGGCTGTCGATCTTCGGTGGGGTGGCCGAATGCGGCAACGGGAACCATCGCCTGATCGCGGCGCGGGCATGGTTGACGGACAAATACGGCGATGGTGCCGCTCTCAGGGGCGTCAGGGTCAGTGCCTATCCGATCCATCGCTGCGTGGTCGATTTCCTGACGCGAGCGGCGGGCGAGGGCTCCGACGTGTTGACCGCGAGGCTCGACTATCGTGAAAGAGAGTGTTGGCACGTGGATGGCAAGCGCATCCAGCTCCTGCTGAAAACGGCGAAGAGTCCCTACGCCATCTATGCCTGGGTCGACGATCAACTGCTTCCTCTGAAAGACGAGCGGACGTTCCTCCAGCGTCGCTTTCCAAAGCACTTTCCGCCCGTCATGGATCGATGCGACTGGCGCACGATTCCGCTGGCGATCGTTGCGGGATTGCTTGACGATTCATGGCTTGTTCCGCAGCTAGAGACGGCGGAAACCTGGACCGAGTAATGGTCCGGAGGGATCCTGGCCCACTAGGGTAACGTCCGCCAGGCTTGCAGGCGAACGTCAGGGGACCGTCCAGCGGGTCGTTTTCGAGCCTCCGGCCGTATTCGGCGCTCCCGGGATGATCGGTGCTCCCGTGATGGGCGATCTACCCGCCACGGCCGGATCAATGCGCCACTGCCCGTCGTCCCATCCGACCGCACTTCGCAGATAGTCGAGCAGCATGACGTCCATGCCTTCGTCGCCCTCGATGATCTCCTGCGCAACGATCCGTTTGTACAGATAGAAGTACGCGCCGACCATCTCGATCCGAAGCGTCGCCTTGCCTGGCTTCGTGTACGTCTTACTGCCAAGGGTCACCGTCTTCTGAGCTTTCCAGCCCAGCATCGTGTCGATCTCGTCCTTGACGCCCACCTGGGGATTCATGGCATGCGCCGCATTCACGTATTGCGCGCGACCGCCGTATGTCGCGCTACCCTCGCGGTGGTGGATGCCTGACACCACCACTGCCAGCCCTTCGCGCTTCAGTTCGTTGGCCGACGTTGCCCCATAGTCGTCGTCGCCCGCCTTCCACCGGATCAGATTGCTGCTGTGGGCGAGCAGGTGATCGCGATTCGTTTGCGAACCGGGGCCCCACGGGCCGGCCCGTCCGGTCAGGTCGCCATAGCGTGCGACATCCCATTTGCCCAAGGGGACGGAGGCTCCCTGCCGCGCCACGCGTTGGATCGTGATCGAAGTGGGCTTCGTTCCAGTCAAAGGATCCGCAACGACGTCGTTGTATGTCTTTGCCTTCCCCTGGTCGTGCTGGCGGCCGGCCATCTTGAACCGCAGGAACTGCTGTGGGGTGAGCTGCACGCAGTCGCTGAGATTCCCTGAGGTGATCCGGTCGTAGACATCCTGCATTCGGCCCTTGGTCGAAGCCGACGGCACGCTGAAGGAGGCCGAAGTGGCGGCGCTTGCCTTGCCGGCCTTGTGGTTGGCATCGACCTGCGTGAGGTAACCGGTCAAGGCCGCCTGATCTGCACCGTAGATGATCTTGCCACCCACCAATGTCACCAGCATGGCACTACCCCCTATGAGGACACTCGTGTGGACGCCGAGTGTAATCCTCGTCACACGTTGTGGCGCGATGACGGCTACGACATGTTTCGGGGGAAGGGACCAAGAGGTTTGGAACGTCCCGGCGGTTAATTACACGAATGTGTTCTCTCGGGTGTGGGTTGCGGGGTTACTTGGCGGCCTTCCGGGACGCCTTCCTCGTAACCCGCTTCCGGGTACCCTTTTTTGCCGGCGATTTCTTGGTGGCGGAGGGAGTGATCAGCAGCGATTCAGCGGTCGCGCCGGATCGCTTCAGCGCCTGCTGGAACCACATCGGCTTCTTGCCGAATCCGGTCCAAGTCTGGGAAGGGTCGGCGGGATTGCGGTATTTGGGTACGCCTGCGCCGATACGCTTACCACGTTTGCCGCCACGCACCCCGTAGATGTCGGAGAGCTGCAAGCCTTCGGCCTTGAGCAGCGCATCGATCTTGGCCTTGACGCCCTGGACATGCGTCGCGCGGGCGGACTCCATTCGCGATTGGGCCTGGGCGATCAGTGCCTGCAGTTCTTTCGGCGAAAGCCCGTCGAGTTTGACAGCCATGGAAGATCCTCTGCGTGGACGATGGGAGCCTGTAGCTTACCAGTGAAGGGGCAGGGGCTCGCACGACATCATCGAGCCTCACCTCGGGCTCTTCGCACCCGTGCGATGTTGTGTTCGTTCCAGTTTGGTTCGCCGCTCTTTCGGCGTGCCCGACGCCCATTACGGAAGTGACCTGGGGTTGTAGCCATCGCTGCCAACAACCTGTTGGCAGCGATGGTGGCCGTCCGTTGTGTCGCCTCGTCCAGGGCCTTGTGGTCGAAGCCGCCGAGGACGCAAGTCCTCGATGGTTTCTGTGCGCAGGTGTGACGCTCAAAAAATGCTGCGTACGATCCGTTGAAGGCGGGATGTGCGGTACGGACCCGGAGAAGTCGGAAGTTAGGCTGGTACCACCCGGGCGGGTTGGCGGTGCTACAGAGGCTTCGTTCTTCGTGCCTACGGCTACACCCCCAACACCCACCAGCTGGTCGCCACCGGCAGCTATACGCGTGCGGTCGATGCCAATGGCAACACCACCGCGATCACGGCGGCGAGCGGCAATCTCGGCTTCGGGTACAACGACCGGAACCGGATGATCCTCGCCCAAGTCGCCGGCAGCACGGTGGGCAGCTACACCTACGATGCGCTGGGCGAGCGGATCCAGAAGGTCTCAGGCTCCGCCACTGAGCGCTACGGCTACGACGAAGGCCGGCAGCTGCTGAGCGAACAGGGCGCCACGAATCGGGACTACGTCTGGATGGACGGCATCCCGGTGGTGAATGTGGATACCAGCGGCACCACCAGCACCCTCGCCTACGTCACGGCGGATCAGCTCGGCACGCCCAGGGCGATGAGTGACGCCAGCGGCACCACGGAGTGGACTTGGCCCTATGCCGGCAATGCGTGGGGCGAAAGTGCCCCGACCAGCAGCGGCTACATCTACAACCTGCGGTTCCCGGGACAGTACTTCGACCAAGAGACCGGGCTGAGCTACAACCTCAATCGGAATCTCGATACATCGACCGGGCGATATCTGCAGCCAGATCCCTTGGGGCTGGCAGCAGGGGCATCGTTGTATGGCTATGTTGCGGGAAATCCGCTGAGCAGCACCGATCCGTTGGGCTTGGAATCCCCTAGTGCGGCATGCGGTGGTGGCCCAGGGACATATGCGTGGTCGATCTGCGGGAATCCTCCGCCCCCTTGCACTGATCCATGTGGCTGCAAGCTTCCTAACTTCGGTCTTGCGGCGACCATTATTGCAACTGAGATTGTAGGGGGCGGTCCCGAAGACCCGTTAGCTGACGCGGCAGTCGCCGGGGAGATCGCAGATGCTGCAGAGACGGGAGACGCTGCGGTAACAGCTTACGTGGATTCAACCAATCCTGGGGCGTTGGTTACAAACATTACGACCGATGCTACGGCTGATGAAGCTGGTGCCACGTTACAAGCCAATGGATATACTGCGTCTACCTCGGCCGACGGTCAGGCCACAATCTATACTAATGCCCAAGGCGATACTTACGTCATTCGGTCGAGTAATTCTGCTCCTAACGGAACAGCAATGGATTTCTATCCCAAGAACGGTACGCCGGTAAAGGTCAATTTTGGCGGCCCGCCACACCAGCCATAGGTAAGCTCAGATGCAATATGCCGAATTACTCACAGATGATGCTGCATTCTCGGCGCTCCGTGATGAATGCAATGCAGTCTTTGATACGAATCAACGATTGCCTGCAAAGGTATTCCATTCGAATTTTGCAAAATTCTACGTGTTTGAGCATGGACAAATCTTTCGCCAAGAGTTCGCAGCCTTTCTTGTCGAAATTGCACGCATTTTTACCGATGTGTCGGTAAATTACATGACTCTCGATCCCGACCCAGTTGAATATTATTGGAAAAAGTGCGGTTTCTATGGCTTGGCGTCATTCGAAAGAGACAGTTTGATCGAAAATTATCTAGGAGTCATGACCAGGGACGGGAGCGCTGATTCATTCAGGGCTCGCGGTGGAGATGTCGGGGTCATGTGGGGTTCATCACTAAATTGGGGAATATTTTGCGACCGCATATCCTGGGATGTCTGCCTGATGGGGGTTCCATTCGAGCTGGATAAGTCACTTATGGGGACGATCGGCTGCATGAGTTCAGATCAGATGAAGAAGTATCTCTTAAGTCAGTATCAGAATAAACGCTCTGTTGCCGTTGACTTTTTAAAAAGTCTTTATACTAACTATCTGGAGCTTTAATAACTAGCTTATGCGGATACGGCGCATTTTCTGTTGTCGCGGCATCGATTGACAGGGAGACAGAAATGGATTTTGTTCGAGATGTGCGGCTAGTGCCTCGTGTAAATATCACGAACCTGTATAAGACAGTTTTTCGTCGGCTGACCATAAAGCTTTACTTTATCATTGTGGTTTTAATAGCGTCGATGTCGCTCTCTTGGTCATTGCGCGCGCAAGGGATAACAGAGGGCGTGGCCATGGCCGAATGCATAGCTAGTTCTACGGAGGTGGCTAATGCTAATGGTCTTCCGGTTTCCGATTTTCCGTGTATAGACATTGGCGAAACCTATGCGCCTGACTGCTATGTAGGTGCACCTGGAGGCCCCTTATTCCCAGGGCATTGGCTTTCTCTAACCCAATATGACTGTGCCACTGATCCGAATGGTAAAAATGTAGGTGATAGCGGCCATTATGATGGTGGAGAGGGTGGCGCTGACAGTTCGCCCAATTGCTTATGCAGTGCCAGTCATGGCGCCCCGATGGTGGCTGACCCCATCAATGCATCGAATGGTAACGAATACCTACAAGATGATGATTACCGCGCCAGTCGCTGGCTGACTCTTCGTCGCTTTTACAACAGTGCCACAATGTTGGGCTTCACAGAGATGGGTTCGTACTGGCGTAACAGTTTCGACCGTTCGCTAAGAATACTGGGTGGTGCGGTTGCGACCATCAGATTATTACGCCCGGACGGTTCGTTTGAGGTATTCACCAAATCAAACGGTGCATGGGTTCCCAGCTCGGACCTTCCAGATACTCTCATCGAAACAGACAACGCCCAGGGTGTGGCGACTGGCTATACCGTCTTCATCGCCGCGCTACGCCAGTTCGAGACCTACGACGCCAACGGCCTGTTACAAACAGTCACCGATGAAACCGGTGCCGGCGTCACGTTGACCTACAGCACGACGTCGACAGCCCCGGCGATCGCCCCCACACCCGGCCTTCTGCTGACGGTGACTGATCCCAAAGGCCGGCAGATGCATTTCAGTTATAACAGCGCCGGGTACCTCCACCAGGTCACGCTGCCCGACACCGGCACGCTGACCTACGCCTACGACGCCAACGGCAACCTGCTCTCGGTGCAGTACCCGGATGGCAAGTCGCGCCAGTACGTCTACAACGAATCCGCGCTGACCGGTGGCACGAACCTGCCCAACGCGATGACCGGCATCATCGACACCGCCGGCACGCGCTACGAGAGCACGGCGTTCGACAGTTCCG
>Ga0157369_10003369_pt1 | contig 18984 bp, 18 predicted proteins | sample C25metaG_FD_113461 | JGI IMG/M metagenome (GOLD analysis project Ga0157369, IMG submission 113461) | Corn rhizosphere microbial communities from Kellogg Biological Station, Michigan, USA - C2-5 metaG | ecosystem: Host-associated > Plants > Roots > Rhizosphere > Soil | place: USA: Michigan... | reverse complement strand
GTCAGGTCATGCGACAGGAAGTGGCCGCGGTGCCCGCCGGCCTCCAGGCCCTGGGCGATGACCGCGTCGACGCCGCGCGCCTCGAGCCACAGCGCCTCGTCGAGCGTGGTGGCCGAAGCCAGCACCTTGGCGCCCCAGCCGCGCACCCGGGCCAGCAGCGCCGCGGACGGCAGCCCGAAATGAAAGCTCACCACCGGCGGGCGGAACTCGGCGATCAGGTCGGCCACGTCCGCGCTGAAAGGGTTGCGCCCCGGGCCGGCGGGAATGCTCGCGGCATCGATGCCGTGCTCCGCGTAGTACGGTGCCAGGGCGGCGCGCCATGCGGCTTCGCGCTCCGCGCTCGGTTCCGGCGGGGTGTGGCAGAAGAAGTTGACGTTGAAGGGCTTGTCCGTGCCCGCGCGGATGGCCGTGAGCTCGTTGCGCATGACCTCGGGGCTCAGCATGGCGCCCGGCAGCGAGCCGAGTCCGCCCGCATTGCTGACCGCGATCGCCATCGCGCTGCCTTGCACGCCGGCCATGGGCGCCTGGATGAGAGGAAGTTCGGTGCCGAGGATCTGCTGCAGCGTCGTCATTCGAAATGCGTCCTGGAATGTCGGGAAGCGGCCATTGTCCTGTCTGCGGGGAAGTGACGGCGGCGGCGGGGTCATCGGCATGCGGCTTCGGCACAATCGCGGGCATGCACATCCCCAGTTCCGACAGGCCGCGCGCCGTCCTGGCCAAGGCGGCCGTCGTTGCCGCGCTCATCGCGCTGGCCGGCTGCTCCCAGGAAGACGACAGCAACACCGCGGCCGACGTTCCGTCCGCCACCGAGGAAGCCCTGGCGCCAGCCGCCGAACTCGCCGCCCCCGCCTTTTCGGCGACGCTCAGGCGCGGTGACCTCATGCCGCTGGTGTTTCCCGGCTGGGAAGACAAGGACAAGGGCCGCGTCGGCACCGTGACGCTGCCCGACATCGGCAACGACGGCAAGCCCGTGCCCGACAGCGAAGGCGAGCAGCAGGCCGACGTGTCGCCGCGCGAGGTGGTGCGCCTGGACGACACCCACGCCGTGATGCTGACCGAGACCGTGCCCCTGGACGACCAGGGCCAGCCCATGGACGCCCACGTCGCCGGCGCCTGGATCGGCGCCTACTTCTTCGAGCAGGGCAACGACGGCTGGGCGCTGTCCAAGCGCAACGACGCCGTGGGCTACCAGGGCTTCATGGGCAGCATCGGCAAGACCGCCGTCGAGCGCATCGCGCCGCAGCGCTTCGTGCTCACCGCCACCAGCGGCAGCTGCTGGCAGGGCTACTGCGGCAGCTGGCTGTCGGTGTACGAACTGGGCGCGAGCGAAGTGCGGGAAATGGTGAGCGGCATTCCGATGTCGGCCAGCAACGGCGGCGCCGACGGTGCCTGCGAGCAGGTGCTGGCCAACGAACGCCCCGAGACACCGCCGCGCGGCAGCTGCTTCGAGGTCGAAGGCTCGGCGCAGTTCGCGCTGGGCACCGACGACGAGCCCGGCGAAATGCGCCTGGTGTTCAGCGGCACGCGCACCTCCGGCGCGGGCGCGCGCGCCGAGTCGGTCGACAGCACCGTGGTGTACGCCTACCGCAAGGGCAGCTACGTGCCGGGCAGCGGGCGCAACCCGGTGCCTTCTTTCTGAGCGAGGCGCGGGCTGGGCCGCCGCGGCCCGCCTCGCGCTATTCCTCGCTGGTCCACTCCACGTGCACGCCCAGGCTGCGCAGGTTTTCCACGAAGCGCGGGTGCGCGCGGCGGATCGGCGTGGCGTTGCGGATTTCCGAGCGGCCTTCGATGCTCGCCGCCACCATGAACAGCGCGATCGCCACGCGAATGATGTAGGGGCTCTCGACCACCGCGGGCGTCAGCGGATTGCCGCCGAAAGTGATGAGCCGGTGCGGGTCCGACGAGAACACGTGCGCGCCGAACTTCGACAGCTCGCCGGTCCAGCCCAGCGCGCCGTCGTACACCTTGTTCCAGAACATCGCGTTGCCCTGCGCGCGCACGCCCAGCGCAATGAAGATCGGCAGCAGGTCGACCGGAAAGTACGGCCACGGTGCCGCTTCCACCTTGGTCAGCACGTTGCTGGTGAACGGCGTCTGCACCTTCAGCGGGCCGCTGCGCAGCGCACGCGACCAGCCGTCTTCATGCACGATCTGCACGCCGAACTTGGCGAAGGTGCGGTCCAGCAGCGGAAAGTTTTCAGGCGCGCTGTTGCGCACCACCACGTCGCCGCCGGTGATGGCGCCGAGCGCGAGGAAGGTGGTGATTTCGTGGAAGTCTTCGTCGAAGCGGAACTCCCCGCCCTTGAGCGTGCCGCCGCCGTGCACCGTGAGCCGCGAAGTGCCCATGCCGTCGATGCGCACGCCGATCATGGCCATGAAGCGGCAGAACTCCTGCACGTGCGGCTCCGACGCGGCGTTGGTCAGCGTCGATGTGCCGCCCGCGGCGGCCGCGCACAGCACGAAGTTCTCGGTGGTCGTGACCGAGGCGTAGTCCAGCCAGTGGTCGGTGGGCGTCAGCCGGCTCTTGCTGTAGACCAGCAGCGAGCCTTCGGTGCGCTCCACCTCGCCGCCGAAGCGCTGGAACACCTCCACATGCGGATCGATCTCGCGCACGCCCAGCGTGCAGCCCTTGACGTTGTCCTCCAGCCGCGCCACGCCGAAACGCGCGAGCAGCGGCGGCACCAGCATGATCGACGAGCGCATTTCCTCCGGCAGGCGATGCAGCGCGGCGTCGAACGTGGTCTCGCGGTGATGGAGCTCGAGCGTGCCCGTCTCGTGGTCCATGTGCACGTCGCTGCCCAGGGTGCGGAAGATCTCCAGGATCTTGCGCACGTCCGTGATGTCGGGCACCCCATGCAGCCGCAGCGGCTCCCAGGTGAGCAAGGTGGCACAAAGCACCGGCAGTACGGCGTTCTTGTTGGCGGAGGGGGTGATGCGGCCACGCAGCGGCGTACCGCCGTGCACGATGAGGTTGGACATGAAGAGGAAGAAGCGGGGGAGCGGGAGGCGGTGGGAAATGGCGCGTAAACAATTCGCGCCCGAAGGCAAGCACTTTACCGTCTGAAAGCGGCATGAACGGCGATGAAGTTGTAAGAACTTCAAAGCAGGAGCCACTGAATTGACAATTCTTTCGCATTACATCCACCTGATTGCCCAGCCGGCTCGCGACGAACTTGTTACTCCCGCCCCACCGCCCTGCCCGGCTAGATTGGCTGCCTCTTCCTTCGAAAGGCCCAACCAGATGACCCACGCATACACCGGCGGCTGCGCTTGCGGCGCCATACGCTACGAGATCGCGTCCGAGCCCGTCTTCCAGAACCACTGCCAGTGCCGCGACTGCCAGCGCAAGAGCGGCACCGGCCACGGCTCATACCTCACCTTTGCGCGCGCCGGCGTGAAGCACAGCGGCAACGCCACGCTGTGGGACATGGTCGGCGACAGCGGCAACGTCAAGACCCGCGCGTTCTGCCCGGCCTGCGGCTCGCCCGTGTACATGACCTTTGCGGCCATGCCGGACATCTTCACCGTGCATGCGGCGAGCCTGGATGATCCGGGGCGGTACAAGCCGCAGGTCGTCACGTATGCCGTGCGGGGGTATGAGTGGGACTTTCTGGATCCGGGGCTGCAGAAGTTCGAGAAGATGCCGCCGATGTGAGGAAGTCCCGGATGACGGTGCCGGACCGGATCTGCTGTCAGCCTGCCGAGGCGCGCGAGCGATAGATCCCGGCGTGCGCCATCGTGTATTCCCTCAACGGCCCCGCGTTCACATCCGCCGCGCGAAAGTGCTCCGGCGCCTTGACATACGCCTGCACTGAAAGCGCCGAGCGCGATTCGCCATCGACCCTCTCGACCGCAATCGAAACGCGGCGATAGCCGTCAGCCTCGGTCACTCTTTCGAGCACGTCCATCGCATCCAGCGCCGCTTGATCGACTTCGAAGACTTGCCCTGCCACCAGCTCACCCTCGCCTGCCGAAAACACGAGCCGGGGCTAGAAGACGAAGACAAGGTCGGTCATGAGTGAGAAATCGAGTGAGTCGTTTGCGAGCCGCATGCTTCGCGCAGCCGCCGATGCGCCTCGCCATCCCATGCGATCGGCTGCTGGTTCTTCGCGCGCAGGTAGTGGTGCGTGAACACGGCGAGGTAGGCCTCCAGCGTCTGCTCCACGGCATGCTCGCCCGCCAGGCTCATGCACATGGCGGCCACCTCGCTGGTGCAGAAATGATCCTCGCGGCCGGAGTTGCGCAGCTTGTATTGCGTGATCTGCTCCGGCTGCAGGCTCAACACCGGCAGCCGGTCGAGGTACGGGCTTCTGCGGAACATCTTTCGCGCCTCGGCCCAGGTGGCGTCGAAAAGTATGAAGAGCGGGCGCTTGCCGCCGTCGGCATGGGCTGGCCGCACTGCGGTGACCACGCGCTCCGGCGCGGCGTACTGGCCCGGGAACACCACATAAGGCTGCCACTGCGGATCGGCCAGCAGGGCCAGCAGAGCGGGATCGACCTCGGTGCGCGCCCAGCCGAAGGCGAAGGTGTCGGCCACCACGTCGGCGATCAGCCAACCCGTGTTGGTCGGCTTGAGCGGCTCGATGTCGGCCATGAGCAGGCACACGCCCGCGCGCGTGGGCACTGACGGGCGCAAGGCGCACATGCAGTGGCTGGGCCTCAGCCGGCAGCCCGAGCAGCGCTCGCTCTTGAAGCCGCCGTTGGCTAGAAAGGGCTCGGTGCTTCGCGCCAGGCGCGCGGCGCGAAGAAGGGAAACGGCGTGAGGCATGCGTCGATTCTCGACGCTGTGGCCGCCTATCTTGGTGCCAGCAGCTTCCCGCTCGCGGCAAGGCGGATGGTCCGGAACAGCAAGACGGCGATCAGACCGCTCAGGAAGGCGAGCAGCGCAACGGCCAAGCCGGTCATCGCGGGATGCCGCACGTGCTCCGCATAGCGCAGCGCGGCATTGCAGAGCGCGGCTATCGGGAAGCTCAATGCCCACCACCCGGCGGCGAAGGCAATGCTCCGCTTGAAGATCTTGAAGGCCAGCGAGAAGAACACGAACAGGCCGAAATAGAAGAGCATCGCGGCAAAGGCGTCGACCCGCTGGAAGAAGTTGGTGTATGCGAGGAAGCCGACTTCGAACGGCGCGACCAGGCCCGTGAACGTGCACCCGGCATGGAAGAGCCGCACGTCGCAGCCGCCTGCCGCGGTTCGGACCCCGATGAGACGAGGAACGCCGTCTGCGTCAGACGCGCTTCGAGATGTGCTGCTCATCCGAAGATGATGGCACAGGCGCTCAGGACGTCGTCAGGGCCTCGCACTGGCTTTCGATGCGGGCGTGAAGCAGGCTCAGCGACACCGAGAGCAGTCGCTGCAGCGCGCCGCGCTGGCAGGCATCGAGGAGCGGCGCGGGGTCGGTGCTAGACAAGGCGGCGTCGCGGCGGTCTTCGTCCCAGGCGAGCAACTGGGCCAGCGTGCATGCGCCCTGGACCACGTCGCGCGCATCGTTGAGGAATGCGGCCTGGTCTTGTTGGGAGGAGTCGAGCCGTTCGGCCTCGATCCACTCGAAGGGCCTGAACTGGGCGGTGGGACGATGCGGCGCGCAAGGGCAACCGGGGTTTGAAGCAAGGGGCATGGGCCTCCCAAGGATGTCGATTTGCAACAACCGACGCACCCGCTGCTAAACGAGGGCGGCAGCTCGAACGGGTTAGCAGACCGGGACATCCTTGCGGAAACCGGCAGGGCGCGAGCCCTCCCGTCCGAGCCGCCTAAAAAGGTGGCGCGAACGAAAAAGCCGCAGACCATGTGCGGTGACTGCGGCTCTCGTCGCAGGATGTCGGCGGGCTGCTAAACCCGGCCCCGCTCATCACGAGGCGGTGGCAATGTACGCGGTCTTTGGAAAGCCAGTCAAGCCGAGGGGGCGAAAACCCAGTTCTGCTGGCTGCACGGCGCCTGTTCGGTCGGGCAAGATGTCGCCCTTTCCTCAGACCTTGCCAACACCAGAAATGCCACAGCCTGTCTATCTTCGGCCACCAGAGTCGTCTGACGAGCGCGAGTTCTTGGCGTCGGTCAAGAAGAGCGGCGACCTTCACAGCCCTTGGACCTCGCCACCATCCACGCCTGAAAATTTTCGGGCTTACCTGGAAAAAATGTCCACGCCTGAAAACGCGGCATTCCTTGTTTGCAGGCATGCCGACGATTGCCTTGTCGGGGTCTTCAACGTCACCAATATCGTCAGGGGCGCGTTCCAGAGCGGCTACCTTGGCTACTACGCCTTCGCCGGACACGAGAGGCAAGGCCTGATGCGAAAGGGGTTGGAAGCGGTGGTTCGATCTGCGTTCCAAGACCTCGAGTTGCATCGGCTGGAGGCGAACATCCAACCAACCAACGTCGCCTCCATCGCGCTTGTGAAAGCCTGCGGCTTTCTGCAGGAGGGATATTCACCCCGTTACTTGAACATCAACGGACGTTGGTGCGATCACGAGCGATGGGCGATCCTCGCCGCCTAGTCACCACGACGGCAAAATTCGGCCGCGAGCGGCCTCTTGGCACGAGGGGCAAAGCGCAACTCGTACACATGCCCCTGCCATGCTTGCACCCATGAAAGTCAGCGACAACCTGAAGGCCTGGGCAAGGCGAATCAAACGCGACGGCGTGACGCTTTGGTTTGCGGGAAAGAATCCTCGGACGCCCTGGTACGCGAAGGCCTTGGGTGTTTTTGTGGTGGCCTATGCGCTCAGCCCCATCGATTTGATTCCGGACTTCATTCCGGTGCTGGGCTACGTCGATGATGTGCTGCTGCTTCCCGTGCTGATCTGGCTCGCGATCCGGTTGCTGCCGCCCGGGGTGCTCACGGAATGTCGCAGCCAGGCGGAGGAGTGGATGCAGGCGAATGGCGCCAGGCCAAGCAGCCGCGCCGGGGCCGTCGTCGTCGTGAGCCTTTGGGTGGGCTCAGCGGTCGCGGCCTGGCTCTGGTTCAAGCCGCATCCGTAAGGTGAGGGCGGCCAAGTGAATGGCGCTCTCCGCTGGCTGAAACGGAGGCCTTAAACTCCGCGGCCTTTCCGTTGTGTAGAGGAACAATCCGCGATGGCTTTGTTGCAACCCGGCCCTTACTTCCACGGCACGCGCGCAGACCTCCGGGTGGGCGACCTGCTCACCGCAGGCTTCCGCTCGAACTACGACGAGCGCGTCGTCATGAACCACATCTACTTCACCGCGTGGCCAAAGGGCGCGGGGCTGGCCGCGGAAATGGCGAAGGGCGACGGCCGTGGCCGCGTCTACATCGTCGAGCCCACCGGCGCATTCGAGGACGACCCCAATGTCACCGACAAGAAGTTTCCGGGCAATCCCACGCGCTCGTACCGCAGCCGGGAGCCGCTGCGGATCGTCGGTGAACTGGAAACATGGGAGCTCTTCGACGCGGAGTACATCCGGCAACTCAAGGAACGCGTGCGCGTTGGCATGGGAGAGATACTGAACTGAATTCAGGGCGACGAGGCAACGCAGCGATAGCTTTCCGCCTTCGTCGTGTCGCCCGACACGTATGCCGGGTAGTTCGGGTAGCGGCACATGGGACGCGTCGCAAGCGTGCCGAAGGGAGCCGTGGCCGAGTTGCGCACCTGCACGAGTGCATCGGCCGGCGCGCGGCCGCCCGTCACCCAGTTGTCCAGCGTCGTGAGCAGATCGTGGTTGGTGGGAATCTCGGCGCCTGTCGTGAGGCTCGCCGCCGTGCCGTTGTGATTGGACGCAGGCGACACGTAGAGGCGCACGAATTCGTCGACGACCGGCTGCGTCAGCTTGCCGACGACGCTCTGGTAGTACTGGATGCCGGCCATGGGGCTCTGCGCCCAGTCGCCCGCGTTCTCGCGGATGATGAGCTTGCCGCCCCGCGCACGGAAGGCCGCAAGATCGGGGTTGGTCGCGTCCATCAGCGCCGACACCTCCTGGATGCGCGCCTGGAAGTTCGTCGCGTTCCAAGTGCGGATGTCGAAGGCGGCGTTCCTCGCGATCACGTAGCGGGCGTAGCTGCTGCCGTAGATCACGCCGCGAGCGTCCGCCGCGGTCGGTGGCAGGTTGGGCGCCACGCCCGTCGTCACCCAGCGCCCCACGCCCTCACCCCCGAACTGGATCTCGCCGCCGTAGAGGCGGCCCGGATAGGTGGTGATGCCGTTGGCCAACGGAAAGGGCATGACAGTCGGCCCGTACGAGGCCTTGAGCACTGCGAGCTGCGCGTCGGACAGACAGGTGTCGCCCGTGTCGCGCCCCCCGGGACAGCGCAGGCTCTGAAGATTGATGCGAGACGGACAAGCAAGGTAGTTGCTCACCACGCCGTCCGCGCTGTTGTCCAGCGCGTCGCAGGTGGTGTTCACGTAGTTGGCGAGCAAGCGCACCTTGCTGGCGTTGATCGCACCGCCCGAAAACTGCGGCAACTGGTAGTTGATGAAACCGTTGAAGAGCCCCGTCCAGTTGATCACCGGCACGACGGACACGATGCCGTCGAAATCTTGCGGATAACGCTGCGCCATGACCAGGCCTTCGCGCCCGCCCTCGGAGCCGCCATAGAAGTACTGTTTGCGCGGCGAGCGCAGGTAGTACTGCCGCATCAGCACGTGCGCGACGTCCTTGACCTTCTTGTACGACTGATGCGCGAAGTTCTGGAACATCTCGTCGTTCAACGCGAACCTGGCGGGATCGGTGGCGCCATAAGTGGCGCCGTCGTGGCCGGAGTCGGTGCCAAAGGTCGCGAAACCCTGGGTGATCGGCTGTGGCTGGCCCGGTGCCGCATCGCGAAGTGCGGCGACGGCATCGATAACGGTGCCATTGAAGCCGCCGCCGCCCACCATGACGGCTTTTTCGTTCCACGTGGTCGGCAGGTTGAGCTGGAAACGTATCGGATCGGCACCCGCGGCAAGGGGTGCGATGGAGCCCCGCACCCTGCAGTATTCGGCGAAAGCTGGCGATGCGGTGACGGCGGGAACGACCACGGCCGACGACACGGTTGCCACGCCGCTCGGCAGTCCGATCTGCCCCGGCGAGACTGTCTTGCCCACCATGCCGGCGCAAGCCTGGGCGAGCGAGGCCTTGTCCGGCACGGCCGCACTGCCGGCCCCGCCTCCGCCCGTCGCGCATGCGGCGAGCAGCGTCGAAAAAGCGATGAGGCCGACTATGCCGATCCAGCGGCCGGGATGATTTGCTCTTGTCATGCGTGTCTCGGGTTTTGCTTCTTGGCGTGCTGGCCGGTTCGGAAGCTTCCACCCAAAACTGCACTTTATTGCTTCATTTCAAGTTGGCCGCCCAGGCACATGAAGTACTTTGCCTGTTCAGCATCGAGACTCGCTCGGGATAAACCCGCATCACGCCGCAGCGGGCGCAAGGCGCCCCTCGCTCAAACCAGCCGCAAATCCTTCGGCGCCACCCCATCGAACACCTTCGCCAACTGCGCCGGCGACAGCCCATACATCCGCTTGAACAACCCGCCGAACACCGCCCGGTATTCATTGAGCACCGGATAGTCCCGGTTCTGGAACAGCGTGGCCTGCGTCAGCGCCTGCTGCTCGCCCACGATTTGTCCGCCGGCCTGCGCCGACAGGCCGCCGCCGAGCACCCAGTACACCGTCCCGTGCCCATGGTCCGTGCCGCGGTTGCCGTTCTCGCGGAAGGTGCGGCCGAATTCGCTGATGACCACGACCACGGTCTGGCGCCATGCGTCGTCGCCCATCTCCTGGGCGAAGCCGGCCACGCCGCGGCCCAGTTCCTCGAAGCGGTTGGCCAGGTAGCCGGTGGCGGCGCCCTGCCCCACGTGGGTGTCCCAGCCGCCGACGTCGACGAAGCCCAGGTCGAAGCGGTCGCGCATCAGCAGCGCCATGCGGCGCGCGACCAGCTCGAAGCCCTTGGCGGTCATGGCGTTGCGGCTGGCGGCGTCCATCTCGGCCTGCACGGCGCGCATCACTTCGTCGCGCACCTGGAAGCCTTCCGCCACGGGCTGGGCCAGCGAGGTGTTGCGGTACATGCTGGCGATGACCTGGCTCTGCCGCGCGTCGAGGGCCGAGCGCGCGTTGCCCGCGAGTGCCATGTTGGCGGCCTTGGCGTTGCCGCGCAGCGAGATCGGCAACTGGTCGGTGAAGGCGATGGGCGACACGTCGGTGACGGGCCCCGCGCCGAGCACGCCGGCCAGCCGGTTGAGGAAGCCCGAGCGGTAGTCGCGGCGCTTGTCCAGTGCCTGGCCGAGTTCGATGGAGTCCTGCGTCTCGAAGTGGCTGCGCGTGAGGTCGTCGGTGCCCGCGAAGGCGATGAACGAAGCCTGCTTCTGCTGGAACATGGGCATCACGCTCTGCGCGAGCGCGGGGTGCAGGCCCCAGTTGCCGTCGAGCGGCAGCGCGCCGTTGGGCGTGCCGGGGCGCGGAATGGCGATGTTGGGGCGCGACGCGTAGTAGAAGTCGCTGCTGGTGGGCACCAGCAGGTTGCTGCAGTCGTAGGCGCCGCGCAGGAACACGACCAGCAGCTTGGTGCCTTCGGCCGCGGGCGCGGCCATGAGCCGGCCCGCGGCGCCTGCGAAGGGGGCGGCGGCCATGAGCTTCAGGAGTTCTCGACGTTGCATGACGGTGTCCTTTCTTTTGCCTTGCTCCTTCCCCCTCTGGGGGAAGGTCGGGATGGGGGCAGGCAGGGCGCCCGGTGGATGCGCCGTTTGCCCCCACCCCTGCCCTCCCCCAGTGGGGGAGGGAGAAATGCCGAATACCTTCAGCGGCGCATCAACTCCGGCGACGCCAGCAGGAAGGTATTCCACTCCTGCGGGTTCTTCGCCTGTGCCAGCGCCTCGCGCGTGTCCGCGCTCAGCCCGCCCTGCATCGCACGCACCGCGCGTGACTCGGCCAGTTGCGGGAACGCGGGCTTCTCCAGCGGCGCCTTGTCGTCCGCCCTGAACAGCACCGCGCCGTTCGCGCCGATGGCCCGCGCGATCTCGAAGCGCGTGTTCATCTGCCCGGCACTCGCCCATGCCACCTCGTTGAGCGGATAGCCGTCGGGCGTCTCGTGGCCGTACAGCGGCTCGCCCATGCGGTTGATCCAGTTGATCATCGGGTTGACGTTCAGTGCCACGCGGTCGTCGTAGGCGAGCCGCACGCCGGCGATCACGTAGTGCACCGGGTCGCGGAACTTGCGGCCCAGCGACGCGGTGAACTCGGGCGACTCGAACATCGCCTTCAGCGTGACGGCGATGTCGCCGTCGCTGCGCGTGAAGGCGGCGGCCATGCGGTCGACCAGCGCCTGCGGCGGATCGTCCGACACGAAGTACACGGCCAGCTTGCGCGAGATGAAACGCGCGGTGGCCGGCGCGCGCGCCAGGCGGTCGAGCGCCTCGTCGGCCTCGGCCAGGCCGTGGCTCTGAATCGGCTGGCCCAGCAGTGTCTTCGGCCCGTAGTCATGCCGGTTCGGGTTGAACTCGAACAGGCCCTTGCGCACATAGTCCGCGCGCACCGCGGGGCGGATGTTTGGCGGCGGCGCGTCGAGCGGTGCGCTGGTGACGCCCACGCCGGTGAGCACGCGCGCGAGTTCCTGCACGTCGCCCTGCGAATAGCCGCTGCCCACGCCCAGCGTGTGCAGCTCCATCAGCTCGCGCGCGTAGTTCTCGTTGATGCGGTTGGCGGCGTTCTGCGCGTTGTCGAGGTAGCGCAGCATCGCGGGGTGATGCAGCGTGGCGCCGAGCAGGTCGCGGAACTTGCCGAGCGCGTGCGGGCGGATGGCGTTCTCTTCGTAGTCGCCGACCATCGCGCGGATGTTGTCCTTGCGCAGGTTGACGTTGAAGTGGTTCATCCAGAACCAGGTCATCTGCTCCTGCAGCTGGTTCGGCGAATAGAGCGCGCGCAGCAGGAAGCGCGTCTGCGCCTCGCGCGCCAGCTGGTTGAGCTGTTGCTGGTAGGCCTGCCGCGCGGCCTTCTTCTGGTCTTCGTCGGGCAGCGCGTCCGCCGCCTTGCGCTGCGCTTCCAGCCCGATGACGAGCTGGTCGAGCGGCGTGTGCGAGATGGCCATCGCATCGATCTGCGCCTGTGCCGCGGGCGGCAGCGGCGCGGGGCGCGGATTGAGCTGGTCGCGCATCCACGGCGCGAGGCCGCGTTGCGCCAGGTGCGCGTCGCTGCTGGCATTGGCGCCCCAGCTCACGCGGTCGAGCCAGCGCAGGCGCGTGGCGTCATTGACCTGCGTGGAAGGCAGCGACAGCGACACCAGCGGCCGCTGGCTGCCCGGCGTGCTCGCGCAGGCCGCCAGCAGTGCCAGCACGCAGGCGCCCAGCGCCAGCGACGCGCGGCGCAGCGGCACCGATCCACCGGGTGTGGCCACCACCGCCCTCACTCCCTGCGCATGTCGTGGTGGCGCACGTCGCCGATGGCGTGCTGCGCGGCGTTGAGCGCCACGTCGACATGCGCCAGGCCGCGTTGCTGGAACGGGCGCGAGCGCGGGTCGTCCTCTTCGCGCGCCACGTCGGAGCGCACCTTGCGCAGCAGGTCGATGGCCGCATGCAGCCGGCCTTCGCGCGGCAGCCATGCATCGGTGGGCTCGCGCCATTCGACGGGCTTGCCGTCGAGCCATGCGGCGTGCTGCAGGTCGCCGATGGCGGCGTGGATCTCGTCGAGCACCACCATCTCGTCGCGCGAGACCTGACCGTCTTCCGGGCGCCGGTGGTCCACCTGCCAGGCCGCGGTGCGCAGGTCGGACAACGCGTGGAGGTAGAAAGGATGCCGGCCGTATTCGTCGGCCAGTGCCGGCAGGGAAGCCTCTGCCACGAGCGTGAACGTGGCGATTGCGGTGACTAGGCTTTTCTTCTTCATCTTCGGAGCTCCTGATGGTGACAGTGATTGGAGATGCTCTCCTCAACCACCGTGCCCCGCCCCGCGTTGACGCTCTTTACCCTCGTAACGCCGCGCAAAGCCGGCGCCTAAGAGCCAGCTAAGTCAGGCTACAGACAGGCCCGCCGGTGCAGCACCGGCAATCTGGCGCAGCGCGCGCTCGAACACCTCGACGGGCTGCCCGCCCGAAATCAGGTGCTGGTCGTTGATGATGATCGCGGGCACCGAGTGGATGCCGGCGTCGGTGTACATGCGCTCGCGTTCGCGGGTTTCCTTGGCGTACTCGTCGCTCGCCAGGATCTCGCGGGCGCGGGCCGCGTCTAGCCCGGCTTCAGTGGCGGCGCGTACCAGCACCTCGGGGTCGGAGGGGTTCTGGCTGTCGGTGAAGTAGGCCTTCAGCAGCAGCTTCTTCAGCGCCGCCTGCCTGGCCGGGCTTTCCAGCTCGGCCCAGTGCAGCAGGCGGTGGGCATTGAAGGTGTTGTACACGCGCGGACGGCCTTCGGGGCTGAACTCGAAGCCGACGGCCGCGCCGCGCTGGCGGATCATCTCGCGCGACTGCGCCTGCTGCTCGCGCGTGGAACCGTACTTCTGGTTGAGGTGCTCGAAGGTGTCCTGGCCTTCGGGCGGCATCTGCGGGTTCAGCTCGAAGGGCTGGAAGTGCAGCTCCGCGGTGACGTCCGGCGCCACCTTCCTGAGCGCCGCCTCGAGCGAACTCAGGCCAACGGCGCACCAGGGGCAGGACACATCGGAGACGAAGTCGATCTTGAGGTGCGAGGAAGAAGGTGTGGTCATGGCGCCATTCTTCACGGCGCCACAACCCTTGGCAGGCGAAAGGTCTTCAGCCTGCCCCCACCCGGCTCAGGCCCGGGCGGCAGCCTTGGACACGCGCGCGTCCTGCAGCGTCTGCTCGCGCAGGCGGTCGTATTCCTGCTTGTCGACCGGCACCGCATCGGGCTTGCCCAGGTCGTTCATGCGGATGCGGTAGGTCTCGCGTGCGCTCAGTGCGGCCAGCGCGGCCAGCACGGTCACCGCGAAGGTGATGGCACCGACGGTGAACCACACGTTGGTCGAGCCGGGAGGCGCCACGGCGGCGAACAGTGCGGGCAGCAGCGCGGTGAAGGTGGTGCCGATGTTCTGCGAGATGGCCATGGCCGACACGCGGTTGCGGGTGCGGAACAGCTCCGGATAGAAGCTCGGGAAGGTCGCGTTGTAGCCCTGGTACACGATGCCCCACATCAGCAGCGACATGACGATGGCCAGCGGCACGTTGCGGATGCTGATGGCATACAGGTACACGAAGGACAGCAGGCCCGAGAGCAGCGCGCCGACGATGATCGGCGGGCGGCGGCCGATGCGGTCCGACAGGTTGCCCACGAACGGGATCACGATCACGGCAAGGATGTTGCCGAGCACGGGAATCCACAGGTACACGTCCTTCTGGAAGCCGATGCCGTAGGCGGCCTGCACGGCATAGGCCGCGCCGAACACCGTGGCCACCACCGGAATCACGTTCATCAGCGCCATGCACACCACGCGCAGCATGTCGGCCCAGCTGTCGGTGAAGGCCTGGACGATCGGCGCCTTGGCCACTTCGCCCTTCTTGTCGACTTCGGCGAAGGCCGGCGTCTCGTCGACCTCGCGGCGGATGATGTAGCCCGCCACGATGACCAGGAAGCTCAGCAGGAACGGAATGCGCCAGCCCCAGGAGTTGAAGGATTCTTCAGGCATGTAGTGGGCCAGCGGCAGGAACACCGCGGCCGCCAGGATCTGGCCGGCCTGCACGCCCTGCAGCGTGAAGCTCGCGAAGAAGCCTCGGCGCCCGAACGGCGCGTGCTCCAGGATCATCGAGCTGGCGCCCGAGATCTCGCCCGCCACCGCGAAGCCCTGCACCAGGCGCAGCAGCACCAGCAGCACGGGAGCCAGCAGGCCGACCTGGTCGTAGGTCGGCAGCAGGCCGACGGCCACGGTCGAGAAGCCCATCAGGAACATGCAAAGAACCAGCACCTGCTTGCGACCGTGCGTGTCGCCCCAGTGGCCGAGCACGAAGGCGCCGATGGGGCGCGCGACGTAGCCCACGCCGTAGGTCGCGAGCGACGCGACGATGGCCGTCGTCGGGTCGCCCTTGGGAAAGAAGATCTGCGGAAAGATCAACGCCGCGGCCGTGGCGTAGATGAAGAAGTCGTAATACTCCAGCGCCGAGCCGATCCAGCCGCTTGCGGCGGCCTTCTTCGACTGGTGCCTGCCTTGCGGCTCATGGGCTGTGTTGCTTGCCATGTGTGTGTCTCCAGTGTTGACAAAAAAACCTAATCAATCCTGCGCCTGGGAAGCCATGCGCGCCGGTGCGTTGAGGGCACCGTAGGCGTCGTAGTTGCCCACGCGCTGTGCGACCTCGAAGAACAGTCCCCCCTCGAAACTCTCCGTATAGATGTGCAGGTAGTCGCCGGCCGCCGAGCGGTCGAACAGCACGCCCGCCGCGCGCATGCGCGCCAGCAGTTCGGGCGCCAGGTCGATGCGCGTCGCGAGGTCGTCGTAGTAGTTGTCCGAGATGGGCACGAAGCGCGTGCCGTTGGCGCGCAGCTTGGCGGCGGTGTCGAAGATGTCCGCGCAGCTCAGCGCGATGTGGTGCACCGCGCCGCCGCCGGTCACGCTCAGCGTGCGCGCGGTGCGGGTGCGCTGGCTCAGCGACACGTTGAGCACCAGGCGCAGGCTGCGGTCGGCGTTGGCCACGCCGCGGCTGCGGATGAGGCCGAAGGGGTCGGCCAGCTCCAGGCTCTCGCCCGGCTCCAGGCCGAGCACGGCGCGCGTGAACAGCACCCAGGTGTCGAGCTGGTCGACCGCCAGGCCCAGCGCCACGTGGTCGATGCGCTGCAGGCCGGCGTCGGATTCGTCGGCGCCGCCGTCTTCAAGGATGAAATCGGCTTCGTACAGGCCGTTGGCGCCCAGCGCCTCGGGCACGAAGTGAATGAGGTTGCCGCCGGGCGCGACGACCGCCGGCACGCGCAACTCGTTCGGGCCGACCGGGCTGTCGTGCCGCTGCGAGCGCATGGCGGTGGCCCGGCCCACTGCCGCGAGCGGATCGGCGCAGCGCACGCCCAGCGCGCAGACCGAAGTGCCGTGCGCGTCGAAGCGGCTGCGCGCGAAGGAATCGGGCTGGGCATTGACGATCAGGTTGACCTCGCCCTGGCGGTACAGCGTGACGGCCTTCGAACGGTGCCTGCCCACGCGGCGAAAACCCAGCTGCTTCACCAGCGCGGCCAGCGTGAGTGCCGAGGCCTCGTCGGCCGCGAACTCGATGAACGACAGGCCCGACAGCGCCGGCACCGGCGGCGGATTGAACAGCTCCACGCGCTGCGGCTGCACGGGTGTGCCGGCCATGCGCTGGCGTGCTTCGCTCTCGAGGTACAGCAGCGAGCGCATCGCGTCCACCGCGGTGCGGCGGTTCGGGGTCTCGCGGAAGATGTCGTTGAAGATCTCCAGCGACAGCGGCCCGGTGTAGCCGGCGCGCAGCACCTGCGTGAAGAAGCCGACCACGTCGAAGTCGCCCTGCCCCGGAAACGAGCGGTGGTGGCGCGCCCACTGGAGCACGTCCATCGACAGCAGCGGCGCGTCAGCCATCTGCAGGAAGAAGATTTTTTCGCCGGGGATGTCGGCGATGCCGGCCGGATCGTCCTTCAGCGACAGCGTGTGGAAGCTGTCGAGGATCAGGCCCAGGTGCGCGTGGTTCGCCTGCCTGACGATGTTCCAGGCCTGGCCGTACAGCGATGTGTGCCGGCCCCAGGCCAGCGCCTCGAAGCCCACGCGCAGGTTGCGGCGCGCGGCACGCTCGGCCAGTTCATGCAGTTGGGCCGCGGCCAGCGCGGGGTCGTTCGCCGCCAGCGGCGAGGTGTTGGAGCAGCACAGCACCAGCGGCGCGCCCATGGCTTCCATCAGGTCGAACTTGCGCTCGGCGCGCTCCAGGCTGCGGCGGAACTGCGGCTCCGGCATGCCTTCGAAGTCGCGGAACGGCTGGTACAGGTCGATCGACAAGCCCAGGTCGGACGTGATGCTGCGCAGCTCGGCGGCGGTGCCCTTGAAGTTGATGAAGTCGGCCTCGAACAGCTCGATGCCGTCGAAACCCGCGGCTGCGACGGCTTCGAGCTTCTGGCGGAGCGTGCCGCTGAGCGAGACGGTGGCAATGGAGCGATGCATGGGGGTGGACTTTAGAAACACCCGGCTCCCACCACAATCTATTCAGCGGCCTTCTGATCGATCATCGATCACATGCGTCCATTATTCGCACGAAATACGGGATACACCTAGGCCGCCGGTGTAGCGCCCAGCCCTCAAAGACTGCGCCAGAAATCGATCAGCAGTTGCGTGAACTCCACCGGGCGCTCCACGGCGCTGACGTGCGCGGCGTCGATGGTGGCCAGCTGCGCATGCGGAATCGCGCCGGCAATAGCCTGCGACATGGCCATGGGCGTGGCCTCGTCGCGCAGCCCGCCGATCACCAGCGTGGGCACGGCGATGCGGTGGTTGCTCTCGCGGAAGTCGATGGCGGCCACGGCGTTGCAGCTCGCGATGTAGGCCTGCGCGTCGGTGCGCACGAGCACGTCGTGCAGCGCCTTGGCGGCGGCCGCGCCCTCGGGCGTGGTCACGAAGTCGGGCGTGAGCCAGCGCGACACCGCGCCGGGCGCGATGGCGGCCACGCCTTGGGCATTGACCGTCTCCGCGCGCGCGCGCCACGGGGCCTGGTCGGGGTAGTGCGCGGACGAATTGGCGATCACCACGGTCTTCAGCAGCTCGGGGTGGCGCACGGCCAGCGCCTGCGCGGTCATGCCGCCCATCGACAGGCCGACGAAATGCACCGGCTCGCCGCCGGCCTCGCGCCGGATGAGCTCGGCGGCGTCTTCCGCCAGCGTCTCGATGCGCAGGGGGCCCGGCACCACTTCGGAGGCGCCGTGGTTGCGGTGGTCGTAGCGGATCACGGTGTGGGCCCGCGCGAGCTGGGCGGCCACGCCGTCCCACATGGTCAGGTCGCAACCGAGCGCATGGCTGAGCACGACGATCGGGCCGTCGCCTTCGCGAACGACATTCAAACGGGTCATGGTGTGGTTTCCTTTGTCGGATGTTGAAGACGTGGCAGCCAGAAGAATGCGATGGCCATCAGCGAAATGCCGGCCAGCAGCATGGGCACGACCATCGGCCAGGCGCCGTAGGTGTAGTCGGTATCGACGAAGCGCGCCGCCAGCTGCCCTACGCAGAACGCGACCATCATCATGCCGAAGCCGGACCACGACACGGCCCGGCCCGCCAGGTGCGGCAGGTCGCCCACCGCGCCCGCCTGCCCGCAGGGCTGGTGGATGCCGTGGCCGAGGCAGTACACCGCGTGGCCCGCCAGCAGCGGCACCGCGCTGAACGGCAGCAGCCAGCAGCCGAGCGCCTGGATCACCGCGCCCGTGATGCTGAGCGAGGCGCCCAGCCGCACGGTGCGCACCGGCCCGTAGCGCCGCAGCAGCGTGCGGCACATGGTGGTGCTGAAGATGTAGACCAGCGAGCCGCCGGCCGGGATCCAGCCGTACCAGGCGGGTGACCAGCCGAGGTAGCCGATGTAGACCATCGGCGACAGCAGCAGGAAGCAGAAGAGGCCGCCGTAGGTCGACGCGGCCACCGAGGCCCAGGCGCGGAAAGAGCGGCTCGCGAACACGGTACGGGTGCTGCCGCGCGGCGCGGAGAGGCCGTCCTCGCTCATCGGTTTGCGCGTTTCGGCGAACGAATGCCAGCACATCGCGAACAGCACCGAGGCATAGACCGCCATCGCCACCATCACCCAGCGCCAGCCCGCGCCCTGCACCAGCCATGCGCCGAGCAGCGGCGCCAGCAGCCCCACCACGCCCAGCCCGGTGAGGCCGCGCGCCATCACGTGCGGCCCCTCGTGCGCCGGGTACAGGTCGCGCACCGCGGCACGCGAGCACACCAGGATCGCGGCCATCGAGAAGCCCTGCAGCGCACGCCAGCCCGCAAGCAGCGCCACGCTGTCCGCGAACGCACCGGCCAGTGCCGCGAGCACATAGCAGCCGAGCCCGGTCAGCAGCACCGGCCGCCGGCCGAAGCGGTCTGCCAGCGGGCCGCACAGCAATTGCGCAAAGCCGAAAGCCAGCACGAACAGCGTGAGGCTGGTGCTGGCG
>Ga0157369_10003365_pt1 | contig 18987 bp, 17 predicted proteins | sample C25metaG_FD_113461 | JGI IMG/M metagenome (GOLD analysis project Ga0157369, IMG submission 113461) | Corn rhizosphere microbial communities from Kellogg Biological Station, Michigan, USA - C2-5 metaG | ecosystem: Host-associated > Plants > Roots > Rhizosphere > Soil | place: USA: Michigan... | reverse complement strand
CGAGCGAGTGCCGTGCCTCGGCGAGCGAGAGCACGTCGGCGCCGGCGGCGACGAGCGCTCGAGTCACCGCCGGCGCCGCGAGGTGAGTGTCGTTCACGGTCAGCGTGTAGCGGGTCGTGTCGTCGGCGCGCCAGCCGTCGACACCGGTGACCGCGAACACGGCGTCCGGCGACGTGAGTGGCGCCGCGGTGCGAACCACGAGCGACTTGGTGAAGAGACGGTCGCGGAGATCGTCCGGGCGTCCAATCGTGCGCAGTGTCGTGTTGAGGATGGCAACGCGGTCGCAAAGCCGCTCGGCCTCCTCGAGCCTGTGGGTGGTGAGGAAGACGGTGACGCCGCGATCGCGAAGACTGTCGATCAGTTCGTGCACATCGCGCGATGCGACGGGATCGAGACCCGACGTGGGCTCGTCGAGGAACAGGATCGCCGGATCACTGAGCAGAGCGCGTGCGAGCGCGACGCGCTGGCGGAGCCCTTTCGAGAGACTGCCGCAGAGGTCGTCGGCGCGGCCGCTGAGGTTGACGGCCGCCAGCGCGTGCCCGATTCGCGACTCTGGTTGCTCGAGCTCGTACAGCCCGGCGAAGAACTGAAGGTTCTCCGCGACGGTCAGACGCAGGTAGAGGCCGGGGTTCTCGGTCATCACCGCGATGCGCTTGCGGATGTCGACGCCGTTTGCCGGATCGAGTTGCACACCCGCCACGCGGGCCGTGCCCGACGTGGGTGTGATGAGGGTGGCGAGCATGCGGACGGTGGTGGTCTTGCCGGCGCCGTTCGGGCCGAGAAAGCCGAACACCTCACCCGCAGCGACGCCGAACGAGACATCGGCGACCGCGACGCGGTCGCCGAAACGCTTCGTCAGATGCTCGACGACCAGGGCCGGCTCGTCCGTCGAGCTCGGCGACACCCGCGCAGAGGTGAGCGCGTGGAGCGCCAGCCGCTGCTCGACGCCCCCAACGGGGCCGGGGAGCTCGCCGTCGAATGGCTCGTCTATCGCAGGTGCCTTCTCGGCGGGTCTCGCGCCACCGGTCGAAAGTGCGACGACCGCGTAGGCGGCAACGATCACAAGCGTGACGGGGATACGTGCGGGAGACCGGCGTAGGAGCACCAGCACCGTGATCGCCGCGGCGGCGGCGAGCAGCGTGACCACCCAGCCGTGCCAGTCGACCGGCCGCCAGCCGAGCCCGACTCGGCGGCGTTGGAACCATCGCTGCGACCTCATCAACCCTGCCTTACCTTAGGCGGCGACCGGTTGCGTTGCCGCGAACGCGCGAAACGCTCGCCGGCTGCGATTCAAGTCCGATCGCGGGCGGGCTGGACGCGATACGTGACGTCGAGCCGATGACTTTGGCCGATGGCGGGAGTCTCAAGGACATGACGTACGGCTTCGAGTTTCTCGACGGCCGATGGAGCATCCGTAGCCGCAAGCTTTCGGATCTGCTCGACCCGGCATGCGACGAGTGGGTGGAGTTCGACGCGCTCGGCGAGGATCGGCCAATCCTGCACGGTCTCGGGAATAGAGGACGGTTCTCGGCGGAGTCGATGCCGTTCGAAGGCTTCACGCTCCGCCTGTTCGACCCGAAGCGACAGCTCTGGCGTATCTGGTGGGCGTCGACCGCGAACCCTGGGCGGCTGGAACCTCCAGTCGAAGGCAGGTTCGCCGACGACGGGATCGGTAGGTTCGAGTGCGACGATGTGATAGCGGGGAACGTCGTCAAGGTGCGATTCGAGTGGATCGCCGATCGACGCGCGCCGGAGTGGCGACAGTCCTTCTCCGACGACGGCGGCGCCACGTGGCGCACCAATTGGATCACGGAGCTGACGAGAGTTGGGTAAGGCGCGAGCGTCCCTCAGCCGTCGATGACGCGGACGAGAGGCCATGCGGTCGCCGGGCTGGACCGGAGAGCAAGCCGTTGGCGGAAGACCTCATGCGTCGCCCGAGCCGGATTTCTCCACCGAGTAGCCGCAATGCTGCTCGTACCAGAGGTGACGCGCGCCTGGTTGCGCACCTCGAAGGGCAACCCAGGATGGTGATCCAAGACTGGCCGACCGCGGAAGACTCATCGCACGGGACCACACCGACGGCTCCGCGGGGCGACCGATGAGATCTCATCGGCTCTGCGGTCCAAGTCGGCGAGAACCGCGCCATGTGTCGCCGAGCGTCGGCAGGGAGGAACTCGTGAGCAGGCTTCGCTATTCCGGTTCGATCTCTCTCGACGGCTTCGCTGCCGGCCCGGATCAGAGCCGTGAGAATCCACTCGGCGTCGGAGGGCGGGCGCTGCACACGTGGGTGAAGGAGCGCGAGGACACAACCTCGCGCCTCCTCGAAGACGAGGAACTGGGCGTCGGCGCCCTTCTCATGGGCCGGAACATGTTCGGCGGCGGGCCTGGTCCATGGGGCGAAGAGCCCTGGCCAGGGTGGTGGGGTCCCAACCCGCCGTTCCACCTGCCGGTGTTCGTGCTCACCCACCATCCGCGCGCGCCGCTCGAATGCGACGGCGGGACGACATTCATGTTCGTCACCAAGGGTCTCGACGACGCGCTCGCGCAAGCCAGGCAGGCGGCAAACGGTCAGCACGTGGACATCTGCGGCGGCGCGACCGTCGCCAAGCAGTACCTGGCCGCCGGGTTGCTCGACGAGATGCTTCTGCACCTCGTTCCCGTCTTCCTCGGTGCGGGTGTCCGCCTGTTCGACGACGAGACGCTCGACAAGGTCACGCTCGAGCAGGCGTTCGTCGTCGAAGCGCCGGGCGTGACGCATCTCAAGTACCGCGTCGTAGGCTGACAGCGACGCGGATGGTGAACATCTTCAAGCCTCACTGGGTGGAACGCGAACACGCGCCGCTACGTGGACGCACTGCGCGGATCGGCGCTCCGGCTGGGTCCGTGCGGCTGGGAGCGACGCTCTACGAGATCGATCCGGGCCAGGACGGCTCCCCGTTCCACCTGCACCATGCCAACGAGGAGCGCCTCTTCGGCGTCGGCGGCAAAACCGGCCTCGAGCTTCGGTGCGACGATGGCGATCTCGGACACTGCGGCGACGTGCACGGGAACAGTCACGGTGACGTGGAACGTGCAGGGGAAGGGTGTTGTCGGCGTCTTCTTGACCGTAGATCCCTCGGCCACGGGAAGCCTGAGCCTCACGTCCGGCGGTGAGGAATACGGGAAGCCCCAGAGGAGCGGGTCGCTCCAGGTCGGCTTCACCTTGACCGCAGGAACGGGTCAGGTCGACGTCACGATTCAGGGATCCGACTTCCGGATCCCGACCGTCACCACGAACACCGTGACCTGCACTCCGCCCGCGTAGGGGAACACGATGCCCTCGCTTCACGCGCGACGACGTCGCGCTCAGCCGACCTCGTCCGAGGACGGAAAGCTCGTCTGCGTGCCGGGCCGTGTCACGCTCAGGGCCGCGGCGCGGTTCGCCCGCTGCGCTGCCGTCGCGAGGTCTTCGCCGCATGCAAGACCGTACGCGAGGGTGCCGACGAACGCGTCGCCCGCGCCCGTGGTGTCGACCGCGCTCACCACCGGCGCTCGGAGATGCTGTTCGATCCTCTCGGCGGCGATCGCACAGCCCCGTTCGCCGAGCGTGAGCACGACCGAGCCGGACCCGAGCGCCCGCAGCTCGCGCGCGGCTTCGAGCTCCCTGCCGACCCGGATCGGCCGCTCGAGCAGCAGCTCCGCTTCCGGCTCGTTTGGGCAGAGGACGTCGACCAGCGCGTAGACGGATCGCGGCAGGTCGAGTGACGCGGGCGCCGGGTTGAGGATCGTTGTCGTCGCGGCTTCGCGTGCGATGCGCAGGGCGGCTGCCGACGCCTCGTGAGGAAGCTCCAGCTGACAGACGACCACGTCGGCCTCCTCGATTGCCCCGCAGGCCCGCTCGACGTCTTCCGCAGTCAGGTTCTCGTTGGCGGCCGTGACGATCACGATCGCGTTCGCGCCGTCCGGCGCGACTGCGATCGGAGCAACTCCCGACGAGGCCTCGAGGTCGACGCCGACGTGTGTGGTGTCGATCCCGTGCGCGCGGAAGTTTTCGATCATGCCGGTGCCGAACGAGTCGTTTCCGACGCGCGTGACCATGGTGACGTTCGCGCCGAGCCTCGCCGCCATCACGGCCTGGTTCGCCCCTTTTCCGCCGAAGCCGGTTCGGAACTCGCGACCGTGCAGCGTCTCGCCCAGCATGGGCAGCCGCGGGACATAGGTGATCAGGTCGATCAATGCCGCGCCGATGACGCATACGTGCGGACGTGCGGTGCTCGTCACGTCGGGTCGATCGCCCGCATCGCGATCGTCTTGACGCGCGTCGCGAACGCAAGCGCTTCGACACCCTGCTCCTTGAAGGCTGACCCGGAGTCCTTGAAGCCGCCGAACGGAACATGGACGTCCCACCCGGCAGTCGGCAGGTTGACGGCAACACAGCCGACGTCGGCCTCCGCCGAGAAACGGTGCGCCGCCTCGAGGTCCCGCGTGAAGATCGAAGCCGAGAGGCCGTAGCGGGAGGCGTTGACGAGGCCGATCGCCTCGTCGAGCGATTCCACCTCGGTCAGCGAAACGATCGGAGCGAACAGCTCGACGTCCCACACAGGGCTCCGCGGCGTGTCGAGGTGGAGCAACGTCGGCGTCAGGAACCAGCCATGCCTGCACGCGGAGTCGTCGTGGCGGTGGCCGCCCGCCAGCACGTCGGCACCGGCGTCGCGGGCTTCCTCGATTCGGTCGAGGGCGAAGTCGAGCCTGCTCTCGGCGACGAGAGGGCCCATCGTGCTCGACTCGTCGAGACCGGGTCCGACACGAATCGCGGCGATCCGCTTCGACAGCCGAGCCACCAGCTCGTCGGCGCGGGCACGTTCGACGAGGACGCGGCTCGTTGCCGTGCACCGTTGGCCCGCCTGTGCAAATGCCCCCGCCGCGATCGCGTCGACCGCGAGGTCGAGGTTTGCGTCGCGGAGAACGACGGTTGCGTTCTTGCCGCCCATCTCCGTCTGCAACGGGATGTTCCGGTCGGCGATCCGGCGGCGGATCGCCCCACCGACGTCGGTCGATCCGGTAAAGGTGAGCGCGTCGTACCCGTCGCCGGAGACGAGGCTACGTCCGAGCTCGTCGTCGGCGCCGGTGAGCACTTCGAGCACGCCCGAGGGCATGCCGGCCTCGGACAGGCAGCGTGCGAGGTGGAGGGCCGAGAGCGGCGACTCGGGAGCGGGCTTGAGGACGACGGTGTTGCCCGAGACGAGCGCCGGCCCCAGCTTGCGGGCCGGAGTCAGCACCGGGTCGTTCCACGGCACGATCGCGAGGACGACCCCGCGGGGCTCCCGCACCGTGCGCGCCTCCGCTCCGGGACGCGCATCGGCGAGCACCTCGCCGACCGGTCGCCGGCCGAAGGACGCGTAGTACTCGAAGAACTCGGCCGCCTTGACGGTCTCGGCGCGGGACTCGGCGATCAGCTTGCCCATTTCGCGGGTGACGTCCCGTGCGATCGTTTCGGCGTCGCGGCGGATCACGAGCGCCGCGCGCCGGAGCACGTCGGCTCGCTCGACGATCGAGGTTCGACGCCAGCCCGCTAGTGCGTCGCGCGCTCGAGCGAGTGCCCTCTGGCCGTCGCCGGCGCCGTGCGCCGGCAGCTCGGCGACGACCTCACGTCTGTCCGCGGGATTGCGGACGAAGTACGCGGCGGTCACCGCTGTGCTCCGTCGACGTCCCCCGCGTGGAAAGAATGCGCGAGGGCGAGAAGCCCCTCGCGATCGAACGGGCGCGGGTTGTTGGGACGCGGATAGCGAACGACGCAGTGCTCGACGAGCGCCGGCAGGTCGCGCTCGGCGATGCCCACGGCTCCCAGGGAGGCGGGGACGCCCAGGCCGACGATGAGTTCCTGCAGCTGACCGGCGAGCGACGCGGCATCGGCTCCCGCGGCATCCGCGATGAGCCGCATCTGGTGCGGCGCGGCAGCCGCGTTGTACGCGACGCAGTAGGGGAGAGCCATCGCAGTCGTCACGCCGTGCGGCAGATGCGTGATCCTCGCGATGCCGTAGGCGAGCGTATGGCCGAGGAGCGTCGACGCGTTCAGCGAGAGGCCGGCGAGGTGCGACGCGTAGAGCATCGCTCGCCGGGCCGGCAGATCGGAGCCCCTCGCTGCGGCGACCGGCAGCCAGCGCACGATCAACCGGATCGCCGACAGTGCGTGCATCGTCGTGAACGGCGTCGCCCACGAGGAAAGCGCCGCCTCGACCGCGTGCGCGAGGGCGTCGAGCCCGCTCGCGATGGTCACGGCCGGTGGGCAGCTCACGGTCAGTACGGGGTCGAGGAGCGCGACCGTCGGCATCAGCAGAGGGCTCGACACGACCACCTTCTGGTCTTCGTCGGTCACGATCGCGTTCTTCGACGCCTCTGCGCCCGTGCCGCCCGTCGTGGGGACGAGCGCGAGCGGCAACGGTGGCGCCGTGAACTTGTGCGTGCCGTGCACGAACCCGGCGACCGGCCCGGAGTTCGTCGCGAGCGCGGCGGCAAGCTTCGCGGTGTCGAGCGCGCTGCCTCCTCCGACCCCGACGACAGCGGCGTAAGGAGCCGCCCGAACGGCGGTGACCGCGCGTTCGACGGCTGCCAGATCGGGCTCTCGGTCGATCTCGGTGTAGAGGGAAGGTTCCGCACCGACCTCGCGGATGCTGGTGGCTGCCGCTTCGCCGGCGCCGAGCCCGGCCACCGCGCGATCGACGATCACGAGGAACGAGCCGCTCGCGGACCCGCTCTCGGCAAGCGTCTCGCCGACCCGGGCCAGGCATCCGTCGCCGACCACGAGCCGTCGCGGCAGGACGACGTCTGCCGGCTCGTCCGCGTCGAACAGGACGTCCAGGTCGCTTCGGGCGGCAACGGCGGTCGACATCGTCAAACGTGGCTCGACGGCACGGGTTAATCGTTTTGGGAACAAAGTTGACTAAACGTTTAAGAGATCTTAGTCTACGCCGCGATGCCCGGCGAGGAGCGGCCCCGCGCGAGGACGCCGAAGGAGGCGGCGCGCGCGACGCTGGCGGACGTGGCACGCCGTGCCGGGGTCTCGATCGCGACCGCGTCGTACGTGGTGAACGGCCGCGACGGTGTCGGCGACCAGACGCGCGCGCACGTCCTGCGCATCGCCGAGGAGGTCGGGTTCCGCCGCAACCTGCTCGCCAGCAGCCTTCGCACCGGCCAGAGCCGCGTGCTCGGGCTTGTGCTCGCAGACATCACGAACCCCTTCTATCCCGAGGTCGCAGGCGGTGTGATCGCTGCGGCCGCCGACGCGGGATACGAGGTGTTCCTGAGCCACAGCGGCGTAGACGGACGGCTCGTGGGCGACGAGGTGCGCGCTCTCTGCGACCACCAGTGCGCGGCGCTCATCTTCACCTCGCTGCTCGTGGCAGATGGGCCGCTGATCTCCGAGATCGTCCCGGGCGGGATGCCGATCGTGCAGACGATCCGACGTGCTTCGGACCTCGTGGGCGACTTCGTCGGGATCGACGACCGGCAAGGCGCCCGCGAGGCGGCGCAGCACCTCATCGACCTGGGTCACCGCGACGTCGCCCTCTTGACCGGGCCGTCGGGCTCGTCGGCGAGCACCGAACGGTCGCGCGGCTTTCGCGACATCCTTGGCGCCGCCGGCGTCGAGCCAGGCCCCGACCGCGTCGTCGAGTGCCAGCTGACGGTCGAATCCGGCTACGACGGAGCGTCGCGACTGCTCGCCGAGCATCCGTCGCCACCGGGAGCGCTGCTCTGCGGAAACGACCTGATCGCACTCGGCGCGATCGACGCACTCGCCGACGCGCGCCTCGCCGTCCCCGCCGATGTCTCCGTGGTCGGATACGACGACATCTGGTTCTCCTCCTCGCGGCGCGTCGAGCTGACGACCGTGCGCCAGCCGCGGGACGCGATCGGCCGGGCGGCGGTCTCGCTCGCGCTCGACCGGCTCGCGGACGCCGACATCGCTTCGCGCGATGTGATCCTCCCGCACGAGTTCGTCGTGCGCCGCTCGACCCGAACGGCCGCCGCATGAGCGCGAGCACGACCGCGATGGGGCTTCCCGCGCGCTCGCCCAGCCGTCCTGGCCGACTCGGGATCCGCAGCGGCCGCTACGCGTTTCTCTACCTGTCGCCGGCGCTGCTGATCTTCCTCGTTTTCACGGTCGGCCCTGCGTTGTTCGTGCTCTACATCAGCGTCTTCGACTGGAACCTGCTCAACTCGTCGCTGTCGACCTACGTCGGGACGGCGAACTACCGGAACCTGGCGCATTCGAGCGACTTCTGGCACTCGATCGAGATGTCCGCGTACTTCAGCGGCGCGACCGTCGTCGGCAGCACCGTGCTCGGCCTCGGGATCGCATTGCTTCTCAGCTCACGCGGCCTCGTCCGGCGAATCGTTCGGCTCGCCGTCCTCACGCCCTACTTCACGCCGCTCGTCGCCACGTCGATCGTGTGGGTCTGGATCTTCAACCCGCAGTTCGGGCTGCTTGACGCGCTCCTCCGGATGCTGCACCTGCCGCAGGTGGGGTGGTTGCAGTCGACCACGTGGGCGATGCCTGCGCTGATCGTGTACACGCTCTGGCACGACCTCGGCTTCACCGTGATCATCTTCCTGGCTGGGCTTGCCACCGTGTCGACCGACCTGCGCGAGGCGGCACGCGTCGACGGGGCGCGGTACCGGCACGAGGTGCGCGATGTCGTCCTCCCGCAGCTGACGCAGACGATCGTGTTCGTCATCGTGATCACGACGATCGACTCGCTGCAGGCGTTCACGCAGATCTACACGATGACCCAGGGCGGGCCGCTCGGTGCAACCACCACCACCGGCTTCCTGCTCTACGAAGAGAGCTTCGTCTTCTACCACACAGGTTTCGGGGCGGCGATCGCGGTCGTGCTCTTCGTCGTGATCGCGCTGTTCACGTTGATCCAGCTCCGTCTGTCGAGGAGTCGAACGAGTTGACCCCCCGTGTCCACAACGAGCCCAGGGAGGGAACGATGCATTGGCATCGCGGTACATTGGTCGCCGTCGCCGCGTTCCTCGTCACCGGCGTCGCCGCGTACGCGGCGTACGGCGCCACGACGAGCCGCCGCGCCACGGTGAACATCACGTTCATGGAGGCAATGTCCTCCGGGACGCAAAAGCCGGCGCTCGATCTGCTGACGAAGCGGTTCGAAGCGCAGAACCCGAACGTCCACGTCACGCTGATCGCCGAGCCGAACTACGGGGTCCTGTTGCAGAAGGAGCAGGCGGCAGTCGCCGCGGGACAACCGCCGACAATCGCCCAGGCCTACGAGAACTGGGCGGCGTCGTTTGCGGATGCGAAGGCGATCATCCCGATCGGCGGGTACGTCAACAGCAAGACGGTCGGCGTGAAGCCGAAGGATCAGGCACAGATCTGGAAGGGCGTCTGGAAAGACCTGTTCCTCCCCGACGGCAAGATCTGGATGTGGCCGTTCAACAAGAGCGACTACGTCATGTACTACAACGCCGACAGGCTCGCCGCGGCGGGCCAGCAGGTGCCGAAGACGTGGGTGCAGTTCGCGACGGTCGCGAAGGCGTTGACCAAGAGCGGCAATTGGGCCTGGAGCACCGACACCGGGACGCCGGCCGCCCCGGCTGACGGGACGATCGTCATGTTGTCGTTGATCAAGGCCTTCGGCGGCACCTGGATCGTGAACGGCAAGCCGACGCTCGACACGAAGGCCGCGATCAAGGCGCTCGGCTACCTAGCCGACCTGAAGAAAGCGGGCGCCATGCAGCTGGGGACGAACTACCCCGGTGAGACGGCGCTCGGCGCCCAGCGCTCGGCGTTCGACCTGTCGACGATCGCGGGCTACCCGTACGAGCTCGCGGCCGACGGCGGGAAGTTCTCGATGAAGGTCGCCCCGCTGCCATCAGGCCGCAACGGCCAGGGGAACGCGATGGCCGGCACCAACATCGTCATCTTCTCGAAGGCCTCGAGCGCAGAGCGCGCGGCGGCGTGGAGCTACATGAAGTTCCTGACCGAGCCGCGTCAGACCGCGTACTGGGCCGAGGAGACCGGCTACCTGCCGGTGACCAAGGAGGCGTTGCCGACGATGAAGAAGTACATCGCGACGCACCCGTACCAGCAGATCGCCGCTCAGGCACTCCAGGTCGCGCGCGGGAACCCGGCGTACGGCTGGTGGACCGAGGCTGAGGGGTATCTCACGACCGCGATGCAGCAGGTACTCGAAGGCGGCGGCAACCCTGCGCACGCGCTGGCCACGGCACAGTCGAAGGCAATGGCGGCCGCCAACCAGTGAGTAGGCCGCGCTTCAGGGCAGCCCTGTGGCGGAAGCGGTCGCGTCGCTTCCGCTCAGGGCTGCTCGCGCTCGCGATCGGCATCGTGTTCGCATTCCCGTTCTACTGGGTGATCGTCACGTCGCTCAGCTCGACGAACCGGGTCTACCAGTTCCCGCCGGACTTCCTTCCGGGGACGGTGACGGGCAACTATTCGCGCGCGTGGGGCGAGGCGACCTGGGTGCGCTTCTTCGTCAACACCCTCTTCATCGCGGGCGCCACCGTCGCGCTGGTGCTGATCACCTCGCTGCTCGCCGGGTTCGCGCTTGGTGTCACGCGATTCAGAGGACGCGAGCTCGTGCTCTTCGCGGTGCTCAGCATCCTGATGATTCCGAAGGTCGTATTGCTGATCCCGGACTACGTCGTCCTCAGCAAGCTGCACTGGCTCGACACCTACTGGGCGCAGATCGTCCCGTGGGGAGCGTCAGTGTTCGGCATCTTCCTACTGCGGCAGTTCTTCCGGTCACTGCCGCAGGAGATCGTCGAGGCCGCCGAGCTCGACGGCGCGACGCAGATGCAGTTCTTACGCACGATCGCGGCCCCGCTTGCGCGTCCGGCGCTCATCACGATCGGGCTCTACGTCTTCATCGCGTCGTGGAACAGCTTCCTCTGGCCGTTCATCATGACCTCGAACCCGAAGGTGCAGCCGATCGAGGTCGGGCTGTCGACCTTCTACGGCACGAACGGGACCGATTGGACCGGGCTCTCGGCGGCGGTCGTGTTCACGACCTTGCCGGTAATGGTGATCTTCATGATCGCGCAGCGTCGACTCGTCGAAGGGGCAAGCGCGACGACCGGGGCCACCAAGGGATGAGTCGCCGGCCGAGCCCGGCGGCCGTCCTCGTGTGGGACTTCGACGGGACGCTCTACCGCGGAATCGCAGCATGCTTGCACTACGCGCGCGGGATCGCCGACACGCTCGAGCCGGGGCGTCGCGCGACATATCTCCAGTCGGTCGAGCGATACCTCGCGGGGCAGGGCGGAGTCGACGCGGCCGACGGCTGGGAGGCGGCGGTGATGCTGGCGGGCGGCGGTCGAGGTGCTTCGCGCGCGTTCGGCGACGCCTTTGCGCGCACCCGCGCATTCATGCTCACCGACGCGTGTGAGCTCGAGGTGCCGGACGGCATGCATTCCTTCCTCGAGCGCATGTCGGGCCGCGCCCGACGGGTCCTGGTCTCGAACACGCCCGCGTTCGGTGTCGTGCCGATGCTCGAGCGCCTCGGTCTGCTGAACGCGTTCGACGAGCTCTCGTGCGATTCCGCCAAGCCGTACCGCTTCTCTGTGCGGCTGCGCACGCTCGCTGAGCTGCATGAGGTCGAGGCGCGGTCGGTGATCAGCATCGGAGACCACTTCGTGAACGACATCGAACCGGCGTTCGAGACAGGATGCTCGACGGCGTACATCGACCCGTTCGCCGTCGGGCCTCGCGGCCGCGCAGACCTCGAGGCGCCCCGGTTCGAGGATCTGCTGGAGCCGCTCGAGAGCTGGGTGGAGGCGCGTGAAGCGAGCATCGTGGGCACTGGTGCACGCTGATGGCACGTCTGCGTTTCTACGGCGGGGTCGGCGTGATCGGGTCGACGAAGGTCGTCGTCGAACAGGACGGCTGGCGCGTCGTGCTCGACATGGGCGCCGACATCCCAGGGCGGGAAGGCCTCGTCCGCGCGCCGCTCGTGCTGGCGCCGGGCGCTGAGCTGCGCACCCGGCTGCTCCTCGGCGAGGCGCCGCCGATCGAGCGGCTGTTCAAGCGGGAGGCTGTGGCGGGCACTGGGGTGGCCGCCGGGGGAGACGGGCGTGTGGTGCTGTTCCTGAGCCACGCCCACATCGACCACGTCGGGCTTCTGGGTTGGGTGGACGGGAGCGTGCCCGTCTACGCAGCCGCCGAGACGGGCCTGATCCTCGACGCGCTCGAGGCGGCCGGCCAGAGGCTCGAGGGTGGGCCGGCAGCAGTCCGCGCGCTGGCCGAAGGCGACGTCGTCGAGGTCGGGCCCATGCGGGTCGAGCGGGTCACGGTCGACCACGACATACCGGGCGCGTCCGGCTACCTCGTGCACACAGAGGACGGCGTTGTCGCCTACAGCGGCGATCTTCGCCTGCATGGGCGTCACCCCGAGCGCACCGAGCGCTTCGCCGAGCGTGCGCGGGGGGCAGCTGCGCTCGTCCTCGAAGGGACGTCGCTCTCCGGCGATCCGAGCGCCGCTTTCCGCTCCGAGGCGGCCGCGGAAGCCTCGTTCGAGGAGCAGCTCGAGCGCGTGCCCGGTCTTGTCCTGCTCAGTGTCTATCCGCGTGATCTCGAGCGCATCGCGGCGTTCACGGCGATCGCGGCACGACGCGGGCGCCGCATCGTCTGGCCGCCCGCGACGGCTGCGTTCCTGCGCGCGTGCGGCAGCGAGGGACTGTACGAGCTCGACGACGAGATGCTGGCGGAGGTCCGCCGCGATCCCGGCAGGCACGTCGTGCAGCTGGCCGCGAACGAGCTGACGACGTTGCTCGATCTTCCGGTCGGGCCGGGGTCGGCGTTCCTGCATGCGAACGGTGAGCCACTCGGTCCGTTCCAGGCCGGATGGACACTCCTCGAGCAATGGCTGGCGCGACTCCAGGTGCCGTTCACGGTTATCGGTTCGAGCGGGCACGCGACGCCGCACGATCTGCACCGCGTGCTCGAGACCGTCCGGCCGCGGGTGGTCTATCCACTCCACACGACCGACCCCTACCGGATGCTGCCGCCTCCCGGCACGTTGCGAGTCCTCGCCGAGTACGGCCGCTGGTATGACGTGGCGCGCGGGGCCTCCGCGCTCGAAGCGCCGGGCGCGGCGCCATCGTCGGGCAAGCACGGGACCGTTTGCGTCGACCTCGACTCGACGCTCTGCGACACGAGCCAGCGCCATCATCTCGTGCTTCCCGGCGACGAACGTGAGAACACGGATTGGGTCGCGTACTCGCTCGCCTGTGCGAACGACATGCCGATCGAAGGTACGCGCCGGCTCGTGCGGCTGCTCTCCGCCTACTATCGGATCGTGGTGGTGAGCTCGCGGGACGAGCAGGCGCGGTCGCTCACCGACGCCTGGCTCGCGCGGCACGAGGTGCCCTACGACGAGCTGATCCTCGGCGGCGCCGGCGGGGCGCCGGCTGGTCTCGCCGAGTTCAAGGTGCACCACGTGGCGGCGCTGCTGGCGAGAGGCGAGCACGTCGCGCTCGTCATCGACGACATGCCCGGGCTCCCGCCGGCCATGGCACCTCTCGGGGTTCCGGTGCTCACGGTCCGGCCGCCGTACGATCTGGTCGTTCCGCTTCCTGGTGTCACGACGCCATGACGTCGATCGTCCTCGATCGCGTCACAAAGCGGTTCCCGGGCGGCGTCACCGCGGTCGACGGAGTCGAGCTGACGGTCGATCAGGGCGAGTTCATGGTCCTCGTCGGTCCTTCCGGCTGCGGCAAGACGACGCTCCTGCGGATGATCGCCGGGCTCGAGGACGTGACCGAGGGCGCGATCCACATCGGCGACCGCGACGTCACCGACATCGCGGCGCGAGATCGCGACGTGGCGATGGTCTTTCAGAACTATGCGCTCTATCCACACATGACGGCACGCCAGAACATCGGCTACGGGCTCCGCATGCGCAAGATGCCGAAGGCCGAGATCCGGAAACGCGTCGACGAGGTCGCGCGCATGCTCGGGCTCGAAGAGCTTCTCGACCGCAGGCCGACCGCGCTGTCGGGCGGCCAGCGGCAGCGGGTGGCGATGGGGCGAGCAATCGTTCGGGAGCCGGCGGCGTTCCTGATGGACGAGCCGCTCTCGAACCTCGACGCGAAGTTGCGCGTCGACATGCGCGCGCAACTCTCGAGACTCCACGAGCGACTCGGAATCACCACGGTGTACGTCACGCACGATCAAGTCGAGGCGATGACGCTCGGGCATCGCGTGGCGGTGATGCGCGAGGGGCGGATCCAGCAGGCCGACGAGCCGCATGTGCTCTACCGCGACCCGACCAACCTGTTCGTCGCCGCCTTCATCGGCTCGCCGTCGATGAACCTCGTCGAGGCGACGCTCGACAGAGAGTCGATCGCATTCGCCGGCATCGCGTTGCCGCTCGATCGCGGTTGCCGGCCGGTTGCGCCGTCGGGTAGCAAGGTCATCCTCGGTATCCGCCCCGAGAGCTTCGAGGACGCGAGCTTCGCGCCGCCCGGGTTGCCCCACATCGACGTCAACGTGGCGGTGCTCGAGGACCTCGGCTCGGATGCGCATGTGATCTTCCCGGTCGAGGCTCCGCGTGTCGACGCGGCCGACCTCCGAGCCGCGCGCGACGGCGGCGAGAGTGTCCTGGCGGCCGACGAGTCGATGCTCTTCAACGCGCGGGTCGACCCGCGTACTCGCGCACGGCGCGGCGAGCGGCTGCGGCTTGTCGTCGACCCCGCGCGCCTCCACTTCTTCGACCCCCGGACCGGCGAAAGCCTGCTGACGCCCCATTGAGGCACGACCCTCCGCGGCGCGAAGGAAGCTAACCGACCGGGGCCGGCGCGGCGGGTCGGCCCGGCGCCAACGCGCCGCCAAAGCGCGACGCTTCGGCGTTCGGCAGCGAACAGATAGATCGCGGGCACGACTCAAGTCCACCCCGGAGTGCGGCCTGCTCCTCGATCCACTCGTGCAGCTCGGGTCGCTGTGCGTCTGCGAGACTGGTCACCTTGACGTAGCGGGTGCGGTCGGTCGTTCCGAGCGGCGGTGGGGTGCCGAAGTCTGCCCCGCCGAGGAAGACGACGTTGACGGAGACGTCGTAGGCGGCCAGCTGGATGATCCAACCGAGGTTCGGTAGTCCGTAGTACGGCCTCTTCCACTTCACGGCGTAGTGAAGGGCGGGGATCGTCGCTCGGATCGCCTCATCCAGCCCATGGACGATCGGCTGCAAGTGCGGCATTTGGCGCCCGAGCCAGCGGTCGATGTCGGAGTGGCTCGCCGACGCTTCCGGCGGCTTCCGTCCCGAGTTTCCCTTGATCTCTTTCGGCATTCCGTCTCCTCCGTCGAGAGCGCCACGGCCGGTCCGCCGCCGCGAGCAGCTCGCGGCCGGCTATCGCTTCAGGTAGGCGAGCACCGCGAGCACGCGGCGATTGTCCTCCGCCGCTTCTCTGATCCCCAACTTGGCAAAGGCGCCTCTGATGTGCGTCTCGACGGTCTTCGGGCTGAGCCAAAGCGTGCGACAGATTCCTTGGTTCGAGCGTCCCTCGGCCATGAGCGCGAGAATCTCGCGCTCCCGCGGTGTGAGCTCCTCGAGCGGGTCGACACGGCGGCGTCGCGCGAGAAGGTCGTCGACGACTGCGCGGTCGATCACGCACTCGCCCGCCGAGACGCGTCGCACGGCGTCGAGCAGCTGTTCGACCCGGCCGACGCGCTCCTTCAACAGGTAGCCGACGCCTTCGGGCTTGGCTTCGACGAGTTGCAGCGCGTAGTCGGCCTCGAGGTGTTGTGAGAGGACGAGGACTGCGGTGCTCGGAAAGCTCGAGCGGATCTCGCGCGCCGCCTGCAGTCCTTCGTCCGTGTGGGTCGGGGGCATCCGGATGTCGACGAGGGCGACATCCGGATGGAGGTCGCGGACGCTGCGAAGCAAGGCATCCGCGTCGCCCATCTGATCGACCACCTCGACGCCGTTGTCCGCGAGCAGACGGGCGACTCCCTCCCTGACAAGCGGTGCGTCGTCGGCGATTACGACCCGCATGGGAACACCGTGGACACGTTCGTACCGCGGCCCGCTTCGCTGTCGATCGACAACGTGGCGTCGAGCGCCTCGAGCCGGTCGCGCAGACCGGCCAGGCCCGACTCGGATGTGATGCGCGCGCCGCCGACGCCGTCGTCCGTCACCGTGACGCGGAGTGTCGTCGGCTCGCGCTCGAGCAGCACCGATGCGTCCGTCGCCGAAGCGTGCTTGACGACATTGGTGAGCGCCTCGGAGACGACGAAGTAGGCGGCGAGCTCGATCTGATCCGGCAAGCGGCCCTGCACGCTGCTCTCGACCGTCACCGGCAAAGGCGCCCGTCGCGCGAGCGCCTCGACCGCCGAGGTGAGGCCCTCGTCGCGGAGAAGCGTCGGGTGGATTCCTCGGGCGAGCTCGCGGAGCTCGCCGATCGCCTGCTCGACCTCGTCCTGCGCGCGCGCGAGGACGTCTGCGGCGGCTCTGTCGGCGCGTGCTGCCTCGAGGCCGAGCGCGACGGAGAGTGTTACGAGCCGCTGCTGTGCCCCGTCGTGGAGGTTCCGTTCGATACGGCGCCGCTCTGCGTCGCCCGCCGCGACGATCCGTCCCCGCGAGGCGCGTACCTCCGCGAGCTGCGAGCGCACCTCTGCTGCGAGGCGCTCGTTCTCGATCACGAGCGCTGCGGTCGCACGAACAGACTCCACGAGCGCCGGCTCGTCGAGCAGCGCCGGATCGTGAATGAGCGCAGCGATCTCTTCGCCTCTGACGCTCACCGCCGTGACGGCACGGTCCGCTTGCTGTGGCAGCTCGATCGGCCGTCCATCAGCGTCGACATAGCGACCGTGCGTGAGGCGGTACGCGACGTCGAGCGTGGGGTCGCCGAGTGCCCGGGCGAGTCGCTCGCGCATCGTCGCCACCACCTCGCTTCGCAGCTCGACAACGAGCTCCGACGTTTGCGGTCGACGAAGCCGCGACCAGCCGATTCCGATGACGATCCCAACCGGGATCGTCATCGCGACGGCCCGAGTGGTGTTTTCGAGGGTCGGCACGCGCGCGCGAGTGCCGATCACCCAGCCCAGCCACACCAGATCGGCGAGCGCCGTGATCGCCGTACCGACGAGAAGAGGCCCTTGCGCGCGACGTGCCGGGAGACCCAGGACACGCACCCGTTGGAGGGCGAGGAAGAGCACACCGACAGCGAGGCAGGCACCGGCCGTCGCCTGCGCTCGGTCGATCGCATCCGCAAGACTCGGCGACGAGGTGACCGAGAGCATGTCGCGGGTGTCGGGAGCCACCAGCACGCCGACGAGCTGCCCGCCCAACGTGAGCATGTACGCGGCGACGACTGCAACGCGGGCCGGTCGCGACCAGGGACGTCCTTCGGGGAACGTCACGACGAGCTGGACAAGGAACGCCGCCCACAACCCCTCGAGCAAGAAACCGAGGGTCCACAGCGCGTGCGAGCTCGCCCACTCGAGGTCTGCGCCGAGAAGGGCGAACGGTGTCGCAGCGAGTAGCCACCGCGCTCGCCGCCAGCGCGGCCTCTCGAGCACGACGAGCGACGCGCCGATCAGAGCCCACGAGAGCGCGAGGTCGGCCGCGATGCGCGTCCCAGCGATTCGCTCATGAACGCCGAGCCATCCCACCGCGAGGCCGGCCGCCACCGCGAGCGGCAACAGCAGCACCGGGTCGCGGTGTGCGTCTCGAGTCGGCAGAGCCGTGACGGCGCCCGACGCCATCAGTCGAGCAGGGCAGCGACAGCCGCCGCGGAGAGCTTCGACTTCGGGATGAAACCGCGCGCCCCACAGGCGGCGACCCGTAAGCCGTAGTCGTCTGCGTCGCGTGACGAGATGAGGACGACTGTCGGCCCGTCTGCAGCCGCGAGTTCTGTCGCAACCGCGAACCCGTCGCGATCCGGTAGTTGCACGTCGAGGAGCACAGCGTCCGGAGCGTCGGCGGCCACTGCGGCCAGGGCCTCCGCCGCGTCCGCGGCTTCGCCGGTGACGATGTAGCCCGCGCTCTCCAACAACTCTCGCGCGACGGCCCGAAACGGCTGGTGATCGTCCACGATCAACACACGCTTCTGCACACCTCGAATCGTCGCACACCCCTCCGCTCGCGGCTCAGGGTTTTCCCTGGGATCGAGCGAGTTCGGTGGAATCCCCGAGGCGTGAGATGGATCATGAATGGATGAGGTTCCGGCTTGCGGTGGTGGTCGCGTCCGCTGTTGCCGCGATCGGCGGCTCCGTGCTGCTCGTGACCCATCGCTCGAGCGATCAAGTGACAACACGCGGGGTGACGGCGACGCTCCGTGTCCCGGGTAACCCAGGGTGGGTGGCGGCAGGCCGCAATGCCGTGTGGCTGGCGCTGTCGGGGACGCGCACGCCGGTGGGCGATCGACCGCTTCTGCGTCTTGATCTCGCCTCCGGCACGATCGAGCGGAGGATCCTCGTCGGCGGCCAGGCTTCCTACCTGGCGCATGTCGGCAACAGGTTGTTCGCCTCCGTCGAGCACGTCGGCGGCAGCGGATCCGGGCCAAGCCTCATCGTCGCGCTCGACTGGCAGAGCGGGCGTGTGCTCGCACGGAGGCAGTTTGCGACGCTCGTGGGACCGCTTGCCGACGACGGAACAGATCTATGGGTGCTGCAGCTCGCGCCCGCCGCGCTCCTTCGCCTCGATCCACTCACGCTGGCTCCGAAGGCACCTCCGCTTCCGCTTTCGCGGGGACAGGCTCTCGGACTTGCCGTTGGCGGCGGCTCCCTGTGGGTGACGGCGTCGGATGCAGGCGAGGTCCTTCGCATCGATCCGGCGACCCGCAAGGTCACGCCCGTGCGGGTCGGCGGCTCCCCCGTCGGGATCACGGTCGTCGCGGGGAGCGTCTGGTTCGTCGACCGCGACCGGGCAGAGGTCGACCGTCTCAACCTGCGAACGCTGCAGCCGGTCGGGAAACCGATTCGCGTCGGCGGTGCACCGGCATGGCTGGCGCGGGCCGCCCGCTACCTGTTCGTCG
>Ga0157369_10003364_pt1 | contig 18989 bp, 14 predicted proteins | sample C25metaG_FD_113461 | JGI IMG/M metagenome (GOLD analysis project Ga0157369, IMG submission 113461) | Corn rhizosphere microbial communities from Kellogg Biological Station, Michigan, USA - C2-5 metaG | ecosystem: Host-associated > Plants > Roots > Rhizosphere > Soil | place: USA: Michigan... | reverse complement strand
GCTCGCCCGCCGGGGTCAGCGCCACCGCGCGCCCGACCCGGCTGAACAACTGAGCCCCGAGATAGCCCTCCAACTCGCGGATCTGTCGACTGATCGCCGCCTGGGACACGCACAGCGCCTCGGCGGCGCGGGTGAAACTTGCGTACTTGGCCGCCGCGACAAAGGCCTTCACCGCGCGCAACGAAGGCATTTTCAGCAGCAGCGTATCGGGATCGACGGCTTTGGACATCGCGACTCTCGACGGACGGAAAAGGGGCGGACAAACAGTATTGGCCATGGCCGCGCGACCTTGGAGCCTTTGGAGACGCCAGGCATATCTCACGGCGACACCTCTGGCGCGCTCAGCGAAATCATAACGTGACGTTATCAAATCAGGGCTGGAAATGTTGTTGGATTTGCCCGGGGTCAGCTTATAGATTTGCTGAAAAGCCCCGTTCCGAGGGCCATCAGAACAACAAGAAGGGACCGCCGTCGTGAAGACAGACCCCCATTTCCTCTGCCCAGCATCTCATCAATCAGAACTGCACAGCGGTGGTGACTGCCTGTGCTGGGCGCGAAGGAGGCATGGCATGACCCGCTCCGACGAAATCATCTCGGTCCGCAATATCTACAAGGTGTTCGGCTCTCAGGCGGACACCGCCATGGCGCTGGTCAGGGCGGGGGCTTCCAAGGCGGAGGTGTTCGAGAAGACCGGCCAGGTCATCGGGGTCTTCGATGCCAGCTTCTCGGTCATGCGCGGCGAGATCTTCGTGATCATGGGACTGTCCGGCTCGGGCAAGTCGACCGTGGTGCGGCTGTTCAATCGCCTCATCGAACCCACCGCTGGCACCATCTTCCTCAACGGCCGGGAAATCACCGGCCTCAGTGACAAGGACCTGTTGCAGGTCCGCCGCAAGGACATGGGCATGGTGTTCCAGTCCTTCGCCCTGATGCCGCACATGACGGTGCTGGACAACGTCGGCTTCGGTCTGCAGATCAGCGGCGCCGCCGAGAAGGAACGCAACAGCCGCTCCATTACCGCGCTGCGCCAGGTCGGCCTGGCCGGCCAGGAAAACTGCTATCCGCACCAGCTCTCCGGTGGCATGCAGCAGCGCGTGGGCCTGGCCCGGGCGCTGGCCAACGATCCAGCCATCCTGCTGATGGACGAGGCCTTCTCGGCCCTCGATCCGCTGATCCGCCACGAGATGCAGGGCGAGCTGATCAAGCTGCAGCAGCAACAGGACCGCACCATCATCTTCATCTCCCACGACATCGAGGAAGCGGTCCGCATCGGCCATCGCATCGCCATCATGGAAGGCGGCCGAGTGGTGCAGATCGGTACCCCGCGCCAGTTGCTGTGCCAGCCGGCCAACGACTACGTGCGCACCTTCTTCAACGGCTTCGACGCCAGCCGCATCCTCAAGGCCGGTGACATCGCCCAGCGGGATGCGCAGATCGCCTATAGGCCCGGCCGCGAAACCCCGATCACGGCGGACACGCCGATCAGGGACATCTTCGGCACCGTGGCCCGCGCCAGTGCACCCGTGCCGGTCGTGGACGCCGCCGGCGCCTATCAGGGCTGCATCTCCCAGGGTCGCCTGCTGAGCTATCTCGGCGGCCACTGATCGCTGTTTTCCTTTGTTGAAGGCGCGCAGGCGCGCCGGAGGCCCCGCTCATGTCCGATTTCAGCATTCTCGATCCCTTCAAGACGATCACCGTTCCGGTGGGCTCCTGGGTGGAAGCCGCGCTGCGCTACCTGGTGCACAACTTCCGCGAGGTGTTCCGCTCCATCCGCTGGCCAGTGGACCAGGTCCTGGACGGCATCCAGGCCGCGCTGATGTCGGTGCCGCCGACCGTGTTCATCCTGCTGGCCGCCCTGCTCGGCTGGCAGATCGGCGGTCGCCGCATCGGCATTCTGACCCTGGCCATGCTCACCGCCCTGGGGCTGATCGGCGTGTGGAACGATGCCATGGTCACCCTCGCCCTGGTGCTCACCTCCCTGGTGTTCTGCGCGGTGATCGGCATCCCGCTGGGCATCCTCAGCGCCCGCAGCAATCGCCTGGAAATGTGCATCCGCCCGCTGCTGGACGCCATGCAGACGCTGCCCGCCTTCGTCTACCTGGTGCCGGTGGTGATGCTGTTCGGCATCGGCAACGTGCCGGGGGTCATCGTCACCATCATCTTCTCGCTGGCACCGCTGGTGCGCCTGACCAATCTGGGCATCCGCCAGGTGCCGGAAGACAAGATCGAAGCCGCCCGTGCCTTCGGCTGCACGCCCTGGCAGATGCTGGTCAAGGTCCAGCTGCCGCTGGCCGCGCCGACCATCATGGCCGGGGTCAACCAGACCCTGATGCTGGCGCTGTCGATGGTGGTGGTGGCCTCGATGATCTCGGTCGGCGGACTCGGCCTCATGGTCCTCAGCGGCATCGGTCGCCTGGACATGGGCCTGGCCAGCGTCGGCGGTATCGGCCTGGTGCTGCTGGCGATCTTCCTCGATCGCTTCACCCAGGCCATGGGCGAGCGCAGCGCCCACCTGGCCACTGGTCAGCGCTGGTACCACAGCGGCCCGGTCGGCCTGGTGGTGCGTCTCGTCGGCAAGAAAAAAGCGCTGCCGCAGCCGGTTACGCCTTGAACCTGCCTTTCACCGCAGAACATCAACTCACAACGACAGGTACTCCATGAATCTTTCCGCATGCAAGAAAGCGCTCCTGACCGGCTTCGCCGCCTCCCTCCTGGGTCTGGCCCTCAGCGGCGCCGTCCATGCCGCTAGCGCCGACCAACCCGGCGCCGGGGTGAAAGTCACGCCGATTTTCCCCACCATCGCCGAAGAACGCTTTCGCGGCGAGATCGCCATCGCCGGCCTCAAGGCGCTGGGCTACGACGTCAAGGCCCCCAAGGAAACCGACTACCCGGCGCTGTTCCTGGCGCTGTCCTACGGCGACGCCGACTTCACCGTGCACATGTGGGAACACATGCACCAGGCCTTCTATGACAAGGCCGGCGGCGACGACACCATGGTCAAGGCCGGTAACGTGATGCCAGGCGTGCTGCAGGGCTTCATGATCGACAAGAAGACCGCCGACCAGTACCACATCAAGGACATCTCGGACTTCAAGAAGCCGGAAATCGCCAAGCTGTTCGACAGCAATGGCGACGGCAAGGCCGACCTTACCGGCTGCAACCCCGGCTGGGGCTGCGAGGTGATCGTCGAGCACCAGCTCAAGGCCTATGGCCTGAACGACACCGTCACCGACAACCGCGGCTCCTATTTCGCGCTGATGGCCGACACCATCCAGCGCTACAAGGACGGCAAGCCGATCTTCTACTACACCTGGGTGCCGCAGTGGATCTCCAGCGTGCTGGTGGAAGGCCGGGACGTTGTCTGGCTACCAGTGCCCTTCACCTCGCTGCCCGACGGCAAGAACGACGTGAACACCACCTTCGAGGGCAAGAACCTGGGCGCTCCCATCGACAACGTCGTGGCGGTGATCAACAAGGACTTCGCCAGGAAGAACCCCGCCGCGGTCAAGTTCCTCTCGGAGCTGAAGATCGCCACCGCCGACGAAAGCGCCCAGAACCTCAAGATGCAGAACGGCGAGAAATCGCTGGACGACATCAAGCGTCAGGCCGCCGAGTGGATCAAGGCGCACCAGGCCGAGTGGGACGGCTGGCTGGCGGACGCCCGCGCCGCTGGCCAGAAGTGATCGCCTAGACGGCGCCAGCGCGCCGTGACCGGGCAGTAGTCGGGCACAGCGCCACCACGACGTACCGGACCGCCGTGCCTGAACGGCCTGAGCCCGCGGCCCGGTCCTGAACGACCTCAAGCGACATCCTGCCTCCCCGGGAGGCGGGCAAGCCCTGTGCGCCTCGCGTTCAGGCCAGACGCTTCACCGGAGACGGTTGCGCACCATGAAAGTCCAAGCCCTGCCCGCCGACGACAACACCTGTGGCTGGTACCACACCAGTGCCCCGCGCACGCCCCGGCCCAGCCATCGCGGTCATAGCGAGGCGCCCTGGGTAGTGGTCGGCGCCGGTTTCACCGGTCTCGCTGCCGCGCGGCAGCTGGCGCTGAAGTTCCCGGACGACGAGGTGATCCTGGTGGAGGCGCAGGAGGTCGGTCTGGGCCCGGCCGGGCGCAATGCCGGCTTCGCCATCGACCTGCCCCATGACATCGGCGCCGAGGACTACATCGGCGACATCGGCATCGCCCGCACCGTGCTCAAGCTGAACCTGAGTGGCCAGGCCTACCTGCGCCGGCAGGTCGAACGCTACGGCATCGATTGCCAGCTGCAGGCCTGCGGCAAGTATCAGGCCGCCGTCGAGGAACGCGGCCTGGCAGTGCTCGACGCCTACCGGCGCGGCCTGGACAAGCTCGACCAGCCCTACCAGATGATCGAACGCGAGACCCTGCCCGAGCACCTGGGCACGGACTTCTATCAGCGGGCGCTCTATACCCCTGGCGCGGTGCTGATCCAGCCCAGCGCCCTGGTCAAGGGTTTGGCCGAGAATCTACCGACCAATGTCACGCTCTTCGAGCGCACGCCGATCCTGGACGTGGACTACGGTCCGCGCCCCGAGCTGCGGCATGCCGCTGGCCGTATCACCGCCGGCAAACTGGTGCTGGCCAACAATTCCTTCGGCCAGCACTTCGGCTTCCTGCAGGGGCGCATGCTGCCGATCTTCACCTACGGCAGTCTCACGCGGCGGTTGACGCCCGACGAGCAGGCGCTGCTGGGCGGCAAGCCCTTCTGGGGTGCCATCCCCGCCGATCCCTTCGGCACCACGGTGCGGCGTACCCCCGACCAGCGCCTGCTGATCCGCAACAGCTTCAGCTTCAACCCCGATGGCCGCAGCAATCCCAAGCATTTGCAGCGGGTGCTGCAGCGTCACCAGGCCTCCTTCGCCCGCCGCTTTCCCATGCTGCCCAAGGTGACCTTCGAGTACACCTGGGGTGGCGCCCTGGCCATGACCCGCAACCACAACGGCTTCTTCGGCCAGCTGGCCCCCAACGTCTATGGCGCCCTGGGCTGCAACGGCCTGGGGGTCACCCGCGGTACTGCCACCGGCAAGCTGCTCGCCAACTGGCTGGCCGGCGAGCGCGACGAACTGATCGATTTCCTGCTCGCCGCGCCCGGGCCCAATGCCAACCCACCGCAGCCGTTCCTCTCGGCCGGCGTCAATTTCAACCTCTTGTGGGGACAGTACCGCGCCGGCTGCGAAAGCTGACGGCCGCGCCCTCCCCGCTGACATCCGTGCAACCTCTGGAGGCTCCACCCATGAACTTCGACGGCATCTATACCCCGGCCATCACCCCGCTCAAGGCGGACGGCGCCATCGACCAGGCCGGTTTCGCCCAGGTCCTGGAATACCTGATCGAGTCCAAGGTGCACGGCATCGTGGTCGGCGGTTCCACCGGCGAGTACTACGCCCACAGCGGCGAAGAGCGACTGGCGCTGATCGCCCAGGCCTGCGACGTGGTGGGCCAGCGCCTGCCGCTGGTGATCGGCACCGGCGCCATCCGTACCGAGGATTCGGTGCAGTTCGCCCAGGCCGCCCGTGAGCACGGGGCTGATGCCCTGCTGGTCGGCACCCCGCCCTATGCCCTGCCGACCCAGCAGGAGATCGCCGAGCACGTACTGACGGTGGATCGCGCCGCCGACCTGCCGATCATGCTCTACAACTATCCGGGGCGGATGAACGTGGCCATGGGCGAGGACTTCTTCGCCGCCATCGCCGGCTGCCGCAACGTCCAGTCGATCAAGGAAAGCAGCGGCGACATGGCGAGTCTGCACCGCCACGCGGTCAAGCGCCCGGACCTGCAGCTTTCCTGCGGCTGGGACGACCAGGCCCTGGAATTCTTCGCCTGGGGCGCGCGCAGCTGGGTCTGCGCCGGCTCCAACTTCGTGCCGCGCGAGCACGTGGCGCTCTACCAGGCCTGCGTGCTGGAGCAGGACTTCGCCAAGGGGCGCCGGATCATGGCGGCCATGCTGCCGCTGATGGATTACCTCGAAGGCGGCAAGTTCGTGCAGTCGATCAAGTACGGCTGCGAACTCGCCGGCCTGCCCAACGGCGGCGTGCGTGCCCCGCTCAAGGGCATGACCGCAGCCGAGCAAGCCGAACTGGCGCAGGTGATCACCGCGCTGAAGAGCAACGTCACCCGTATCGTCCAGGGAGCCTGACCATGACCGATCTGCTGAGCAAAGCCGCCTACGCCGACCTCGCCGCCACCGTCGAGCTGCGCACCCAGGCCTTTATCGATGGCGCCTTCGTCGCCGCCCGGAGCGGCCAGACCTTCGTCACCACCAACCCTGCCACTGGCGCTGAACTGGCGCAGGTGGCCGCCTGTGGCGCCGCCGACGTGGACGCCGCCGTAGCCGCCGCCAAGACCGCCTTCGAAGACGGTCGCTGGAGCGGTCTGCACCCTTCCGCGCGCAAGGCCGTGCTGCAGAAATTCGCCGCCCTGCTGGAAGAACACGCCCATGAACTGGCGGTGGTGGAGAGCCTCGACAGTGGCAAGCCGGTGCGCGAGTGCCAGACCATCGACGTACCGGAGACCATCAACACCCTGCGCTGGCACGCCGAGCTGATCGACAAGATCTACGACGCCACCGCCCCCACCGGCGCCGGCGCCCTGGCCATGGTGGTACGCGAGCCCATCGGCGTGGTCGGCCTGGTACTACCCTGGAACTTCCCGCTGCTGATGCTGGCCTGGAAGATCGGTCCCTCGCTGGCCGCTGGCTGCTCCATCGTGGTCAAGCCGGCCAAGGAGACCACCCTCAGTGCCCTGCGGGTAGCCGAGCTGGCCCACCAGGCCGGGGTGCCGGCCGGCGTGTTCAACGTGGTGCCCGGCAGTGGCAAGGAGGCCGGCGAACCCATCGGCCGGCATCCGGACATCGCCGCGGTCAGCTTTACCGGCTCCACCGACACCGGTCGGCTGTTCCTCAAGTACGCCGCCGAATCCAACCTCAAGCGCATCGTCCTGGAACTGGGCGGCAAGAATCCCGCCGTGGTGATGAACGACGTCGAGGATCTCGACGAGGTCGCCCAGCACGTGGTCAACGGCGCCTTCTGGAACATGGGCGAGAACTGCTCGGCATCGTCGCGGCTGATCGTCCATCGCGAGGTCAAGGATGCCCTGCTGGAGCGCGTCCAGGTCCACCTGCAGGACTGGCAGCTGGGCGACCCGCTGGACCCGGAGAACCGCCTGGGTTCCATGGTCAGCAAGGCGCATTTCGACAAGGTCCGTTCCTACCTGGAGCACGCCAGCGAGCAGCAGCTCAAGGTGGTGACCGGTGGCGCGACCCGCGATGGCGTCTATGTGGAGCCGACCATCGTCGACGGCGTGGCGCGTGACAGCCGCCTGTTCCGCGAGGAGATCTTCGGCCCGGTGCTGAGCGTGACCCCCTTCGATACCCTCGACGAAGCCCTGGAGCTGGCCAACGACACCGCCTACGGCCTGGCCGCCTCGGCCTACACCGGCAACCTGCGCAATGCCATCAAGCTGGCTCGCGGCATCCGTGCCGGCATCGTCACCGTCAACTGCTTCGGCGAGGGCGATGCCTCCACCCCCTTCGGCGGCTACAAGGAGTCGGGGTTCGGCGGGCGCGACAAGTCGCTGTGGGCCCACGACCAGTACACCGAGATCAAGACCATCTGGATCGACGCGTCCTGATCTCGGGCTAAAGACGCTACCCGGTCCGCTGCCGCAGCGCAGCGGACCGTCCTCCCCTGCCTGGCCGCGCTCGACCTCAGTATCCTGGCTGAAGACGTGGCGGCGGTCCGCCGTTCGCTGCTGCGCTGATCACGCCGGCTAGCGCTTGCCCTGTACTGCCTCCCGTAGCCAGAACGGCCGTGCTGGCTTCCTCGCCCGGCCGCGCACCGACGACCGCCATCCCACCTGGCGCCCTTGGCCTGCTAAGCTTCGCGGCTTTTTTGGCGCTGCCCGCGCCGACGGCCGCGGGCGTTCCGCACACCACCCTTCATTCGACGACCGCGACTGGCCGCCAGAGCCAGCGCCGGCCCCCGTTAAACTGCCAGCTGGAATTCCCATGTCCACCGCCTCTCCGAGTCTGCAGCGCCGGCTCAAGCCCCGCCACCTCAACATGATCGCCATCGGCGGCTCCATCGGCACCGGGCTGTTCGTCGCCTCCGGCGCCACCGTGGCCACTGCCGGCCCGGGCGGCGCCCTGGCGGCCTATGCGCTGATCGGCCTGATGGTCTACTTCCTCATGACCAGCCTCGGCGAGATGGCCGCCTACCAGCCGGTGTCGGGTTCCTTCTCCATCTATGGCAGTCGCTTCGTCGAGGACGGCTTCGGCTTCGCCCTCGGCTGGAACTACTGGTACAACTGGGCGGTGACCATCGCCGCCGAACTGGTGGCGGCGCAACTGGTGATGGGCTTCTGGTTTCCCGAGGTGCCCGGGCTGATCTGGAGCGCACTGTTCCTCGCGCTGATGTTCCTGCTCAATGCGGTGTCGGTGCGCGGCTTCGGCGAGAGCGAATTCTGGTTCGCGCTGATCAAGGTGGCCACCGTGGTGGTCTTCATCGGCCTGGGCCTGGCCGCCATCCTCGGCATCTTCAGCGGCATCGAGCCGCCAGGCCTGTCCGTGTTCACCCAGGGCGAGGCGCCCTTCGTCGGCGGCCTGCAGGCCATGGTCGGGGTGGCCATGATCGCCGGCTTTTCCTTCCAGGGCACCGAGCTGATCGGCATCGCCGCCGGCGAATCGGAAAATCCGCGCAAGAACGTGCCCATCGCCATCCGCCAGGTGTTCTGGCGCATCCTGATGTTCTATGTGCTGGCGATCTTCGTCATCGGCATGCTGATCCCCTATACCGATCCGCGCCTGCTGCAGAACGATGCCACCGACGTCTCCGTCTCGCCGTTCACCCTGCTGTTCGAACGCGCCGGCCTGGCCTTCGCCGCCAGCCTGATGAACGCGGTGATCCTCTCGGCGGTGCTCTCCGCCGGCACCTCGGGCATGTACGCCTCGACGCGGATGCTGCACAGCCTGGCCGAACAGGGCAAGGCGCCGCGGCTGTTCGCCCGCGTCTCGCGCAATGGCGTGCCGCGCAACGCCCTGCTGGCCACCACCGCGGTGGGCGCCCTGTGCTTCTTCACCTCCCTGGTGGGCGACAAGGCGCTCTATGGCTGGCTGCTCAACACCTCGGGCATGTGCGGCTTCATCGCCTGGCTGGGCATCGCCGTGTCCCACTATCGCTTCCGCCAGGGCTACCTGGCCCAGGGTCGCCGGCTGGAAGACCTGCCCTACCGTGCCAAGCTGTTTCCCTTCGGGCCGCTGCTGGCCTTCGCCCTCTGCCTGGTGATCACCCTGGGGCAGAACTATGCCGCCCTGTTCGGGCCGCACGGCGTCGACTGGCTGGGCCTGGCCGCCACCTACATCAGCCTGCCGCTGTTTCTCGCCGTCTGGCTGGGCTATCGCTGCAAGCACGGCAGCCGGCTGGTTAAGCTCAAGGACATGGACGTCAGCCCGAGCGGCGACTGAGCGCTCGCCCGCGGGACCCGCCGGCTGCGCCCGGCGGGTCCCGTGCTAGCATCCCGGATCTTTCCGATCGACTCGCCAGCGCTGCCATGGGCACCACCCTCGCCTCCCAACTGATTCCCGACATCCTCACCTACATCGCCTCGCACCAGCTGGCGGTCGGCACCCGGCTGCCCGAGCGCGTCCTGGCCGAGCGGCTGCGGGTGTCGCGCTCGCCGGTGCGCAGCGCCCTGCAGCAGATGGCCGACCAGAGCCTGCTGGCGCGGCATCCCGAGGGCGGTTTCGCCGTGGCCGCCGCGGCCCTGGACGCCACGCCCCAGGCGCGCGAAGAGGTGTCCGCCAGCGAACGCCTGTACCTGACCATCGCCCGCGACCGCATCGAGGGCGAATTGCCGCTCAAGGTCACGGAAAACGAGCTGATCCGCCGCTACCAGGTCACCCGTGGGCAACTGGCCGATATCCTCAGGCGCATCGTCCAGGAAGGTTGGGCCGAGCGCCTGCCGGGCTACGGCTGGAGCTTCGTCGAAGGTCTCACCTCGCCCGACGCCTATGCCCAGAGCTATGCCTTCCGCCTGCTGATCGAGCCGGCCGGCATCCGCGACGCCGGCTTCACCCTGGATGCCGGCGAATTGCGGCGCTGCCGCGACGAGCAGGCGCTGCTGGCCGCAGGCCGGGTGTTCGAGGCCTCGCCCGCGGAGATCTTCGACGCCAACACCCGCCTGCACGAGACCATCGCCCGCTGCTCGGGCAATGCCTTCATCCTCGATGCACTGCGCCGGCTCAATCGCCTGCGCCGCTTGATCGAATACCAGAAGTCGGTGGATCGCGAGCAGGCCCAGCGCCGCTGCCAGGAGCACCTGGAGCTGATCGATCTGCTGCTCGAGGATCGCCGTGAAGAAGCCGCGGTCTTCATGACCCGCCACCTGGGCAACGCGCTGCAGGAAAAGCAGGCCACGGCGGCGCGCTGAGCCTGCGGCGCCCAGGGCCTGCCCGCCAGGGCGCGGGGGCGTTAGACTGGCGGACTTTTCTCCGTTACCCGAGGCCGTCATGCCGATCCGTCACGCCATCGTCCATCTGATCGACAAGAAGCCCGACGGCCAGCCCGCGACCCTGCACGCGCGGGACGCCGAACTGGCCGACTCCCAGGCCATCGAGAATCTGCTGGCCGATCTCAACGACAGCTACAACGCCAAGCCCAACAAGGCCTGGGGCCTGTTCCACGAGGAATCCGGCGCCTATCCCTTGAGCGGCTGGCTCCATGCCTACCTGGAAGGCGAGCAGGACTTCGTCGCCTTCAGTCGCCAGGCGGTGGAGCACCTCAAGGGGCTGATGGAGAGCAGCAACCTTTCCACCGGCGGCCATGTGCTGTTCGCCCAGTACCAGCAGGGCATGACCGACTACCTGAGCATCGCCCTGCTGCACCACAGCGAGGGGGTGACCGTCACCGAGAGTCTGGAAGTGGCTCCGGCCAAGCACCTGGACCTGGGCCAGCTGCACTTGGCGGCGCGCATCAACCTCTCGGAATGGCGCAACAACAAGCAGTCGCGCCAGTACATCTCCTTCATTCGCGGCAAGGGCGGCAAGAAGGTCTCGGATTACTTCCGCGACTTCATCGGCTGCCAGGAAGGCGTCGACGCCAAGGGCGAGACCCGCACCCTGCTCAAGGCTTTCAGCGACTACGTGGAAAGCGAGGACCTGCCGGAAGAAGCCGCCAAGGAAAAGACCGACACCCTGGTGGACTACGCCAGCAGCCAGGCCAAGCGCGGCGAGCCCATGGCCCTGGACGCCCTCTCCGAGCTGATGGATGACCAGGCACCACGCGCCTTCTACGACTACATCCGCAACAAGGATTACGGTCTGGCCCCGGAGATCCCGGCGGACAAGCGCACCCTCAATCAATTCCGCCGCTTCACCGGCCGTGCCGAGGGGCTGTCGATCAGCTTCGAGGCGCACCTGCTGGGCTCGCGCATCGAATACGACGAAGGCCAGGATCTGCTGATCATTCGCGAGGTGCCGACCCAGCTGAAAGACCAGCTCAAGCGGCGCAATGACTAGGCATGGTCCGAAAAGTCGCCGCGCGAAGGTCAGGCAAGGCGAAAATTCGCGAGGAAGCGGCGTTTACGAGCAGTAGATGAGCGCTCGGAACGACTTTTCAACGCAGCCTGGCCGAGCGCAGGCACTTTTCAGCCAGGCCCCGGTGACCGCCGGGCCGCTGGACACCTGGGGTTGCAAACGCGATCACCGATCGGGCGCTCCCGGCTGGACAGCGGTCGGCCAAAGGGGGCACAAGATGTCCCTTCTTTTCCCTACCTGCCGAAAAAGTCGAAACCATGAGCCAGTACCCCTTCGAACGCCGCATCGTCATCACCCTGCAATCGAACAACGAACTGACGCTCGACGCTGCCCTTGACCAGGCCGTGTCGCGCATCAAGCAGGGCGAGATCCACGGTGGTGACGAAGGCCTGGCCACCGCCTACAGCTTCCATGTGGACACCGTCGCCGAAGGCCCCTCCGGTCCGGTGGACCTGGGCGAGTACCTGGGCCGTCCGGCGACCAAGGCCGAGCAGAGCGTGGTGGACGCCGGCGTGGTCCCGCGCTTCCGTCTGGGCCAGACGGTGGCCGTGCAGGTCGGCAATGGCGAACCCAAGCCCAGCAGCATCCAGGAAGTGCGCCTCTTTCCCCAGGTGGAAGGCCCTTGCTGGCTGTACCTGGTGGAAGAGCGCGTCCACCGCGACTACCTGCCGGCGAAGAAGCTGCGGGCGATCTGAGGGCATCTTGGCGTTGGGCTTCGCTGCGCTCAGCGCCAACCTACCGCTCTGACGTAGGTTGGGTTGAGACGGCTCCATCGTCGAAACTCAACAGATAGACCTGAGCGCCACGATGTTGGGCTTCGCTGCGCTCAGCGCCAACCTACCGACCGCGTAGGTTGGGATGAGACGGCTCCATCGTCGAAGCCCAACAGACAGGTCTTAGCCCAACAGCGCCACTCAACCAAAGGCGGCGATCTGGCGATAGAGCGACAGCGAAGGCGCCGCCGTCGCGCCGGTCATCTGGGTGAGGATGCTGCCATCCAGCGCGGTGCTCGCTTCGGCGTCCTGCCCGTCTGACGGTTGCGTCGTCCATTGGGGTGCGCCATCCGCCCCGGTGGTGACGCCAAGGGTCGGCGCCGCCAACGCGGCCGTTTCCTGAGCCGCCGCAGTCGCCACCCCGCCAGGGCTCAGGCCATCGATGAGCTGGGTGTTCAACTGACCCGACTGCCAGTCCGGTGCGCCCGGATTCAGGGTCCCGAGGATGCCGGAATCCTCGGTGGCGGCAGGTGCCCAGTTCCAGGAAGCGGACCCCTGCGCCTGCGGGGAGAGACCGGAGAAGGCCACGTTGGCGCCATCGGTACCGCGCTGCGCCCCTACGAAATAGGCCAGCTGACGCTCAGCCGAAGTAAAGGTGCCGGAATCGTCACTGGCGATCCGGGTCAGGCTGTCGCTGTCCAGATTGGCGAAGGGATCCTGGGTGGAGGCGTCGGCATAGCGACTGTCGTCATGGTAATAGCTCACCAGCAGGTGGTTGGCCGCCTGCTTGGCCAATTGCACGCGGTCGGCACTGGCAGCCTGGGGCAGTTCGCCGAGCACGGCGGCATCGGTGCCCTGGCTGCGGATCTGCTGCTGGAGGATCTGCATGAAGCCATCGAGATCGCTGTTACCGTTCGACTGGCCCGGCAGCAATCCGGCTATGAGCTGGGCGGCGGGCGACAGATCCGCCGCCACATCGGTGCCGGCTGGGATTCCCCCCGCGCTGGTGGAGTCACTGGCGGATGCGCCCTGACTGGCGGTAACGCTCGGATTGGCAGGCTGAGTCCCTGCCATTGCCGTCGAAGTCTGGCTGTCGATCGCCCTCATGGTCGTGCCCTCCGGCCGCCCAGGCGGCCTGCCTCAGCGTCTTTATGCCATACCAGTCTTAGGTTTTACTTAAGGTCGAAACAATGACCGGAGCCAGGCGGGAAGGCTGCAGGCGACCGCCCCTAGGCCCGGCGCTCCCAGACCTCGCAGGCATAGGCCGGACGGTCGTCCTCGGCCGCATGTTCCTGGCGCGAGACAAGCTCCCACTCCGCCTCCTGCCAATCGGGAAAGAACACATCCCCGGCCGGCGCCAGGGCGACCCGGGTCAGGTAAAGGCGCTGGGCCACCGGCAGGGCTTCGGCGAACAGCTGGGCGCCACCGATCAGCATGATCTCGCTGGCCTCGCGCTCCCGGGCCCAGGCCTCGGCGCGCTCCACGGCAGCGGCCAGCGAGGTCCGCACCTCGGCACCTTCGGCTACCAGATCAGTCTGACGGGAGACCACCAGATTCAGTCGGCCCGGCAACGGGCGGCCCAGGGAATCCCAGGTCTTGCGACCCATGACCAGCGGCTTGCCGAGGGTCACGGCCTTGAAATATTTGAGCTCCGCCGGCAGGTGCCAGGGGAGACGATTGTCGATGCCGATGACGCCGTTGTCGGCCACGGCGACGATCAGGCTCAGGGGAAGAGAGGTTTTCATGGTGACAGAGCATAACAGAGGCGTTAACAGCCAGGGCGCCAGGGACTATGCTCGGCGTCTTTGCCGCAAGGGCGTCGACGCGTGACCGCACTCCCCTCTCCCGCCTTCGAGGATCTCTGGCTCACCGAAGCCCTGCGCCTGACCGAGGAAGACAGCGGCCCGCTGGAAGACGCCGAGGCCAATCGCCAGGCGCGTGCGGCCGGTGGCCCCTTCGAGTCGCGGCTGGTGACGCGCGCCCGTCTGCTCGGCCAGCGCGACGGCCTGCTGGCAGCGCGGCGCCGCTGGCGCCAGGGTGCGCTGCTGGCCGCCTGGCTGCTGGGCATCGTCGCGCTGTTCTGCGGCGCGGGACTCGCCGCCGGGGCCCTGGGTGATGGCAGTCGCCCGGTCAATGTGTTCTGGGCGCTGGGCAGTCTGCTCGGGCTCAACCTGCTCAGCCTGCTGGTCTGGACCCTCGGCCTGCTGGGCGGCGGCCGCCAGCTGGCCTCGCCGCTGGCGCGCCTCTGGCTGTGGCTCTCCGGCCGCCTGGCGCGCGATGCCCGCGCCCTGCACCTGGGGCCCGCGCTGGTCGGGCTGCTCGGCCGCGCCCGTCTGCTGCCCTGGGCGCTGGGCGGGCTGGTGCACGGTCTCTGGCTGCTGATCCTCGGCAGCGCCCTGGCCACCCTGCTGGCCCTGCTTTCCGGGCGCAGCTATCTGTTCGTCTGGGAGACCACCCTGCTTGGCAGCGACACCTTCGTGCTGCTCACCCAGGTACTCGGCGCCCTGCCCCAGCTGCTGGGTTTTCCGCTGCCCGATCCGGCCAGCATCGCCGCCAGTGGCGATGCTGGCAGCCCCCTGGCCACGGCACGGCAGGCCTGGGCCGGCTGGCTGCTGGGCGTGGTACTGGTCTACGGCCTGCTGCCACGGCTGCTGTTGACCCTGCTCTGCCTGTGGCGCTGGCGACGCGGTCGCCAACGGCTGCGGCTGGACGTCGAGCGCTCCGGCTATCTGCAACTGCGCGAGCGCCTGCTACCCACCAGCGAACGCCTGGGCGTCAACGACGCCGCCCCCGCCCACCTGCCCCAGCAGGACGCCGGCGGTCTCGCCCGCACCGGCGACGAGGCGCTGCTGGTGGGCATCGAACTCACCGACCATACCTGGCCGCCGCCGCTGCCCGAGGGCGTGCGCGATGCCGGCATCCTTGACGATGGCCAGGGCCGGCGCCATCTGCTCGAACAGCTGACCCGCTATCCAGCGCGCCGCCTGCTGATCGCCTGCGATCCGCGCCGGTCGCCGGATCGCGGTACCCTGGCCTTGCTAGCAGAATTGTCGCGCTGTGCCACCGCGACCCGCGTCTGGCTGTTGCCCGCGCCCCTCGGCAGCAAGCTCGATCCGGTCCGCCTGGACAACTGGCGGCAGGCGCTGGACGCCCTGCGTCTGGCACACTGCGCCGGCGATCTCGAAGAACTGGCCTGGCTGGAGACGAATCCATGAGCGGCCCCCTGCGCCTGGCGCTGGTCGGTCACACCAATGTCGGCAAGACCTCACTGCTGCGCACCCTGACCCGCGACATCGACTTCGGCGAGGTTTCCCATCGTCCCAGCACCACCCGCCATGTCGAGGGTGCCCGATTGTCGGTGGACGGCGAGGCACTGCTGGAGCTCTACGATACCCCCGGCCTGGAGGACGCCATCGCCCTGCGCGACTACCTGGAGCAACTGGAAAGACCCGGCGAACGCCTGGACGCCGCCACCCTGCTCGATCGCTTTCTCGACAGCGTGGAAGCCCGCCAGAGATTCGAGCAGGAGGCCAAGGTGATTCGCCAGCTGCGCGCCTCCGATGCCGGGCTCTATGTGATCGACGCCCGCGAGCCGGTGCTGGCCAAGTACCGCGACGAACTGGCGGTGCTGGCTGGTTGCGGGCGGCCGCTGGTGCCGGTGCTCAATTTCGTCGCCGCCGACGGTCACCGCGCCGACGACTGGCGCGCCATCCTGGCCCGTCTCGGCCTGCACGCCCTGGTGCGCTTCGACAGCGTCGCCCCGCCGGCGGATGGCGAGGCGCGTCTCTACGAAAGCCTGGCGACCCTGCTGGAAAGCGGCCGCCCGGCGCTGCAACGGCTGATCGCCGACCATGCCGAGCAGGCCCGCCGCCGCCATCAGCAAGGCGTGCGGCTGATCGCCGAATTGCTGGTGGACGCCGCCGCCGCCCGGCGCAGCGTGGCGCCGGGCGAAGCCGAGGTCAGTACCGCGACCGCCGAGTTGCGCGACGCCCTGCGCACCCGTGAACAACGCTGTGTGGAAGAACTCCTGCGGCTGTTCGGCTTTCGCCCGGGCGATGCCCATGCCAGCGACCTGCCGCTGCTGGACGGCCGCTGGGGCGATGACCTGTTCAATCCGGAAACCCTGCGCCTGCTCGGCATCCGCCTGGGCGGCGGCGTGGCGGCCGGGGCGGCTGCAGGGGTCGGTCTGGACCTGCTCGCCGGCGGCCTGACCCTGGGCGCCGCCACGGTACTGGGCGCCCTGGCCGGTGGCCTGGCCCAGACCGGCGGCCACTATGGCCGGCGGCTGTTCGGCAAGCTGCGCGGCGGACGGGAACTGTCCATCGACGATGCCGTGCTGCGCCTGCTGGCGCTGCGGCAGCGTCAGCTGCTGGCGGCGCTGGAAATCCGCGGCCACGCCGCCCAGGGTGCCATCGAAGTGGCCGCGCCTGAAGAGCAGCGCTGGCGCGAAGGCAAGCTGCCCGCCGCCGTGCAGGTGGCCCGAGCCCATCCGGAATGGTCGGCGCTCAATCCGCGGTCGCGCCTGCAGGCCGACGACCGCCAGACCCGCATCGACGAGATCGCTGCGGCCCTCGACGCCGAGGCCTAACCGCGCTCCACCTCGGCGAGAAAGTCCGCCACGGTGGCCATGCAGGCCTCGCGTTCTTCCACGTGGGGCATGTGGCTGGAATTCTCGAAGATGCGCCAGCGCACGTCCGGGATGAGCCGGTCGAAGGGTTCCACGCAGGCCGGCGTGGCCTCGTCGTGACGCCCGGAGATCAGCAGCGTCGACACCTGGATCCGCGCCAGCCGCTCGATCACGCTCCAGTCCCGCAGACTGCCGATCACATGGAACTCGGTAGGACCGTTCATGGCGTGATAGACGGTGGGATCGGCGTCGATGGCGGCGAAGGTCCGCACCACCTCGGCCGGCAGCGGCTGCACCCGGCAGACATGGCGGTCATAGAAGACCTGGCTGGCGGCGCGATACTCGGGCGAGTCGGTGGTGCCGGCGGCCTCGTGGCGCTCCAGGGTGGCCTGCACCGCGGACGGCAACTCGGCCCGCAGCCCTGCTGCAGCCGCGCGCCAGAGCGCCATCGACGCAGGCGAATTGGCAATGATCAGCCCCCGCAGTCCTGCAGGCTGACGCACCCCGTGCTCGGCAGCCAGCATTCCGCCCCAGGATTGGCCGAGCAGCGCGTATTGGCCGATACCCAGGTGGCGCAGCAGGTTGTTCAGCTCGTCGAGAAACAGCTCCACCGTCCAGAATCCCGGATCGATGCCGCGCAGGTGGGTGGAACGGCCATTGCCCAGCTGGTCGTAATGCACCACCGGCCAGCCGTGCTCGGCCAGGTCCTTGAAGCTGTCGACATAGTCATGGGTGCAACCGGGACCGCCGTGGGCCACCACCAGCGGTAATCGCCCGCTGGCCAGCTCACCGGTGACCCGGTACCAGGTCTGGTGGCCTTGGAAATCGGCGTAGCCTTCTTGAACCTGCATGGATGCCTTCCTCGTCGCGATGGGAACGGAGTCAGGCTAGCGGGCGGGCGGGAGCGGGATAACTGGGAAAAGTTGTAGGTTTGGGGAGTGGGCTGCGTTGCAGTTTTAATCAGCTCCGCGGCTGATGCGCGGCGTTTGACCCGTTCACGCCGGACTGCCCCCTCTCCCGCTTGCGGGGGAGGGTTGGGGTGGGGGTAGTGCTTTTGCTCAGGCCGCCAAGCTGATTTTAGGAATCTGCTGACGATCCTTGTTCCGCCCCGCCGGGCGGGTCACTTTTTTCAATTGCCAAAAAAGTAACCAAAAACGCTCGCCCCGACTGGCCGGTCCTGCGCCTTGCGCAGGATGCCCTCACGTCAGCGCCGCTCCAGCGGGCCGTGGCCGAAGGGCCGTCCTGGCCCTCGGCCTCTTTCGCGGCATCCATGCCGCTCACCCACTTCCGCGACACTGCCGTTCGACCGGCCAAACGGGGCACTGGGGTGCCGGCTGAGAGTTGGGCGTCATAGAGCAGACCTGCGTTCCAAACCTGCTGATCTACTGAATCAGTGCCGCCAAGAAACATGTGAAGAGAAGGGAAGAGAAGAGAAGAGAAGAACTGATCAGCCTTTTAAAAAGACACTTTCAGCCGGCACCCAAGCGCCCTGTTCAGTAGGCCGAACGCAGCCACTCTGGAGGCGGGTGAGCGGCAGGGATGCCGCGAAAGGCGTCGAGGGCCAGGACGGCCCTTCGACGGCGGCCCGGCGGAAGAGCGGCGGAGCGAGGGGACCCGGAGCGCAGCGTAGGGCCGGATGACCAGGGCGAGCGTTTTTGGTTACTTTTTTTGCGACTGAAAAAAGTAACCCGCCCGGCGAGGGCGGAACAAAAGCCTACCGAGCACACCGCAAATCAGCTCGGCAGGTTGAGCCACCCCCCACCCCAACCCTCCCCCGCAAGCGGGAGAGGGGGTAATCCGGTGTAAGGGATAAGCCTCCTACGCAAGAGCAAACCCCGCGTAGATACCGTCTTCGCCCCTCAGTGTGCAATCGCTAAAGCAGGGTCGAAAGGCTTGCCTGATTTGAGCACGCCATAGGCGATGGTCAGCAGCTTGCGCATGGCGGCGCAGACGGTTTGTTTACCTTTCTTCCCCCTGGTTTTCAGACGCTCGGCTTGCGCCTTGATAGCCGGGTTGTAGGTCAGCGCCACGACGGCGGGTAGGTATAGCGCACTTCGTAAGCGGACCGATCCCATGCGCGAGATGCCGGTATGGCCG
>Ga0157369_10003362_pt1 | contig 18994 bp, 16 predicted proteins | sample C25metaG_FD_113461 | JGI IMG/M metagenome (GOLD analysis project Ga0157369, IMG submission 113461) | Corn rhizosphere microbial communities from Kellogg Biological Station, Michigan, USA - C2-5 metaG | ecosystem: Host-associated > Plants > Roots > Rhizosphere > Soil | place: USA: Michigan... | reverse complement strand
GGGATTCGACGCCGCCGGCAGTGCGTCCTGCACGTCGAATGCTGCAGATGGCGACCCGCGACGCGGCAAGAGCCGAGGCGAACCAGAGCGTGGCGGCGAAGCCGCGAGCGCGGGGTAAGCAACCCGTCAAAGGACGCTCATCGAGGCGCGCCCGTCCACGCGCGGAGGCGAGACCGCGCTCTCGCCGGAGCGCACGAACGCTCCCACCATGCGACGGACGAAGGAGAGGGTCCGTGGGGGAACCATGGGTTCCCCCACGCCTTAGGCGATATCGACTTTGATCACGTTCGTCGAGCCGGGGATGTTCACGGCGGTGCCCGCGGTGATCACGACGCGGTCGCCGGCGTCGACGTAGCCTGCCTCGCGCGCCGCCCGCACCGAGGTGTTCCACAGGTCTTCGATGTCGAGGCCCTCGGGGATCATGAGCGGCGTCACGCCCCATTCGAGCGCCATCTGGCGCATCGTCCAGTCCATGTGGGTGAGGCCGATGATCGGACGCTGCGGGCGAAGCCTCGCGACAGCCGACGCCGTCTTGCCGCTGAACGTCGGAACGAGGATCGCCTTGGCGCGGAGCGCCTCCGCGATGTCGCAGGCCGCGTTCGACATCGCGCCGCCGATCGTCGGGTTCTGGTCGGCCTGCGGGGTCTCGTGGCGGTAGCCCATGCTCGGCTCGACCGCCTGCGCGATCCGGTCCATGTAGGCGACGGCCTCGACCGGGTAGTCGCCGACCGCCGTCTCGCCGGACAGCATCACGGCGGACGTGCCGTCGAGGATGGCGTTCGCGACGTCGCTCGCCTCGGCGCGCGTCGGCTCCGCCTGGTGCACCATCGACTCGAGCATCTGCGTCGCGGTGATCACCGGCTTGCCGCGCTCGAGCGCTTTCAGGATGATCCGCTTCTGCAGCAGCGGAACGAGCGCCGGCCCGATCTCGACCCCGAGATCGCCCCGCGCGACCATCACGGCGTCGCACTCCGACAGGATGTCGTCGAGCACGTCGACCGCCTCCGCCTTCTCGATCTTCGCGATCACATGGGCGTGCGAGCCGGCCTGCTCGATCAGCGCGCGAAGATCGCGCACGTCGGCCGGCGAGCGGACGAATGAAAGCGCGACGAAGTCGACCTCGAGGCCGAGCGCGAACTGGAGGTCGGCCGAGTCCTTTCGCGTGATCGACGGGATGGGCAGCGGCACGCCGGGGAGGTTCACACCCTTGTGCGACGTGATGCGTCCGCCGACGACGACCTGGCACTTCGCGCGCCCACGGCTGACCTGCCCCACGCGCAGGCGCACGAGCCCGTCGTCGATGAGCACGTCGTGACCGGGCTTCAGCACGTCGCCGATCACGGCCGGTGCGATCGGCAGCTCCCCGTCGGATGCGGAGTCCTCCGGGCACACCGTGATCGCGTCGCCCGCGCGCAGCACGATCGGCTCCGCAAGCTCGCCGATGCGGAGCTTCGGCCCCTGCAGGTCGGCGATCAGCGCGATCGGCCGCCCGACCTCCGCCTCGACCTCGCGCACGAGGCGCGCCCGCTGGGCGTGATCCTCGTGCGTGCCGTGCGAGAGATTGAGCCGCGCCGCGTCGACTCCGGCGTCGACGAGCGCCCGGAGCCGCTCGCGCGAGTCCGAGGACGGCCCGAGCGTCGCGACGATCTTCGTGCGGCGTTGCGCGGGCACGAAGGTCAGCCTAGCTCGGTCACCTGCGGGCGCGCGGGAACGCGTCCCACCCCGGATAGGTCGCAGCGGTGCCGACCAGCTCCTCGATCCGGAGCAGCTGGTTGTACTTCGCGACGCGGTCGCTGCGTGCCGGCGCGCCGGTCTTGATCTGGCCGGTGCCGAGCGCGACGGCGAGGTCGGCGATCGTCGCGTCCTCGGTCTCTCCCGAGCGATGCGACATCACGACGGTGTAGCCGCTTCGGTGCGCAAGCTGCACCGCCTCGATCGTCTCGGTCAGCGTCCCGATCTGGTTCACCTTGACGAGGATCGAGTTCGCCACGCCGCGCTCGATGCCCTGCTGGAGTCGCTCCGGATTCGTGACGAAGAGGTCGTCGCCGACGAGCTGGACCTGCTCGCCGAGCTCCTTCGTCAGCGCGGCCCACGCATCCCAGTCGTCCTCGGCGCAGCCGTCTTCGATCGAGACGACCGGATAGCGGTCGACGATGCCGCGCCAGAAGCCGGGCAGCTCGTCCGGTGCGAGGTCGCGCCCCTCGAACCGGTAGCGGCCGCCGGAGAACACCTCGCTCGTCGCAGGGTCGAGCGCGATCGCGACCCGCTCGCGGTGGCCGGCCCGCTCCGCCGCCTCGAGGATCGCCTCGATCGCCGCCTCGCTCGATTCGAGGTCGGGCGCGAAGCCGCCCTCGTCGCCGACCCCGGTCGCGAGACCCCGGTCGACGAGCACCTTCTTCAACGCGTGGTAGACCTCTGCCCCGATCCGCAGCGCCTCCGCGAAGGAGCCGGCGCCGGCCGGCACGAGCATGAACTCCTGGAGATCGATCGAGTTCGCTGCATGGACCCCGCCGTTGATCACGTTCAGCATCGGCACGGGCAGCGTCGTCGCCCGGTCGCCGCCCAGGTAGCGGAAAAGCGGTTGGTTCGTCTCGTTCGCCGCGGCCTTCGCCGTCGCGAGCGAGACGCCGAGAATGGCGTTCGCGCCCAGGCGGCCCTTGTTCGGCGTCCCGTCGAGCTCGATCAGGCGCCGGTCGAGCGCGTCCTGCTCCGTGGCCTCCATTCCGAGCGCGGCGTCGCGGATCTCTCCGCGCGCGTTCGAGACGGCCTGCGAGACGCCCTTGCCGCCGTAGTCGGCGCCCCCGTCTCGTAGCTCGACCGCCTCGTGCACGCCGGTCGACGCTCCCGACGGGACGGCGGCACGTCCGACCGCGCCCGACTCGAGCCGCACGTCGACCTCCACGGTCGGGTTCCCGCGCGAGTCGAGGATCTGCCGTGCCTGCACGTCCGCGATGCGAGTCATCCGGCCTCCTTGGCCTGATCGAAGTAGCGGTCCTGACGGTCGAGCGGCAGGGCGCTCCAGTCGTCGCCGTTCGCGCGTGCGAGCTCCTCGGCGACCTCGACGCGGTGCCTGAAGCGCTCCGAGGCGCGCCGCAGCTCGAGCTCCGGGTCGACGTCGAGCCGGCGCGCGACGTTGACGGCCGCGAACAGCACGTCGCCGAGCTCCTCGGCTCGACGCTCCGGCGAGTCGAGGTCGTCCTTCAACTCCCGTACCTCGTCCTCGAAGTCGGCGAGAGCTCCTTCGACCGACGCGTACTCGAAGCCGACAGCCCGTGCGCGCTGCTGCACCTTCCGGGCGTGCAGAAGCGCGGGGAGCGCCTCCGGCACGTGATGGAACACACCCTCCCGCCCTTCCTGCTCCCGCTTGATTCGATCCCAGTTCTCCTTGACCCGTCCCGGCGTCGTCGCCTCGACGTCGCCGAACACGTGCGGGTGCCGGCGGACGAGCTTGTCGTGGATGAGCCTCGCGGCGGTCGCGAGATCGCCCTTGCCGCGCTCTTCGAGAAGGAGCGCGAGGAAGTAGACCTGGAAGAGGAGGTCTCCGAGCTCGTCGAGCAGCTTCTCGTCGTCGCCGGCGAGCGCGGCGTCCGCGACCTCGTACGCCTCCTCGACCGTATGCGGGACGATCGAGCGCTCCGTCTGCTCGCGGTCCCACGGGCACTCACGCCGCAGGCGCTCGGTCAGGCGCTGCAGCTCGAGGAGGGCCTGCTCGAGCCCGGGCAACTACCCGGTGGTGGTCGGACCGGTGGTCGCCGCGGTGGTGGTGGTGGTGCTCGCCGGCGTGTAGCCCGCCTGGTAGCGCAGCGACTTGGCGTAGCTCTTCTTCATGTCGTCGAGGAACTTCGTCATCGCGTCCTGCTTCTTCGTCGACAGGAGCTGCTGGCGAATCGTCGCCTCGACGCTCTTCAAGGACTTCGTCTGCGCGGGCCTGATTGCAGAGAGCGGCTGGATGATGTGCCATCCGTACGTCGAGTGGACAGGCGCGGAGATCTCGTTCGTCTTGAGCGAGAACGCAGCCTTGTCGAACGGCGGGACGGTCTTGCCCTTCTCGACCGTGAGCTTGCCGCCGTTTGCAGCGGATCCGGTGTCCTTCGAGTACTTCTTCGCGAGCTTCGCGAAGTCCCCGCCGGCCTTCAGCTGCGACTCGATCGAGTCGGCGAGCGTCTTGCTGTTCACGAGGATGTGCCGGACGTCGCGGCTTTCGGCCTGCGCGTAGCTGGCCTTGTTCGCGTCGTAGTACTTCTTGACGTCCGCGTCGGATACCTTGACGTCCTTCGTCACGCTGGCAGAGATCCGGTTCGAGAGGAGCTGGTAGCGCCACTGCAGCCGGTAGATGTCGATCGTGAGGCCCTGCCCGGCGAGCAGCTTCTCGAACGTCTTCTCGTTGCCGCCCGCGTACTGCTTCTTGATCTGGTCGATCTGGGTCTGCACTTCCTTGTCGGTGACCGGCGCGAGGCCGAGCGACTTCGCCTTCTGGGTCAGCTCGGACATCGTCACGAGGAACTCCACGATCCCGTCGGAGCGCGTCTTGTACGCCGCCGTCCCGGGCTTCGGCGACGGGGTCTTGCGGATCGCGTCGATCTTCTTCGTGGCGCCGAGCACGTTGTTGAAGTCGGCCTTCGAGATCGTCGCGTCGCCGACGACGGCGATCGCATTCGACGGAACCGTCTTGGAGCCGCTGCCGCAGCCGGCAGCCAGAAGCCCCGCGGCGAGGAGAACGGACAGGGGCAGGAAGCGGAGCAATCTCATGTCAATCCCAGGAGGTCGATGACGCAGGACGGCCGGCAGCGGAGAGATCGTGACCTTCACGCGGCCTGGCGAGCCTCCAAGATAGCATCGACCAGGCGGAGCGCTTCAGGGAACGGATCTTCGCTTCGAAGGGTCACTTCCCTGCTTCCTACGGTGTAGACGGCCGTATGGATGCGGCTCCGCAGCTCGCGGAGCTCCCCCGAGCCGAGCACGAGCTTTCCGACGGTCGCCTTGCCGCCCCGGAAGACGAAGTAGTCGGCGCCGAGCCGTGCCACCTTGATCTTCGCCTCCTGGATCGCGAAGAGGTTCTCGATCGGCTCCGGCAACGGGCCGTAGCGGTCCTCGAGTGCCGCCTGGAGCTCGCGCAGCTCGTCCTCGGTCTCCGAGAGCGCGAGCCTCCGGTGGATGTCGATGCGGAGCGCCTCGGAGGAGACGTACTGCTGCGGCACGTAGGCGTCGATCCGGGCGTCGACCCGGACCGGGCGCACCGCCACGCGGCGCTGGCCCTGAAGCTCTGCGACAGCCTCGTTCAGGAGCTCGACGTACAGCTCGAAGCCGACCGCAGCGACATGACCCGACTGCTCGGCGCCGAGCAGCTCGCCGGCGCCGCGGATCTCGAGGTCGCGCATCGCGATCGCGAACCCGGCTCCGAGCTCGGTGTGGTCGGCGAGGGTCGTGAGGCGCGCGCGGGCCTCCGGCGTCAGCTCGCGCGCGTCCGGATAGAAGAGGTACGCGTACGCGGTCTCGTCCGAACGGCCGACCCGTCCGCGGATCTGGTAGAGCTGCGCGAGCCCGAGCGTGTCCGAGCGCTCGACGATCAGCGTGTTGGCCTGCGGGATGTCGAGCCCCGACTCGATGATCGTCGTCGAGACGAGGACGTCCGCGTCGCCGCGCAGGAACGCATGCATCTTCTCCTCGAGCTCCTTCTCGCGCATCTGTCCATGCGCGACGAGGATGCGCAGCTTGGGGAGAAGCTGTTGCAGCTTCTCGGCCGCCTCCTCGATCGTCTCGACCCGGTTGTGCAGGTAGAAGGACTGGCCGTTGCGCTCGACCTCGCGCTCGAGCGCCAGCTTGACGAGGTCCTCGTCGTACTCCCCGACCGTGGTGCGGATCGGACGCCGGCCCTCGGGAGGGGTCTCGATGATCGAGATGTCGCGAAGGCCCGCGAGGGAGAGGTGCAGCGTGCGTGGGATCGGAGTCGCACTGAGCGTCAACACGTCGACCTCGAGCCGGAGCGACTTCAGCAGCTCTTTCTGGGCGACGCCGAACCGCTGTTCCTCGTCGAGGATCACGAGGCCGAGCTCCTTCGGGATGACATCGCGGCTGAGGACGCGATGCGTACCGATCAACACGTCCACCTTCCCTTCCGAGAAGTCGGCGAGCACCTGCTTGACCTCTTTCGGCGCACGGAAGCGCGACACCATCTCGACGCGCAAGGGGAAGTCGCGGAAGCGGTCGCGAAACGTGTTCCAGTGCTGCTCGGCGAGGATCGTCGTCGGAGCGAGCATCAGCACCTGCTTGCCGTTCACGGCGACCGCGAACGCGGCGCGAACCGCGACCTCGGTCTTGCCGAAGCCGACGTCCCCGCAGACGAGACGGTCCATGGGGCGCGGTGCCTCGAGGTCCTCCTTCACGGCCTCGATCGCGTTCTCCTGATCAGGGGTCTCGCGGTACGGGAACGACGCCTCGAGCCGCGGGATCCACTCGTGCTCGAGGTCGTAGGCGACGCCCTGACTCGTCTGACGCTGCGCGTACAGGGCGATCAGCTCCGTCGCGAGCTCCTGGACGGACTCGCGCGCGCGCGACTTGAGGAGCTGCCACGCCTTGCCGCCGAGCTTCGAGAGTGCCGGGGCCTTCGCGTCGGCGCCGATGTACCGCGAGACCTTGCCGAGCTGCTCGTGCGGCACGTACAGGCGGTCGTCGCCTCGAAACGCGAGCAGCAGATAGTCGCGGGTGACGCCCGCAACCTCTTTGGTCTCGAAGCCGAGGAGCTTCCCGACGCCGTGGTCCTCGTGCACGACGAAGTCGCCGGTACGAAGGTCTGCGAACGACTGGAGCGCCTTGCCGCCGAGCCGCCTCTCACGCGACACCCGGCGGCGGAAGACCTGATGGTCGGGCAGCAGGACGAGGCCGAGCTCACGCCAGACGAAGCCCCGCCGCGCAGCCGAGATCGCGAAGTAGAGGCCGGCCTCGGCCGGCAGATCGTCACCGGGCTCGAGCACCTCCGCCTCGACGCGGCGCAGCATGTTCTGCGTTCGGAGCGCCTCGCCCCGGTGCGGGAAGGCGACGACGACACGCTGGCCGGCGCGTACGAGCTGCGCGAGCTCCGACTCTGCCTCGCCGAGCCCGCGCGCCGCGACCGCAGGTCGCTGCGCCTCGAAGGCGAACGGCTGGGTCTGGGGAAACGGGTCGAGCTCGGTCGTGCCCTCGAGCGAGACGGGGACGAGGCTCTCCTCGGCCCACACGCGCCGCACGTCGTCGGGCTGGAACACGAGGTCCGGCGCATGCGCCAGTGCAGGGACGAGGTCGGCCGGCACCGGGCGGGTCTCGCCCTCCTCCCCATGCCATTCCTCGACGAGGTCGAGCCGCCGCTCCACCGCCGGATAGATCGTGCAAGCGTCCACCGGATGAAGCGCACGCTGGGTGAACGGCGAGAACGCACGGATCGACTCCACCTCGTCGCCGAAGAACTCGACGCGCACGGGCTCGCGGCCCGTCGTCGGGAAGACGTCGACGATTCCGCCGCGCACGGCGAACTGCCCCCGGTCGTCGACGCGCTCGACTCGCTCGTAGCCGGCGAGCGCGAGCTCCTCGGAAAAGCCTTCGACACCCACCTCCTCGCCGGCGGTCAGCTCGATCGGCCGCGGCCGGGCCGCGGGCGGAGGCAGTGCCTCGGAGACCGCGTGCGCCGACGCGCAGATCAGGCCACCGCGCTCGAGCACGGCGAGCGCCCGCGCCCGCTCGCCGACGAGATGGGGCGGCGGCTCGAGCCCCGAGTCCCAGCGCACGCCGCGGCTCGGCAGGTAGCCGACGGCCTCGTCGCCGAGGAACCAGGCGGCGGCTTCGGCCGCGTCGCGCGCGTCGGCGTCCTCGGCCAGCAGGCAGACGAGCGGCCGCCCGAGCCGCTCGTGGAGCGAGGCGAGGACGACCGGCAGCGCCGCCTCGCTGACGCGGGCGCGGGTCGGCAGCGCCTCGGCGAGCTCCGCGAGACGCCCGTCGTCCGCAAGCTCGCGGACGAATGCGTGAAGTACCGGGCGGTCCATGAGAAAGGGCGGAACCGGGGTTCCGCGCCGGGTCATCGTAGCGCCGGGGCGCCGTTCGCTCAGCGCCGGTTCACGGCGGCCTGGGTGCGCTCGAGACCGTCCGCGTCGAGCTGCTCCACTGCGTCTGCCGCGCGCGACACGAGCGTCTCGGCGTCGTCGTGCGCTTCGAAGTTCGAGAGCAGGTAGTCGGCGAGCGGACGCCGGTCGCCGCGCTCGGGGCGACCGACCCCGACCCGCAGCCGGAGGAAGTCCTGCGTCTTCAGGTGCTGCGCGACCGACCGGAGCCCGTTGTGGCCCGCGAGGCCGCCCCCGACCTTCAGCTCGAGCCGTCCGAGCTCGAAGTCGCCCTCGTCGTGGATCGCAAGCACCCCGCCCGGCTCGACCTTGTAGAAGCGCGCCGCGGCGCTCACGGCGCGGCCGGAGTCGTTCATGTAGGTCTCGGGCTTCAGCAGCGCGACCTTGTGCCCGTCGAGGCGCACCTCCGCGAGCTGTCCGGAGAACTTCGAGCGCCAAGAGCCGCCGTGCCGGCGAGCGAGCTCGTCGACGACGAGAGAGCCCACGTTGTGGCGGTTGCGCGCGTACTCGCGCCCGGGGTTTCCGAGCCCGACGACGAGCAGGTCGAGCGACGACCCCTGGCGGCGGGGCCAGAGCCGCACAGGGCTCAGCCCTCGGTCGCGCTCTCGCCGCCGGCGTCCGAGTCGCCGGGCGTCTCGGCGTCGCCTTCGGCCTCGGCGCCCTCGGCGGCCTCGCCTTCGACGCCTTCGCCTTCTTCGCCCTCGATCGCCTCTTCCTCGGGCTCGACGACGCGGGTCGGCGCGGTGACCGTCGCGATCACGGTCTCCGGGTCGTCCAGGAGCGTCACGCCTTCCGGCACCTCGATGTCGGAGATCCGGAGCGTGTCGCCCGTCACCATGTGCGACACGTCGAGATCGATGTGCTCCGGCACTTCGAGCGGCAGCGCCTCGACCTGGATCTCGCGAAGCGGCTGCGAGAGCACGCCGCCCTCGCGCACGCCGGGCGCCTCGTCGCCGCCGAGCAGGTGGACGGACACGGACGCGGTGATCGGCCTGTCGAGCCTGACCTCGTGGAGGTCGACGTGGATCACGCCGCCGCGCACCTTGTCCACCTGGTAGTCCTTGAGGATCGACGCGTGCGAGGTGCCCGTTCCGTCGACTTCGACGTCGAGGATCGAGTGCAATCCCGATGCGCCGGTCAGCGCACGCCGGAGCTCGCGCTCTTCGATGCCGATCGCGACGGGCTCTCCGCCGCCGTACAGCACGCCCGGGACGATGCCCTGGCGGCGCAGACGGCGAGTCTCGCGCGACCCGAGCTTGTCGCGCGTCTTGACGATCAGCTTGGTGCGTTCTCCAGCCATTTCGGACGGCGGAGTGTAGCGCAAGGTGGCTTCCGACCTGCACACTGCGGGGGTGTTCGAGAAGCTTCTCGAGGGCTGGGACGGCGAGGAGGCGGTGATCCGCTACGACCGCGACAGCGGCGCGTGGATGTTCATCTGCGTCCACTCGACGGTGCTCGGCCCGGCCGGCGGTGGCACCCGCCTGCGTGTGTACGAGACGCCTGCCGACGGCCTCGCCGACGCGATGCGCCTCTCGCAGGCGATGACCGTGAAGATGGCCGTGGCCGATACGGAGCGCGGCGGCGGCAAGGCGGTTCTGGCCGTCCCTGCGCTGCCGACCGGCGAGGCGCGTCGCGCGCTGCTGCTGCGCTACGCCGAGCTCGTGACCGCGCTCGGCGGCACGTATCGCACCGCGGGCGACATGAACATCACGCCGGCCGACCTCGACGTCGTCGCCGAGCGCTGTCCGTGGGTGTACGGCACGACCGCCGCCGGCGGGAACAGTGGGCGTGGCACGGCGCGCGGCGTGCTCCATGGAATCCGCGCGAGCGTCGAGCACGCGTTCGGCTCGCCGGACATCTCGGGCCGAACCGTGCTCGTGCAAGGCGTCGGCTCGGTCGGGCAGGACCTTGCGCGAGACCTGAGAGACGAGGGCGCGCGCGTGCTCGTCGCCGATGTGGACGAGGAACACGCCCGGCGGGTCGCGGCCGCGACCGGTGCGGAGGTCGTCGCCGCAGCCGACGCGATCGGAGCCGAGTGCGACGTCTATTCGCCGTGTGCCGTCGGCGGCACGCTCAACGTCGAGTCGATCTCGCGCCTCCGCTGCCGGATCGTCGCCGGGTCCGCGAACAACCAGCTCGCCGAGCCGGCCGACGCGGACCGCCTGCGCGAAGCCGGGATCCTCTACGCGCCCGACTACGTCGTGAACGCGGGAGGCGTCATCCAGCTCGTCGGGCTCGAGGACCGCGGCCTGGACGCCGGCGAGCTCGAGCGCCACTTCGCCCGGATCGGCGACACGCTGCGCAACCTCTATCGCGACGCCGACGAGCAGGACATCACGCCTGCCGCCGCCGCGGAGCGACTCGCCGCGGAGCGGATCGCGAAGGCCGCCGTCGAGACGACGAGCTAGCGACCTCGAGCGCTGAGCGGCGCTCGAGAGCCCCTCGCTCGCCGGCTCCCGACGGCGTGACGGTTCCGCGACATCTCCGTATCAGGGCCTGGCCCCCGCCTTCGGAAAGCCGCTTCGCTCCGCGACGGCGGGGGCCAGGCCCCGTGACGGAAGGCTCGCGACTTCGTGACGGCCCGAGGGTCGGGCGCGCGGGCTCGGCCGATGCAGGTGAGCGAGCTGGGGCGGGCGCAGGGACTACAGCCCTCAGCCGCATACGCCCCTTGGAGGGCTTTCGGCCCCGGCTCACTCAGATGCTCTATCGGCCGCCCGGCCCCGGTCGATGAGCGTTCGAGCCGGGTGCGGCGCCTATCGCACCCTGACGGTGCGTGCGGCGACCTTCGCTCCGCCGACGAACCAGGTGAACGTCGTGGTCGCGGCGAGCCCCCGCGTCCTCACGGTCAGGCGTCCTGACGCGGGACTGTTCCAGTCGAAGCCGCTCGCGATCCCGCTGAGGCAGCGCCGCACCTTCGTCTTCAACAGGTAGCAGACACGGTATGCCTGCGGCACGCCGAGCGGGGTCGCGGTCAGCGTCAGCGTGACCTGCCCGAGGTACTTGGACACACCTGCCGTGCCTGTGTAGCGAATCGCCGGGCGAGGGACGGTGAGCGGCAGGACGCCGGACCATCCGTCTGCACATGTGGGGTCGAACGTGTCGGAGTCCGGGATGTAACAGGCGTCGAAGCTCAGGTCGGCGTCCAGCAGCACGAAGTAGCTGCCCGGATCGAGCTGTGCGGCGTCCTTCCACTCCCCGGCCTGGATCTCGGCGGCGGTGAGCGTCGCGACCTCGACGACGTTCTCCGCCAGGAACTGGCCGTCGCTCGCGCGATCCGGCCTGGTCGCGATGTAGATCGTCACGGAGTCGGCCTTCGGCGCCGCGAACGCCGCAGTCGGATGCCGCTCCTGTACCCCCACCGCCGAGAGCGTCGGCGGCGCCGCGCCCGCATCGGCCGCACCAAAAAGGACCCAGGCGACGACCACCGTGACCACGAGCCGACGCGATGCGGAGCTCATCGTCGTGACTGTAGCCCGTTCTCGGTGGAGCGCCACTCGTCGGCGGAGGCGGGACCGCGCTCCCGCCGGAGCCAGAAGTGCTCCGGCACGCGCGCCCAAGACCGCGAGAAGTGCGCAGCACTTCTCGCGGCTAAAAGAGTTGGTTCTCGCCGCCGAAGATCGCCGAGACGGAATCGTCGGCGAAGACGTTCATGATCGTCTCAGCGAGCAACTGCGCGACCGGAAGCACCGTCATGTTGGGGGGCATCTCGAGCGGGTTGATCGGCACCGTGTCGGTGACGACGATCCCGTCGATCGGTGCGTCGTGGAACTTCTCGAGTGCGCCGCCGCAGAAGACGCCGTGCGTCGCGAACACCCAGACTCCCTTGACGCCCTTCTCGCGGAGGGCGTGGACGTTCGCGATCAACGTCCCGCCGGTCATGATCACGTCGTCGCCGACGATCGCCGTCTTGTCCTTGACGCGTCCCGTGATCTCCGTCACTGCCACCTGGTCGTGCGCAGGACGCGTCTTGTGCATGATCGCGAACTCGGCCTCGATCATCTCGGCGAACCGGACGGCCATCTTCGCGCGGCCCTCGTCGGGCGCGACCGAGACGATGTCCGAGCCCGTCAAGCCGAGGTCGCGGAAGTGACGCGCAAAGAGCGGCAGCGCGGTCATGTGGTCGACCGGGATCATGAAGAAGCCCTGGATCTGGCCGGCGTGCAGGTCCATCGTGAGCACGCGGTCGGCGCCGGCCAGCTGGAGCATGTCGGCGACGAGCCGCGCCGAGATCGGCTCGCGCGGCTTCGCCTTGCGATCCTGGCGCGCGTAGGGAAAGAGCGGCACGACGGCGGTGATCCGCTTGGCGGAGGCGAGCTTCGCCGCCTGGATCATCAGCATGAGCTCCATCAGGTTCCTGTCGACGGGAATGCACCCCGTCTGGACGAGGAAGATGTCTGCGCCGCGGATCGACTCCTTGTACCGGCAGTACGTCTCGTCGTTCGTGAACGTCTCGAGCTCGACGTCGCCGAGCTGGAGACCGAGCTGCTCGGCGATCGCGCCGGCGAGGTCGGGGTGCGAGCGGCCGGCGAACACCATCAGCCGCTTCTGCGGTCCGCGCTCGATCCAGTGTCCTGGCGACGGCTCTGTCATCGACGCCTTCTCCAGCCCGGGCAGGGCCAGCTCAGCGGTCTCGGTCAGGCTTTCCATGCTTCTCGTAGACCCAGCCTTCCTTTGTTTGCTGGCGCGGAGCGAACCCGGCGAGGGATCCGGCGGGGACATCATCGGTGATGACCGAACCCGGTGCAATCCAAGCGTCGTCGCCAATGTCGACAGGAGCACGAAACGTATTGTCGACGCCGGTCCTGACGTTGCGGCCGATCCGGGTCGTGCCCTTCGGCACGCCGGGCTCGTGGGGGAAGTTGGCCGTGACGTTGCCGGCGGCGATGTTCGTATCCTCGCCGATCTCGGCGTCGCCGAGGTACGAGAGGTGCGGAACCTTCGTCCGGGCGCCGATGCGGGCCCTTTTCAGCTCGACGAAGGTGCCGGCCTTCGATCCCTCGCCGAGCACCGTGCCCGGCCGGAGATACGCGAAGGGCCCGACGTCGACGTCCGGCCCGATCGCGGCGCCGACGGCGACGACGTGGGGACCGACCTCGGCTCCGGTCGCGACGGTCGTGCCGGCGCGGAGCACGGTGAACGGCCCGATCGTCACGTCGGCGTCGATCCGAACGTCGGCGTCAATCCACGTCGTCGCCGGATCGACGATCGTGACGCCGGCGAGCATGTGCGCGTGGTTGATGCGATCGCGTAGGCGCGCAGCGACGAATGCGAGCTCGAGACGCGTGTTGATGCCCTCGACCTCCCACGCGACCGGTGCCGTGTGCACGGCGACCGCTTCGCCCGCTTCGACGAGGAGGCCGAGTGTGTCGGTGACGTAGAGCTCCCCCTGCGCGTTGTGCGGCTCGAGTCGCGCGAGCACGGGCCACAGCGTCTCGGCGCGGAAGACGTAGATCCCGGAGTTCGCCTCACCGATCGCGAGCTCGACGGGATTGGCGTCGGCCGCCTCGACGATCTTCGCGAGCCCGCCCTCGGCGTCGCGAACGATCCGGCCGTACGCGCGGACGTCCTCGGGCTCGAACGAGAGCACGGCGCCCGCGGCGCCCGAGGAGCGATGCGTCTCGACGAGCGCGCCCACCAGCTCGGGCGTGAGCGCAGGCACGTCGCCGTTCAGCACGAGCACGTCGCCGCCCGCGCCGGCGAGCGCCGCCTGGGCGGAGCGTACGGCGTCGCCCGTCCCGAGCGGCACCTGCTGGACCGCGACCTCGACGCCGTCGAACGAGCCCGCGGTCTCGGGCGAGGCGACGACGACGATCCGTTCGACACCGGCCTCGCGCGCCGCGTCGACGACCCAGTCCACCATCCGTCGCCCGAGCAACGGGTGCAGGTGCTTCGGCGTGGCGCTCTTCATGCGCGTGCCGAGGCCGCCGGCCATCACGACTGCTGTGAGGTCTTTCGACATGTCAGGAGGGAATGGCTGGGGCGCCAGGATTCGAACCTGGGATCACGGGACCAAAACCCGTTGCCTTACCACTTGGCCACGCCCCATCGGGGCCAGGGATTCTAGCGACGGTCGAGGAAGAGATAGACGAGCCCGATGATCGCGAAGACGACGACGGCCATGATCACGGCCCACTTCACGATCCACGCGAGGATCACGGCGATCACCGCGAGAAGCTGCGAGGCCGCGAAGATCCAGAGCACCTGGCGAACGACGTCCGAGCGGCTCTCGCGGCCACCGAGCCACGCCAGCACCGAGACCACGGCGAGCACGATCACGGTCCATTTCGTCGCCGTGTGCGAGAAGAGGACGAGGATCCCCTCGGCCGCCGCGATCCACAATGCGAAGCGGACGCGACGCGCCTGCAGCCAGCGCCCAGGCCTGCTCGTCCCGTGCTCGAGCGCGTGCGGAGACCCGGTGAGCACGTGTCAACCGTACCACGCTGGTGCTGTTATCCAGACCTGCCCGAGGCGCCCGAGCGCACGCCGCGCCGCACGTGCGGACTGCCGCTGGTGGAACAGCCCGTAGACCGCCGGGCCGGCTCCGCTGACGTCCGCGCGGAACGCACCGGCCGCCCGCAGCTCGTCGGCGACCGGAGACGAGGCGAGGTCGTTGGGGGGCAGCGCGGCGAGGTCGCGCGGGCGGCGGACTCTCTGGAGCGCGTCGAGAACCGCGTCGCGCCGTTCGACCCAGCCCGCGTCGCCGTCGCGTTCGTCGAACGCCGCGTACACCGAAGCGGTCGACGTCTTCCGCGCGTCGTTCGGCAGGACGAGCGCGACCCAGTAGTCCTGCGGAAGCTCGAGCGGGCGGAGCGTCGTGCCGTCGCCGGACCCGAGGCACGGCCCGTCGGCGAGGAAGAAGGGCACGTCGGCCCCGAGCTCTGCGGCCAGGTCGTGCAGGTGCTCGCGTGACAGCGGCTCGTCCAGCGTCTCGTTCGCAAGTCGGAGTGCGGTGGCTGCGTCGGAGCTCCCGCCGCCGAGCCCGGCGGCCACGGGGATGCGCTTCTCGATCCGCACGCGCCAGCTCCGGCCGGTCGCCGCGCGCGCTGCAAGTCGCTCGAGCGCGTCGCGAACGAGCGTGTCGCCCTCGAAGCCCTCCACGCGCAACTGCGCCGCTGGCTCGAGGTCGATCCGGTCGGCGAGCCCGACACGCTGGTAGACCGTGAGAAGCTCGTGCTTGCCGCCCGGACGAAGAGGGCCGACCACGAGCGCGAGGTTGATCTTCGCGGACGCGGGCGCTCTCATCCGAGCGCCGTCGTGAGAGCCAGGAACTCATGAGGCGCGAGGGCCTCGGCTCGCGTCGTCGGAGCACGGTCGATCGCCGCGAGCGCCTGGACGGCGTGCGCCCGCGAGACGATCCCTGCGAGCTCGAGCGAGTTCGGCAGCGTCTTCCTCCGGTGCGCGAACGCGGCGACGACGACCTTCTTGACCGCGTCGAAGCTCTCCGGCAGCTCGACCCTCCGGAAGGCGACGAGTGCGGAGTCGACGTTCGGGGGCGGCCTGAACACGGTTCGCGAGACCGGATGGAGGCCCGTGCGCTCGCAGACGAGCTGGACGAGCACGGAGACCGAGCCGTAGGCCTTCGTGCTCGGTGAGGCGAAGAGCCGGTCGGCGACCTCCCGCTGCACCATCACGCACCAGCTGTCGATGCGCGGCAGGCCGTCGAGGCTCTCGACCAGTAGCGGAGTCGCGACGTTGTACGGCAGATTCGCGACGAGCTTCGTCGCGTCCGGCGCCAGCGCGTTCAGGTCGAGCTGGACCGCGTCGCCGAACCGGAGCACGACGTTCTCGCCGGCGTCGCGCAGGTGGGGCTCGAGCGAGGCGTCGAGCTCCACGGCGTAGACGCGAGCTACCCGAGCGGCGAGATACCGCGTCAGGACGCCGAGCCCGGGGCCGATCTCGAGCACGACGTCGTGCGGCTCGAGCTCGGCGAGCCTGCCGATCACGCCGAGAATGTTCTCGTCGACGAGGAAGTGCTGGCCGAGTCGCTTCTTCGGGGCGACGTTCACTCCGGTAGCTCGAAGCACTCAGCCGCGTTCCGCTCGATCTGCCGTTCGAGCTCATGCGGATCCTCGCCGCGGGCCGCTGCGAGCACCGCGAGCGTGTGCATCACGTACGACGGCTCGTTCCTCTTGCCGCGCACCGCTTGCGGCGCGAGATACGGCGCGTCGGTCTCGGCGAGGATCCGGGTCGCCGGCACCTGCGTCGCGGAGAGTCGCAGGTCGACCGCCTTGGGGAACGTCGCGTTGCCCGCGAACGAGACGAACCAGCCACGCTCGAGCGCCGGCTCGAGCAGTTGCGGCGACGAGAAGCAATGAAGGACGACCCGCCCCGCGAAGCGATCGAGTGCCGTCAGCGTGTCTGCGTCCGCCGCACGCGTGTGGATCACCGCCGGCTTGCCGGTCTCGCGTGCGACCTCGAGCAATGCGGCGAAGAGCCGCTCCTGTGCGTCGCGCGGCGCGTAGTCGCGGAACCAGTCGAGCCCCATCTCCCCTACTCCGACCGCCTTCGGATGTGCGAGCAGCGACCGCACCTCGGCGACGTCTGCGTCCGTCGCGTCGGCTGCCGCGTGCGGATGGATGCCGAGGATCGCGTAGACGCCGTCGTGCGCGTCGGCGAGCTCGAGCGCTCGACGGCAGCCTGGAACGTCGGTGCCGACCGTGAGGATCCGGCCCACGCCCGCCTCGCGTGCGCGGGCGACGACGGCGTCGGAGTCGTCGAGCGCGTCGAGGTGCGTGTGCGTGTCGATCACTGCTCGGCGCGGGCGAGCTCTTCCTCGGCGAGCTCGGGCGGCAGCTTGCGGAAGAGCGGTCGCGGCTCGCGGAGCGCCTGCCCGGCGGGCAGCTCGCTCGGCTGCCAGGCACCGACCCAGCTCGCGTAGTCGCCGGTCAGCACCTCGTGCGAGGAGCCGTCCTCCTCGACCGTCGTCCGGAACTCGATCGGCCCGGCGATCCAGCCTTCGTGGCCGAGGAGCTCGTGCACGACCTGCGAGGTGAAGGGCAGAAACGGCGTCAGCAGCGTCTTCAGCGAGTCGACCGCCCGGAGCGCGACGTTGAGAACCGTCGCCGCGCGGTCGCGGTCGGTCTTGACGAGCGCCCACGGCGCCTGCTCGGCGACGTACTGGTTGGCGAGCGAGCTGATGCGCATCGCCTCGGCGAGCGCCGCCTTGAAGCGCGCCTGCTCGATCAGCCCGCCGATCTCGTCGAAGGCGGCCGCGACCGAGTCGAGCAATCGCCGGTCGGAATCCTCGAGCGCGCCGGGCTCGGGGACGGACCCGAAGTTGCGATGCGCACTCACGAGTGTCCGGTTGACGAGGTTCCCCCAGTTCGCGAGCAGCTCGTCGTTCGAGCGGCGGACGAACTCGTCCCAGGTGAAGTCGGTGTCCTGGGTCTCCGGGCCGGCGGCGGTGAGGTAGTACCGCAGCGGATCGGGGTCGTAGCGGCTGAGGAAGTCGCCGATCCAGATCGCATGGCCCTGGCTCGTGCTCGACTTCTTGCCGCTCATCGTCAGGAACTCGCTCGACACGACGTTGTAGGGCAGCTGCAGCTCTCCCTTGCCCGCGCCGATCTCGCCGCCCGAGCCGTAGCCCATCAACATCGACGGCCAGATGATCGCGTGGAAGACGATGTTGTCCTTGCCCATGAAGTAGTAGTGGCGCGACTCGTCGTTCTGCCACCATTCGCGCCACGCCTCGGGGGTGCCGCGCGTCTGCGCCCACTCGAGCGTCGCGGACAGGTAGCCGATCACCGCGTCGAACCACACGTAGATCCGCTTCGAGTCCTCCGGATAGCCGTCGACGGGAACCGGGACGCCCCAGTCGATGTCGCGCGTCATGGCACGCGGCCTCAGATCGTCGACGAGCCCCAGTGCGAAGTTGCGGACGTTCGACCGCCAGTGCGTCTGCGCGGTGATCCACTCGCGCAGCCGATCCGCGAACGCCGGCAGGTCGAGAAAGAGGTGCTTCGTCTCGCGAAACTCCGGAGTCGAGCCGTCGATGATCGAGCGCGGGCTCCCCAGGTCGACCGGGTCGAGCTGGTTGCCGCAGTTCTCGCACTGGTCTCCGCGAGCGCTCGGGTAGGCGCAGATCGGGCAGGTGCCTTCGATGTAGCGGTCGGGCAGCGTCCGGCCCGTCTTGGGGGAGAACGCGCCGAGCGTCGTGCGCTCGATGAGGTAGCCCTTGTCGTAGAGCGTGCGAAACAGGTCCTGCGTGACGCGGGCATGGTTGTAAGTCGTCGTCCGCGTGAACGTGTCGAACGAGAAGCCGAGCCTGCGGTAGTCCTCTCGGATGAGCTCGTTGTTGCGGTCTGCGAGATCACGCGGCGAGACGCCTTCGCGGTCGGCGGAGACCATCACCGGCGTGCCGTGCTCGTCCGTCCCGCTCACCATCACCACGTCGTTGCCCTTCAGCCGGTGGTAGCGCGCGAAGATGTCGGACGGGACCCCGGGACCCGCGACGTGGCCGAGGTGCCGCGGCCCGCTGGCGTACGGCCAGGCGACTGCGACGAGGATCTTCTGCGGGGACGGGCTCAGTGCTCGCTCCTTCGCTCGCGGGAGACGGGCTCATGATCATACGAGCGGCCGCGAGCCCGAGACCTGCCGCCGCGGCGACCGCGAGCGCGAGCGCGACGAGCACGCGCGGGACGCGGTCGTGCGAAACGATCGGCGGCTCAGAGGACGCGAGCCTTCCCTGCAGGCGGGGCGCGCCGGCCGGCCGGGACGCCGTGGCCACGCCCCTCGAGCGGTGCGAGACCCGATGAGCGAGACGACCGCGCTCGCCGTGCACCGGGAGCCGACGGCTGCGCGCGACCGGCGCAACCGTGCGAGGACGGGCCCCCAGCGGGGCGCGCACCGCCGGCGCCCGGACGCTCGACGTCGCGGGCGCCGCTGCTCTCCGCGCCCGCGACGGCGCG
>Ga0157369_10003361_pt1 | contig 18997 bp, 24 predicted proteins | sample C25metaG_FD_113461 | JGI IMG/M metagenome (GOLD analysis project Ga0157369, IMG submission 113461) | Corn rhizosphere microbial communities from Kellogg Biological Station, Michigan, USA - C2-5 metaG | ecosystem: Host-associated > Plants > Roots > Rhizosphere > Soil | place: USA: Michigan... | reverse complement strand
GCCAACGGCATCACGCCGCAAAGCATCAAGAAGAACATCGGCGACATCATGGGCAGCATGTACGAGCGCGACCATGTGATCGTCGATACCGGCATGGCCGAGGAAGGCCGCGAGTTCATCGGCCACAACATCAAGGCCCACCTCGCCGATCTCGAGAAGCGCATGCGCGCCGCCGCCAGCGATCTCGAATTCGAGGAAGCCGGCCGCCTCCGCGACGAAATCAAACGCCTCCAGGCCGTAGAACTCACCATCGCCGACGACCCGTTCGCCCGCCAAAGCGAAGTCGACCGCGCCGTGGACGACGCGTTCCTGTCAGCAGTGCGGGACGGGGCGGAGGACAAGGCCTCGCCGAGCCGGGGGCCGAAGCATCAGAAGACGTCCCGCGGCTCTCGAATGAAGCGGGCGGGACGGCCGAATGTGCCGAAGACGTTTGGGAGTCGAAGCCGGTAGCCCCTTGGCAACTTGCACGGGTAGTGTAAGATTCGTTAGGGGATTCCGCTGGTTATCAAATGAATGCAACGACGAGAATCGTCGCGCCAACACACATAATTGAGAAAGAGGGCAAGGTTGTCGCTGAGCTTTATCATACAAGAGCTGAACTCTTTCTTGCGACATTGGGAGATGAGTCAGTTGATCTAGTTGTGACCTCCCCTCCTTATTGCATGGGTATGGAATATGAGAGGTCGACATCGGCGGACGACTTTCTAAACGATCACAAACGCGTCTTGCCTGAAATCGCCCGCGTCCTGCGGCCGGGGGGGAGCGCGTGTTGGCAAACCGGTCACCATGTTCGCAACGGTGTTGTTACTCCCCTCGATGCGCTCGTGTTTATAGCCGCCCAATCAGTTTCTCAGCTTGTCCTACGAAATCGAATTATCTGGACATTCGGGCATGGATTGCACTCGCCTACGCGTTTCAGTGGAAGACACGAGACTATTCTGTGGTTCACAAAGGGGCAGCCATATACGTTCAATTTGGATGACGTGCGCGTTCCTCAGAAGTATCCCGGAAAGCGTCATTACAAAGGTGACAAAAAGGGTAAGTTGAGCGGCAACCCATTGGGCAAGAACCCCGGTGACGTCTGGGACATTCCGAATGTCAAGGCGAAGCATGTCGAAAAAACCGAGCATCCATGTCAATTTCCTGTCGCCGTTCCCGCGCGGCTTATTTTGGCGCTCACTAATCCAGGGGCGCTCGTCGTCGATCCCTATATGGGCTCGGGATCTACTGGTGTGGCGGCCATCGCAAACGGTCGCCGATTTGCTGGAAGCGATATTACGAGAAAATATCTGACCATTGCCCGCAAACGCGTTGGTAATGCCGTCCAGCAAAAAGCTCTAATTCGCGCAGACATGCCGCCACGCCAGCCGAAAGCCACTGACTCTGTTTCAAAACTATCTCGGCAATGGAAGAGCCTGCGGAGAAAAACATATGGTTCAGACGTTTAAAGCCAAAGCCAATCCCGAGAAGCGTTTCTTTATCTCACTGATTACTCGCGACATTGGACTTGCGGACGCCATTGTCGATTTGACTGATAATAGTGTGAATGCGGCGATGAAACCCCTTCGGAATTCATTTTCGTCTTCGTCTGATTTTCTCAAACTCGTTCGAAAAAGAGATGCGTCGCCTGCCGTGACGATAAAGATAGTCTTTGACAAAAGTAGAGTGAGCGTAACGGACAACGCGGCCGGCATTGATTTCGAGGCTGCTTATAACGAAGTGTTTCGTTTTGGGCACAGCGAAGATCATCATGAAACTAGGGACCGGTTGAGCGTATACGGCATCGGTATGAAACGCGCGCTCTTCAAGATCGGAAAAAAGATCTCAATGATTTCTGATCACAAGGAAGGAGGTTTCTCACTTAATCTGGATGTTGATTCTTGGGAGAACGATGAGTCCGTTCCGTGGACATTTCCAATCGCGAAGCGTCCGCCTACGCCTAAAACCGGTACGTCAATAGTTATCACGGAGTTAAATGACGAAATACGCGGCAGACTTTCCAATGAGAGATTCCAATTTGAACTCATTGAGAAGCTGTCGAAAGTGTATTCATATTTTATGGGCCGTGTAGTCGACATCACTGTCAACGGAAAACCCGTAAACCGAACCGAGTTTGAAATCGGTGAAAACTACGCTCACGACAAGTTCACAGTAGGAGCGGTGGACTGCTCCATAACTGCTGGCATTGCTTCGCCGACTGGCGGTGTTTTCCTTGCTGAAGCGTCGGGATGGTTCGTTTTTTGCAACTTTCGAACGGTCCTTTACGCGGACAAAACACCGACTACCGGGTGGGGAGGCGCCCTACCTTTGTTTCAACCAAAACATCGCCCCTTTCTCGGAATTGTGTCGTTCACATCAGCGTCGCCAGAGGAACTACCATGGACAACGACGAAAGGAGCGATCAACGAAGATAATATAGCTTGGCAGGATGCTAAACTCCGGATGTCAGCGGTTGCGAAGCCGATCATTCGTGTCCTGGACACTCGCTATACTTCGGAGGGCACAGACCTTCAGCCACAGGCACTTGCCCGCCTTTCTGGCCCCGTCGATAACGTTTTTAACGCCACGGTCAGTGAGCGCCGAGCGTTTGCTGCCGTAAAGAAGGAAGCACCGCGCAAAGTGCGGGTTCAATACGACGCTAAGAAGGCCGAGATCGAGAAGATTAGAAATCACTTTGGTAGAGCGAATATGTCCGCGTCCGAGATAGGTCGCACCACGTTCGATCACTTCATCGACAACGAGCTGGAATCCCGATGAAAATATCGAGCGCCTACAAAGTCCAATACGACATACGGCCGTCGAAGCAAACCGAGCGCCGAGTGCTACTCGATATTTTGAGGGCCGCCGCTGACGTAGGTTTCGATTGGCGCAGGTACAAGTATGTCGGATTTGGAGGTTATAAATTTTATGACTTCGAAATGCTCTTCCGACATCTTGGCATTCGGGATATGACCAGCATCGAGCTGGATAAATCGTTGTTTGCAAGATGCAGGTTTAATAAGCCATTTAGTTTTATCGAATTTCACGAGGGGCTACTCGGGGACTACCTAGAAGAGGCTACCTTTCGAAAGCCTCTAGTGGCATGGCTTGATTACGACTGCCATATTTCAGATAGCGTGATTGAAGACGTGCGCGTCATTAGCGCTAAAGCTCCAGTTGGGAGTTTTATTTTTATTACGGTGGACGCACGAATATCTGAGGGAATGCGACAACTTGCTCCTTCGCGACGCCTCGCTCGGGTAAAAGATGAATATGGCGAATTTGCTCTGGTGACCAATAGTGATGATCTGAGCCCCAACAACTTTCCGCTGTTTGCCGAACGGGCGTTGTGGGCCGCTCTCCAAGAGTCGCTAACGATGAGGACTGACGGAGTTTTTGTTCCGTTAGTTCGAACTTTTTACAAAGACACTGCGTTGATGGTAACAGTTGGTGGGTGTCTTTGCGACACCATACGCGCACCTTCGCTAGACCGCAGAATCGGGCGCGAGTTTGATTTTTTGCGACCGAATTCGACGGGCCCTTATTCAATACCGGCGTTCAATCTTACAACGAGAGAGCGGCAACTACTGGACGTTGCAGTGACTCAGAAGAAGCAGCTTGCTGAACCTCGTAAATCGCTTTCGAAACTAGGATTTTCAAGGAAAGAAATAGCTGACTACAAGCGAATGGTTCGTTTTGTTCCAAAGTATTTCGAGAGTTACATCTGACACTTGTAATCGTGCTAGCCGCGAGCGTTAGCGCCTTCACTGCACCGGGGTCAGTTGGTAGGTGCGCGCGCCGCCGCCGCGTTGCGTGTCGATGAGCAGGCCCACGATCTCGCGTCGACATTTGGGCGCGGAAGCCGGTAGCACCGATGGAAATCCGGCGTTAGGCTTCTGGTCCAAGCAGGGGAATGCTCCTGCGCACAATCCGGAAGAGAGGGCTCTCAAACAATGAAAGCAATGCTTCTTGCCACAGTGGCGACGCTGGCTCTGACCGCCAGCGCTTATGCTGCCAGCCCCATGGCGGGCGCGGGCGCTCATGGAACGGCACAACGCGTCGTCTATGCGCATGCGCCGGGCCTGGTGACGCTGTACGACCAGAACATCGGCGACGCGTCCTACGGCTGGTTTTCGCAAACCCTCAGCTCGTATCCGCAATACGATGAGTATCTGGCCGACGATTTCGTGGTTCCCGCGGGGCACACCTGGAAGGTCAAGGAAGTCGACACCACGGGCTTCTATTATATCGGCGGCGGCCCGGCTTCGTCCGTGAACCTCGTGTTCTGGAACGACAAAAAGGGCATACCGAACAAAGATAAAAAAGCGGCCGAATGCGACAACCTCACGCCTGCGTCGGGCCTCGATACGGGCTCCTTCCAGCTCAAACTGCCCAAGTCCTGCAAGGCGAACTTCAAAGGCGGTACAGAGGGCAAGAGGTACTGGGTAACGATCCAGCCGAACATGGCGGGCATCAACACGACCGGCTACTGGGCGTGGATGCAAAACCTCACCGTGAACAACAACCAGGGCGCGGGCTACTACTATGGCGGCGGCAACAGCGTCTCCGACCCGCAATGCCTGCAACAGTTCGAGACGATCTCGGATTGCTGGAGCGTCGGGCAGATCGATCTCGCCTTTGCGCTTCTGGGCAAGGATAGCAGCCACTGACGTCAGGCGACCGTGGACGCAACAGGAGGGCGGCGCGAGCCGCCCTCTTTGTTTCATAGAGTGGTTTAGACCTTATCAGAATCAATTCTAATCCGTCATGGCCGCGCTTGATGGCGTAGCTACTAGCTACGCCATCCAGAAAGAAAGAAAGTATATTCACACGGAGCCGCGGAGTATCGCGGAGAAGAATGGCCCTCTCCCCCTCGGGGGGAGAGGATTGGGTGAGGGGGCCGGAAAGCAAAGCTGTGCTGCGAATATTCCGGCACGCTGTATCTGCAATTGGGTTTAACTCGTGGCGCCACAGATCTGACGTCAGACACCCCCTCACCCTGCCCTCACCCCCGGAGGGGGAGAGGGGAATTCAATAACCTCCGTGTTCTCCGCGCCTCCGCGTGCCATTCCTTTTTTTGCTGGATGGCCGGGTCAAGCCAGGACAAGCCGGCTATGACGGTTGGGATGATTTCATCTGAACCGAAAATGCTGCAGACGTCCGATGTCCTGAAATCACTCGCGCGCACCAATCTTTTCAGGGCCGCGCGCTTCCTCTATTCGTTGCCACGATGACTGACGCTGCGAAGATGGGCACTGCCAAGATGGGCGCATTCGCGCGGGCCACGGCCGAGCTTGGGACAAAGCGGCCGCTGCGCGATCCGCTTTTGCGCCGGATCGTTTCGGAGATGCGCGAAGGCAGCGCCCAGGCCGCCGGCAACGCGTTGCTGGCGCATCTCGCCCAGAATCCAAACGACGCCGACGCGCTGTTCCTGTTGGGGCGCGCGCTCTACCGCCAGGACCGGCGCGAGGAAGCGCTGGAGCACCTGCAGCGCTGCCTCGAGGCCGCGCCGGATTTCACGGCCGCGCGATGCGAATACGCGAAGCAACTCGCCGAGATGAACCGTTTCGCGGCGGCGCTGGCCGAACTCGACATTCTGCTTGCCGAAGATCCGGCCAACCCGCTCTTCCGGCAGATGAAGGCGGGTGTGCTGGGAAACACCGGCGACAACGCCGAATCCACTTCGCTCTACGAAGCGCTGGCGAAGGAGAACCCCGATCGCCCCGAGTGCTGGATAGCCTATGGCCATGCCTTGCGCGTTTCGGGCTCCAGTCAACAAAGCATCGCGGCGTACCGGCGGGCAATCGCCACGCGCGCGTCCAGCGGGCAGGCTTACTGGAGCCTCGCAAACTTAAAGACCTTCCGCTTCGATCCCGCCGATATCGCCGCCATGCATGAAGCGCTGGCGAAGGCGGACCTCACGCCCAGCGACCGCGCCGGCTTTCAGTTTGCGCTCGGCAAGGCCTATGAGGATCAGGGCGACATCAAACGCGCGTGGGACCAGTACGCAGCGGTGAACGCGGCGATGCGCGTCAACTCCACCTACAATCCGGACGCGCTCACCGCGGCGGTGACGGCCAACAAGACGCTGTTCACGCCGGAGTTCCTGCGCAGCCGCGAAGGATGGGGATGCCAAGCGCCCGACCCGATTTTCGTTCTTGGCCGGCCGCGCTCGGGATCGACACTGGTCGAGCAAATCCTTTCCAGCCACTCGGCGATCGAGGGCACGGCCGAACTCCCCTATATCGGCAATCTCGCCAAGCGGCTGGCGCGGCGCCAGGGCCTCGGCGTGGTCCTGGACACCGATGCGCTGTCGGCGCTGGCATCGCTGGACCGCGACGAGGTTGCCGCGCTGGGCGAGGAATATCTTGGCCTTGCGCGCGTGCACCGAAGACTGGGACGTCCGTTCTTCATCGACAAGAAGCCGGACAACTACCTGTTCACCGGCATGATCCATCTCATCCTGCCCAACGCGAGGATCATCGACGCCAGGCGCAATCCCGCGGACTCGTGTCTCTCCACGTTCAAACTGTACAGCGCCGCAGGACGCCTTCGCATGGCGGAGCTTGGCCGTTCCTGGCGCGAATACGCGGACCTGATGGCGCATTTCGACCGCGCGCTGCCGGGCAAAGTCCACCGCGTGATCTACGAGAACATGGTCGCCGATTCGGAGACCGAAATCCGCAGATTGTTCGACTACCTCGAACTGCCGTTCGAAGAGAGTACGTTACGGTTCTACGAAACGAAGCGGACCATTCTGACGCCGAGTTCCGAGCAGGTGCGCCGGCCCATCACGAAAGAGGCCGTCGATTACTGGCGGCGCTTCGAGCCCTGGCTCGGCCCCCTGATCAAAAGCCTCGGCTCGGCGCTGAGCGAATATCCCGACGTACCGGCGGAGTTGCGCTGAACAGCCGTCATCTCAGCGTCGCGCAATCGCGTTTTCGTGAACAGGTTCGCATCGCTCTCACGTTCGCGTCATCTCACGTTCATGTCATTGGTCCGCGCGCGAACGCCGCGTTGTGATCGCATCACCGCAAATCGTTGGGGAACGAGCGCGCGTCATGCAGCTTCACGACAGAACACGCATCCGCGAAGCGTGGACGGCCTTCTGGCAGGATCCCGCGTCCGGACAACAGTGCATCCGCGGCGCACCGGACGTGACGCAGGCACTGCAGAGCCATTGGTCGTCGTTTGCCGCGCAACTTGGCGCACGCGCGCGCATCCTCGATCTTGGCTGTGGCGCGGGCGCAGCTGCAAACGCACTCGTGGCGGCGCGCCGCGATCTCCAGGTGACGGGTGTCGACTTCGCGATGGTGCCCGCGGCCGCCGAGGCCTCGATAACGCTGATCCCGGACACGCCAATGGAGCAGCTGCCGTTCGAGGATGGCAGCTTCGATGCCGCCATCAGCCAGTTCGGCTATGAATATGGCCGCATGCACAAGACCGCGCGGCAGCTCGCCCGCGTGCTCGCGCCGGCCGCACGGTTCTCGTTCGTCGTGCATCACGCAGAAAGCTCCGTCGTCGCCGCCAATCGCGCGCGCCTGGACGCGATCCGCACCATCCACACGCCGGACATGCGCGCGGCGTTTCTGGCCGGGAATGTGTTCGTCCTGAATGCAAAGCTGGCGCGTCTGCAACGGGAGCATCCGAACAACACGCTCGTCGGTGCGCTCGCGCGGCATCTTCCAGTCCGCGCAACGAATGGCAGCGAGCAGAGGAATGCTGCCTGGGCCGCCGTGGAGGAGGCGCTATGGCCGGAGCGCACGGTGCTGGAGGCGCTCGATGCCTGCTGCGTCGCGCCGGAAGAACTCGACGGCTGGCTGGGACCGTTGCGCCAATTCTTCGCGGTCACATCCGTCTCCATCCTGCGCAAGCCGAATAGCGATGTCATCGCCTGGTGCATCGACGGAGCGCGCCTGTCAGAAGCATGATCGCAGGAATGCGGCCGTTGCATCCGACACGGCGCAAATCTTGTTCGTCGCCTGGCGATAGAACTTGAAGTCGAGTTCGGCCTGCGGCGAGCCGTCCTTCAAGTCGCGCCAGGCTTTGAGCTGATCGCGGCCGAGTGTGCGCTTGGCGAGCGCGGTGCGCTTGACCTCAATGCTCACGCGCGGCGTCCAGCGCTCGAGCCCGCGTGGCTTCTTTGCGGCTTCCGCCTTTGTCACCACGCCGCGCGCGACGAGCCCCTGCCCGCCTTCGCTCGCGAAAAGGAACACCGCGTCGCCCGCGGCGATCATCTTGCCGCCATACATCGTCTTCATTCGCGCGAACACGAGTGCCTTTGCACGCGGATCACGTATCCCGGCCTTTACAATGTAGGATGGCATGGCCGCTCCTCGACCCCTTAATGCGCGAATACGTCGCGCGAGCAGACTCCCACATCCCACGCAGCCGCGAGCATCGCCCGTCCCTCCCATCCCGGATAGAATTTCGACACATTTTTTCCAAATTTGAGGGAACCTGGAATCAGCATATTGGGTACGTGTCTCAACGCGCCCATAGCTATTGACTCACGCCGGATATTTCCCGTCAAAGCGGTGTAATAAATTTTGGCGAATTGTGGCGGGATGCCTTCTAGGCCCTCCGCTTGGATGTTAGAGTTTTGTTACCTCTCGCGTCCTGCGGGAGCCAACAAAGAATGGGGTCCCTCATGTCTATTTCGAAGTTGGTATTTGCGTTGGCCGCTGCGAGCCTGGTCACCACGACCGCTCACGCCGGCTCCTCTGGCAGCCCACTCAGAAGCACCATGAAACACCAGGCCGTTCAGCCCCTGAAGCTGAAAAAAGAAGCCTATGTGACGGGCAATGGCGAAAGCGCGCCGCTTCCGCAATTCGAATTCACACCGATCGATTCCGGCACGGTGTTGAACTGCACGAAGGTCTGCACCATCTCCGCAGAGGTCACGGCGCAGGTCCAGACGGCCGGCGCCGACTGGGCGATCTGCATCACGGTCGACGCTGCGGATATCGAATGCCAATACCAGGGCGTACAGTCCGGTCCCAGCAGCTTCGTCGTGGGTAACGCCAGCGGCTCCGCTGCGGCCATGTCCGTGGGCAGCCACACGGTCCAGACGCAACTCTACACCGAGAGCGCCTCGGCGACGTATCAGTTCTTCAACATGCACTACGCGCTGCATCAGTAGGGTTTGTCTTGCTCCAAAAGGGCGGCGGACAACCGCCGCCCTTTTTTTCTTTTCGCGCGCTAGTATGGGCGCATGAGTCTTTCCGATCTCGCCGCCATCGCCAGCCTCGTCAGCACCTTCGCGGTGCTGATCTCGCTCATCTATCTCGCGCTGCAGGTGCGCCAGGCCGAGAAGAACCAGCAGGCCGCGATCCGCCAGGGCCGCGCGACGCGCGCCGTCGATATCATCCTGGCCGCTGGCGATCCCGCGCTTGCCGAGGCGTTGCCGAAGGGGACGGCCGGCGATGCCGGGATCACGCCGGTGGAATTCGGCCAGTTCAACGCCATCTATGGCGCGTTCCTGGCCAGCGCCGAGGACACGTACCTCCAGCACAAGGAAGGCCTGCTCAGCGAGGCGGTGTTTGCGAGCTTCTCGGCAAGCTGGCGTCAGACGCTCGCGCAGCCCGGCGTGCGGGCGCTGTGGACGATGCGCCGTCACGCCTTCGAAGCCGGATTTGCGAAGTTCATGGACCGGCTGATGACCGAGGCGCCGAGAGGCGCACCGGCCGATTTTCTTTCCGCCTGGAAAACCGAAGCCGCGAAGGAAATCGCGGCATTGCAGGATCCTTCGAAACCGAAGTAATTTCGCGCCGGTCGGTTACAGAAGGCGGCGCAGATGGCGGATGACAATTTTGGCGGCATGACGCTCGCGTCCGAGCCGCTGTGTGTCGCCGATTTCCGGGTCGAGGGCGGCATCATCTCGGCGGGGCGCTCGCCGTTCGGCGAACAGCGTGTGGGCTACGTCTCGGGCGGCTCGTTCGAAGGCCCGCGCCTGAAAGGTGAGATCCTTCCGGGTGGCGGCAACTGGCCCAGAAGCGGCACGCTCTCGAACGGGGCCGCGGCCGGCACGTTCGATGCACGCGCGGTGTGGCGCACGCATGATGGCGCCACGATCTATCTGACCTATACCGGGCGCAGCATGGTGCCCGCCGATGTCGCCGCGGCGTTCCGCGATCCGAATGCGCCGCCGGTCGATCCCGCGCGTTATCTGCTGCGCGTGGCGATGGTGTTCGAGACGGGGGATGCGCGCTACGAATGGCTCAACACCGTGCTCGCAATCGGCGTCGGCGAGCGCATGCCGTTCGGTGTTCGGCATCGGGTGTTTGAAATCCGGTAGTTGGAGCGTTTCGCTTCCTCACCGTTATGGTCGAGCCATCCAGTAGAAAAAGTGTGTCACGCGGAGGCGCGGAGGCGCGGAGAAGAATTGCCCTCTCCCCCTAAGGGGGAGAGGGTTGGGTGAGGGGGCCGAAAAGCAAATCTGTGCTGCGAATATCCTGGCGCGCTGTATCTGCAATCGGACTTAACTCGCAGCGCCACGGATTGACGTCAGGCACCCCCTCACCCTGCCCTCTCCCCCGAAGGGGAGAGGGAGTTCATTTTGACCTCCGCGATACTCCGCGCCTCCGCGTGACACCCCTTTCTGTCGGTGGATGAATTCATCTAAACCGAACTGCTCTACGCCGCCTTCCCGAAGCGTTTTGCGCTGCGGGCTTTCGCTTTCGCAGCCTCGGCTTCGCGGGTCTTCGGCGGGCTCGAGACCACAAGGTCTTCGAGCAGATGTTGCGCGGCGTGCATTACGTCGTGCACCGCGCGGTTGAACACTTTTTCGTTCTGCTTCGAAGGCTTGTTCAGGCCGGAGATCTTGCGCACGAACTGCAGCGCACTCGCATGAATTTCCTCGTCCGTCGCCGGCGGCGCGAAGTTGTGAAGGGTGCGAATGTTGCGGCACATGGCGAGCCTCTGAGCGCGATGACACGCCATCTTACCCCGGTTCCCCGCTTGAGGAAATTTCATGCGGGAACTCCGGGAACATCGGAGCGGCAACCGCATTTGGTTAGTGGGCGAACACTCAAACGTATTGAGGAGAACTACCCATGACCAACAAGCTCATCCTGAAAAGCGTACTCGGTGCCGCGGCGGGCGCGGCTGCCCTGATCGCGCTCTCGACCAACGCGTCGGCCTATATCGCGTGTAACGACCATGGCGATTGCTGGCATACCAGCGTGAAGGTCGACTACACCCCGTATCCGACTGTGAAGGTCGTCTACTATGACGACAAGTGGGACTGGAAGGCCCATAGCTATCGCTGGCACGACGTGACCGGCGATTACGGCTACTGGGACAGCGACAAGCAAGCGTGGGTGACGGTCCATCCGGCCGCACCCGGCGAACCGCCCCCGGAACACTAACCTCTGACAGGCAAACCCCGGCGCAACCCGCCGGGGTTTGTGTTTGGGCTCATCGGAAAGCAGCCGGGAACAAGTTCCCTCCTCAAAGGTTATAAGACGGCATCGATCGGGAACGCACCATGTCGTCATTCATGCTTTATGTGCTGGGCTGCATCGTCCTTCTGGGCGGGCTTGGGTACGGCGCCTACCTGCTGCACGTTCCACAGACCTGGATCATTGTCGGCGCGCTTGTCATCGTCGGGCTCGGCATCATGTCGGCCGTGACGCGCACCAAGATGCGCGACCCTTCGAGCGAGCCACCGCCCCCGCCGGAGTCGTAAAGCGGCCCCCAAACGACCTTCGATTCCCGATCTCGGCGGCTGGACGACCAACACGCCCCCCGACCTGCAGTGGATGCAACAGGCGGCAATCCCGGTGGCGAAGCCCTGTTCACCGACAAGACCAGCGGCGTCGGCACCATCATGATCGCGCCAGCTTCGTTCCTCTCGCCCGCGGTGAATTGGCCCCAAATAGGCGCGCCTTTACAAGACTGACTCGATACAGCAGTAATCTTCACAAGCAACAGGCGTGGGGCGGATCATGGCGTTCGAAGGAGTGGCAAGCGCAGTTCTCTGCGCGGCGTTGAGCACAACCCTTGTTGCAAGCCCGGCAGCCGCGAAGATGCCTCGGCCCGCGCATGTCATCATCGTGATGGAGGAGAACCACTCCTATTCCGACATCATCGGTTCGCAGCAGGCGCCCTACATCAACGCGCTGGCGCAATCGGGCGCGCTGTTCACGGACTCGCACGCGGTCACCCATCCGAGCCAGCCGAACTATCTGGAGCTGTTCTCCGGCGCGACGCAGGGCGTGAAGAACGATGCCTGTCCGCACAACTTCGCCGTGGACAATGAGGGCAGCGAGCTGATCGCCGCCGGCCGCACCTTCGTGGGCTATTCGGAAGGCTTGCCCGCGGAAGGCTCGCTCGTCTGCACCTACGGAAAATACGCGCGCAAGCATGCGCCTTGGACGAACTTCACCAACCTGCCCACGACCACCAACGAGCCCTATACGGCGTTCCCTAAGAAGCTCGGCAAGCTGCCCACCGTGTCCTGGGTGATCCCCAATCTCAACGACGACATGCATGACGGCACGATCGCGCAGGGCGACACCTGGCTGAAGAACAACCTCTCCGACTACGTGACCTGGGCGAATACGCATAACAGCCTGCTCATCGTCACCTGGGACGAGGACGACCACTCAGAGAACAACCAGATCCCGACGATCTTCGTGGGCCCGATGGTGAAGCAGGGCCAGTACAGCGAGCCCATCACCCATGACAATCTGCTCGCCACCATCGAAGCGATGTACGGGCTGACGCCGCTGGGCAACTCCGCCAACGCCCAGCCGATCAAGGATGTTTGGCAGTAGGCTATCCTGCTCAGTTCAATACGCAAAAATCTGAGAAAAGGAGGTCGCGCGCCTCTTGCGAGTTATCCTGTCGCAGAATCCTGTAGACAACTTACGCTTGCACGGTACTGTTGAACGGGATTCTTGGATTTCAAATAATGAAGATGCTTGGGCGACAATTCTTTGACGCCGCAGTCCGAAACGTAATCGAATTCGGCGATACTGATATCTTTCCTTTTCCTATCGAAAACCTTGTGCTTCGCGACAAGCAGAAAGAAATAGTCAAACTACTCTGTTCCTCACGATCATTTTTTGACAAGTGCTTTATCCAACATCCGCCTTCCCACATATCCTGCCTTGCGCCTGTAGGTACTACGGGGTTCCGATGGGCAACCCAGTTGGACCCCTTTTGGAATGCATTTCTACTTGGCACAACGCTTGCCATCGCAAAGGACGCCGAACAGGCACGAATTCCTGTCGAGAAGAATGTGATATTTTCGTATCGTCTTGGTACGAAGTATTTGGACGGGCAAATATTCCGAGAGGACATTACCTGGCAAAATTTTATTCAGCACTCGATTAAACTTTCCGAAGACGCCAAGTATGTGGTGATATGCGATATAGCAGATTGCTATCAGCGCATCTCTCATCACCGACTAGAGAACGCGCTTGTCCAGCTTGCTGATAACAGCCCCTCTAGCAAGCAAATCATGGAAGTCTTGAAAAACTTTTCCAATACAAAGTCCTATGGACTACCTGTGGGCGGCCCTGCAGCACGGTTGTTGGTAGAACTCGTACTCAATCTTACAGATCAAGTACTAAAATCGCATAAGGTACGATTTTGCCGATACGCCGATGACTATCACTTATTTGTCGACAGAGAAGATGATGCCTATGACATATTACAGTTCATATCAGAGAAGTTTTTTCGTAACGACGGACTGACGCTACAAAAGTCCAAGACCCGTATCTTATCATCCGCCGAGTATCGCGCGAGCCATGCGCCTTCCACTGCCATCGAAGGTGAGGGAAAGGATGCGCAGAAGCTCTTCAGTCTCAAACTTCGTTATGACCCTTACTCGTTGAATGCGCCAGAAAAGTACGAGGAATTGCGTAACGAGCTTAAGAGCATCGATATACTGGGTCTGCTAAATTTAGAGATGTCAAAGACTCGCGTTCATAGTGCTTTGGCGAAAAAATTAATCTCGGCCGTTCGCCATCTAGATCAACCTGTACAGACGAACGCGATACTGGCGCTTTTGGAAAGTCTAGACGCGCTCTACCCACTATTTCCGGTTTTAGCCGTAACAATCAAATCTGCGATGCCAAGCCTGCTGCCGGAAATTCGCGAAAAGGTGTGCGCCTCTATTCGAGAACGCATCATCAAAAATGCTTACCTGCTCAATAATGAGTTGCACGCTGCCTATGCTGCTAGAATTCTTGCCGAAGTAAAAAGTGCAGACAATCAAGAAGCATTGGTGACTCTCTACAGCAAATTTAAAGGGCCGCTTGTGCGACGCGATGTGATTTTGATTATGGGGAAGTGGAAGGAATTCCCCTTCTTGTCAGATCAAATAAATGAATACGCAGGGGCATCAGCCTGGGAGAAAAGGGCGCTCATTGTTGCTTCGTACGCGATGAAAGACGCGGGAAAACATTGGCGAGAGTACATGGTCCCCAAGTTTAGCCCTTTTGATTTGCTTGTCCGAGACTGGGCTGCGGCGCAACCCGCTAGCTGGACTATTCCAATATGATTTCGGCGACCACATTTGCCACACGATATACCTCGCTTTGGCAAAGCTTGACGCCGAACTCGGAGCAGTTTGTTCGCAGACTCAATCTGAATTTAGAGCGGTTCCGGAATCCCCTCGATGGAGGTAGCGCGCCATCAAGAAGAGGTTTCTTGAACGAGATTGCGTTTCAGATGGCAAGGAGGAAACATGAGTACAGGGACTTGGTTATAGATCAGCCAACGATCATGGAAACGGCCGAGGTTGTAAAGCAGGCATTTCTGCGACGCGGTAACGCTGTTATTGACAAGTTTGATGACCCATCTGCGTTGGAGTACGACGAAATCCTGCGACTTACGAATTCGATAGCGAACTTTTGCAATCAACACGCCATCAGAGAATTCCCCGTCAAGTTCGGTCCGCATTTTCTCGGTTGCGGCATTGTAGATAGCTCAGAGGGCGACGTTTTGATGGGTGAATGCCTATACGAATTTAAAGCGGGAGATAGATCGTTTAGAACGAGTGACTTGAGACAGTTGTTGACCTATTGCGCCCTAAACTTTGCTTCCCATCAATTCAAGATCACTTCCATTGGCGCTGTTAATCCACGGCATGGAACATTCTTTGCGCTCGACATCGAGACCGTGGCGTTCGAAATGTCCAACAAGTCGCCAATCGAGCTTCTGTCGGAGATCGTTTATTTCGTCTCAGGAGGAACTCCATCCCGATAGATCAACTGAGCCTTTCGGCGAGAAGAAAAGAGTATGTCCCGCGCCTTCGTCAAAGAATCCTCTGAATCCGCAGCCCCACCCGAACGCATGGTGTCGGAGGGGCCCAATCCCGTAACACCGGAAGGGCTTGCTGCGATCGAGGGGCAGGTCGCGCGGCTCGAGGCGGCGCTGCAATCCGAGAAGAATGTGCTGCTGCGCGAGACGATCGAGCGCGATCTGCGCTACTGGCGCGTCGCGCGCGAGCGCGCGGTCGTGGCGCCGAAGCCGGAGGGCGCGGCCGTCGCGTTCGGAAGCACGGTCAACTTCGCGCGCGCGGGCCGCAAACAGACGCTGCGCATCGTGGGCGAGGATGAGGCCGATCCGAAGCGCGGCCTCATCTCGTGGCGCGCGCCGCTGGCGCAGGCGCTGATGGGTGGCGAAGCGGGCGACGTCGTGGAGTTTCAGGACCGCGAGATCGAGATCCTGTCGGTCAAGAACTGAACGGAGCGTCCGCGTCTTCCGTCATGACTTCGCAGCCATGACGGAGCGCGTAACGTCGGACCTATCCGCGTGCGGCCGGCGGCGGCAGCGGTGCAACAGGCGCCGGAGCCGGTGCGGGGGCATATGACGCCGGCGGCGGGCCATAGTCGCCGCCGTAGGAGTAGCCCGGGTCGTAATAGCCGTAGGACGGATAAGACGGGTAGTACGGATACGCATACGGATAGCCGTAGCCATAACCGTAGCCGTAATAGGGCCAGCCGACGCCGACATAGAGCCCGCCACCCCAGCAGCAGCCGCCGTGCCAGTGACCCCAGCCACCGTGCCAGTGGCCCCAGCCTCCATGCCAGTGGCCCCAGCCGCCGTGTCCGTGACCCCAGCCGCCGCCGTGCCAGCCTCCACCGCCGTGCCAGCCGCCACCACCGCCGTGGAAGCCTCCGCCGCCGCCATGGAAGCCGCCGCCTCCCATTCCGCCCCCGCCGTGCGCTTCAGCGGGCGACGACAGCGCAAGCGCGGCCACGGCCGCAGCCGCCACCGCGCCATTCCGCAAGACATTCATGAACCTGATCACAACAACCTCCGTGTCCGCCGCCTCCTGGCGTTCACCCGGCACTCCAACCCGTCAGCCATAACGCTGGCCGCACGAACCGGTTCCGTGAACACGCGGAAAGATACATCCAAACCTTTGTTCGGTGGAGAACAAATTGCGAAGATGAACGGCTTTTGCGCGACACACTCGGGGCATGCGCGATCGCCGGAAACGTCGAGGAGCCATATCGTTCGTACACGGACTATTCGAGACCGAACGATCTATGACGCGCCGCACATCGCAGCGCATTCGAAATAAATGATCCGAATCCCGGCTGCGCGCGCAGCTTTTTGCACAGACTTGAATTGCGGCCCTGAAATGATTACATAGCGTCAACGCGGTGGCGTCACGTCAGTTGAAGCGCATCTGTTTTTGAACTCCCGACCCGCTTAATGCGCGCCTGGACGAGACAGCTACCTTCCGATGATCGTTCCCCATCGCAACCGTTCGGGCATGTCGCTCGCACGGATCACTACTAGGAAACTGTAAATGACCATCGGAACCGTAAAGTTCTTCAACACCTCCAAGGGTTTTGGCTTCATCCAGCCGGAAGGCGGCGGCAAGGACGTGTTCGTCCATGCCACGGCCGTCGAAGCGGCGGGCCTGCGCTCTCTGCAGGAAGGCCAGAAAGTGTCGTTCGACGTCGTTCCCGACGCGCGCGGCGCCAAGGCGGCGAATCTGAAGGCCGTCTAATTCCGGCTTGAAGACTTTGGCGAACGGGCGGCCCTTGGGCCGCCCGTTTTGCTTTTGGGGTTACTGGTTCGCCGCGAAACCGGGGAACTGGATCTCGACGCGCTTCTGTCCGTGATCCGGCGGCGAGAAGCTCGCATTGTGCGTCTTGTCGCCGATGGTCGCGCTCACGCTGTATTTGCCGTGCGGCACGCGGAGCAGCACCCACGGCCCGTTGCAGTCGAATTCCGTCATCGCCTTTCCATCCGCGCCCGCGATCTTGACGTGCGCCCCGGAGAGGAACTGAGCGCCACCGTTCGAAAACTCCACCTTGATCGGGTACGACGCCCAGCGTGGATCGTCCTTGCCCGAGCCGACGCCCGTGCACACGGTCTCCACACCGCCCATCGTGACGGGCGAATCCATCGGCAGCGGATCGGCTGCCGCCGGCGCAACCATGGCGCCCACGAATGCTGCGCCCAGAACAAAATTCCGGAATTCCATGACAAAGTCTCCTTTCGAAATGCAGTTGAAATTCACCTCAACAGCGTAACGCTCGACCCTTTCCCCCGTTCCGAATTTGTCTATAGTCCCGCCCAGGTTGCGGGGGATCAAGCTGGATGAAAAAGACGCTTTTCTGCGTTGCGGGACTGCTGTTTGTAGCCGAGCCCACACTGGCCGCACAGAAGGCGCACGCGGTTGCGCACATGAAAGCGCTGGACGGCAGCGCCGTGGGGACGATCGATTTCGCGCAGTCCAATCACGGCGTGCTCATCACCTTCGATCTGCGCGGACTGTCGCCGGGTGCGCATGCCATCCACATCCACACCTCCGGCAATTGCGATGCGAAGGTGAAGTTCACGAGCGCCGGTCCGCATTTCTCCCCCGATCCGAAGATGCATGGCTTCCTGGTCAAGGGCGGTCCGCATCCCGGCGATCTTCCGAACCAGTGGGCGGCCGCCGACGGCACGCTGCAGGCCAGCACGACCACCAATTCCTTCTCGCTCGGCAACGGCAAGAAATCGCTCTTCGATCGCGACGGTGCTGCGATCATCGTCCACGCGAAAAGCGACGACTATACGAGCCAGCCCGCGGGCAATGCCGGCGACCGCGTCGCCTGCGGCGTGATCATGCGCACGGCCGGACCCAAGCCGCGCAAAGGTGCCAAGCGCAAAACGCATGCATAATTGAGGCATGCTGCGCCGACCAAAGGGGATTCGGCGCAATGCTCACGCTTCACCAGATGCACATATCCGGCAATTGCTACAAGATGCGGCTGGCCGCGCATCAACTCGGCATCCCGCTCGCGCTGAAGGAATACGGCCTGCACGACGGCTCGACGCGCACGCCGGAATTTCTCGCCAAGAACCCCAATGGCCGCGTGCCGGTGCTCGAACTGGAGGACGGCCGCTTCCTGCCCGAATCCGGTGCGATCCTTTGGTATCTTGCCGAAGGCACGGCACTCATTCCGGACGACAAATGGCACCTCGCACAGGCTCTGCAGTGGATGTTCTTCGAGCAGTACAGCCACGAACCGTACATCGCCGTCGCGCGGTTCTGGCTGGCCTACGCGCCGAAAGCCGAGCTGGACAAGAAACGCCATCTCGTCGGCGAGTGGCATGCCAAAGGCAACGCCGCGCTGGGCGTGATGGAAACGCACCTCGCGGCGCATGACTGGTTCGCAGGTCCGCGCTATTCGATCGCCGATATCGCGCTCTATGGCTATACCCATAGCGCGGGTGAAGGCGGTTTCGATCTTTCCCAATATCCGAAGGTCCAGGCGTGGCTTGCGCGCGTCGCGGCCGAACCGGGGCACATCCCGCTTTAGAGAATGTCCCGCGATAGCGGTGTCATTGGCCTTACGTCCAATGCATCGTCACATTCGGAGGCGTAAAATCCCGACCGGCCTGCCGATTCGAGCAGGGCACCCAGGAAGGGGGAAACGATGGATAGTTCGAAAAAACTCGCTGCCGAATTCATCGGCACGTTCTGGCTTGTTTTGGGCGGCTGCGGCAGCGCGGTGCTGGCTGCGGGCGTACCCGATGTCGGCATCGGCTATGCCGG
>Ga0157369_10003360_pt1 | contig 18997 bp, 16 predicted proteins | sample C25metaG_FD_113461 | JGI IMG/M metagenome (GOLD analysis project Ga0157369, IMG submission 113461) | Corn rhizosphere microbial communities from Kellogg Biological Station, Michigan, USA - C2-5 metaG | ecosystem: Host-associated > Plants > Roots > Rhizosphere > Soil | place: USA: Michigan... | reverse complement strand
TCCGCCACGCGCCGCATGGCATCCGGCTGGGCCTTCAGATCGGCGATCATGCCCGCCATCACCGCAAGCGAGAGCCTGAGCGTGTCGGCGGCGTCGAACACGCGCTCCTTGTCTTCCTGGAGATCGCTGCCATAGGCGAGCGCGAGGCCTTTGACGACAGCCGCGAGCGCCGTGAAATCGCCCAGCACGCGTCCCGTCTTGCCGCGCACCAGCTCCGCCGCGTCGGGATTGCGCTTCTGCGGCATGATCGAGGAGCCGGTGGTGTAGGCATCGGACAGGCGGACAAACCCGAAGGCGGGGCTTGTCCACTGCACCAGCTCGCCCGCGAGCCGCGACAGGTTGGTCATGCAGATCGTCGCCGCCGCCAGATATTCGAGCGCGAAGTCGCGCGCCGAGACGGCATCAAGCGAATTGCGCATCGGGTGTGAAAATCCGAGCGCGTTTGACGTCGCGTCACGGTCGATCGGAAAGGACGTGCCAGCCAGCGCTGCCGCGCCGAGCGGAGATTCGTTCAATCTCTTCGATGCATCGCCGAAGCGTCCGGCATCGCGCGCAAACATCTCGACATAGGCGAGGCAATGATGCGCGAAGCTGATCGGCTGCGCGGGCTGCATATGGGTAAAGCCTGGCATGATGGTCTCGGCATGGGCTTCGGCCTGGCCCAGCAATGCGCCCTGGAGATCGGCGAGCAGATGCTGTGCCGTGTCACAGGCATCGCGCACCCAGAGCCGGAAATCGGTTGCGACCTGGTCGTTGCGCGAGCGGGCGGTGTGCAGCCGTCCGGCCACATCGCCCACGATCTCTTTCAGCCGCGCCTCGATATTGAGATGGATGTCTTCCAGCTCGCGCCGGAAGACAAATACCCCGGACTCGATCTCCTTTTCGATCGCATCCAGACCGGAAAGGATCGCGTCGCGGTCCGCGTCCCGGACGATCTTCTGCGCCGCCAGCATCCGCACATGGGCCCGCGAGCCCGCGATATCCTGGGACGCCAGCCGTTTGTCGAAATCGATGGAGGGCGTTATGTCCTGCATCGCGGCGGCGGGTCCGCCTTCGAAGCGGCCGCCCCACATCTTGTTCGTGCTCATGGGAAGCTCACGATGCAGTCTCGTTCCATCGCCATCGCCGCAGCGCTCGGCGCGGTCGTTCTCATCGCCGTTCTATATGGGATCAGGACCTTTGGTGTCCACGCACCGTCCGCACCGCCCACCCCGCCCGCATCCCTGGCGCGGCTGGTACCGGCAAAACAGGCTTCCGCTGCTCCGGCTGTGGCGTTCAACGGCGCCGATGGGCAAAAGCACACGCTCGCCTCGTTCAAAGGCCGTTACGTTCTGCTCAATCTCTGGGCAACATGGTGTGCTCCTTGCGTGAAAGAGCTTCCCGCACTGGCCGAATTGCAGGGCGCGATGGCTGATGGGCGGCTGACAGTCGTCGCCGTCGACGTGGCGCGCGGAACGCCCGCCGATGCCGCGTCCTTTTTGAAGAGTCACAATGCTTCGCGGCTGACGCCCTATATCGATCCCGATCTCGCCCTGATGCGCGCATTCGGAGCCTATGGCTTGCCGCTGACGATATTGATCGACGACAAGGGACGCGAGATTGCGCGTTCCGTCGGACCTGCCGACTGGTCCGCGCCGGAGTCGATCGATTATTTCAAGGCGCTGACCGCGCGTTCTTGAGCGGCTGTCATTTGATCGGCGCATCGCATTATGCCGTGGATTCTGCGCGCACATTTCTGTGAAGTGCGATCATTTGGCGGACAAACTCTTGCCACGAGTGATCCTTACACAGCCGTCATCTGGGGGTGCGTCCTTCAAAGACGGAGAACAATAATGTTGCAACGTAAACTTCTGACAGTTGGTGTGTTGATTTCCACTATCGGCCTTGCCACCTCGGCTTTTGCGCAATCATCGGGCGGAAACGCACCCGCTCCTCAGCCTGGAACCGACACACCGACCACAACAACGGCGCCACAACAGCCCGACAAGAGCACGACGCAGACCGATCCGTCTTCGTCGGGTGGGCAACAGATGCCTGCGCCGCAGGATCCCCAGCCCGCGCAACCGGGTCAGGATTCGTCGCAACAACCACACTGAGTGAACATCAAAAAAAGTTGGAAGCGCCGCCGCAAGCGGCGCTTCTTTTTTTGGCGGATGACGCCGTGTTCTACTTTGCGAGCGCCTTGCGCACCGCCGCGATGTAGGCGTCGTGGGTGATGTAGCGCGGAATGGCGTCGGCTTCCGGCCACGCACTATTGGTCACGATCACGAGGTTCTCTTTCGGCGAGATGAAGATCGACTGGCCGAAGACGCCGATCGCCTCATAGGTGCCGTCGTCGTGAATCCACCAGAGGAAGCCATAGCCGAGGCCCGCGAAATCGCTGGCGGTCTGCTTCGATGACGCCTGTTGCACCCAGTCGGCCGGCAGCGCGCCTTCGCCGCCTTCCATGAAGAACAGGCCGAACCGCGCATAATCGCGCAAGGTCATCGAAATGCAGCAGCCACCGGCTTCGTTGCCATCCTGGCCCTTGATCCACACCGCGTCCTGCTCGGCGCCCATGTGCGACCAGATCTTTTCGGATAGATAGTTGGCGAGTGTCTTGTGCGTCGCCTGCATCACGAGCACGCCGACAAGATTGGTCTCGCCGGAATTGTAGTTGAACACTGTGCCAGGCGGATGCGCGCGGGGGAGCTGCTTCATGAACGGCACGAAAGGCTGTCCGATCAGGCGGTTCACGTCTGACTTCGGATCGGCGTAGTTCTCGTCCCACTTCACGCCCGAGCGCATGGTGATGAGGTCGCGGACCTTCACGCCGTCATAGGCGCTGCCCTTGAGTTCGGGAATGTAGGCCGTGACCTGCGCATCGAGTCCCGAAATCGCGCCGTCCTTGATCGCGGCGCCCACCAGCGTCGAGGTGACCGATTTGGCGACGGAGAACGACGTCCAGCGGTCCTGTGCCGTGCGCCCGAGGCCATAGCGTTCGAGAACGATCTTGCCATCCTTCACCACCAGCAGGCCGGACACGTCGTTCGCCTGCATGAACGCGTCGGTATTCCATTTCTTGTTCTGGAGATCGTACGAGACGTCGAACGGCTTGCCGCTCGCGGGCAATTCGCGAACGCTTGCGCCGCGTTTCACGGTATTGACCGGAAAGATTTTCTCGATGCTCCGATAGCCGACGGCCTGTTCGTTCGGTGTCCAGAACAGGAAATTCGCCGGCGACGGCAATTGCTCGGCCGCAAGCGCCGCCGTTGAAATGAGCGCGGCCACGGCCGCGCCAACAACAAAACGCCTCATATTCCTCCCCAATCTTTCGATCAGGGTAGGGCGATTTTTCAGCGCGTGGGTACGGGCGTTTCGCCGCGGTAGTCGTAGAAGCCGCGCCCGGTCTTCTGACCGAGCCAGCCGGCCTCGACATATTTCACCAGCAGCGGACAGGGACGGTATTTGGAATCCGCGAGGCCCTCGTACAGCACCTGCATGACGCTGAGGCAGGTATCGAGACCGATGAAATCGGCGAGCTGCAGCGGGCCCATCGGATGGTTGGCGCCGAGCTTCATCGCGGTGTCGATCGCTTCGACGTTTCCGACGCCTTCATAGAGCGTGTAGACCGCCTCATTGATCATCGGCAGGAGAATCCTGTTGACGATGAAAGCGGGGAAATCTTCCGCATAGGCAGCGGTCTTTCCGACGCGGCGCACGATGTCGAGCGCGGCCTGGAACGTGGTGTCGTCGGTCGCGATGCCGCGGATCACTTCGACGAGCTGCATCATCGGCACCGGATTCATGAAGTGCAGGCCGATGAAATGCTCCGGCCGGTCGGTCGAAGCCGCAAGCCGCGTAACGGAGATCGACGAGGTATTGGTCGCGATCAGGGCGTTCTTGGAGATGCGCGGGCAGAGATCCTGGAAGATCTTGCGCTTGATGGTTTCGTCTTCGGTGGCGGCCTCGATGACGAGGTCGCGGTCCAGCATCGCATCGAGGTTCTCAGCGGTGTGGATGCGCTTCAGCGCCGGCTCGACCAGTTCGTCCTTGACGAGCCCGCGCGCGGCCTGACGGCGCATGTTCTTGGTGATGCGGTCAAGTGCTTTGCCGAGCTGCTCGGAATTGATGTCCTCGAGCATGACATCGAAACCTGCCAGCGAGAGAACATGGGCGATACCGGTGCCCATCTGACCCGCCCCGATTACGCCGATGCGTTCGATACCCATGATACGTTCCTTGATTCTATTTGTAGCCGAGCTTGGTCAGCTCTTCGTCCATCTCCGGGATCGCCTTGAACAGGTCCGCGACCAGTCCGTAGTCGGCGATCTGGAAGATCGGCGCTTCTTCGTCCTTGTTGATGGCGGCGATGACCTTGGAGTCCTTCATACCGGCCAGATGCTGAATGGCGCCTGAAATGCCGACCGCGATGTAGAGACCGGGGGCCACGACCTTGCCGGTCTGACCGACCTGATAGTCGTTCGGCACGAAGCCCGCATCGACGGCCGCGCGCGACGCGCCGACGGCGGCGTGCAGCTTGTCCGCGATAGAGTCGAGCATGTGGAAGTTCTCGCCCGACTGCATGCCGCGGCCGCCGGAGATGATGATCTTCGCGGAGGTGAGTTCGGGCCGCTCGGACTTCGAGAGCTCTTCGCCGACGAATTTGGAAATACCGGGATCGGCAGCCGTGGAGACTTTCTCGATGGCAGCCGAACCGCCGTCGCCCGCCGCCTTGAACGTCGTGGTGCGAACGGTGATGACCTTTTTTCCGGCCGGCGCCTGCACCGTGGCCATCGCGTTGCCCGCATAGATCGGGCGCACGAAGGTGTCGGGCGAAACGACGGAGAGGATTTCGGAAACCTGTGGCACGTCGAGCTTGGCGGCCACGCGCGGCATGTAGTTTTTGCCGTTGGTCGTGGCCGGCGCGAGGATCGCGTCGTAATTGCCCGCGAGCGAGAGGATGAGTGTCTCCATCGTCTCGGCGACCATCTTGGCGTAGAGCGCATCGTCCGCGACGAGCACTTTTTCCACACCGGCAATCTTGGCAGCTACCTGGGCGACGGCATCGCAGCCCTGACCCGCGACGAGGATATGCACCGGTCCACCGATCTGCGTGGCAGCCGTCACGACCTTCGCGGTCGCGTCCTTCAGCGTTGCGTTGTCGTGTTCGGCGATAACGAGGGTGGCCATCAGATCACTCCCGCTTCGTTCTTGAGCTTGTCGAGCAGCTCGGCGACGGTCTTCACCTTCACGCCGGCTTTGCGCTTCTCGGGCTCGGTCACTTTCAGCGTCTTCAGGCGCGGCGTGACATCGACGCCGTAATCGGCCGGCGATTTCTCGTCGATCGGCTTCTTTTTCGCCTTCATGATGTTCGGCAACGAGGCATAGCGCGGCTCGTTCAGGCGAAGGTCGACCGTCATCACGGCCGGAAGCTTCACCTCGACGGTCTGCAAACCGCCATCGATCTCGCGTTCGATATCGGCCTTGCCGTCACCGAGTTCGAGCTTGTGCGCGAATGTGCCCTGCGGCCAGCCAAGAAGGGCCGCCAGCATCTGACCCGTCTGGTTGGAGTCGTCGTCGATCGCCTGCTTGCCGGTGATGACAAGCTGCGGCTGCTCGGCGTCGCAAATTGCCTTGAGGATTTTGGCGACCGCGAGCGGTTCGACGTCACCGTCGGTCTTCACCAGGATGCCGCGGTCGGCGCCCATCGCGAGCGCGGTGCGGATCGTTTCGCTCGCCTGCTGCGGGCCGATCGAGACGGCGATGACTTCCGTCGCCTTGCCCTTCTCCTTCAGACGCACCGCTTCTTCGACGCAGATCTCGTCGAACGGGTTCATGGACATCTTGACGTTTGCCAGGTCCACGCCGGTCTGATCCGCTTTCACGCGAACCTTCACGTTGTAGTCGATCACCCGCTTGACGGGCACCAATACCTTCATGACTGAGCAGATCCCCTGATGGGCGGCGTTTTCTCGCGTCGGACCTCGATGGTCCGCAATCTTGTTGAAGCCCGCCCCGACTTTGTGCGGCGCAAAAACTAGGTCCGGGGATGACCGTCTGTCAACGAAGCGTCACGGCCAAATGCCTGACAAATAGGCCTCCGGGAATCCTTGGAAAATTTGGTTGCGGCGCAGCAAATTCCATATGCTGCGTCATCGCGCCGCAGGGATAAAAAGGTCATTCTGGCACAGGCAGTCGAGGGAGCGCGCCGGGCGGGCTCCCTCGAGATCATCCCACGTCTACAACGCGAACCACGTGAAGATGCGAAGCGTGTTGTTGTCCGACGCGTCGCGACCGCTTCCGTCGTAGTTTCGGCTTGCGCCATCGAACTTCGAATAGAGCGTGTACTGCAGACCTATGCGCATGTTGAAGCGCGGGCCGAGAGGCGAGACATCATTGCCCCAGGGCGTCGCGTCGATCTGGAAGCGCACGCCGTTGCTGTCCGGCGAGAAGGTACGGTTGTCGGCATAGAGCAGCGCATCGCTCGAACCTTCGGTGTCGAAGATCTGCGCCGTGAAGCCGATCCAATCGTGCCAGTAGTACGACCCGTCCAGACGGAAATCGTCGAGCGTATCGCTGTTGTGCGCCGCGCCGCCCAGGAGGTGCGTGGCGTTCAGGTTCTGCTCCTCATGCGTATAGCGCGCATTGATCGTGAACACGTTGGTTTCGTCGCCCATGAATTGGTACGAGGCATCGATACCGTAATCCGAATAGGAATCGGTCTTGCCGGTGCTCCTGTCGTTGTCCGGATAAAAACTCGGGAAGAAGCCGAAGGCGCCGAGCTCGACATTGCTGTTATTCGCAAGGTCCTTCTGCCACGCGACGCGCACATAAGGCGCCACGCCGTCGATCTGGCCGGGCCCTTCGTCGGCGCCAAGCGCACTCAGGAAATGCTGGCCGGGCGTGAAGTAGAAACCCGCTTCCGTGTAGAGACCGTTGTCCCATTGCGCGTAGGCCGTGGTGCCCAGCACCGCCATTTCATAGCCACCGTCGAACAGTGTCCCGGCCGCGGGCCCCGGCGCCAGATCGCTGTTGGTGTAGGGAAAGCCCCACGCCGGCAGCGAGTTGAACGGGTCCTGGATCGCAGGGTTGTTGTTCAGATCGAGCCCGACCAGAACGTCGCCGCCGCCGATGGTGAGGTGATCGACGGCGCGCACATCGAGATTGTCCCAGCCGAATGCGCGGCCGACACCGTCATAGGTGAATTGCCCGAACGCGCCGAAATGATCGCCGATGCCGCCGGCGATGAAGAGGCTGGTCTCGTCGAGCGTGGCGTTGTTGTTGGTTCCGTAGTGATCGGCCGGCGGCGCGGGCTGGTCTTTCGCGGTGCTGACAAAGGAGGCCACCGCCATCGCCGACACCGGCAGCGTGAAGGTGCTGCCCGCGCGCATCGTGAAGCCATTGGTTTTGAAATTGCGGCCGAAGGCGGTGAGCTGCGGTCCCAATCCGCCGACGTGACATGCCTGGCACCGCATCCCCGTCTGCTCCGCGAAGGCAGGTAGGGCTTTCGATGGCTGGATCGAAAGCACTGCGCTCACGATCACAAATGCGGACAAATAGGTGTTCGAAACATTACGCGATTTCATGTGTCCCCCACGTGCGGCGAAAAAAGCCAAGGAAACCGGCAAATCCCGGTGCGGCCAGACGCTAATGCAACTGCGTTTCAAACGTGAGAGATAATACAAGATTTACGATGTAATTATAGGAGTTTTACGTCGTATATACGTTTAACACGCAACGCGGGGTGGAGGTCGTGCTCCGGCACCCCGTCTGGTTACAGACGAGAGGCCGTTTCGAGATTCTGAAAGGGGGTCGACCTATTTCAGCGTCGCAAGATAGGCGACGACGTCGCTCACCTGTCCGGCATTGTTGATGCCGGCGAACGCCATGCGGTTGCCCGGCACAACCTGTGCTGGATGGGTGATGTAGGCGGAGAGCTTGTCAGGCGTCCAGGTGATGCCGGAATTCTTCATCGCAGACGAGTAGGCGAAATTTTCCACGCTACCGGCCTTGCGGCCGACGACGCCAAACAGATTCGGACCCAGCCCATTGCCGCCATCCTTTTCCGCACGATGACAGATCGCGCAGCGCTGGAAGGCGACTTTGCCTTTCGCCGCATCGCCTGCGGCGTGCGCGCCACCGGCAAGCGAAACCAATATCGCCGCGGCGATGACTGTTCTGAACATCCTGAAATCTCCTGGCAGACTAGTTCTTGAGTTCATCTTTGGCAGTTTCGATCGCTGCGCGGAAGGCGATGGGATCGGCGATAATGGGCAACTGCACGGCATCCACGCCGGTTCCTTCGATGCGCACATGCCCGAACCCCAGGATGCGTCCCCAGAAGCCCTGATCGACGCGCACGCCTTCGATATTGTTGAGCGAAAGCTCCTCGGTATGCAGCGAGAACAGCCCCGTCTTCTTAACGAGACGGTGCGACGTGACAGCGATCTCGGTCGTCGCCTGGCGGATGAACATCGGGATGGCGAGGATCAGCCCGATGATGGTGCAGGCGAGAAGGATTGCGCCGAGCGTATAGGACCAGTGGAAATGGGCTTCCGCCACGATCCGTTCTTTGGCGCCGAGCGACTTCTGGATGTAGGACATGAACCCCTCCGCGATACCGCGCCCCTTATATAAGGGTCCTGGCTCCCACGGAAAGGCGCATCAGGCGCCGGCGGGACGGCGCGGGCGTTGCTTCGCCGAGACCGATTTGATGACAATGCGGCCTTTGCCGCCAGCAGCGAAAGGATGCTCGGCCTTGGCGAGCGCCTGCTCGATCAGCGCGCGGACACCGGGGCTGGCCAGTGTCTTCGCACCTTCGGTCAGAACGATGTGCCGCGTTGTCGTGCCCGAACCTTTCAGCAGCTTGTCAGGGTCCTTAAGCGGCATGGTCTTGAAAAAGAACAGGCTCGCCCATTTGGGAAAGACGGCGATGGAGAACCACACATCCTTCACGCGCTCCCCGGTCGCAAACCCGATCGCGAGCGCGTTGTAATTGTCATAGACGAGCTCGATCGCGCCCGGACAGATCTTCCGCATCGCGGCGAGCACGCCCTTCGTGCTCTTCGCCATCTCCGGCGTGAATTTGGCGAGGAAGGAATCGAGTTGCGCTTTCGGACTCGGTGGCTGCGGTGTCGCGTCTTTTCGTGCCGTCATTTCGTCCCCCAGACCCGCTAGGCTATCATTTCGGCGCTGGGGCGAAATACGGGTCGAGGAAGTCATGCAGACGGAAATTCATGAGATCGCGCCGGGAATCCACAAGCTGTCGACTTTCGTCGCGGACGCGCCGCCCGCGGGTTTCGGCTTCAACCAGTACCTGATCGAGGCGGACGAGCCGTTGCTGTTCCATTGCGGTGGCCGGGGGCTATTCCCCCTTGTTTCGGCGGCTGCGGCGAAGGTCGTTCCGCTCGCGCGCCTGCGCTGGATCTCCTTTGGACATGTCGAGTCCGACGAGAGCGGATCGATGAACGATTGGCTCGCCGCCGCACCGAATGCACACGTCGTACACGGCGCCATCGCCTGCATGGTCTCGCTCAACGATCTCGCCGACCGGCCGCCGCGCGCGCTCGGCGATGGCGAGGTGCTCGATCTCGGCGGCAAGCGCGTGCGCTGGATCGATACACCGCATGTGCCGCACGCGTGGGAATCCGGCCTGATGTTCGAGGAAACCACCGGCACGCTTCTGTGCGGCGACCTGTTCACAATCACCGGCCCCTATCCCGCCGTCACGCATGACAGCATCGTGCCGGCCGCAACCGCCGCCGAAGACGTCTTCCACGCAACCGCCCTGACGCCGAACACCGGCCGCACGATCCGGAAACTGGCAATGCTCAAGCCGAAGCGCCTTGCGGTGATGCACGGCGCAGTATTCGAAGGTGATTGCGCGTCGGAACTTGAACGGTTGGCGGACTACTATGACTCGGCGTTGAAGGCTGCCGTAGCCTGAAGCGTCCTACCGCTGCTCATGCTCCGGCAGCAGCACTTCGCGGATGCCCTTGTGATTGGGGCTTGAGATCACGCCGTCCTGCTCCATCCGTTCGATCAGCGAGGCTGCGCGGTTGTAGCCGATCTGCAGGCGGCGCTGGATGTAGCTGGTCGTCGCCCTGCGTTCGCGCGCCACGATGGCGAGCGCCTTGTCGTAGAGATCGTCGCCCGATTCCGAATTGACACCCATGACGGCATAGGGATCGTCGCCCGGCTCATCGGGTTCTTCGGTGACGGCGTCGAGATATTCCGGGGAGCCCTGGCTCTTGAGGAAGCGCACCACGTCTTCGACCTCGTGATCGCTGACGAAGGGTCCGTGCACGCGCCGGATGCGGCCGCCCGCCATCATGTAGAGCATGTCGCCCTGGCCGAGGAGCTGCTCCGCGCCCTGCTCGCCCAGGATGGTGCGGCTGTCGATCTTGCTTGTCACCTGGAACGAGATACGGGTCGGGAAATTCGCCTTGATCGTGCCGGTGATGACGTCAACCGACGGGCGCTGCGTCGCCGCGATCAGGTGCAGGCCCGCCGCACGCGCCATCTGCGCCAGACGCTGGATCGCGCCCTCGACCTCCTTGCCGGAGGTCATCATCAGATCGGCCATTTCGTCGACCACGATCACGATGAACGGCATCGGCTCGAGTTCGAGCGTTTCATCCTCGTAGATCGGCTTACCGGTCTCGCGGTCGAAGCCGGTCTGGACGGTGCGCTTGAGCACCTCGCCCTTTTCCTTCGCCTTGCGCACGCGATCATTGAAGGCTTCGACGCCACGCACGCCGAGCTTGGACATCTTGCGATAGCGCTCTTCCATCTCGCGCACCGCCCATTTGAGCGCGACCACCGCCTTGCGCGGCTCCGTCACCACGGGCGCGAGCAAATGCGGGATGCCCTCGTAAACCGAAAGCTCCAGCATCTTGGGATCGATCATGATCAGGCGGCAATGCTCCGGCGGCATGCGATAGAGCAGCGACAGAATCATGGTGTTGAGGCCGACGGATTTGCCCGAACCGGTCGTGCCGGCGATGAGCAGATGCGGCATCTTCGCGAGGTCGGCCATCACCGGCTCGCCGCCGATGGATTTGCCGAGCGCGAGCGTCAAGGGCGCGCGCGCCTTTTCATATTCCGCGCTGTTGAACATCTCGCGGAGGAAGACCGTCTCGCGGGTTTGGTTCGGCAATTCGATGCCGATAACGTTGCGGCCGGGGATGGTCGCGATGCGCGCCGCAACCGCCGACATCGAGCGCGCCACGTCGTCGGAGAGCGAGATAACGCGCGAGGATTTGACGCCCGCCGCAGGCTCGAATTCGTAAAGCGTCACGACCGGTCCGGGGCGTACCGCAACAATGCGGCCTTTCACGCCGAAATCGGAAAGCACCGCTTCGAGCATGCGCGCATTCTCTTCCAGCGCATCGTCAGAGAGGGACTGCGTGTCGTGAACGTGCAACGGCTCGGCCAGCAGACCGAGCGACGGCAATTGATACTCGCCCGACGCCAGATTCAGCGCCGGCTGCTTTGCGCCTTTAGCAGGCTTCCCCGCACGGCGCGCTTCTTCGCGCTTGATACGGGTCTCGCGGCGCTCGGCAAGGCGCGTGGCCGCGATCGGTTCGGGCGCGATGTTGAGCGCGTATCCGTCGTCGCGCTCTTCTTCGTGTTCGACATCCGGCTCTTCGTCTTCCTCGTCATAGCTGCGCACGATGCGGCGTGACGAGGAAGATGGAAGCCTGATCTTGCTGCCCAGCCAGTAGAGTGCGGCGGCGCCTGTGCCGACACCACGCGCAACGCGCGAGAAGTGCAGGCCCGTTGCGATGAAGGCGAGCGGCAATCCGGTGACGAGCAGAAGAATGGGCAATGCGATGCCGATCCAGTTCTGTCCATAAACTTGCGCCGCGTGGGTGGAGAGCTGCGATGCGGCGATGCCGATCCAGCCCCCGGCGCCGGCCGGCAATGCTTCGATCCGTGGCAACCAGCCGAGCCCTGCCGCGACCAGCACGGTTCCGATCGGCCAGGCAATCGCGCGCCACACGGCATGCCTGATGCCCTTGCCCACAAGCGCGCGTGTTCCCCAGACGGCTAGCGGCGCAATGAAGGTGAAGGCAGCGATGCCGAAGGCCTGAAGGAGCACGTCTGCCGCGGTCGCGCCAAAGGGACCGAGCCAGTTGGCGACGTCGCGTCCGGTCGCGTTGTTGAGGCTGGGATCGCCGGGCGAATAGCTCGCGAGCGATAGGCCCACCGCCAGCGTGCAGAGAAGCACCAGAAGCCCCGCGCCGCGCAGGATCAGGACCTGCAACAGCCGGGCAAGCGCATAGCGCGCGTCGGCAAGCGCATCGCTCACGGCAGCACCCCGCGAACGCGGCTGATACAACGTCCCCATCAGCTCCGGCCCAGCACTTCAACCATTCGTTCAAGGGCGGTCATAATGGTTGATAAATCGTTTACGAGCGCGACCCGAAGGTATGAAAACCCAGGGTTTGTGCGGGGTTTTCCGCGTTCGATTTCGCGTCCCATATAGGCGCCGGGAAGCGTGCGGACCCCCGCCTCGCGCCAGAGCCTGAGCGCGGTCTCCTCGCCATTGCCGGTATCGAGCCAGAGGAAGAAGCCGCCTTCCGGGATGCGAAAGCCGGCGCGGTTGCCGAGCATGCGTTCGGCCAGCCGGAACTTCTCGCGATAGGATTCGCGATTGGCCTCGACATGCACCTCGTCGCTCCAGGCCGCAGCCGACGCGGCCATGATCGGCATCGGTACCTGCGGACCGGCGTAGTTCCGGTAGGCCCGGAATGTCGCCATCAGCTTCGCATCGCCCGCCACGATCCCTGAGCGCAAACCCGGCAGGCCCGAACGCTTCGACAGCGAATGGAAGGTGAGAAGCCGTTCGAACGGCGCGCCCCGCGCCGTCAGTGCACCGACTGGGGGTTTATCGAGATAGATATCTGCATAACATTCGTCCGCGAACACCTTGAAATCATGGCGATCTGCGAGAGCGAACAGTGTTCGCCAATACTCTTCGCTGGCGACCGCGCCTTCAGGGTTCGAGGGCGAGCAAATATAGGCGGCGACGGTCCGGTCCAGAACACTGTTTGGAAGTGCCTCGAAATCAGGGAGGAAGCCATTCGCAGCATGGGCGGGCACGAAAACCGGCTCGGCCCCGGCCGAAAGGATCGCAGCGGCGTAGCACTGGTAGAACGGGTTCGGCAGCAGGATCGCGGGGCGGCCGCCCGCTTTCGATTCGGGCGTCACGATGAAGGGCGCGAGGAACAGGCCCTCGCGCGTGCCGTTGAGCGGCAGGACCTCACGCTCGGAATCGACCTTCACACCGAACCGGCGCGTCAGCCACGCCGCCGCCGCTTCGCGCCACGCAGCCGTTCCGTTGATCGGCGGGTATTCGCCGAACTGGTGCGCATGCGAATTGAGCGCTTCCATGACGAAGGCGGGCACGGTGCCGCGCGGATCGCCGACCGCGAGACTGATCGGCGCCATGCCCGGCGTAACGGAATCGAGCAACGTGGCCAGCATCGCAAACGATCCTGGCGGCAATTCGGAAAGGCGGCCCGGCAACACGGCTTTTACCTGCTGTTAAGCAACACACGCGGCGCGATGCGCCGCTGCGCGCGAGATGAACACCCGAATTTAACCATGGCAAGCCATCATCGCCGCGCAGCCCATATCGCGGGATTTCATGGCCGAGCTTCGCACATTGATCATGCCCTGCGCCGGGCGGTCCTCGCGTTATCCCGGCGTGCGTCCGAAATGGATGCTCACACTGCCCGAGGGCGAGATCGCACTGGCGCGCGCCGCGGCCAGTCTTCCCGAGGATAGTTTCGACCGCATCGTCATCGCCATCCGCGCCGATCACGAGGAGCGCTACGATTGCCGCGCGCTGCTGAAGCGCGTGTTCGGCACACGGGCCGAGATCGTGGTGCTGCCGCATGAAACCCGCGGGCCCGCAGACACGGTCGCGCAAACGATCGCACGCGCCGGTGTCGATGGCGCCATCGCGATCAAAGACGCCGACAGCTTCTTCACGCCATCGGCGCTTCCCGACACCAGCTTCGTGTCCGTTTCGGACGTTCGCCAAAGCCCGCGCATGACCAATGTCGGCGCCAAGAGCTTCGCGGTGATCAACGGCGAGGGCCTGATCGTCGACATGGTCGAAAAGAGCCTCGCCTCGAACCATGTTTCGGTCGGGCTTTATGGCTTTGCGGATGCCGAGCGCTTCCTCGAGATTTTCGGCGTCATCGCGAAGGCCAACCCTGACGGCGAAGTCTTCGTGTCACACGTGATGAGCCGCGCCATCCGCGAGGGCCTCGTCGTCAAGCCGCATGTCGTAGAAGGCCTGATCGACGTCGGAACGCTCGACGACTGGCGCCGCTACACGCGCACGCGCGGTACCATCGTCACCGATATCGATGGCGTCGTGTTCCGCAATCACTCGCGCTATTTCGCGCCGCTTTGGGACGAGCCGGACGAACCGATCGCCGAAAACATCGAAGCGCTAAGGACCTGGGAACAGGACGGCGCGCAGATCGTGTTCATGACTGCGCGCCCGGAAGAATATCGCGGCCGCACCGAAGCCGCCCTTCGTCAGCACGGACTGACCCCGCATGCGCTGATCATGGATTGCCGCCACGGACGGCGATTCCTCGTCAACGATCACGCCGGCACCAATCCCTATCCGTCGGCGGTTGCTGTCAGCCTTGAGCGCAACAGTCCTGCGCTTGGCGATCATCTGAGCGACTGGCGGTGAACCTGCCGCTTCCGCGCCAGGTCCTGCGCACAAGCGCGGACCTGAAGGCCCACGTCCTGCAGGGCGGGCATTCCGGCGCGGAAGTGGTCCTGTTCACGGACGAGGCCGACACGTTCGTGCGCAAGCGCGCGCAGCGCACCACCGGCAGCGCAAGGCTGTTGAAGCAGGCCGTCAAGCAACGCCTGTTCGCCGCGCAGGGCTTAGGCTTTCCGCGCGTACGCGACATGGGCCTCGACGCGACGCGGCGTGCCTGGTTCGAGATGGATTATGTGCCGGCGCGCACCCTGGGCGATCTCGTGCGGACCCAGGCTTCGTTCGACGGGCAGCGGATCATCGCGGCCATCGCCAATCTCTTGATGCTGTTCCGGTCGACCGAGAGCACGGCACTTTCCGCCGATCTCTTCCACAGCAAGATTGCGGACATCGCACGCGTTGCAGAGGAAAACGCTGCTGCTGTCAAACACATTGCCGAACTTGGCCGTGTCACGGCTGCGCTCGATGCCTTGGATTGGTCGGGCATTCCGGTTTCGATCAGCCACGGCGATCTGACGTTCGAAAACATTCTGGTCGCGCCCGATGGCGCGGTGTCGTTCATCGATTGCGACGAGCCGTTTGCGTCCTCCTGGTGGCTGGATGCGGGGAAGCTGTTTCAGGATATCGCCGGCGCGTGGTGCCTGCATACGCTGGCGGTGCCGTCCGTCGGGATCACCGAGCGTCTGGTCCGTTTCGATGGCGATATGCGCGAGCTTGCGGCCGAACTCGACCCAGGGCTGCCCTCCCGCCTGCTGCAATTCGCGGCGCTGCATCTGTTGCGCACTGTTCCGTATTCGCGTTCTGAGGCAACGGTCGCATTTGCGATTCGTCGCGCGGCGCGCCTGCTGGAGATCGGCCCATGACCCGCCCGACGGATGCCGTCGTCATCGGCTTCGCCAAAAACACAGAGCTGTGCCGGCGCGCCTTCGAACCGCTTCTCGACCTGCGCCAGCAGGGCGTGCTGCGCGACATTCACTACGTGACATGGGACAGCGCCGAGATCGACGCATTCGTGGCGCCGGTGACCGCGCTCGGCGGCATTCAGATCACGCGCGTGCCACAGCCAGAGACTTCCGGCAATCGCAACCAGCGCGGCCTTGTCTATCAGACACGCAATCTCGAAGCGGCGTTCAGGCGCGTGGCCGAGCCGGATGCATTGCTGGTGAAGCTGCGCCCCGACTACATTTTCCGCACCGGCTTCCTGAAAACCAAGCTGCAGGGGTTCGACCGCTTTTGCGCAAAATCGGCGGCGACAAGCATTCACGCCGTGACGATGCCGCCGTCACCCTTCGAACGGAAAATCTGGATCGCATGGGCCGACGCGAGCCAGCCGTTCTTCCACGACGACGCCGCGTTCATCGGGCTCAAGAGCGATCTGCTGAAGCTGACCGGCGATAATGTGGAAAGCCGGCTGCCACTGCTGGAGGACTTGTCCTGCGGCTCATTAGTCCATGTGCTGCGCTATGCGCCGGCTTTCCTGCCGCTCTATCCCATGTTCGAGCGCTACGTCTCCGAATACAGCGGCTTCATCAACGACATGGATTACCGCAGGAAACTGATGCCCGCGCTTCTGCAGGACACCTTCTTCTGGCACCTCCTCGTCGCGCATGCCTGGATCCTGCACACCGCGTTTCACATCGACTGCGGACGAGCCGGCGACATCGCTTTTTATCCAAACACGGTAAACGCGAGCGCCAACTGGACCGATCTCAGCAGCATCAAGCTCGCGCCACCGTTCGATCATGTCGACGAATGGCGTCGCGGGACGAAGGCCGGCAGCGAGGCGCTTCCCGCGCTGACGCGGGTCTATGGCCGCCTGATGGACGATGCGTGGCCGCGCGCGCTCTTCACCAGGCAAATGACCGACATGCCGGACACGACCATGGCTGCGCTGATGCGCGGCGTATCGCTCTATCGGACCGGTCATCTCGCCCGGATCGAAGACGCGTTCTATGCCACGCTCGCCGCGTTCCGCCGCGAGCATCAGCCCCTGAAGCAGGCCGCCTGAAGTAGAAGGGGCGCCCTTTCGAGGCGCCCCGTTCGAAGGAAAAACTGCGGCTGGATCAGCCGTGCACGGTTTCGCCATGGAGATTGATGTCGAGGCCCTCGACTTCAACCTCGGTAGAGACACGCAGGCCGATCACCATGTCGATCAGCTTCAGGATGACGAACGTGCCGATGGCGCAATACACGAACGTACCGGCCACGTCGTAGAATTGGACCAGCATCTGATGGCCGTTGCCGTCGAAGATCCAGCCCTTGCCCGCCGGGTTGATGGCGTTCTTTGCGAGCGCACCGGTCAGGAACGCGCCAAGCGCACCGCCGACGCCATGCACGCCCCAGGCATCAAGGGCATCGTCGTAACCGATCCACCGCTTCACCCACACCGCGGAGAAGTAGCAGACGACACCGGCCAGAATACCGATGATCAGCGCGCCCTGTGCATCCACAAAGCCGGAGGCCGGCGTGATGGCTACGAGGCCCGCCACCGCGCCGGAGATCATGCCGAGCACGGAAGGCTTCTTGGCGATGAGCCATTCCGCGAACATCCAGCCGAGCGATGCGGCAGCGGTGGCGATCTGCGTTGCGGCGGCCGCCATGCCGGCGTTGACATTGGCCGTCACCGCCGAACCGGCGTTGAAGCCGAACCAGCCCACCCACAGCAGGGACGCACCGATGACGCTGAGCACAAGGTTATGCGGCGCCATGTTCTCGGTACCGAGGCCTTTGCGCTTGCCGAGAACAAGACAGGTGATCAGTGCCGCGGTGCCGGCGTTCAGATGGACCACCGTGCCGCCCGCATAATCCAGCGCGCCCATCGCGCCGAGCCAGCCACCGCCCCACACCCAATGGGCAATCGGGCAATAGACGAACAGCAGCCACAACGACATGAACCACATGAACGCCGAGAATTTCATGCGGTCCGCCAGCGCGCCGGCGATCAGCGCAGGCGTGATGATCGCGAACGTCATCTGGAAGAACATGTAGACGGATTCCGGGATCGTCGCGGCCAGCGGATTGACCGCGTTCAGGGTCATCTTGCCGAGCAAGAGCTGATCGAAACTCCCGATCCACTGGTTGAGGCTGGAACTGGGATTGGTGGTGAAGGCGATGGAATAGCCCACGATCATCCACAGCACGGTGATGATGCAGGTGGCGCCGAAGCTTTGCGCCAGGGTGGCGAGCACGTTTTTCTTGCGCACCATGCCGCCATAGAAGAGCGCCAGTCCCGGAATCGTCATCATCAGCACAAGCGCGCTGGACGTCAGCATCCAGGCGGTATCGCCGCTGTCGATCTTGGGCGCGGCCGCGAACGCGGGCCCCACGCCAGCGCCCAACGCTGCCGATCCCGCGAGCGCTGCAAATCCAATTTTTTTCAATCTGTCGATCATCATCCCTGTCCCCTTCTCAGTGCTATAGCGCTTCGCCATCGAGCTCGCCGGTGCGGATGCGCAGCACCTGTTCGAGCGGCGTGACGAAAATCTTTCCGTCGCCGATCTGCCCGGTCTTGGCCTTGGAGGTGATGGCTTCCATCACCGCTTCCGCCATCTCGGCTTTGACCGCGACTTCGACCTTGAGCTTGGGCAGGAAACTCACTGCGTATTCCGCCCCGCGATAGATTTCGGTGTGGCCCTTCTGGCGGCCATAGCCTTTGACTTCGGTGACCGTCATGCCCTGGACGCCCAGTGCGGAAAGGCTCTCGCGCACCTCGTCCAGCTTGAACGGCTTGATAATGGCCGTGATCAGCTTCATTCGCTGCTCCCCCTTGTTAACCCCGCCGCCTTCTGCGGCTTTAACCCGGTATCAAGAATTGTGCCGCACTGCGGTATTTTGATAATATGTTGTTCCAATTGGCATTTTCCAGGAACCAAAATTCCGAACGCCGTTCGTCCCGCTCGATTCTGCTCATTTTGCGAGCGGTTTCAGCTGAGCGCCCAAAACTTGGGCTCTCAGCGGCGTTGACCCGATGCGCGGCACGTGGGAAGCGGGCACATGGCCAAGGCATGCGACATTGTCGTCGGCGGCGGAGGGATGGTCGGGCTTACGCTTGGGTTGGCGCTCGCGAAGGGCGGCCTCCATGTCGTGATCGCCGATCCCCTGCCGCAGAGCACCGTGGTTGATGCCAAATTCGATGGCAGGGTGAGTGCACTCGCCTATGCCGCTGTGAGGATGTTTCAGGCGCTCGGGGTCTGGGAGCATCTGGCGCCACATGCTCAATCCATCGAGGACATCCTGGTCACCGACGGTGCGCCGGGGCGC
>Ga0157369_10003359_pt1 | contig 18999 bp, 17 predicted proteins | sample C25metaG_FD_113461 | JGI IMG/M metagenome (GOLD analysis project Ga0157369, IMG submission 113461) | Corn rhizosphere microbial communities from Kellogg Biological Station, Michigan, USA - C2-5 metaG | ecosystem: Host-associated > Plants > Roots > Rhizosphere > Soil | place: USA: Michigan... | reverse complement strand
GGCCATGCCGGCGACGGGGACGGAGGGCACGATCGAGAGGGTGGCGGCGAGCGTGATGAAGCCTGCGCCGGTGACGCCGGCGGCGCCCTTGGAGGAGAGCATCGCGACCGCGAGCAAGGCGAGTTCCTGGCCGAGCGAGAGATGGACGTTCAGGGCCTGCGCGATGAAGAGGGCGGCGAGCGTCATGTAGATGTTGGTGCCGTCGAGGTTGAAGCTGTAACCGGTGGGGACGACGAGGCCGACCACCGCCTTGTCGCAACCGGCGCGTTCCATCTTCTCGATCAGGCTCGGCAGCGCGGCCTCGGACGAGGAGGTGCCCAGCACGAGCAGCAGTTCCGCCTTGAGATATTTGAGCAGAGCCCAGATCGAGAAGCCATTGAGGCGCGCGACCAGCCCGAGCACGATCGCCACGAACAGGAAGCTGGTCAGGAAGAAGCAGGCGACGAGCGCGCCGAGGTTGAGCAACACGCCCACGCCATATTTGCCGATGGTGAAGGCCATCGCCCCGAACGCGCCGACGGGAGCCGCGCGCATCAGGATGCCGACGATCCGGAACGTGATCAAAGCCAGCCGCTCGAGCAGGTCGGACACCGGCTTCGCGCTCTCGCCGACCAGGCTGATCGCGATCCCCGTCAGCACCGCCAGGAACAAAGTCTGCAGGATATTGCCCTCGGTCAGCGCCGACAGCATCGTCGTCGGGATCAGCGCCATCAGGAAGCCGACCACCGTCTGGTCGTGCGCCTGCTCGACATAGTCCGCGATCGCTTTGCTATCGAGGCTGGCGGCGGCGATGTTCATGCCCGTACCCGGATGCGCGACCCGGGCGACGATCAGGCCGATCACCAGCGCCAGCGTCGACAGCGACAGGAAATAGACGAACGCCTTGGCCGCGACGCGGCCGAATGCCTTCAATTCGCCCATGCCCGCAACGCCGGTGGTGACGGTCAGGAAGATCACCGGCGCGATCACCATCTTCACCAGCTTGATGAAGGCGTCGCCCAGCGGCTTCAGCGCCGCACCCAATGGCGGCGACAATATCCCGACCGCGATACCCAGCAGGATCGCGACCAGGACCTGCCCATGCATCGAACGCAGGAAGCCGGTCTTCGCCGGTTCGGTGGTCTCGACTGCGCGCATCTCGTCCCTCCCCTTCCGCCGCATAATCCGCGGCAAGGGGGCGTCTGACAAGGCGCGCTATTTTACGACGTGCAGCACGCCCCTCATGCCGGGATGATATTTGCAGGCGAAGGCGATCGCGCCCGGTTTGCGCAGCACTGTCGTTCCGCTCTTGCCTGCGGGCAGATCGATATCGAAGCTTCCGTCGCGCGCGGTTGCGCTGTGCCGGAACAGGTCGCGGTTGACCCATGATATCGTGTCGCCGACGTGGAGCTTGGCGGGCAGCGTGCCGAACTTCATCCGGTCGATCACGACGACATGCGTGGCCGCCGCCAGGCCGCCCGAAGGCGGCGTGACGGCGACGACAAACGCCAGCGCAGCGAACCGCAGATGGTTCACTTCAGGTGCGCCGCCAGATGTTCGGCATGCGCCTGATGCTCGCTGAACAAGGTCAGCCCGGTCTTGAGCAGGGCCTTGAGCTCGGCATTCTGCGCCGAGGGGATCAAGGTATCGCGCAGCGCGCCGTTGACGGTCCGATGATAGGCGACCTCGTTGGCGATATAGGCCTTGTCGAATGCGGGACCGTCCAGCTTGGCGAGCTCGTCGCGCTTCTTGTCGGCGGCGGCCTTGAGCGCGGCGCTGGTCGGATTGTCCTGCGGCGTCACGTTCAGCTTCTTGACCAACGCGAGCGCCTTGTCGTTCACCGCCTCATGATCGCGGACCATCTCCGATGCGAAATCGCGCACCGCCTTGTCGTGCGATTTGGCGAGGGCCTGCTTGCCCGCCGCGACGTCGAGCGTACCCGCCGTATAGGCGATATGCGCGATCTGTGCGTCGTTGGGCTTGGCGTCGGCCGCCTGCGCCGGGGCAATGGCCACCAGCAACACCGCCGCGCCGGCCGTCATGAAAAACTTCAGCATATCCTCTCTCCCGCTTGGATGTGCGCGGCTTGCCCGCATCACGGAGATTGGATGCCGCGAATCCGGAGGGGTTCCCGGGAACCTTTCGTGCGCTGTGGGATCAAAGCTGTGCTGACAGGGATGGGGATGATCCGCATGGCGACAGCGATATGAGGAAGGCAGCGCGGCGCGACATGGACGCCCTGTCCGATCTGGCGCTCGCGGGACGGATCGCCGCGCGAGATCGCGAGGCTGTGCTACTTGTAACCCAGCGCAACAACCAGCGCCTGTTCCGGACCGCGTGGAGCATCCTGCGCGACCGGACGGAAGCAGAAGATGCGGTGCAGAGCGCTTATCTCCACGCATTCGCGACGATCGACCGGTTCGAGGGACGCTCCTCGCTTGCGACCTGGCTGATGCGGATCACGATCAACGAGGCGCTCCAGCGCGAGCGCGCCGCGCGCCGCCGCCATGCGCATCTGGATTCGGAATCGGTGGTGGACCTCAATCTTTACCGGGAAAAGCTCATGCGCGGATCGATGCAAGACGGCGCGCCCGACGCGGAACTCGCACGTGCGCAGATGCGCGGGATGCTGGAAGGCGCGATTGCGGACCTGCCGCAGGATTTCCGCACCGTCTTCGTGTTCCGCGAGGTGGAAGGACTGACGGTCGACGAAACCGCGGCCGTGCTGGAAATCCCGCCGGCGACGGTGAAAACGCGGCACTTCCGGGCACGCAAAAGGCTGCAGGAGGCGCTCGCACCCGAACTGAAAACCGCGCTGACAGGCAGCTTCCCGTTCGCAGGGGTGGATTGCGCGAGGCTAAGCCTGCAGGTCCTCACGCGCTGGTGCGGGGAAGCGTGAGGATGGATGGTGACCCCTACGGATAGACTACCTCGGTAGCATGACAACTCAGAACGTCCCAACCTATTGAGTTTGCAGGTGAACTGGCGCTGGATTGGGATCGCTTCATCCCACTGCGTCGCGCCAGATCGCAGGCATTCTGTGGGACAGGGCGTGGGTTGGATGTCCGGAGGTAATCGAACTTGCCGTTGACTGCGCTGAAGGTCAAACATGCCAAACCCGGCCGGCATAGCGACATGCACGGGCTTTACCTGGTTGTACGCGACAGCGGATCGCGTTCATGGATGTTGCGGATACAGCGCAAGGGTTGGCGTCGCGACTTTGGACTCGGCCCCGCGCATGATGTTTCGTTGGCGGAAGCGCGGTGCCTTGCATCCGACATCCGTAAGATGGTCCGGGCCGGCCTCGATCCCGTAAAGGAGCGAGGCCTCAACCGGGCCCGCACGGCTGATTTCGAGACGGTCGCGCGCCGTTGTTATGAGGCCTTGAAAGACGGCTGGAAGAATGGCGAGCACGCATCATGGTTGCCGAGCCTCGAAAACCATGTCTTTCCCCTGATCGGGCGCAAGCCCATTGATGAGGTGGACAGCGCAGCGGTCCTTCGCGTGCTGGACCCGATCTGGGTGACAATCGGTCCGACCGCGCGCCGGCTCCTCCAGCGGATCGGGACCGTGCTCGATTATGCCCACATCAAGGGCCTGATCCCGAGCGAGGTCTCGCTCAAATCCGTGACGAGAGGCCTGCCCCGGCACAGCCACAAGGTCACCCATCGTAAGGCCATGCCTTACGCCGACGTGCCGGGACTTGTGGGGCGACTCTGCCGGTTCTCAAATACCGTCGGTCGAGATGCGCTCAAGCTGACCATCCTGACCGCTGTCCGATCGAACGAAACGCGTGGTGCGACCTGGAGGGAGTTCGATCTTAATGCAGGTGTTTGGGTGATCCCGCCCCAGCGGATGAAGATGAAGGCCGAGCACATCGTGCCGCTTTCGCCGCCGGCCATCGCCCTCCTCAAGCGCATCCATGTCGAACGGTCGGCTATCGACGGCCAGGTGAAACCCGAGAGGCTCGTGTTCACGTGCAACGGCAAAACCCCGGTCAGCGACATGACTCTGCTGAAGGTCTTGCGCGCCATGAATCTTGGCGACGTCACCGTTCACGGTTTTCGAAGCAGCTTCACCGACTGGGCTGCCGAACGAACCGACATCCCGAAGGAAGTTGTCGATAAAGCGCTTGCACACCAAATTCCCAACGCCGTGGAAGCAGCATATCGCCGGACGGACTTCTTCGAAAAGCGCCGCGCCCTTATGAACGATTGGGCGGCATATGCCGGCGCGGAAATGTGAGGATTCCCGCCGATGCAATATACTCTGCCGAAGCAGATTCCCGTCGAGATCAGGAGAATGGCTGCAGCTGTGCACGAGGCCGGGCACGCCGTCGTAGGTATCATGCTAGGCCGCCCCGTGACGCGGGCCATGCTTCGTCAACCGGACGGGTTGAGCGGCCAGACGGAATTCGAACCAGAACCTGCCGTCGAACTGGATTTGAACATACCGTCAGACCGAAACTTCATCGAAGATGCGGTCATCGTGCTCCTGGCCGGTCGAGTGGCAGAAGCGGAATTTTGGGCGGGGCAGCGGCCCCTCTACAATCCTTACATCGACACTCATCGCGAGGATGATAGGGAGATCGAGCAACTAGTCGCGAACTTCGGGTTCACCGATGACGAACGCGCGCGCTATGATTCACATTGTCTGGCAAGGACGCAAAATTACATACTGCCCGCACCTGTCGCGGCTGCGATCAAGGAGATCGCCGCCAGGTTGTCGGTGGATCTCGAGATCGGGAGGGCGGCAATCGATCGCATACTCTCCCGAAATGGCGTGAGGCCTTTGGGTGCATGAAGCGCCGCAACAAACCGCTTCGCCCCGGATTCTACTGACAGAACCCTGCGAAGAGGCCATGCCAGATAAATTGACCCCCGAGGCCCGCAGCGCCCACATGGGACGTATAAAGCGGGCAAACACCAAGCCCGAGCTGATCATACGTAAGGTGCTGCACGGGCTCGGTTACCGCTTCCGACTGCAGTGGAAAGGGGCCCCGGGCCGGCCCGACATTGCATTCACCAGCCGCCGGAAGGTCATCTTCGTGCATGGATGCTTCTGGCATCAACATGAAGGATGCAGGCTGGCGCACGTCCCGGAGACGCGACGGTCATTCTGGCAGGCGAAGTTCGATCGCAACCGCGCGCGGGATGCCCGCGATTTCGCCCGCTGCCGCGAAGAGGGATGGGAACCCATCATCATCTGGGAATGCGAAACCAAGGATCGGTCGGCCCTCGCACGCCGACTGCAGGCATTCCTAGGAGCAACAAAATTCCGAGGACCTGTCATTTTGGATCTTGTCTCGGGACTCGGCAGAGGGCATGATCGCAACCAACCAAATGGCGTGGGATGACGAAGGTGCGGGCAATCGACCTCTATGCTGGGATAGGTGGCTGGAGCCTTGGGCTCCGGTTGGCCGGCATTGAGGTGGTTGCTTCCTATGAGTGGTGGCGGCCCGCCATCGCCACTCACAATGCCAACCTTGGCTGCTCTCTGGAGCCGATTGACATCCGCAAACTGTCTCTCGACGATCTGCCTAGCGACATCGATCTTGTGGTGGGCAGCCCCCCCTGCACTGAATTCTCCTACGCTAACCGGGGCGGCAGCGGCGACATCGCCGAGGGCTTGAAGGACCTCGTGAAGTTCTTCGAGGTGGTTGACCACTTGAAGCCGCGCGTCTGGGCGATGGAGAATGTGCCCAGGGTTGAGCAAGTGATCCGCGAAGGCATGCGGAATAAGGGTCACGCCCTTTACCGTTTCCGGCATCTTCTACCGAATCTCGCCGTTTTCGATTTCTCTGAATATGGCGCTGCCCAAGCTCGGAAGAGATGCATCGCCACTAACCTTCCTCTTGAAACCTTGGTCGCTTGGAAGGACCGGGTCCGACCGCGCAATCTGGGCGATGTGGTCAACGGTCTCGCCGTGGCGGGCGAGGTTGTGGATCCCATCTGGGGTGTCAGCTTGCCACAGTCCGACCTCACGGAGACGCAGGCGGAGCCCCCGCTGCGCGGTGAGGAACTGCGGATGAACCGGGAGGCCAAGGAGCATCACCCGGTCTACAACAACATGGCCTTCCCGGACCCCCTGGATCGTGCGGCCCGGACGGTCACCGCGACGTGCACGCGCGTCTCGAGGGAAAGCATCGTGATCGCCGATCCTCGGCGCCCGCAGGAATTCAGGCGCCTGACAATCCGTGAGCGGGCAAGCCTTCAGGGGTTCCCAATCACCTATCAGTTCTTCGCGAGGTCGTTTGCGGAGAAGGCCAAGATGATAGGCAACGCGATACCGCCGACATTCACCTACCTGCTGGCACTGACGGCAAAGGGCGTAGACGGGAAGGGTTTCAAGGGATTCGAGGCTGCCGGCAGTTCCCTGAAGCTGCCAAAGCAGGAGGCGCCGTTCACTCCGCCCGATAGTGAGGGGAGGACCTACCCAGCTAATCGCGGATTCCGAGCAGCGTTACCCGGGTTCAGGTTCAAAAGCGGTATGCGTTTCGACCTGTCCAATGCGATCGTCGATGGCCAGCCACAGTGGACAGTGCGCTTCTACTTCGGTGCATCAAAGGACATCCGCCAGATCGAGCTTGATGGCGACATCACGTCGGAGCTGCGCAAGACTCCTTGGTTTAGCGATCTCTATACGGGTTTCCGAGGCGAACTGACCCGTGCTGAGGCGTCCATGGCTCAGACAAGCCCCCATGATCTCCAGCGCTCATGGACCAAGCGCGCGACCGGTGTTGGACCCTTCGAAATCACAGACCGCCTGGCTGCCCTCGCGGAGGAACTGCACGCACGTCTGGAGGCCGAGCTAGACATTGAGGGAAGGGCAAGAGTCGCGGATTATATCCTCGCGGTCTCCCATGATGGCACCGGGAAGCAGATCAGCGTCGGCAAGCTTGAACGAAATGCGCTGCGTGTCCTGGCCGGGATAGTGATCGGCGATTGGTTCAACACGCTGGGTTGGCATTGCGAACGCCGCGCTGCGGCTTGATCGCCTTCAGTTATCCTCGTCAGGGATATTCACCTCGGGCGAGGGCATCGGGCCCGTGTCACTCTGATCATCAACCGATGCAGGGTCGGTTCCAGTGAACAGCGCATGGACCAGCCGATAGCGGTTCTTCTCAGAAGTCTTATGCTTGTCATTGCGCTTGGTCAGGCTGGACAATGGGAATCCAACTTTGCGGAGATCGACCTCCAGCGTATGCTCGTCTGCCTCAATGCCTAGCACGAGTATCGGCACGGTGATGGACAGGTTAGCTGAGGGAAGCTCCCGGATCACCCTTTCATAAGTCACGACATTTGAATCGATCCGCTTTGCCAAACTCCCCATCGGCACAATTGACAAGCCGAGATCGGCCATATTCTGCGAATAAGCTGCCTGGAGTTTAAAAATATCCGAATACCACCGGCTCATGTTGCCAAACTGAACCTCTGCCTGGATTCTGATATTGGGGAAGCCCTTCCGGAAATCCGCCGCAAGCTTGGATTTCTTGATCCTCGTCGCGAGCGGGTGATAGGCCCAGCCGTGCTCGACGGCCAAGGCTCGGTCGAACCAGGTGTTCAGGCACTGCTGGACGACATCAAGCTTTGCATTGCTGCCACTCTTGCCGAGGTGGACGAAGAGCGGCGCCTTTGCCACCACACCCGTGATCTCCTCCCAAGCCGGAAGATTGGTCGGATGCTCCAGGATCTCTTGGGCGTACCGGTAGCTGAAAACGGTGTATTTCATCCTTAGCCCGAGACTAGACGGCGGGCCCGCCAACTGCAACGAAGCGGTGAAACAGGCGGGGGCGTGGATGCAGAATCTCTTCGAGGAGTTGGAGCAGAAGGGCTTCCAGATCGAATTCAGCTCGCATGCCAAAGCGATCCTATCGGTAGATTTCCCCGCTGCAGCTGCCGAATTGGTGGAGGCACTCAGCGCCACCACTATCCCAATCGAAGAGATCATCGCGGGAGGCGGCGGCGAAGCGAAGGGCACGCAGCGCCTCAGGCGTTCGCTGGCGGCGCTCGGTTGGCGCAAGATGAACTTCGTCGTCGAGCGCCGGATCAATGGCATCCCGAGCGAATCCCAATCGCATGAGGTCGATCACGTCCGGGAGTTTGGCGAGCAAGGTCGGCTCGCCTTGGAGATCGAATGGAACAACAAGGACCCCTTCTTCGACCGGGATCTGGAGAATTATAAGCGGCTACACGCCGACGGCGCGATCTCCATCGGGTTCATCGTCACGCGTGGCAGGTCCCTGCACGAGGGTATGCGCGGTTTGGTGCGCCGGTTCCTCGAGGAACGGCAAATCCGGGACGTTTCAGGTCTTGTCGAGTGGGGTTACAACCCGACGCCTCGCCAACTCAAGGCGATCACTGAACGCACGGTCCGCGCCAAAAATCCCGTGAACTTCCATGACGCCTTCACCGACAAGTTTGTTGCTGACAAGTTCGGGGAGGCGACGACACACTGGCGGAAATTGGATGACCGGCTTCGTCGTGGTGTCGGCAATCCCTGTCCCCTGGTGCTCATCGGCCTCCCAGCAAGCATCGTCACCTTTGACGAGGGAAAGAGCGCACTCGCCGAAGTGGAGAGGGCGGAAGCTGAAGCGGAGGCGGAGGGCGGGCAGCAATCCAGCTCCTGATCCCGGCTCAATCGGTCGTTGCACCCGTAGACCGACCTTCCGGTTCCGCTGGAGCCTCATAGAACATGGGGTTGCGCATCCAGTCTGCAACGGCCGACTCTCGCCAGCCAGCACACCGTTCGGCGATCTTTACCTGGCGGGGAAAGGCCCCTCGTTCGATCTTCCGATAAAGCGTGGAACGGCTGAGGCCGGTCCGGTCCAGCACCGCGTTGAGACGAAGAATCCGGTCGGGCGTATCTGTCGGCATACCATTGTCCTGATCGTGTGAGTTCCAGTCGCTCCCTGTTGATCGATGTGAGACGCCAAATACCGCGGCGCAAGAGTGCCAAAACGGTGCCAACCTATGGAAAGTAGGCGCTTTTAGTGCAGCAGAGTGCACGGAAGTGCACTGGCGTACATTCCAAGGGCACTTCGGAGTGGAAAAAATTTTTGCCGCACTTTGTGGCTCTTTCATTGCGGCGTGTGCCACATCATGCGGTTGCGTACCGGCAGTGTGTGATGTCCCGGATCGCTCGCGACCTCACCGGCAACGCAGATTCATCCGGCGCGAATCTTCTCTAACCGGGCCACTTCTTTCTCGACCGCATCACGGATGAACGCTGCTCGCTTCTGCTTACCGACCAGCGCATCGATCCGCTCGCCCAGACCTTCCGGCAGGCGAACTATCGTCGTTTTCACCCCGAGCGGCGGCCGTCCCATACGCGATCCCTATCGGACGAAGGGAAGCGCGCAATTGAAACCCGAATAACCGATATCGGTTATTGACGGCCGGCCGCCGCAGGTGGCATAAGCGATATCGGTTAATCCAGCGACCGGGCCAGCCCGGCCGGACGCAATTCGAACCGCGACGTATTTGTATGCGGAGTTGTCTATGACCGATATCGGCTACGGCTCCTCGCGACGCACTGTGCTAAAGGCGCTCACATTCGCGCCAATCGCAAGTCTGCGGATGCCGGCAAAAGCGTCGCCTTCGGGTGCCGCCATCGAGGCGTTGCCTTACCATGACGAACCCGTTGTGCTCACGCGAACTCGCCTTGGGCGCAGCGAGAGCCGGTTCCGCTATCACAACGCCGAGAGCTTCTTCTTCGCAATTGAGCAGGGCAGGGTGCGCGATCCGCACGATCGCCTCTATCAGGTTGGGATCGTCCTGCAGTTGGGGCTGAGTTCGCATCTGCTCGATGTCGGTTTTACGGATCGTTGGTGTGCTCGGCATGTGGGCCTCAACGTCATTAGATCGCTCGACTATGCCAATGCGAGCGGCTTCGGGTTCGAGAACGCCGACTTCGACCTGCTTGCCACGATCCTCTCGCCGTATGGAAAATGGCGCTTTCCGCAGCCGACCGATCGGGTGGAAGACCTGCCTGTTACGGCCGAGCAAACTCGAATTCTGACCCGCGCGTTGCTGGATCACGTTAGACATGTGACCGGCCACCCTCGCCCGCGGGGGTGGAATGCGCGTCACGCCTGATGATAGCCCAATGCTAGCCGAGGAAGAGAGGCGCCACTGGGTTCACGCACTCGAAACACTTCCGTCGCTCACACGGACGGTGTTCCTGCTCGCAAGTCGTGACGCTCTTCCTGACGCGGAGATTTGCTGGCGATGCGGAATGTGCGTCGAGGAAGTGCAGGTTCGCCTAGCCGATGCGCTGATTACCCTGGATCGGAATATCCGCTCGGGGCCAACCTTCATCGGTAGAGCCCGGCGCGCGTTGCTGCCATGGCGCGAAGCTTGGGCGAAGGCGCGCGCGAGCGAACGAGACCGGCGCCTCGCGCCTTGGTTTGGCACCGGGAAAACAGGAGGAAGGCGCAGCGTGCTTCAGTGGCTCGCCTGGGCTTTCGAACGAACGCTGCGATGACGGTACTGCGTCATGTACCGGCGGCGTCAGATTCGAATGTACGCCGGCCACGTCGCCGCCACAATGTCACCGCCTCATCGTGCCGCTCGCTTCGCAACATCGCCGCTGCCTCCAGGAGCAGTCCAAAGATCACGGCACGATCGTCATCAGTGAGTTCGACCAGTCCCGCTTTAGCAACCAGTCCGCCAAGCTCGATCAGTTGGCGCGTGCGTGCGCGGCGCTTCACGACCCAGTCTCGCTTGTCAGTGCGCGCCCGGCTTAGCAGCGTCCGATGACGCAGCGCCGTCACGCGCCGCAATCCCGCGCGCGTGGCCGTCATCACCATCAGCATCGCGACTCGTTTTCCGAAAGAAGCTGGCGCCGTCGCGGCGCCACGCCTCCTTCGTCGCCGTGTCCGCCTTGGCCGTCGCGAGCAGCGCGCCCGCCAGTTGCTCGACGCCCAAGCTATCCGAGTTGCAGGCGATGACGAGTTCGCCGAGCTGGCTGACCTTGCGCGCGCGCAAAGTCCTAGCCTTGTCGTTGAGCGCCTTGAGTTCGGCATCGAAATCGCGGGGTTTGCGCATCGGATTGATCCTCGATCGAGCGGCGAGGATGAACCAGTTAGAGATGCGACCGATCAGCGTAAATACGGTGAAACGACTTGGGACGACCGCGTCCCGAGATTGATGAAATCTTTCGAGGGCGCGCTTATACGTCGTGCCGACGTGCTGCTTGAGGTGTAGATGGATTGCCGTCATGGCGATCTACCACTTCTCGGCCAAGGTCATTTCCCGCGCCAACGGCTCCTCGGCGCTGGCGGCAGCGGCTTACCGCTCCGCCTCGCGGCTGCACGATCAGCGGCTCGACCGCCACCATGACTTCTCGAACAAAGCGGGCGTCGTCCATTCCGATGTGATGCTGCCGGACGGCGCGCCGGAAGAATGGCGGGATCGCGAAAGCCTCTGGAATGCGGTCGAGGCGGCGGAAGTCCGCAAGGACGCGCAGCTCGCCCGTGAGGTCGAGTTCGCATTGCCGAGGGACCTCGACCAGGCCGAGGGCATCCGGCTGGCGCGCGAGTTCGTCGAACGCGAATTCGTGAAGCGCGGCATGATCGCCGACCTCAATGTCCATTGGGATATTGCCGGCGACGGTGAGGCCAAGCCGCATGCACATGTCATGCTGACCACCCGCGAAGTCGATGAGGGCGGCCTCGGCGCCAAGGTGCGCGACTGGAACCGCACCGATCTGCTCCGGCATTGGCGGGAGAGTTGGGCCGAGCACGTTAATACGCGGCTCGCCGAACTGGATATCGATGCGCGTGTCGATCACCGCAGCCTTGAGGCTCAGGGAATCGAGCTTGAGCCGCAGAACAAGATCGGCCCCGCCCCGGCGCGCATGGAGGGGCAGGGGCTGGAGAGCGAGCGCCTAGCCGATCATGCCGAGATTGCGCGGTCCAATGGCGATAAATTGCTCGCGCGCCCTGCGCTCGCCTTGGACGCGATCACACATTCGCAGGCAACCTTCACCACCCGGGACCTTGCCATGTTCGTGCACCGGCATAGCGACGGGAAGGACCAGTTTGATCGCGTGATGGCGGCGGTGAAGGCCGCGCCGGAACTGGTCGCGCTTGGCAAGGACGGGCGCGGCGATCAGCGCTTCACCTCGCGCGACATGCTGGAGACCGAGCAGCGGCTGGAGCGCGCTGCCGATCGATTGTCGATGCGGGTCGCGCATGGGCTTCCGACGGCGACGAGAGACCATGTAATCGCCGCCGCCGGAAGTGGCAGCCTGGTACTCGGGGCCGAGCAACAGACCGCGCTTAGCCATGTATTACGCGGTCGCGATCTCGCCATCGTCGCCGGATATGCGGGCACGGGCAAATCGGCCATGTTGAGCGTGGCGCGCGACGGATGGGAGCGCGCCGGCTTCAATGTTACCGGCGCTGCGTTGTCCGGCATCGCTGCCGAGAACCTTGAGGGCGGGTCGGGCATATCTTCGCGCACGCTAGCCGGCCTCGAGCATCAATGGTCGCAGGATCGCGACCTGCTGACACCGCGCGATGTCCTGGTGATCGATGAGGCGGGCATGATTGGCTCGCGGCAGATGGAACGCGTGCTGTCCGAAGCTGAGAAGCGCGGCGCCAAGGTGGTGTTGGTCGGAGACCCGGAGCAGCTTCAGGCAATCGAAGCGGGCGCGGCATTCCGATCGCTTGCCGAGCGTCATGGTGCGATTGAGATCACCGAAGTCCGACGCCAGCGCGAGGATTGGCAGCGGGAAGCGACCCGGCATCTCGCGACAGAGCGCACCGGCGAGGCGATCCATGCATATGCTGCGCGCGGTGCTGTCCATGCGGCAGACACGCGCGAGCAAGCACGCGCCGATCTGATCGAGCGTTGGGATCGGGATCGACAGGTTACGCCTGATGCGAGCCGTATCATCCTCACGCACACCAACGACGAGGTACATGACCTCAATCTCGCGGCGCGCGATCGGCTGCGTGGCCTTGGCGCGCTCGGCGAGGATGTTAACCTGCAGGTAGAGCGTGGAGCGCGGGCGTTGGCGGCCGGCGACCGCATCATGTTCCTGCGCAATGAGCGCAGCCTTGGCGTCAAGAATGGCAGTCTCGGAACGGTGCAGAACATCGATTCGGCACGTCTGTCGGTGATGCTGGATGATGGTCGGGCGGTCGCGTTCGATGTGAAGGACTATGCCGCGATCGATCATGGCTATGCGGCGACGATCCACAAGGCGCAGGGCATGACCGTCGATCGCGTTCATGTGCTGGCGACGCCGGGCCTCGATCGTCATGCTGCCTATGTGGCGTTGTCGCGCCATCGCGACGCCGTTGATCTCCATTACGGCCGCGACGACTTTGCCGATCAGACAAAGCTTATCGGCACCCTCTCGCGCGAGCGCGCCAAGGATATGGCGTCCGATTTCACCCGCGCACCCTCGACGTCGCGGGGCAGGGCCGACATCGATTGGCGGCAGATCAGTCTCCCGCTCCCCCTTGCCCCGACAGCCGCTCAAGCCCCGGCTGCGCGCGTGACGGCGCCAATGCCGGCCGTCGAACGCCACATCTCGCCGGCATCGCTTGAGCAGGCGGTTGTGGCATTTGCGAAAGCGACGGCTGAGATCGTGAGCATGCGCAAGCAGAACCTCGACGAGCTTCCGCACCAGCGGGCGTCGTTCGATCAGGCGAGGGTTGCGCTGGACGGCATTCGCCCCGACGGTGCGCGCGATCTGCGCGCCGCATTCGCCCGCGACATAAAGCTGATTGATGAGTTTGCCGCCGGGAAGGCCGGCATCGCGAATTCAGTGATGGATTGGGAGCAGCGCCATCGCACCGATCCGCAGTTTCGTGCCGACCATTTCGTCAAGACTTGGCGCCAGCTTGGTGATCGCCACGAAGCCTTTGAGCGGCGGGGCGAGGAAAGCCAGGCGCGGCGCGTAGTGGCGCAGATGACAGCCTTTGCGCACGGGCTCGAGCGCGACCCACAGGTGGAATCCCTGCTCCGTAAGCGTCCCAACGATCTCGGTGTGCCGCCTTACTTGGATCGACCGCTTTCGCAGGCACTGCCGGACTTTATCGGCTGGGGACGAGGGCGCGGGATCGGGCGATGAGACGTCCACTACGCGCCTCCAAATCCGTCGTTCGACGAGCCGAAGGCAAATCCCGAAAATCACCCTTCGTTCAGAGAGCGCTGATCGGTTAGGGCTCGGCCGCTCAGGCGCGCCAAACCAGTATGAGCGTCCCTTAGTTCAGCCATCACTCCACTATGTAGCCAAATTGATCGAGGATGGCGCGCCACTCGTCCAGCGCATCCCCGAATGCCACGTATCCGGGCTCGGCGTCCGGGCTGGGGACCTGACGAAGTGCTATGTCCCACCATGCGACGTCGGAGTGCTCGTGCATGAAACCGAAGAGCTCAAGGCCGTCGGCGCAAGCATCCTTCCGGGCCTGGAGAGGCCCCGGGACGAAGCTAGCCACCATTGCGGTCCCCTTCTCCCATCCCTTGTCCCTATAGTCAGCGTGCTTGATGGTGTTAGCGATTGCCTCGATCGCGGACTGCCAAGGGACGCGACGCTCCACCCAGCGCACAAAGTCGTCGATCGCCGCCATACCTGTTGGGAGCGTTTTCGCCCCGGAGCGCACATCGCGGGTCAGTGTCTTTTTGGTCCAGTCACGCAGCGCGACGATGGCGACACAGAAGTCTAAAGCGGTATAGACCACCGCCTCGGCATCGCACGGTCGCGCCAGGATCGCGTCCTCGTAGCGGCCGAAGTTCCAGTCCGCCTTGCGGAACTTATCCCACGGCGAACGAATCGAGGTGAGGAGCTCGGGGTGGTTGGCCCAGGGATGGATGCCGTTGGCGCGGCGGTTCATGGTTTCTCTTTCGCAAGAGCTTGTCGAATCGAGCGGTTAGTCCACCGGCGCCCTTGTTGAACAGGCACGCACGCTACCTTGCCAGCTTCCACGTGCCATGTAGCCTGCCCTCGAACGTTGCCGTCTATCAAGGGTTGGGTGATGGAGGAGATCGAGGACTATAGCGACATTAGGCTGAAGGGCTGGTGTGTCCATTGCGGCGAATCGATCTCAACGAACAAGACTAGCTGGGACCATGTGCCGACGAAGGGACTGTTGGACCGTCCGCTTCCCGCTCACATGCCCCAAGTCGAAATCTGCGCGGCTTGCAATAACGGCTTCTCGCTCGATGAGCAGTACTTCGTGGCCTTTCTCAGCTGCGTGCTTGCAGGCACGACGATGCCCGAAGAGCAACTGAGCGATAAGATCGGTCGGGGCCTGCAGCGCAATCCACGGCTGCGACAGCGGCTCGAGGCGTCACGCACCGAGCAGATGGACCTCTTCTGCGAAACCCGGGTGGAGTGGCAACCGGAGCGCGACCGCATCAACCGCGTTGTTATCAAGAACGCTCGCGGGCACGCCTACTATGAATTTGGCGAGCCGATGCTCGAGGAACCCTCGTCTGCGCTAGCGGTGCCCCTGATGTTGCTCACAGACGCGCAGCGTGAGGATTTCGAGGGTGTTGGAGGTGGCGCGTGGCCCGAAGTCGGAAGCAGGATGATGACTCGCGTCGTCACCGGGCATGATCTTTCTGGAGGTTGGGTCGTCGTGCAGGAAGGAATCTATCGATATGCGGTCTACCAGGAGGACGGGATGGTCGTGAAGTCAGTCATTCGAGAGTATCTAGCGACAGAGGTCCGCTGGTCCGACTAACGGCGGCCGGCTTTCCAAACCGGCGAGCAGGCTGCACGCGGCGCATCGTCGGCCGGACCTGTCGCGCCGCGATCTCGGCCCATTCCCTGCCGGAGGAAGCGTCAGTAGCGAGCGATGAACGAAGGTTCGGTATTGGAAGGCGTCAAGCACCTCCGAATGTCGTCTTGAACGGCGTCGCGCCTTGCTCGCTAGTGTCAACGAAATTGGCTTATCATTTCTGGCCGCCTAGAAGCCACTGACCGCTCGGGCCCAAAAAGCGATCGCCACCTACTATCACACCATCTCAATGAGTTGCACCTCGACCCCAAACCCCAGGTCCTCAAGCCGCTGCGCCGCGGCACGCAAACTCACTTTGCTAAAAAATGGCAAATCCAGCTTCTTTGTTTTTTTATACGGCGCACGCATGATGCCATAGATTATTGTAAAGTCGCTCGTGGATGGCCGCTTAGCGGGCGTGGGCAACAACACGTCGAACCCAGCTTTGCTTGTTTCCTTTTGCCGCTTGCGCACATGGTTGAGCGCTGCCCGCCGAAAGCCCTCATCGCGGAGGAAGCTCTCACTGCCCACCACGCCCTGGTTCCATAAATGGCTAATCGACGCCGATGCGTGTCCATCCTTCAGGTGGATAAGCTGGCGGTCCAGGCTGAAGAAGTCACAAAACTCGATGTTGGCTCCAGGAGCGCCAGTTGGGTTGGTCTTTGTTTTATCCATCAGCAGCAACTGGGGGAGTTTATCCAGCTCCGCTAATAATTCTTGTTCATTGGCCGCCTTGGTCGAGGTGACAATAACGTCGCTTGGGACAAGGCGCCGAAAATCCTTCTCGATCTCAATATAAAAATCGTCATCAATGGCAAACCATTCGCCACCGAACAGGACATAGGTAACTTTATCGTGCACGGTTTCCCAAACGATGCAGTCGCGCACTTTGTATTGCTTGTCGGGGTCTGCTGACCCTCCTTCCGTAAACCTGATGGCATGCGTTGCCCGCCAATCATCCAGCGTCAGTTTGGCAAACTTGCCAAGGTTCAATTGCTCGACGTAGTCAGCAACATCAACGCCCGCGTAAATGTGCTTGCGGCCAGACTTGAGCTTCGCGCCGACGTAGGTAACATCAAGACCACGGCTTGGGTCTAGGATATCAGGAATGGACAGATGTAGGTCCGACGCCTGCCCTCTCACGAGTACGCCAAGCTCGGCAAACGCTAAGCCGTCGAGCGTTGCGACCAGAGACTTGTCTCGGACGGGCTTGACGTTGTCGATAAACTTGTAGTCGGTCTCGTATTCGACGCCCTCTGACAGCGTGAGCAGCCTAGCACACAGCGGCTTGATCTCTGCGACCGTATATTGGCGGTTAAGTGTCAGGGAATCCCTGCCACTCAGCGTGCGCGCCAAGCCCACATCGCTCGGCGTCCCTGCTGCCAGCCGCAGCAGGTCACGGTAGCGGTCCATGCCAAATTCATTGATGTCAATGTCGCGGCTGGATTGCGTGCGGCGCTGGATCACAGTTGCGTCAAGGCTAGCGACATCGAGCGTTCGTAGCTGCGACCGGGCAACTGTGTTGAGCACTACCTTCAAACCAAAACTGCGCTCGACACATTCCGGGTCCAGCGCCAGATGGCCCGTGCCAAACGTAATGACCAATATGCGCGTCGGCTTGGCTGGGCGCGTGACGTCGATGAACCACGCGGCGCCACAGCTTTGCGATTTTAGGTCAATGTTGGCGGCCGGCCCCGCTGCGGTTCTTAAAAACGTTGCCCACCGTGGGGAGCCACCCCCATTTTGGCCAACATACAGACGGCCAATCTCAGCGGGCTCCTCGTGAAAACCCGACCCGGCTCGCATTGTATCCTCAACGGTTTTGTCAGCCCGTAGCAGCCTAACGGTCACGCTCCCGATCGTGTCAGATTTCCCGCCCACCTTGCTTTCCTCCCCACCAGCGACGGATTACCGGCAATCAATGAGTGCAACTAGGGTCAATTACACCCGCATTGGAGTGGCGCGGGTGAATGGCTACCATGTCGTGTTTGACCACATGTGACTTGCAGCCTTGTAGCTCGGATTTGCGGCGCCGAGCTTGTGCTCAATCGGTGCACTTTTTCGGTCCAAATCTACATCTCGCGATGTGCGCAGCAGGACATGAAACTGCGACCGTTCACTTTGGACGTTTGAGCTCTATTATGGACACCGAACAAGCGATCGATGGCTGAATTGTTACTTGCCAAGCCCAAGCTAATCGCCGCTCTCGGGGGCCACGTGCCAAGGTCTTTCGGGCAGGAAACGGCTCATCTTCCATTCGTCCGCGCGAGAGGCCGGTCCGTTTTAAGACAACAGGCCATCAGATTGGGCTGACGAAACCAAAGCCCGAATTCCAGATTGACCTGAGACGTCCGACAGGAGCCCGCAAAAGCGCGGAAAAGATGTGGGATGAAATGCGGGGCGGAGTTTCTGCCCGAAGGCAAAAACTCTTCCCAAACAAGCCGTTAGGGCTTGACGATGGTGACCCCTACGGGAATCGAACCCGTGTTTCAGCCGTGAAAGGGCCGCGTCCTAGACCGCTAGACGAAGGGGCCATCCGGAGCGCCCGCTTAGGGGGGTGAAACCCGCAGGTCAACCGCGCAGGCGGATTTCCCTCAGTCGGCCCGAAAGGCCACGCTGGCCGCCGTCAGTCAGCCCAGGCGGCGTCGTCGATATGGAGTTCGGCTTGGCGCGCGCCGTTCCAGGTGTCGAGCTTCGCTCGCCCCGCAAGCCAAAGGCGGCGGTGCGGGCCCGCGCCCAGCAACGCCTGTCCGAGTGCGCTGTCGGCCTGGCGGAAGGCGATCGTCTTGATCGATCGTCCATCCTCGCCCGCCACCACCGCGCGGACATGACCATTGCCGACCACGTCGCATTTGATGATCCGCACCGGCCCGGCGGCGACGCGCGGGCTCGGCCAGCCCGCGCCATAGGGGCCACCTGCTTCGAGCGCGTCGATCAGCGCCGGGGCGACACCGCCCGCGCTCAGCACCGCGTCGAGCAAAAGCGCGCGGTTGTCGCGCGCCTTCGCGACGTCGGCGGCGAGGCGTTGGTCGAGGAAATCGGCGAGCGCGTCGATCCGGTCGGCGGCGACGGTCAGCCCCGCGGCCATCGGATGGCCGCCGCCGGCGACCAGCAGTCCCGCATCCTTGGCGGCGAGCACCGCCGCGCCGAGGTCCACACCCGCAATCGAGCGGCCGGATCCCTTGCCGGTACCATCGCCGTCGATGGCGATCACGATTGCCGGGCGCCCCATTTTCTCCTTCAGGCGGCTGGCGACGATGCCGATCACACCGGGATGCCAG